>Ga0308420_1000932_pt1 | contig 15084 bp, 19 predicted proteins | sample HotsprSampleMS55_FD_203802 | JGI IMG/M metagenome (GOLD analysis project Ga0308420, IMG submission 203802) | Hot spring phototrophic mat microbial communities from Mushroom Spring, Yellowstone National Park, Wyoming, United States - 20090730_MS55 ... | reverse complement strand
AAACAGGCGCCAGTGGTCGTCACCAACCTGCTCGCTGCTATGCACGGTCAACCTCTCCCCGCCAAGTATGACGGCTACACCTCTTGCCCTTTAGTCACTGGCTATGGGCGCCTGATCCTGGCGGAGTTTGATTACGACCTACAGCCCCAGGAGACGTTCCCCTTTGACCAATCGAAAGAACGCTACAGCATGTATCTCCTGAAGAAATACGGGCTGCCAGCCTTATATTGGCATGGGATGATGAAAGGATGGGCCTGAGCGGGGTCTCTCGCCTGAGGAACAGCAGAAGACGCCTGGTTGAGTGGCTTTTCTCGTAGTGCTCCTGCGGTGTGGAGCAGCACTACCACAGGCGCGTGGAGCGGTGCAGGTCCGAGCCTGCCGCTGAGTAGGCAAGCACTCCTGCACCATACAAAGTGAAGGGTCATGCTTTCTGGCGGTGCGGCACCATGCCAAAGAGACCATCCTCGCTCCAATAGAGCCCGATGGCTGCACCGATCGCTGTCAGCACCCCCACAATTATGGCATTCCAATAAGCTGCAGGCTGCTCAACAAACCCAAGCACATAGGGCGAGATCAGCAGCCACAGCCCAAGAATCAGATACATGATGTTGCCATAGACCGGCTTCATGGCTACTCACCTCCTTTCCGAGGAAAAGAGATAAACAACTCTCGTGCCATGTCAAGGGGCAAAAAGGGGCGGTTCTCTCATCAGCTCTTTCCCGCCTGTCGAGTGCCGTACGGCCAGCTGCGCCGATGGGAGCACCTATCCCCGGACCGGCACAGTGATGCGTCTGGCTTTGGCCCGTGCTGTTTTCGGGAGGGTGATCCGCAGCAACCCGTTTTTGTACTTCGCTGTTGCCTGGTCCGTATCGACCTCGCAGGGAAGAGGAATCACGCGGGCAAAGGCACCATAACTCCGTTCAGCGTAGTAATACCCGTGCCGCCGTTCTTCAGCCTCGTGGCGCTTTTCACCGCGCAGGACAAGCCGGTCTCCGGTCATTTCCACCAGGAAGTCTTCCTTGTCCAGCCCGGGAAGCTCAGCGTGGACCACCACTACTTCGTCCGTCTCTTCTATATCGACTACCGGTCCCCCGCCCAAGACAAGCGCCGGCGGCCAGACCGCATCGTCCAGTTCTCCACCGCGCCAGCGCGATAACCAGCGGTCCAACGGAGATAGGAGATCATCCCGGACCCATGCCCACGGAGCACTACGGCGGATCGGTACCTGGTAGGCAGTATCTTCCTCCCTCCCTGCCCACCGCGACAGCCAACGAGTCAAGGCGTGCTCTATGTCGTCCCGTAACCGCACGAGCGCACGTTTCCAGTTATCAGGGATCCATTGAGCCATAACTCCACCTTCTCTACCTCTACCGCCAGGCACGGTCCGCAGCCGTGCCTGGCTCGAGGAGTTAGCTGACTTGCACGGCAATCTGTCGCGGCTTCGCTTTCTCCGTCTTGGGTAGGTGCAAGGTTAACACTCCGTGCTTGAGATCAGCCGAGACTTTTCCCTGATCGATTTGCTCGCTGAGTTCGAACTGGCGGAAGAAGTTGACCAGCTCATATTCCTGATACACGGGTGCATCCGCACGCAGGTGCGCAGCGCGGCCTCGAATCGTCAGAATGTCATCCTCCAAGCGCACCTCGAGATCGTTAGGAGCAACACCGGGGAGATCTGCCAACAACACCAATTCATTGGGGGTCTCATAAATATCCACCGGGGGCGAGACGTACCGTTCCTGGGTTCGCGTCCGTTCTCGCTCACTAGCGACCTGACGTCCACTCGTAGTTGCCACGGTCTTTTCTGCCATAGCGTGTGACCTCCTTTCCTTCAGGCTATTCACGCCTTGTGAAATCAACCCACTTGCACGGCGATCTGTTTGGGCTTAGCTACTTCTGCCTTCGGCAAGGTCAAGAACAGCAGCCCATGTTTGTATTCGGCCCGCACCTTATTCTCATCGATCTCGGTAGGGAGCTCCAGCGTACGCGTGAAGCGACCTGCCGCACGTTCCTCGCGATGCACGGAGTCCGACTTGACAGAGTCAGGAATGCCTTTCTTTTCGCCACTAATCGTCACACTGTGGCGCACGACCGAGACGTTGAGCGAAGCGGGGTCGAGGCCTGGCGCGAGCGCCTCGACATAGACGGTGTCCTTATCCTCGTACACGTTGGCAAGCGGATACTCACGCGCTGCACGGCCCGGCAAAAAAGCTGTGCGAAAGAGCGGCGGTAATCGCAGGCCGACCTGCTCAAAAGCGCGGTCGATCTCGCGCCGCAACGCTTCCATCTCTCGCCACGGATCCCACTGTTGTGCCATATGCTCACTGCTCCTTTCGTCGAAGATTCCTGAGCGCGCAAGGGACAGCGAACAGCCCTTGATCTCACGCTCTGCAGATAACACCCTTGCGCAAGGACTGGGGTGAATATGCGCACGCTCCTACTTCAATGCAACCCCCAGGGGGTACGAAACGCGCGCGCCATGCCTCATTCCCAGCCTGACGGTCTGCTCGATAGCACTCTGCCCGTGCTTTGCAGAAAGGATTGGTCGTTGCACAGTCTCGTGGTTTGCTTGCGCAGGATTACAGGCCTAACCGCGAGAAATGCGGCCTCCTTCCACAACGCTGCCGGCAGGCAGAGGACAGAAGACGGCGTTGTGACACCACGGAGGAGCGGGGAAACAATTCGCTCCTCCGTTTTTGCGGGGAGGACACACGGGGGGAGAGGACTGTCACCCGCTCTTTACTTCACTTCGATCTGAACGCGCTTGGGGGCCAGTTCCTGCGGTGCCGGCATTCTGATATTGAGGACCCCGTCTTTGTAGGTCGCTTTGATCTTGTCGGTCTCTACCCCTGCCGGGAGAGTCATCGTGCGCGAGAATTTGCCATACTGCAGCTCGCGATAAAAGTAGTTCTTCCTCTCTTCCTTCTCTTCGCGTTTGCGCTCGCCCTCGATGGTCAGCTGATTGCCGGTCACCGAGATGGTCACGTCTTTGGGGTCAATACCTGGGAGGTCTGCCTTCACCACCAACTCACCGTTCTCGACCTGGCTCTCCACCGCCGGCATCCACTCTTCTCCCCGCCAGAATGCTCGCTCAGCGTCCCACAAGCTGGGGAAGCGCTCACCAAAGAAGCGATCAAAGAGATCCTCCATGCGCCGCTCAAAGCGCTCGAGCTCGCGCATGGGGCGCCACGGAACTAATGCTGCCATAGTACACCTCCAAAAGAAAAATTATTCTTGCCTCTTTTGAGTAGCAAAAGCGTGGCCACCGCCTTGCGCCAGGAGAACACGGAGCGGACCACACTGCTCAGTCGTGCAGAGCACTGGGTGACGTTTTTCTTCTGCATGAGAACGTCTCCCACGACAGTGCTTATGCCGCAAGCAAGAGGCGGTGGTCTGGTTTCAACCGCCGTCGCTGCCGCTGCAGCGGTGTTGGTACACCCTGGCCCCACTGCCTGAGTCGGCGGCGCAAGATGGCAGGCTCGATTCCCAACGCGCCACAGATATTCACAAACGAAAACGGCCAGCGGTCGTCATTACAGAACAACCAGGCCTCAGCTTCTCTGGCTAAACGGTGCGCGCGCCGCGACTGCGACACAAACCGTTTTTGGTAACACATAATGGCATCATTGAGCACAGCGCGCATTAACGCCCTCATGCCCGGCGTGTGTGCCACGCTGGACGGGTAAAACTGCTCCGGCAGCACCGCCACTCCGAGGACCCCTGCTCCCCTTTCTTCTGTGAAATCGGTAAGGTCTCCCTGCCACGCGGGGAAGAGCGGCCTATAGGCAACATCAAGAGGTCGTGCGCACATACTGTTTCCCTCTTTCTGAGGAGCTGTGTGCCAGCTCCTCTCTTATACCTTGAGAGATCGTTCCTCACCTGCTGAAAGCAATCGGCATGCCGGAGCAACGCGCAGGACGATCCAGCAGCAAGCGCAAGCTGCGCGGGAAAAGCCCTCCCCGCGATATCCTGCTTCTTAGAGTTGGGAAAAACAGAGGTGGGATCTTGCCATAAATGAGAAACAGGCCTCTATAGGGAGTTTCCGCTGATCAGAGATACTCCTTGGCGCGTCCGGCAACCCCCTTTTTAGGGCATAGGAACGAAAGTCTTGCGAGGCTTCTCTGTAGCCTTTGTCTTTCCTCAGGGGGCATAGGCAAGCCGCTTGCTAGAGGAATGACTACGAGTCTCACCGCGCACAAAGCGGGGGAACCGAGGTCGAGAACCATCTCATTGTAACGCCACGGAGGTACACAGATGAGCACGACGGGACTAGAGGTTTTTGATACTACACTGCAAAAGACCCATCTTTGGCTCAACGAGATCATGACCGAACTCGGTTGGGAGGACAATCGCCACCGGGCCTACCTGGCATTGAGAACGGTCCTGCACACGCTCCGTGATCACTTAACGGTTGAAGAAGTGGTGCACTTGGGCGCGCAATTGCCCATGCTGATCCGCGGCTTTTATTACGAAGGGTGGACGCTGACGGACAAGCTGGTCAAGGAACGCCATAAAGAGGAATTTCTGGCGCACATCAGACAGGCCTTCCGCAACGACGAACGGATCGATCCTGAAAAAGTGGTCCGGGCCGTGTTCACGGTCCTCTCGCGGCGCATCACCGCGGGAGAGATTTCCGACGTCAAGCAACTGTTGCCGGCGGCACTGCGAGAACTGTGGCCCTCAGCCTGCTAGGACCGTAAGGGGGCCGACCTTTTGACACTTTTGGGCGACTCTTCTCACGCAGGAGGTGTTACATGGCTATTTATGTGATGCAAACCAGGCTTTCCCCGGAAGCGCTGACCCGTCCAGAGTCAGTGGTCGAGCTGAATAGGCAGGTCGAGGAGCGCATCAAAGGGGATTGCCCCCAGGTGAAATGGCTGGCCAATTACGCGGTTTTAGGCCCGTGCGACTATCTGGACATTTTCGAGGCCCCGGATGTCGAGACGGCAACAAAGGTGGCGCTGATCGTCCGCTCGTTCGGTCACGCGACCACCGAGACCTGGATGGCAGAACCGTGGGACCGGTTCGTGGAGCTCGCCAGGGGCATCAAGAGCTAGTCTACCTTGTCCGCCCCGGACGCTGGCATCAGGGACGGGACGCCCACCGCAGGGATTGTGATTGACGCACAGGCCCGTCCCCGGTCTGGCTGTTCTCCCTCTGCAGACCGACCTGCTCCGCAGACGCAGGGCCGCGGAGGAATGCCTGTGTCCGTCTCACGCAGGCTCCCGCCTTCCGTATGGCACGCTAGGTGTCCTTTGCTATTCGCGCACCCCAAGTTTGTTGATGACGCGATCCACCCCAAACACATACCAGGCGTCGCATTCTGCCATGTCCTTTTCTAGGTCGTTGGCCACCAGCCCCTCTAAGGTCACAACAGCGTTCGTAGTGCTGACGCGGACTTGATCGGCGCGGACAAAGGGGTCCTTTTCTAAGACCAGGCGCACCGCCTCGGTCATCTCATCGTCGTTGTCTTCTTCCGGCGGTACCACCTCTAACCCGTTGACCACATCCCGACTGCCCGGCACCCACCAGGCCAGCACGCCCGCCAGACGTTTATGCGACAGGCTAGGCACATGGCCGTTGAGGGTGACTACTCCCTCTTCTACGGTCACCTCAATGAGCCCAGGAGGGTCTGGACTTGGGTCCCTATACATCTCCAGCTGGCCGTTGTCCCAGACGCAAATCCGGCAGTTCGCAAACACAGGTTCCTGCACAAGGGCATCGCGGACATGATCGCGAATAGCCCCATCGCCCATCGGTTGCGCAGGAGTCACCCGGAGCCGATCAACAATGCCGCTGACCCCGGGCACCGCGGCCGCCAGTTCCAGCGCAAGCTTCTTGGCTACGATATTTTCCGTCTCGCCGGCTAACACGAGGTCACCGGCACTGCAAGAGACATGGATGGGATAGCGATGCAGATTGATGCGCGGCTCATGCTCAAAAGCTGCGCGGACCTTCTTGAGGATTTCTGCTGTCGTAGACAGAGGGAGTTCACTCCCAGCCTGTACAGTTCTCACCTGTTTCTCCTCCCGCTCAAAAGTATGCCTTCAGCACGTACTGCTGCATCATGCGGTGCGTATTGAAGAACGACCCGTTGAGCGCGATGGCATGCACCATGACCTCTAGGAACCGCTCGCGCTCGCGATAGAAGAGGGGCAGCACGACGTGGGCGAGCTTGTCATATAGGGAAGATACCACCTTCGATCTCTCGCCCCCGTCCCGCCCATCTTCACCGATCGCCCAGCCCGTGACTCCCTCAATCCAGCCCTCAATCCACCACCCGTCCAGCACACTCAAGCTCGGCACCCCGTTTAGAGCTGCTTTCATGCCGCTAGTCCCTGAGGCTTCCAGCGGCGGCTGGGGCGTATTCAACCACACATCCACTCCGGCAGTTATCAACTTCCCGAGGGTCATATCATAATTCTGCAGGTAGACGATCTTGATAGCAGGTTTGAGCAGTTCCTTGGCCTGAAAGATGCGTTTGATGACCTCTTTCCCCTCCTCATCGTGGGGATGGGCCTTGCCGGCATAGATGACCTGGAGCGGACCGGCGTGTGTCGCGATATGCCGCAACCGTTCGATATCCGTGAAGAGGAGATCTGCCCGTTTATAGACCGTCGCGCGTCGGGCAAACCCGAGGGTACAGACATCCACATCCAGCCCGGCGTTGGTTTCGCGGTTGACATAATCCAGCAAGTGTCTCTTGGCCTGCAGGTGCGCCTGCCACACTTGTGACCTGGGGATGCTCAGCGCATAGCGCAGGCTAAAGTTGTCCTGGGTCCAGCCGGGGATGTAGTGGTCGTAGAGCGCGTGGAAGGGGCTAGAGACCCACGTCGCCGCATGGACACCGTTGGTAATGGAATCGATGACGTACCCGGCGAACAGATGGCGCGACACTTCTCCGTGTTTTTTCGCCACACCGTTCACGTAGTGGCTCAGATTCAGGGCGAGGTAGGTCATGTTGAGGAGCCCCTCGCAGCAGAACACCTCCTTCATGTCAAACACCTCCCGGCGTCCGAGCACCCGATCGACCAACGCTAAGGGGAACTGGTCATGCCCGGCAGGCACCGGGGTGTGCGTCGTGAACACACAGCGCTGTCGCACGGCGGCCACATCGTCAAGGGTAATTGCCCGCCTGCCGGCGCCGCGGGCCTCCTCATCCAAGAGCTCTAAGGCCAGCAGGCTGGAATGCCCCTCGTTCATGTGAAAGCGGATGACGTAAGTATACCCGAGCGCCCGCAACATCCTGACTCCCCCAATCCCGAGGACGATTTCCTGGGCGAGGCGGTAGCGCTGGTCCCCACCATAGAGAAAATGGGTCAACGTCCGATCCCACTCCGTATTGCCAGACAAATCCGTATCCAAAAAATACACCGGTACCGTAAAGCCGCTTACACCGGTAACTTTGTACCGCCAGCAGCGCACCCACACTGTACGGCCTTCGATAGTGACTGCCACGCGGGGAGCCATCTCCGTTAGAAAATCTTCCACGACCCACTCCACCGCTTCTTCGCTCTGTCGCCCTTGGGCATCGAGCCGCTGGTCAAAATACCCCTTGCGATGCAAGAGGGTAACTGCCACCAGCGGAATCTTAAGGTCGGCAGCGGCACGAATCGTGTCGCCGGCCAGCACCCCTAACCCGCCGCTATAGGTGGGCATCGCTGGCTCCAGCCCGATTTCCATGGAGAAATAGGCGATCACGCTGGAGGCGTCATTCATGAGGTTTTCCGCGATTGTCCGCGCACCCCGATCGCTGCGTGCCAGTGGCATTTGTCCTGGACGTCGTGCACGATTTCACCTCGTCTCGTCCCCGCTCACCACCACAGCCCGCCGTCCATGTATTCCCATAGGAGGAACATCCCGACCTGATAATCGAAGGCGCGCGTTCCGGCTATGGGAATTTTGGCGCCAACCGCTATTGCCACATGCCCCCGCTGCGACAGCCCCTTGGATAACACAGGGGCGAGATAATATGCATCGCGGACCTGGCCCGCAATCTTGGTATCGGCTTCGAATTCGAGGCCGGGGACCCAGGCACGTTTCAGCGGCGAAAGAGGGAACTGCACTGCCGCGCGGTAGAGCAGCCGCCGGGGCGCACGGTTCACATCCACCGGGAGCACAGCTTTGATTTCACCTTGCAGCACCAACGGTCCGAGCATCTTTCCCACTCGTAAAGCAGGCCCCAATCCTACCGTGCCATCCCCTAAGCCTCGCGCATGGTCTCCAGTGGGCAGTACGAGATCGAGAGAGAATGCCGCCACCGCTCCATACCGCTGCGTAGCGAGGAAGAGGTGCTTATACGCCAGTGTGAGGTCCCCGACCCCGCCCGTGGTCGCTCGATCTTGTGGATCGTTATAGATGAGCGGCAACGCTCCTTCTACCATACCTCGTGCCCCCACGCGCTTCTCCAGGACCCACTCGGTGGCCAGGAAGCGCGCTCGCCGGTGTTGCTCGAACTTGTAGTGCAGCACGATCTCATCTTCGGGAAATGCCTTCCCCGTGAACAAGGGGCGGCGGAAATTGAGATCTCCGGAGGGCCAGGCTGGGTCGGTACAGAAGCCGCGCAGGTAGTCGATAACCGTGCGTAACTGCGCCTCGGAAAGCGCATCACCGAAGCTCGGCATCTGAGGCGAGAGGCCCAATTCTTGTCCCCCGTGCGCAGCCAGGGCCACCCAGTTCCCTGTAGTCTCGCGGGTCACAAAAGAACAGTCAGTAAAGTCCGGCAGCGGCCCAGCAATCGCCGTGCCTTGAGGAGCGCCCCGACCATCCAAGCCGTGGCAAGAGGCACAGGCGGCTTCGTAGAGTTCCTTGCCTTCGTCGGCAGCAGGGGCGACGGTCGCTGCCACTATCCATAATAGCCCTCCTATCCAAGACAACCACATATCTCAAATTCTAACTTTCTTCTGCTGCTTTCCCACTCTCATCTGAAGCAGATCACAACCCGCTACTTCTCCTGCATTGAGAGGTCTGCCATCGGGCATTCCCTGTGCCCTGCTCGCCATGACAGACCGCTCGACACGTCGTATACAGGCACATGATCCGACTCCGCTACGACTCCGGGGGCAAGGAGCGGAGGTAGGTGAAGATCTGGCGCACCTCCTCCGCGTTCAGTTCGCCCGAGAAGTGGGGCATAGCCGTGCGGTTCTCCGTGAGCATGTGCCGGATCCACACCCGTATGTGCGCGTCCGTGTGCGTACGAAAATATTCTTCATCAAACCGGGGGATGGCTACAGGAGGGAGGTCGGTGGTAGGATCCTCTGGTAGGCTGGGAGCAACCGGTGAGCCATCCGGGCCGTGGCAAGCCGCGCAGAAGCGGTCATAGAGCTCGTAGCCGGGCGACAGGAGGCGGATAAACGCAATGACCGCTCGCAGTTCCTCTGGCGTGAGCACCTCCGCCGCCCCAGGCATGGCCCCTCGGCCATGAGCGATCACCTGCCACAACTCCTCATCGTGAACCTGACTCTGATAGGCCGGGGCACTGAGGTTCCGCGGTGGCGCGGGCAAGGCCGCCGCCTGTAGCCCGTCCCCAGCACCGTAGATGCCATGACAGGAGACGCACAGAGAATCATAGACGTACGCCCCTACTTCGACCTGCTCCCAGGGAATAGTCGGTAAGCGTTTCAGATAGGTAAGCAGGGCTGTCACGTCGGTCTCGGTATTAGGCAAGGCCGCCGGGGCGACGGGCACACGCAGGTCTTTGCCCAGCAGTACCCGGACAACGAATTCAGCTTCGGTGTACTGGGCCGTTACCTCCGCGCGGCGCAGCGGTGGCGGCTTCGCGATCAAGCTCTGGCCGAGCGCACCATTGCCCTGCCCTTCCCAGCCGTGGCAATCGGCACAATGGCGGATATAAAGCACCTCCCCCGGAGTGAACCGCCGAGGAAAGACGGGAGCAGGAGCGCGCACGGATCGGTCCGTCGGCGGAGGCGTGCTCGTGCCGAGACCCGGACGTGCAGGCAGCGGTCCGCGAGAGCAGCTAACCATCAGCAGCAACACCACCACGATCCTCCACATACACGCTCCTTCTGGGCAGCGATCAGCGTACGGCCACATCAGCGTGACCTTTCTTGGAGAGATTGCGGCCTATACACGAGCAATAAGCTCCGTCACCATCCCCTTCAATCAAGCTGAGCAGTGGTCTCACCGCCGACTGGGGTTTCAGGCCGACGAAAGAACGTTACCAAGATAGCGAGTGCAGGTTCAGCCTGCACGCTGTGCACGACGTGGGCATCGACCGGCACGATAACACCCGGGGTCAAACGGTAAACGCATCCCCCTACATTGAGAACGCCCTGCCCAAGTAGGACATGAATGGTGATCGGGACTTTGGCCACGTGATTGGTCAGGAGGGCATGCTGGCGCAAGCGTATGAGGACGAGCTTACGCCAGGGATCGGCTAACAACGTGTGTACTTCTCGCTCTGCGCCGTAGCCAATCGAGGTCGGCAGCTGAATCGCTTCACTCATATACAGCGCAATCTCCTGCAGGTCCTTATGATGCAGCGACTCCCTGCGGGAGTGCGCCCTGTTGCTCCATCTCGACAATCTCCTGCGTAGTCTTGAGCACGGCATCGGGATTGAGCGAGATGCTATCGATGCCACAAGCTACTAGGAAGCGCGCAAACTCAGGATAATCGCTCGGCGCTTGCCCGCAGATGCCAACCTTTCGGCCACAGGCATGCGCACGCTGGATCACGTCTTGCACCAACCGCATCACCGCCGGATTCCGTTCGTCAAACAGGTGCGCCACGATCGCGGAATCACGATCCAAACCGAGGGTGAGTTGGGTGAGGTCATTCGAGCCGATGGAGAAGCCGTCAAAGATCTCTGCAAACTCTTCTGCGAGGATCACATTGGCTGGAATCTCACACATAACGTACACCTCCAACCCGTTTTCCCCGCGCCGCAGCCCGGCCTCGGCCATGACCGCCAATACTTTCTTCCCCTCTTCCACGGTACGGCAGAAGGGGACCATCAACTTCACGTTGGTCAGTCCCATCTCCTCGCGCACCTTCTTCATTGCCCGACACTCTAGAAGAAACCCCTCGCGGTAGCGCGAATCGTAGTAGCGCGAGGCACCGCGAAACCCGATCATGGGGTTTTCTTCTTTCGGTTCGAACGTCTCTCCTCCCAGGAGCCCGGCATATTCGTTGGTCTTGAAATCCGAGAGACGCACAATCACGTCCTTAGGATAGAACGCCGCGGCAATCTGCCCGATCCCCTCGGCCAAGCGATCGACGAAGTACTCTGCCCTGTTGGGATACCGACGAGTCAGGTAGGCAATCCGCTCTTTCACCGGCCCCGTGGGGAGGCGGTCGAAATGGACCAAGGCCAGAGGGTGGATTTGGATGGCGCTGGAGATAATGAATTCCTCGCGCGCTAATCCTACCCCATCGTTCGGCAGGAAAGACAGCGAGAACGCTCGATCTGGATTGCCCACGTTGAGCATGACTTTCGTGCGTGGTCGAGGCAGCGTGCTGACGTCCAGCGTCTGCCGGGTAAACTTGCAGATGCCCTCGTACACTACCCCTACTTCCCCCTCGGCGCAAGACACGGTAACTGGCTGACCGATGTGCAATACAGCAGTGGCGTTCTCCGTGCCGACCACACACGGCACGCCAAGCTCCCGGCTGACAATCGCAGCGTGGCAGGTACGGCCGCCGCGGTTGGTGACGATCGCCGCGGCCATCTTCATCATCGGCTCCCAATCGGGATCGGTCATATCGGCGACGAGCACCTCTCCTGGACGGAACTGCTGCAACTCGCCAACGTCCTTAATGATGCGCACCGGCCCAGCGCCGATCTTCTCGCCGACACTCTTGCCGGTGAGGAGCACCGGCCCTCGTTCATGCAAGCGATAAGTGTCGAGAGTGGCCTTCCGCGTCGCCGCATGTACCGTCTCCGGACGGGCTTGTAAAATAAAGAGCTCTCCTGTCCTCCCATCTTTGGCCCACTCGACATCCATCGGCACGGACCGGCCGGCTTTCTGCGAGTAGTGCTCCTCGATGAGACAGCCCCACCGCGCCAGCGTCAGCACCTCATCATCAGTGAGACTCAACTGCTCACGTTCCTCCACCGGTACCGGGACGATACGGGTAGACCGACTGCCGCGGGTGGCGTAAATCAACTTCTCCTGTTTCGCCCCCACTGTGCGTTTGAGGATAGCGCGAAACCCTTGCCTGAGTGTCGGCTTGAACACCAGGAACTCGTCGGGATCGACTCGCCCTTTGACGACACTCTCACCCAAGCCATAGGCGCTGTTGATGAGCACCACATCGGGAAAGCCGCTCTCCGTATCGAGGGTAAACAGCACCCCGGCCGCACCCAGATCCGCACGTACCATCTGCTGCACCCCAATCGACAAGGCTACGGCAAAGTGATCGAAGCCTTTGTCGACCCGGTAGGAAATCGCCCGGTCCGTAAAGAGCGAGGCCAGGCACTGCCGACACGCCTCGAGCAGCGCCCGCTCACCACGAATGTTGAGAAAGGATTCTTGTTGTCCGGCAAAGCTGGCGTCGGGTAGATCTTCGGCGGTCGCACTGGAGCGCACCGCCACATCGGTCTCCGGTCCATACTCTGCACATAAGGCGGTGTACGCCTGGATGATTTCTTGTTGCAGATCGTACGGCAGCGGCGTGGTCAGGATTGCCTCCCGCACCCGGCGGCCACGCTCGGCCAAGTTAGCGAGGTCCCGCGTATCAAGGCCCGAGAGTATCTGGCGAATCGTCTCGGCCAAGCCGCCGACCTGTAACACGTGCCAGTAGCCAGCAGCGGTCACAGCGAACCCGTTGGGAATCTTGATCCCGCAGGGAGTGAGCTCTCGATACATCTCTCCGAGAGACGCATTCTTTCCACCTACGAGCGGTACATCAGCCATACCGATCTCGCGAAACCAACGGATAAACCGTGACGTTGCCATACCGCTCCTCTTCCTCCTACAAATGCTCGGCGAATGTGGCGATGCGCGGATGGACGAGCCGTTCATAGTCCCCATAGCGCATGCGCACCGTTTGCCAGTGCGAGCCAGCATTGAAGACAATTTCCTCATTCTCGGTGAGTGCAGCATCGACAAGGGTATCGAGACCGAAAAGGTTGCCGAACGGCGGCTCGGCACCGGTCTCACAGCCAGGGAAGAGGTCACGGAATTCCCGCTCTTGCTCTAATTCGACGTGGGAGTGCAACACCTCCCGCAACCACGCGAAGTTCACTTTATGCGAGGCCGGCAAGACCAGCATCACCGGCGTGCCGTTCTCTTTCTTCACCATGACGACTTTGGCCATCGCCTTCCCAGGAATATGCTGGGCCTGGGCTATCTCTTGCGCTGTGTAGGCGATCGAGTGCGTGAGCACTTGATATTTCACCTTGTGTTCGTCCAAATACTCCTGGAGCTTACGAAGAATTGGCATAATCGTGCTCCTTCCTCAGGAGAGGACATTTCACCCTTCCCTCTGCCGGGTGTCCTATGGGCTACTGCTGTGCCTCGCTCTGAATCTTTTTGTTAGCGATCTGCTTGGCGATAGGCATGGTGATGTCTAACACCCCGTTCTTATAGCTGGCCGTGATTGTGTCCGTCTCGACCCCCTCAGGTTATGATGTGCTGCCTTCTGATCGCGAGTGTTCTGCGTTGTTCATCTTGCAAGCAACTTGCCACGCTGTCTCTCCACTAGCAGGTCCGAAAGTTTCCATAGGAAGGCCGGTACACTATGCTACTGACTTTCTTATTTCTGCGACTCGTTATCGCCACTTTTTCTCACCTCTGCGAAGCAGTCACAGCCGCCGGGCACCCAGAGAGGCGAACCCTCCGTCCTGACGGCTATCAGCAGTTGGCATTGCTCTTGCGACATAGAGAAACGCTCGAGGCGCAGGAAAGAGGATCGCAGTATGACTGTTGAGCGTGTACTCATCATGGGGGCGGCCGGACGGGATTTCCATACCTTTAACACCTACTTTCGTGACAACCGCCAGTACGAGGTTGTCGCCTTCACCGCCACCCAGATCCCCGGGATCGCCAACCGGCAGTACCCGCCCACCTTGAGCGGAGCCCACTATCCGCAGGCATTCCCATTTACCCGGAAGATCAGTTGGAGGAATTGATTCGCCGCGAGCACATCACGCAAGTCGTCTTCGCATACAGCGATGTCGCGCACCTCACCGTCATGCACCTCGCGTCACGCGTCTTGGCCTGCGGCGCGGACTTTCGCCTGATCGGGCCGGAGCACAGCCTCCTCGCCTCCACGCGGCCCGTCATTGCGGTGTGCGCGGTACGCACGGGGTGCGGGAAAAGCATGGCGGCCACGTTCAACCGCACTGTGTCCATCACCCACCTGCCCCAGACGCAATTCCTGCAGTGCCGCGTGGATCTGACCCAGTTGCTGGCGGCCCTGGCCGAGCTTGACGTCGTCGTGACCCCCGAGATGGAGACCCTCGCCGCCTCTATGCCGGCGGAGCAACCGGTGATGGAAAACGGGCCGTACGGGCCGCCGATGGCCGAATTCATGGCGGCTAAGCACTGAAACCAGGGATTCTGTCGCTGTTTAGTGCACTCTCTTGTACTAGGGGCTCTGAAACCGGACCACACAAACTCTCACCGCCGCAGACAGACACGAGCTGTCACGAGCGCATCAGAAACGGGAGCCGCCGATAAGTAACCCTTATTGGTCAACTGAATCCGCGGCTTCCCTGGGTGTCCGCTGGTCCCCTTCATTGCGACGCCGGGCGTCGGGCAACGAGCACGGGGCAGGGGGCATGACGCACTACCCGCTCGGCCACGCTGCCCAAGATGATGTGCGCCAGCCCTGTGCGGCCGTGGGACCCCATGACGATGAGGTCGGCGTGTTCCCGCTCGGCTGCCTGACAGATCTCCCAGAAGGGGTCACCCAGGATTGCTCTGGTTTCGATCGGAACCACACCCGCCCCCTTTTCCGCGACGAAGGCACTCAAGCGCGTCTCTGCGTCAGCGATCAGTTGGGCTTCGAGCTTGGGGATGTCAACCACAAACATCGCATCCGGATATGACACACGAGCGGTCAAGGGGACGACATGCATGAGAATGATCTTCGCACCCCAGTCCGCCGCCATCCCTAACGCC
>Ga0308420_1000930_pt1 | contig 15092 bp, 16 predicted proteins | sample HotsprSampleMS55_FD_203802 | JGI IMG/M metagenome (GOLD analysis project Ga0308420, IMG submission 203802) | Hot spring phototrophic mat microbial communities from Mushroom Spring, Yellowstone National Park, Wyoming, United States - 20090730_MS55 ... | reverse complement strand
GGCTTTTTCCACCATGGCGTTGACTTCGGCAAAGCTCCCTACATCAGCGCGAACGCCAAGCGCCCGGCGTCCCAACGCTTCGACCTCTTGCACCACCGCCGCGATCCGCTGTTCATTCCGTCCGTTGATAACGACATCGGCCCCTTCGCGGGCGAAGAGTAAAGCAATTGCCCGCCCGATGCCGGAACTCGATCCAGTGATCAGTGCCGTCTTTCCCTGCAAACGCATAACGCCCCCTCTGCTGTTCTCCCATATCCGTGTGGCGCTCGCTTAGTGGGTGGGTCCCCATGTCGTACCAAATTCTTCTGCATTGACGACTTGACCGGTGAGGCCGTGCGCATCTTGGCTTGCCAAAAAGATGGCCGGAGGGCCAACGAACTCGGGCTCATGCCACCCCGTCCAGTCATTGTGCGGCATGGCAAACATGGCTCCTTCACTTTTAATCGGGCCCGGATTCAGTGCGTTGACCGCGATATTGTATGCTTTCAGCTGCGTCGCCAGACCTTGGGTGAGAAAATTCATCGCCGCCTTCGTCGCACCGTAGCCGAGCGCGACTCCTTGTGCGAGCATGTGGGGCACGTTCGAGGTGATGTTCAGAATGTTTCCGCTCTTGCGCTTGACCATATGGGGCAGGACTGCCTGGGTGCAGAGAAACATGCCGTTCATGTTGACCTTCATCATGATGTTCCAATGTTTGAACGGGAGCTGGAGGATGGGGGTCGGAAAGAGAATAGCAGCGTTATTGACGAGAATATCAACCTGGCCGAACGTTGCCAGGGTCTCCCGCATCATGCGCTCCACGTCTTCCTCTACGCTGATATCGCACTTGACGGCGATGGCGTCGGCTCCAAGGGCGCGGATGGCTTGCAGAGTGTCGTAGATGGTCCCGGGTAAGCGCGGATCCTTGACCTGCTCAGTACGAGCGGCGACCACGACTTTAGCTCCCTCGCGTGCAAACGCGAGCGCAATCGCTTTCCCGATCCCGCGGCTACTGCCGGTAATAATGGCGACCTTATGAGCAAGACGCATCTTCCCTCTCCTTACTGCCCGGAGACTCGTCTGTTAGGAGCAGGGGCTCCCAGCAAGGACTGGGGCAAGCATAGCGGAAACTGGGCGAGAAGACAAAAGCGCGGTGCGAGATTCAGCCCCGTCTTTTTGCTACAGTGGAACCTCTGGATGGCGAGGTGCATCCGTAGAGGGAGAAAGGCGAGGGAGAAGCCGACGACCTTTTCCTCTAAGACAGAGGTTACAGGGCTCTATGTGGCGAGCGCTCGGGGGCTGTGTCCTTGCAACACTGACAGGATTCTTCGTGATGGTGGGAGTTGACCATGCAGCGGTTGATCATGCCTCTTGGGATGTCTTGCTCAAGAGGTATGTAGATGACGATGGGCGGGTGGCGTATCGGGACCTGCAGGCGCAAGACCAGATGGCACTGGCCCGCTACCTCGGTACTTTAGCCGAAGTGCGTATCGCAGGTATGACAGAGAACGAGGAAAAAGCATTCTGGATCAACGCTTACAACGCGGTTATCGTGCATGGTGTGCTCAGGGGACTTTCCGCCGAAGGGGTGCTGGCACGACAACGCTTCTTTCGCTGGTACAGAGTGCGTATTGCCGGGCAGGACCGTTCTCCTGACGAAATCGAGCATCAAATCCTTCGTAAAAAATTTCACGACCCACGCATCCACTTTGCCCTTGTGTGTGCGTCGACCAGCTGTCCCAAGCTACGCCGGGAGGCCTATGTGCCTGAACGACTTGATCGACAACTCGACGATGCGACGCGTGAGTTTATCAATGACCCGACCCGTAACCGAATTGATATGCAACAGGTTGCCTTATCCAAGATCTTCGAGTGGTTCGCCGCAGATTTTGTCAGCGATGCAGGATCGGTATCGAACTTTGTCGCCCGCTTCGTCGATGCAGACAAGCAGGCGATCTTACAGGCCAAAAAAGAGGACTTTACCTATCTGGAGTACGATTGGACCTTGAATGCCCAGAACGGACAACGTCTTTCATCGGAATGAGTCGAGGCGGGGTGGCAGAAGAATCTTATTAACACGGCGAGAGAACGCTTTGGCAACTCCCTTCTTTGCTGACCTCACTTCTGCAGACATACGACGGGAAAAGGCACGGGCGCGCGAACTCCGCCGCTCCGAATGGTGGAAGCGCAAGCGAGCCGCCGGGATCTGTTATTACTGTCAACGCCGCGTTCCCCCCAAGGAGCTCACGATGGATCATGTCGTCCCGCTCGCACGCGGTGGGAAATCGACCAAGGGGAACGTGGTGCCTGCCTGTAAGGAGTGCAATACGAAGAAAAGGTATGCCCTGCCGTGGGAGTGGGAGTAGGACAGTTAGCAAGGGGTGCCGTCTGCTCGCTGCTGGCTCCTGTCAGCATTTGGGAGAGAAGAGCCAACGCCTCGAACTACCATTCTACCCAATTCACTATATGTTTATCGAGGTGCTGGAGCAGGGTGGTGCGCTCGCGGACGACCTTGCCATGTACCGAAATGCCAGCGCGACGCACGGTGTCAGGATCCCCAGACACCAAAGGATGCCACCAAGCTAGGCCTTTGCCTTCTGCGAGGCGGCGATAGGCGCAGGTAGTCGGGAGCCAACGGTATTGGCCGACTTTCTCTGGGGTAAGGACCAAGCAGTCAGGAACGAGACGGGTGCGCTGTGAGTAACGGGTACAGCGGCAACGCTGTGTATCCAAGAGGCGACAGGCGACATCGGTATAGTAAATCTGCCCGGTCTCTACCTCCTCTAGTTTGTGCAGGCAACACCGGCCACAGCCGTCACATAACGCCTCCCACTCCTGCGGTGTCATGTCTGCCAGAGACTTGGTTTCCCAGAACGGTTTATGGTTGGTTCCCATATTACCCTTTTCCTCGCGAGATCAGGCGACGCAAAGGCGGACAGGCGGCCTTGGCAGCGGTAGCGAGAGGGGGAGCATGTTAATCGACTTCGACTTCCACCGTTTCTCCTCTGACATGGACCGGATAGGTGCGGACCGGTTTGCGGGCCGGACCGCGCACCACAGCGCCAGTCTCGAGGGCGAAGCGTGCGCCGTGCGTGCGACAGGTCACAGTCAGACCCTGCACCCGCCCGTCGGCAAGGGGAAAGCGATTGTGGGGGCATACATCATCGATGGCGAAAAAGCGCGCACCGAGGCGGAACACCGCCAGACGCTTACCCCCTGCAACAACTGCCACTCCCTGACCGTCGGGAAAGTCGGAGCAGGAACCAATAGAGATGCGCATTGCCATACTTGCGGGGTTAGGACAAGGGGGGCGTTGCAGGGAACCCATACAGCCGAACGGCGTTATCGTGCACAATCTTGCGCGTGTCTTCTGCTGGGATGGCGGCAAAATTTTGCGCGACCTTTTGACGCGAGAATGGCCACACGCCTTCTGTGTGCGGGTAGTCCGATCCCCACATGAGGTTTTCCACCCCGAGGAGTTCGCGGGTGAGCACCCCGGCCCGATCATCTTCAAATGTGGCATAAAACTGGCGGTGAAAATAGGTGCTCGGTGGCTCAGGCAGACGCGGTTCCATCCAGCCTTTGTGGTCATGCCACCAATGATCCATGAATTCTAAGGCGGCGCCGATCCAGCCGATCCCGCTCTCGACCAGCGTCCATTTGAGCTTGGGAAAGCGCATGGGTGCACCACCCCAAATGAGGCGCTGCAGTGTGTCGTTCATCTCGAATTTGACAATGCCGATAATGATCCCACCTGCGCCCGGGCCGTGAGCACGGCCGAAGGGATCGCGACCACCGATGTGCATGCTCGCGACCAGATTCATATCCTGCATTGCCGCCCAGAGCGGATCCCAATCGGGCAGGTTGTAAGGCCGGTCATCGACCCAGGCAGGAAGCATGACGCTGACGAGCCCCAGCTTGGCGCACCGTTCGGTTTCGGCTACCGCCCACTCGATCGGGCCCCGACAAGGAATCATGCCCACGCCTTTCAGTCGGTCGGGATACGGTCGGCAAAACTCCGACAGCCAGTCATTATAGGCGCGACAACACGCGTACAAATACTCAGCGTCAGGGGCACGCACTAAGGTCAAGCCCACCCCGGGATAGATAACCTCGCCAGCGACACCATCTATGTCTTGGTCCTTCAGCCGCTCGTGCGGATCCCACGTCCCCGGACGATTATCCTCGTAGCGATAGCCCTTGGGTCTGGGGATATCCAGCCCTTGCGCTTTGAGGTCTGCCATGGGCCCTTCGAACGCGAGCGGCCGTGGCCGCAGACCGTCGATGACGATATAGTCTCCGGTCTCATCGAGCGTGACGATGCGTGGAGCTCTATCGCGCCACCGCTTCTCCAGGCGGGTCAGCCATAAGTCTGGAGGTTCAACGATGTGGGAATCGGCTGAAATTAACCGTTCAGTGTAGAGGGTGGTCATAAGGCCTCCTTGGACTTCGCATGGAGCTCATTTGCGGCGCTTCCTTCATTAGCGTATGGCTCGCTCACTCTGGTCGCTCTTGAGCACGCAGCCTCTGCTAGAAGCGCTAGGTGTTCTCAGCTGCGCATCTCGCCCGCGCCGAGCGCGATTCTGTTGCAGCGACAGGTACCGACCTGATGCAGCTCGATCACGTTGCCGAAGGGATCCTGCACGAAGACTTGGTCGGAGTGCTCGCCGACGAGACCCTGGATGCGCCAGTGCCAAATGCCCCGTCGTTCCAACTCTTCGCGCGCTTCTTGGATATTCTCCACCGCCAACGCGACGTGCGGCAAGGTCGGATCTTCTTTTTCGCTGCGCGCTATAGGCGACATGCCTGTTGCTCCCATCAGGTGAATCTGCGTCGTGTTCTCGCCGTGACCAACGTACAGCCAAAAGCCGGGGATGCTAGGGATGTTAGGCCGGCCCGGGTCGATCTGCAGGCCGAGGACGTCGGTGTAAAACTGACGCGCTTTTTCCACTGCTTCGGGCGCCGTACCGATGCGAATACCGTGATGGTGTAGTTCCACAACTTTAATCGGCATCCTGTTCCCTCCTTCTGGTTCAATCCGCTGTGGTCTGTTCTCGCTATAGCATAAGATGCTGGCTCTGCGGAGGGGTGCGGCACAGGTTGTCCGCCGCCACAATCGGTGGTAGGGGTGGGGGATTGTACGGAGGGGGTATGGTCGGGCCGATTCGTTATCGCATCGTGGGCATGATCTTCCTTTTGGCCCTCATCAATCACATCGATCGGGCCAACATCTCCATCGCCGCGCCCGCGATGATCCGCGAGCTGGGGTGGGATGAGGCACACTTTGGTATCATTTTCTCGGCCTTCCTGTGGGGATACACCGTCTTCCAATTGCCTGGGGGCTATGTGGCCGACCGCTACGGCGGTCGCCTCATTCCGTGGCTGTGTCTCGGGTGGTCAATAGCGACTGTGTTGACCCCGCTTGGAGGGCTTGCCTTTTCCGTGATGCTCGTCCTGCGGTTTCTGGTCGGTGCGTGTGAAGCGCCTATCGTGCCCGCTATGAGCGCCGCCAATGCGGCGTGGGTACCACGCCACGAACTCGCGCGCGCCCAGACGATCATCCCGGCCGCGCTGAACGCCGGCATCATGCTGGGCTATCCAGTGGTCACAGCCATCACCGTGCGCCTCGGCTGGCCGTGGGTGTTCTACCTGTGCGGTGGGGTCGGTATCCTGTGGGCCTTTGTCTGGATGTGGTACGGCCGCGCAACCCCAGAGGAACACCCGGCGGTGTCCCCGGCAGAATTACACACGATCCAAACCGCACGGGTCCAAGCGACCGCTGCGCACCCGAGCTGGGGGCCGGTGATCCGTTCGCCGCGCGTGTGGGCGCTCGTCGCGTCGTATACCCTGTGGGTCTACGTGATGTGGTTGATGGCGGCGTGGTTGCCTACATACTTGGTCCGCGGCCGCGGCTTTTCTATGGGTGAGATGGGTGGGGTAGGTGGCATGATCACCGGCGCGGCGTTGCTTGGCACTATCGGAGGGGGATGGCTCTCTGATGTGCTGGTGCGACGGGGATGTAGCGTGGACGTGGCGCGCAAACACCTGGCGCTGGCGGGGATGCTCATCGGTGCCCCCTTTTTAGTGGCCGCGGTGAGCGTAGAGTCTGCCTGGGCATGTGTCGTCCTGCTCATGGTCGCCCGGCTGTTCAACGATGCCGCGCTCGCCGGATACATGAGTCTGCCGACAGAAATGAGCCCTCGCCACTTGGGCGCAATCTGGGGGTGTATGAGCACCTTCGGCAGTTTAGGGGGAATGGCTGCGACTATGCTCGCCGGCTTCCTCGTCACAGCTACAGGCCACTGGGCACTGCCGTTCTACACGGCAGCCGCCGCGATCGTGGTTGGGGCGCTAGTGATGGCAGTGGGAGTCTCTGTCCGTCCGCTGTTTCTCGCAGCAAGCAGTACCACGCTTGCCACGGAGGCAGCGCCGCTCACACTAAAAACGTCAGATTCGGGAGGGGTTCTGCCGCATTGACGAGCAGCACTTGTTTAAAGAACATCTTGAGTTCGCCGTTGACCCAGCGCAATTTGTGAATCGTGCGGCCGCCCCACAAGCGCAGCTGATGCTGGGCCTGGATGGACATCTCCAGCAGGAGGAAGTTCGAGCCGACGATAAACTCACCCTGGGGCGTTTTGTCGATCTCGATGTTTGCGATCAGCCGGCGCATCGGTGAGGCAGGCATCTGACTATAGCGGTACCCGCTCTGCAAGAGCCGCACGCGGGTCGCGATCCGTGCGCGGTTGTCGTAGATGAGGGAAATCTGCCGGGTGGGATCGGCCTCGCCACTGGCAGTGGCTGGGACCCAATAGATCGCGTCGTCCGTCCACAGCGCTTCCCACTCGGCGTAACGCGATTCATCGGCCAGGCGGGCTTCTGTATACAAGAACGCTTCGACCGCTTGGCGTTCGGCATCTGAGACCATAGGGGTGCCCTCCGTCGGTCGGGTTATGGCGTGCTCATCACGTGGCGGTAGTGTCGCCAGAAGGCGCGGTTGGTGGTTTCGTCGGTCAGGTGGGCGACCCGGCGGCCAGCGCTATCGACCGTCTCACGGGTCAAACCGCGGCTGAGGTCGATCCACTCAGGACGCTGGGCATAGAGACCCATTTGATTCCGCCCGGCAATGGTGACATCCTCAGGCAGGAGGAACGATGCCGGCCCCATAGCCCCCTCGCTCTGGCGCAGAATCCGCGCGTTGAATTCCGGGACGCCTTTCAAAAACATCGGCGTGTGCCACTGGATACATTCGTCCACGCTCACCGGCTGAAAGATGGCGATGTTCATCTCGCCGAGAAAAAGGTTGGGGAAAATGATCGCGTGCGGCGGCCCGTCAAAGATGCGCTGTTGGGCAACCTCTCGACCATACCGGTGCTCCATGGCGGAGATGTACGCCTGGAACTTCCCTTCCGGCGCACCGCCAAACCACTCGAACGGCCTGCGGTACCCCGGTGCCCATTCGATCTCGGTGTGTCCGTTGCCCCAGTCCCGTAAAATCCCCTTCACACTGTTCTCTTCACCGATGAAGCGCTGATACTGCGAGCCGATCGTCTTGATGAAGCCGGCGTGGGTGAAGCCGAGGTGGTAACCATCGGTGTCGTTCTCCGGCAGCATTTTCCAGTTCGCCTGATAGCGGTGTTTGAGCCACCCCGCGGTAAGTTCGATCTCCCCCTCGGGGGATAAGTCGCACGCGCGATCGATGAGTTGAGTAGCAGACCCCAGGTGCTCTGCCAAGGAAATGCCGTCCGGGCTCAGGCTGACGAAGACGAAGCCACGATAAGTGGCACAACGGGGCACCCGTGCCAGCGCGTGTTGACTTTTGCTGAACCGCTCACCATACGCGCCCGGATATGGTACACCGATCAATGCGCCGTTCAGATCATACGTCCAGCCGTGATAGGGGCAGCGGAACGAGGTCGTGTTGCCGCGTTCGACCGCACACACGATGGAGCCGCGGTGGGCACAACGATTGAGAAAAACGGAGATCTCTCTCTCTTTGCCACGCACCATGATCACTGGCTGGCGGCCGATCGGGCGTGTCACAAAATCTCCTGGCTGCGGGATTTCGCTGTCGTGACCGACGAACACCCAGCCGCGGTAAAAAATCTTCTCTAGTTCGTCTTCGAAAATACGCGGATCGGTGTACAGCGAGGAGTGAATACGATCATCTTGCACCAAAACCCGGTAGTCTCGCTCTGCTTCTTGCAGCATCGTTGCCTCCTCTGTTCGCTCCACTCGCTTGTCGTGTTGTAGTAGCGTGGCGCACAGGCACGCTGTTCCTACATCCTGCCAGTTCTACCCCTCTTTCTGCAAGCCATGGTGATGCGTTACCGGTGCGTCGCCACCAAGATCCCGCCGATCACGATGGCCCCGCCAACGAGGTGAGGAAGAGTGACCGGCTCGTGCAAGAAAACGTAGGAAATACCGATGGCCATGACCGGGACGAGATTCAAAAATACCCCTGCGCGACTCGGACCGATCGTGGCGATCACCTTATAAAACCAGAAGTGGGCGAAAGTGCCCAGGGTACTTTGGTACGCGATAGCCACCCAAGAGGAGAGAGTGGTGTGGGCGAGCGACCACTGATCCCACTCCAACCACATACTGGCTATGGTGAGGAAGAGGCCCCCCGTCATGTAGGTGTACGTTGTGGCGGCCAAGGGGGAGATCCGTCGCATAATCTGTCGTCCATAAATCGTGTAGATGCCCCAGCTGAGCTGTGTGCCAAGCAGGATGAGATCACCAGGGTTATACTGGCTGTGAACGATGACGTCCCATGACCCTTGCGTGACGATGACGCCGACCCCCACCACAGAGAGGCTAATGCCGGCGAGAACCCGCGGGGGTAAGCGCTCGTGCAAAAATACGGCGGCAAGCATGGCCAGGGAGACAGGTGAGGCGGCGTTGAGCAAGGCGGCATTTGTGGCAGTGGTTAGCCGCAGACCCAGGTAACTACAGCCGACCCCGACGAAGTAGCCGGTAAAACCGAGGAAGAAGAGGCCAACGACCAAGCGAGGGCTCCACGGGACGTGCACGGATGGGTCACGCCGCAAGTAGAGAAAGAGCAAAGCTGAGCCGGCGATCATGCGGATGGCGGCGATCGTCAAAGGCGGGACACTGCGCAGCGCTACTTTCCCCGTCGGGAACAGACCGGCCCACACCAGGGTCACAAGCACGAGCAGGAGGTACGCCCGGGTCTCGTGTGCGCTGCTCAGCTGTTCCCCCGAAACGCCGGTATCACTTCCTTGGCGAACAAGCGCACCCCTTCCCGGTCATAGAGGCCGGGGCGGCGCAGGTTGATGATGAAATGGGTGACTCCGGCGTCAATGTAGGTCTGGAGTTGCTGTCGGATGGCGGCGGGATCACCTGCCAATACACTCTTGCGCACCTCCTCCACACTGACCTTGCGCAGTTCGGCGATCCGCTCCAGGAGCGCCTGCACCTCGGCCGGGTCAGCCTTGAGGTAGAGAGGCGTCAGATATGACCGTTCGATCTCCGCACAATTGCGACGAATCTGGCGGCAGTACTGCTCTAACACTTTGTTCTTCTTGGCGAGCTGGTCCGGCGGCACGTTGGGGATGTTCCACATCTGCGCATAGCGGGCGACTAAGGGGAGAATCAGCTTTTCCCCAATACCGCCGATCATGATCGGCGGGTGTGGTTGCTGCACCGGCTTCGGCACAAACGGCGCCTCGATCAGAGTGTAGTATTGCCCCTTGAACGACACCGTAGAGTCCGCCGTCCACAGGGTGGTGATCACTTGTAGGGCTTCTGCCAGCGCCGCCACACGTCGTGTGAGCGGAGGAAAGGGAATCCCGTACGCTTCGTGCTCGCGCGCGAACCAGCCGGCACCGATGCCCAGCACAAAACGGCCGCGACTCAAGTGGTCGATCGTCGTCGCCATCTTGGCCAGCACAGCCGGGTGGCGGAAGGTGTTGCTGGAGACCATCGTCCCGATCTGCACGCGGGACGTAACGGTGGCCATCGCCGCTAAAAGCGTCCAGGCCTCAAAGTTGGCCGCGTCGGTTGGGCCGACACTGGGCAACAGGTGGTCATTAGTCCAGAGGGTATCGAAGCCAAGCGCTTCCGCTTCTTTCCATACCTCTTGTAATTCTTCGATGGTCGTTTGCTGCTGAGCGACTTGCAGGCCGAAGCGAATCCAGGGCCGGGCGTCTCGGGCAACCGCGGGGGCGGCAAAGCTACAGACACAGAGAAGACAGAACACTCCCGCAAAGGGTTTCATCTTTTTCTTCCCTCACGCTTGCCAGCTGAACGACGAGAAGTGACCGTTCGTGCCGCTCGTATGCCATGCGAGGTTATGGTCCGTGTACCGATACGTGCGCGATTGAGCGAGGGCCAATTTTGTTGACACCGGATGCGAGGCATTGGTGACCCAAAGCGGCTCGACGCCGTCCCGCCCGCTGACTGCCGTGATGTCGATTTCCAGGATGTCCGGGATCACCAGCCGCCGCTCGTTCCCTCTCATCTCGAACGTGATGGGTGCTGTTTTCACTCCGAGGAATTTACTCACCAATGCACCGAACACCGCTCCCATAGGTCCCCCGGCTTTGCCTGAGAAAATGTTCCCCAATGCTTCCTGCTGTGCCGGAGAAGCTTGGGCGTCGACGTACACGGCCGCGGTCCAGTTGCCGTCTCGCATCCTCCCTGGTCCAGGGAAGGAAACGACGACAGCAGCATTCAAGTTATTGAGAGGCGTCTGGCCGTAGGTGCCGTCGGTGATGTGAAAAGCGAGCGCTGCATCGCAGCGGTCGCGTGAGGTCGGGGCTTGAATCAGACACGGGCAGATAAGGTCGCAGTTGCAGGATTCGAAGTACTCGCCAGCAATCTTCCACTGTTCTGCCATAACGTCCTCCTTGGATAACACAGCCAGAGTCTGCCATCTCTCGCCGGGGACTGCAATCGCTTGTCACGAACTCACTCTACTTCGAATCCCGCTGCTTGGATGAGTTGCCGTGCAGCAGAGGCGTGCTGCCCGGGGGTGGTGAGATACCCTTCGACAAAGATGGAGTTGGCCGGGTAGAGGGCCAGTCCGCCCCACTCGCCGAGGTACAGTTCACGGCCAGCGGCCATGCGAATCTCGCTGCGGGGATTGAGCAGACGCATCAAGCAGAGCGCCTTGAGGCCACGCGCCGGGGCAAAATCCTGCCGCCCTCCCAGAGGAGTACCAGCGATAGGATGGAGGAAATTGACCGGAATGGAGTCAACCGCTAACGCCCGCACGGCATACGCTAACTCGACAACATCTTCATCAGTCTCACCCATGCCGATGATGCCCCCACAACAGGTGGAGAGGCCAGCCCGTTGCACGTTCCGTACCGTCTCGACCCGGTCTGCGTAGGTGTGAGTGGTGCAGATTTGCGGGTAGAAGCGTTGGCTAGTGTTCAGGTTATGGTTGATCCACCCCACGCCTGCCGCTTTGAGATACCTGGCCTGCTCTTCGCTCATGAGGCCGAGCGACAGGCAGATTTCCAAGGACGGAAACTCCGCCTTGATCGCCCGCACGGCCGCGCTGAGGTGCACGATGTCCCGCTCCTGCGGGCCTCGTCCGCTCGTCACCATGCAGTAGCGGCGCGCGCCGGCAGCGACAGCTTTGCGCGCCCCTGCGATCAACTCCTCGGCCGAGAGCAGGCGATATTTGCGGATGGGTGCGCTGGAGATGGCGGACTGCGAGCAGTAATGGCAGTCTTCGGGACACAGACCGCTGCGGGCGTTCTGCAGAACGCAAATCTTGACTGTCCGGCCAAAAAACCGCTCCCGTACCGTCAGTGCGGCCCGCAACAGTTCTGGGAGACGTTCGTCTTCCACCTGCATCACGGCGAGGGCCTCGGCACGCGAGAGCACGGCTCCCGAGAGAGATTTTTCTGCCAGAGCCGAGAGAGCGGTCATCCATTTCCTCCTTTGCGTGACAGTCGTGGGTTTGCTCCCTATCGCAGCAGACTGCCAAAATCAACCGCCTGCGAAAACCATGCCTCGAGAACCACCCGGTCCTGTTCCAGGTCTCCGCGCAGGGGCAGAAAGGGAACGATCCCGCGGCATGGGATGTCGGTAAGCCCGGCCAGCGTGCGGGCATTGGTTTGGATAGCCGGGTCTGAGGCTGAGGTAGGGTGATTGAGAATATAGCCGTAGAGTGGGAGTGACCGAGTCTGGAGGCAGTGAAAAGTGAGGAGCGCGTGATTGAGCGCGCCGAGCTTTGAGCCGACGACGACCACGATGGGGATTTGCAGGTCACGGGCCAGGTCGGCAAAGGTGTAGCGGCCGACTAGCGGCACCAGCAATCCACCGGCCCCTTCGACAAGCGTGATCTCATGGCGCGTGGCAATAGCCTGGAAGAGGGCAGCAATGTGACAGGGATCGATCGTCACACCGGCTTGTTCTGCCGCGACGCTCGGCGCAACCGGCGGCGCGAACCGGTACGGGCAGATGTGCTCGAGGGGGAGCGAGGAACGGGCAAATGCCGCAAGGCGTGCGGCGTCTTCCGGGTAGAGTTCCCCATCCCGCAGGGCACAGCCGGTTTCCGCTGGTTTGAGCACCCCGACGGTTTTGCCACGGGCGGTGAGAGCGGCGGCGATGCCACAGCCAATGACGGTTTTCCCGACGCCAGTGTCGGTGCCGGTGATCAAGAGCGCCTTCATACTTGGGTTGTAACGGTGGTGATTGCGTCGCGCACAACGTCTACAAGCCATGTCAGTTCTTCGGTCGTGATACTTAGGGGGGGCATCAGCACGATGACATTTCCCAGTGGGCGGATGATGACCCCGCGCGCGCGAGCGGCTTGACACACCCGTATCCCGACCTTCTCCGCGGCCGCATAGGGCACTTTCCGCACCGGGTCACGCATCAGTTCGATCCCTACCATGAACCCCCACTGCCGGATATCAGCGACGTGGGGCAATGGCGCATAGTCCGTCCGCAGCCGTTCCGTGAGGAGCGCGATCTTTGTCGCCAGAGCGTCCAGAACCTGTTCCTCTTCAAAGAGCGCCAGGCTGGCCAGCGCAGCGGCGCACGCAAGAGGGTTCCCGGTATACGTGTGGCCGTGAAAGAAAGTTTTAAATTCCTCATACGGGGCGAGAAATGCGGAGAAGATCTCTTCCGTGGTCAGGGTTGCGGCTAACGGTAGATATCCGCCCGTAAGACCTTTAGCGACACAGAACAGGTCGGGGCTGATGCCCGCGTGCTCGCAGGCGAACATGCGGCCGGTGCGGCCGAACCCTGTGGCCACCTCATCGCAGATGAGCAGAATGTTGTACTCGGTTGTGAGGGCCCGCAACGTCTGCACATACGCAACCGGCTGGGCCCACATACCAGCCGCGCCCTGCATCAAAGGCTCGATAATGAGCGCGGCGATCTCGTGATGGTGCGCGGCTAGGACACACCGTGCTTCGTCGACCGCTGCGGCGAGTGCCGCGGCGTCAGACATCCCACGATGGAAACGAAAACAGTGCGGCGGGGTCAAGCGCCACATGTCCGGCAGGAGAGGCCGGTAATAGCGGTGAAACAACTCCGAATACCCGACGCTCATCGCCCCGAGGGTGTCCCCGTGGTATGCCTCGACGAGCGAGACAAATTTCACTTTCTGTGGAGCTCCTTTGAGCTGCCAGTACTGCAAGGCGAGTTTCAAGGCGATCTCGACGGCCGTCGCGCCGGCGTCGGAGTAAAAGACCCGGGTCAAACCCGGTGGGGCGATCTCCACGAGCTTTTTGGCCAAGAGGATCGATGGTACATTTGCCAGCCCCAAGAGAGTGGAGTGGGCGAGTTGACCCAACTGCGCGGTGATGGCAGCATTCAACCGAGGGTGATTATGACCGTGCACATTGCACCACAGCGACGACACACCATCGAGGTAGGCGTTCCCGTGCACATCGATGAGGTAATTTCCCTCCCCACGGTCGATGATGAGCGGGTCTTCGGCCAGCCAGTCTTGCATCTGCGTGAACGGGTGCCACAGATAGGCGTGATCCCACGCTTTTAGCTCGGCGTACGATGGAGTCATGCGAGAATACCGGTTTCCTTTCCTGCGTCAGCGAACGCTTCAAGGGCACGGGTGAGTTGGTGCTGCGTGTGGGTCGCCATCGGCGTGACCCGCAGACGGGACGTCCCTTCCGGGACGGTCGGCGGGCGGATGCCGTGCGCGAAAATTCCTCGCCGCAGGAGCGCAGCGGCGAGGGCCATGGTGCGTGCCGCATCACCGATAAGCACCGGGATGATCGGTGACCGGGTCGGTCCGAGTTGATAGCCGAGCGCGGTCAACCCCTGCGTGAGGAAGGCAGCGTTCTCCCACAGCCGCTGCCGCCGCTCGGGCTCGTGCGCGACACACTCCAGAGCGGCCAGGGCCGCAGCAGCAACAGCAGGGGGGACTCCTGTGGTGTAGATAAAGCTCCGTGCCCGATTAATGAGCCACTCGATCAGCTCGCGACAGCCGGCCACATAGGCGCCACATCCCCCTAACGCTTTCCCTAGGGTGCCCATGTGGATGTCCACCTCTTTGACCAGCCCGAGCTCCTCGGCGACCCCAGCGCCGTGCGGGCCGAATACCCCGGTGGCGTGCGCTTCGTCCACCATGACCCACGCCCGATACCGGCGGGCCAAGTCCACGATATCGGCGAGTGGAGCGATGTCACCGTCCATGCTGAAAACGGAGTCAGTGACGATCAGCCGCTGGCCAGAGGGTGGGCACGCGGCGAGCAGTTGTGCCAGGTGCGCCATGTCGCGGTGGCGAAAGATGTACACGGTTGCACGTGACAGTCGACACCCGTCGATGATGCTGGCGTGGTTCAGGGCGTCGCTAAAGATGGCGTCCCCAGGCCCCATGAGGGCAGAGAGTACGCCGATGTTAGCGTGATAACCAGAGGGGAAAACCAGAGCGGCTTCTGTCTGTTTGAAGGCCGCCAGTCGCTGCTCGAGCGCCTGGTGGAGTTCCATATGGCCGGAGATGAGCCGCGACGCACCAGCGCCGCACCCGTAGCGCGCGATCGCCTCTTGCGCTGCGTGCTTCAGGGCCGGGTGATCGGCGAGCCCTAGGTAGTTGTTCGAGGAGAGGAGGAGGACTTCACGCCCCTCCAGCACAACGGTGCCGGCTTGCGGCCCGCTCACCAAGC
>Ga0308420_1000925_pt1 | contig 15129 bp, 11 predicted proteins | sample HotsprSampleMS55_FD_203802 | JGI IMG/M metagenome (GOLD analysis project Ga0308420, IMG submission 203802) | Hot spring phototrophic mat microbial communities from Mushroom Spring, Yellowstone National Park, Wyoming, United States - 20090730_MS55 ... | reverse complement strand
GGACGTTTCCTGCGCCGCCTGGCGCGAAATGTCTGTGACATCCACGTAGTGTGCCCCGGCGGCAAGCGTCTCCTCGCGGTTGACGGCGTTGAACCGGTCAATGACGGGGCCTTCACCCTGCCGGTGTTGTTCGGCGGCAAACGGCGTCACACACCAGTCAGGAATGGAAAGGACGATGACCTGCCGGGGCTGTCCGCCGGCAAAGGCGATGGCCTGCTGAAGCAACGCACGAAACCGGGGACGGTATGCTTCCGGTGTCTGCCGCCGGTACTGGTCATTGACGCCGATGAGCAGCGTCACCAGATCGAAGCGTCCCGCCGGCGGATGGGCAGCGATGGCTTCTGCCAGTTCATCCGTCGTCCAACCGGTACGCGCAATGATGTGTGGCGCGTCCCAGTTCTGCCCGCGCTGGCGCAGGGCGGCGCAAAGCTGTTCGGGAAAACGTTCCGGTTCAGCCACCCCCTCCCCAATCGTGTAGGAATCCCCCAGAGCCAGGTAACGCTTCATGACGACACCTTTTCCCACGTCTGACGCTGGCTGCGGTGCGGGCAGTGGTCTGGAAAAGCAGCCAACGGCAACGGTCAGACAAGCCCAACTCCACCGCCACAGGAACCGGCGTCCGGCCCGTTTCATTCCACACCTTACGGCACGGTTTCCAGCAAACGGCACCCGCCCGCGATGAACACCAGCCGCACCCAGTGCCGGGCAAACACCAGCATCTGGCTGAGCAGCACCAGCAGGGCCGCGGAAAACCAGGTCACCGGCGTCACCTGCCCCATCAGCCACAGCAGGCTGCCGATGACGAGCAGCCACAAGAGCGTCGTCGCAAGATACAACCCAATGGTCGTACCCGGACAGTGGACAAACAGCCCCCACCATGCCCGTAGGCGGCCCTTCCACGACCGCTGCGGCGCATGCACCACCAGCGCCAGCTTGAGGTAGTCCATCACCAGATGAATGCTCCAGAACATCGCCAGCCCGGTGCCAAGGCCAAGCCACTGCATGAGGTCAGCGCGCCACGGCGTCGTCTGGTTTTCGGTCACGAGGCTGTACAGCGGCCCCCAGGACAGCACCAGCACACCGCCGGCTATGGCGAGCAGCAGCCCCGTGAGCAGCCCGGCCGCCAACAACGGCAGCACATACCGGCGGCAGTCCGCCCAGAACGCGCGCGGTGCTTCGCGTGGCGCGAACGTGGCGATGATTCCACCGGACAGAAACGTGGCGACGAGATAGCCGATGAGCAGGGCAAGTCCTGAAGTAATCGCCAGACGGATGGGAAAGGCGCTTTTCCCGATGCGGAGCGCCACGAGCAGCCACTCAATGTCGAGGGTATCCTTCAGCAGACGTTCGGCAAACAACGAGGCGCTGTTGACCGCATTGAGCCAGAGAATGACCGGGAGCAGCGCCAGTACGGATAGCCCCAGGTTGACCAGCGTCAGCAGCAAGGCCCACTTTGCCCCGGACGTTGCCCGGCGCAGGCTGTCAGAAAGAAGTGCAGGCAGCATCAGGAAACACTTGACGGACACACGGGTGCAGGGTGAGCAACGCGACGGGTGGGAACGCCAGACGGCCCCGATTCAATCAAGTCGGGCTGCCAAGTGCAACCGGCTGACAACAGCAGTTTTTGGCTTGCGCGTCGGCCGTGGAAAACCTAGTTTCAAGGTCTCGCAGTCTGGTCATATCCGTTGCACCCATGGCGCTGTTCAAAACCTTCGGTGCGGCCGTCTTTGGCATTGACGCACACCTCGTACAAGTCGAAGTCCACCTTACGCCGCACATGGGCGACAGCCAGCCCACTGTGACCATGGTTGGTCTGCCGGATGCCGCCGTCCGGGAAAGCCGTGAACGGATTCGCGCGGCCATTGCCAACTGCGGGTATCTGTTTCCCAACCAGCGGATGACCGTCAATCTCGCCCCGGCCGATCTGCGCAAGGAAGGCTCCGGGTTTGACCTGCCGATTGCGGTTGGCGTTCTTGGGGCAGCCGGCGGGTGGCGCGGCCGGTATGTGGCGGAGACGCTGTTTGTCGGCGAACTGTCCCTGGACGGCCAGGTGCGCCCTGTCAAAGGTGCGCTCTCCATGGCGCTCAAGGCACGGGAAAGCGGTCTGCGGTACATGGTAGTCCCCCGCGACAACGCTCCCGAAACGGCCGTGGTCAGCGGTCTGGCCACCTATCCGGTGGATTCCCTGGCGGATGTGCTGACCCTGCTGGAAAGCGATCCGCTGCCGCCGCCGTTCACCGTGGATGTCTCGGCCATGCTGGCGGCAACCACCGACGGCCACGCGGACTTCCGGGACATTCGTGGGCAACTGCACGTGCGCCGCGCCATCGAGGTAGCCTGCGCTGGCGGGCACAACATCCTGATGATCGGGCCGCCGGGTTCGGGCAAGACGATGCTCGCCCGCCGGATTCCAACCATTCTGCCGCCGTTGACCTTCGAGGAAGCCCTTGACGTGACGCGCATTCACAGCGTCGCCGGGTTGACCCAGCGGCAGGGTCTGGTGTGCGAGCGTCCTTTTCGGAATCCCCACGTCACCGTTTCGGATGCCGGACTCATCGGCGGCGGAGCGGCTCCGCGTCCAGGGGAAGTCAGTCTGGCGCACCACGGTGTCCTGTTTCTCGATGAACTCCCCGAATTCGACCGCAATGCGCTCGAAGTGCTGCGCCAGCCGCTTGAAGACGGCAAGGTGACGATTTCACGGGCGGCAATGTCGCTGACCTTTCCGGCGCGCTTCATGCTGGCGGCGGCGATGAATCCCTGCCCATGTGGTTTTTTCAACGACCCCACCCGCGAATGCCAGTGCACGCCGGCCCAGATTCAGCGGTATGTCGCCAAAATCTCCGGCCCGCTGCTGGACCGGATTGACATTCACGTGGACGTTCCAGCCGTTCATTTCCGGGAACTGGCCACGGATGCGCCCGGCGAAGACTCAGCCGCCATCCGGGCGCGGGTGGTGCGGGCGCGCGAACGCCAGCTCGAACGCTTCAGAACACGCGACAAGACAAAGCCAGCCATGTTTTGCAATGCGCACATGACGCCGCAGGCTATCCGGCGCTACTGTCGGCTCGACAGTGCCGGCCGGCAGATGCTGGAGACGGCTATGGCACGCTTGGGGCTTTCGGCGCGGGCGTATGACCGCATTCTGAAAGTCAGCCGGACCATCGCCGACCTTGAAGGCGCAACCAACATCGCCGCGCACCACGTGGCCGAAGCCATTCAGTACCGCAGTCTTGACCGGAGTTACTGGAAGTAGCCCAAAACCGCCCGGTGCAGGGAGTTGCCAATGCTTGCCGTCGGACAGACCGAAACCGTCACCTATGTCGTCACCAAACACGATACCGCGCACGGCCTGTCAGCCGAGTGGAAGGATGAACGCTACCAGGATGCTTACATTGACGTGTTCGCCACCATTCGGATGATTGCCCTGATGGAACTTGCCTGTGGGCGGATGCTGGAGCGTATCCAGGCGGCGGGTGAACTTTCCGTCGGCGTGGAAGTCAACGTACGCCATCTGGCTCCGACACCGGTTGGCGCGACCGTCACGGCCACGGCAACCTATCTTGGAAACGACGGAAAATTTCATCGGTTTCGCGTCGAAGCTTTCGACCCGGCCGGTAAAATCGGCGAAGGCGAACACACCCGCGCCATCGTCACGGTCGAACGCCTGCTGGCCGGCGCACAAAAACGCTTGATGTCACGGTGACTGCCATGCCTCTTGCACGCCTTGCTATCGAAAACCACATTGCCTTCCTGACGCTCACTTCCCCGCCGCTCAACATCCTGACCCTGGCGATGATGCGCGAAATCAACCAGCTTCTCGATGCGCTGGCGCGAAAGCCAGCCAACAGCTTTCACGCCATCGTCATCACCACCGAACCGGAGTGCACCGCCTTTTCGACCGGCATTTCGGTCGAAGACCACAAGCCTTCCACGGCTTACCAGACGCTTCAGGAATTTCACACCATCTACCGCAACCTGCGGACGCTGTCCAAGCCAGTGGTCGGCGTCGTACGGGGGCAGGCTTTCGGCATGGGCTGTGAACTTGTGGCGTACTGTGACCTGGTTATCGCGGTGGCGACGGCAACCTTTGGGCAACCGGAAATCCGGTTTGGGCTATATCCCGCCACGTCCAGCGTGCTCCTGCCGCGCATCATTGGCTGGCACCGCACCCTGCGGATGGTATTGCTGTCGGAAGTGCTTGACGCCGCGGAGGCCCAGCGCGTGGGACTGGTGGATTACGTCGTGCCGCCGGAGCAACTCGCTGTCAAAACCGAAGAACTGCTGGCCGTTCTGCGCGGCTGGAGTGCGCCGGTGCTGGAATCCGCCCGGCGTGCGCTGCACACGGCGTATTTTCACGACATCGAAGCGGCCATGCAGGCCGTCGAAGACCAGTATCTCAACCAGTTGATGAGCTATAGCGACGTGCAGGAAGGGCTGCTGGCGTTCCGGGAAAAACGGAAACCCAACTGGAAACACCACTGACGGGAAGCCACCGCCCATGCGCCTTGACTCGTTCCTCAAAGTCAGCCGGCTCGTGCCACGGCGTACTGTGGCGCAGCATTTGTGTGAAGCAGGGGCCGTGCTCGTCAATGGCCTTTCGGCAAAAAGCTCACGGCTGGTCAGGCCCGGCGACACGTTGACGCTGCACCTGCGCCGCCGGCGGCTTGTCGTGCGCGTGCTGGCCGTCCCGGAAACGAAAAGCGTCACAGCGCCGGCAACACTCTACGAGCGGCTTTCCGAGGAGCTTTTGGCCGAAGACCCCCTGATGCCGGTGGAAGATGTCCCTTAGCCCCGCACACCGACAACTCATGGTCGAAGCCCATGCGCAGTTGCAGGAAGCCACGCAGCTTGTGCAGGACATGCTCACCGGGCGGGCCGGTGCTGAACTGTTTGAGGCAGCCTGTGAGGCGCTCAATGTGGCGGCCGTCAAGCTGCGCTTCATTCAGCTTGAGCTGGCCGCGCAGGAAGAAGAGGCTGTGAACCCCGAAACCGCCATCACGGCCGAAGACGACACCCTGCCCCCGGACTGAACGACCATCCGGGCAGGCTCCGACTGCGACCGGTGTTGAATCCAACCCGGCTGTGCATCAATATCATTGCCCAAAGACAATGCTGGACACCGGCCCGGCAGCCTGCCTATGCTGCGTTCACGGTCTGATCCCTTCTTCGGATAGCACCATGCGATACTGTCCGCTTTGCAAGCAGTGTTACGACGACACCGAGTTGCGCTGCACAAAAGATGGAGCGTTTCTGGCCGAAGCCTTCCCCGGAGCACGCATCATCAGCGGCAAGTATCGTCTCGACGCCCTCATCGGTCAGGGCGGGATGGGATCGGTCTATCGGGCGACGCACCTGGAACTCGACCGCACGATTGCCCTGAAAATCGTGCTGCCTGATTTCGTTTCCAACCACGAAACTCTGGAGCGTTTCCGCCAGGAAGCGCGGGCGGCGGCGCGGCTCAACCATCCCAACGTCATCAGTGTGTATGACTTTGGCATCCTGCCGACCGGCCAGGCCTACCTCGCCATGGAGTTGCTGACCGGGCATTCCCTGCGCGAAGAACTGGAACGCCACGAACGGCTGTCGCCCCAGCGGATTGTGTCCATCCTGCGGCCCGTCTGCCAGGCTATCCATGCAGCGCACGAAGCCGGCGTCGTCCACCGGGACATCAAGCCGGACAACATCATCCTGCTCAGCAAGCCCGAAACCGGCGAAGAAATCGTCAAGGTCGTGGACTTCGGCATTGCCAAGCTCAAGGAACGGCCCGGGACTACGGTTTCCAACCTCACCGAGCCGGGACTGGTGATGGGGACACCGCACTACATGTCGCCGGAACAGTGCCGGGGCGAAGAACTCGACCGGACATCGGACATTTACTCACTCGGCGTCACGCTGTACGAACTGCTGGTCGGCCACGTCCCCTTCGATGCGCCGACGCCATCGGCCGTCATCATCCAGCATGCGGTTGACCCGCCGCCGCTGATGCGGCGTCTGCGCCCGGACATTCCCGAAGAAATCGAGCGCGTTGTACTCCGGGCCCTGTCCAAGGTACGCGAACAGCGGCAGCCAACAGCGCTCCGGCTCTACCAGGAATTTGAACAGGCGCTGCGCGAAGCTGAGGAAACGGCCGCGGCACTCAACATTGCCAAGATTTCGGCTACGTTTCCGACCCTCGATCTGTCGCAGATGAAGCCAGTCGAGCTAAAACTGGTCGCCACCCTGACCGGGCATGAGCACATCGTCAAGAGTCTGTCCTACCACGGCAGCGGCGACTGGCTGGCCTCGGCCAGCGGCGATGGGAGCGTTCGCCTGTGGGACCTGCGGACCAACCGTGAAATCGGACTCTTCAGCGGTCACGAATACTCGGTCAATGCCGTAGCCATTGCCCCGGATGGACTCCGCCTGGCCAGCGGCGGGGCCGACGGCACAGCCCGGCTCTGGACGCTGCGCGATGCCACTGAGATTGCTTCCTTCGGGCACCGGACAGCCGTGCGCGCCCTGCTGTTTGCCTCTGACGGCCGTTGGCTCATCACGGCGTTTGACACGGAAGTGAAAATCTGGGACGCCCTGCGGCAACGCCAGATTGCCTCTTTTCTTGGCCACATCAAAACCATTGACGCTCTGGCGCTCTCCCCGGACGGACATACGTTGGCTTCCGGCGGTGCCGATGACGCCATTCACTTCTGGGACCTGATTTCCAAAACCGAACAAGCCATGCTGCGGCTGTCCGGCCATGCGCCAACGTCACTGGTCTATTTGCCCGACGGCCGCTTGATTTCCGGCGGCCGGGACGGGCAGTTGTGTCTCTGGCACACCACTGAAACCGGCCCGCTCCAGACGGTCGAAGCCCATCTCGAAGCCATCCGGGCGCTGGCGCTTTCGCCCGATGGCCGGTGGCTCGCCTCCAGTGACTGGAATGGTGTCATCAAGCTTTGGGCCACCCAGGACTTCACCAATCTTGTCACCGTCGAGGCCCACGATGGCGCAGCACAGTCCCTGGCGTTTGCGCCGGACGGACAGCATCTGGCCTCCGGCGGAGCGGATGCCCTCATCCACCTCTGGCAACTTACGGTAATCGCGGACTAGTTTCCTCAGACCGGTTTCAAAAGCCGGGATAGGGAAGCGTATTTCCGCCCCGCAACGTTCAGCTCAAGGTTCGCCCCTGAGCGTCAAGCGGTTCAACTTCCACGAGAACATCATAAAACGTAGCGCCGCCGCCAAGGTCGGTCAGCGCCTGCCCGGTGGTGGCATTCACGTTGCGGCCGTCGGGACTGAACTTGGCCCACCAGATGCCGGGAGCATAGGCCACACCCGGCCGGATTCGCCCGGAAACCCGCGCACGGACACAAAAGGCCCCCCGGTCGTTGAACACCCGGACCATCTGCCCGTCGCTGATACCCCGTGGCTCGGCGTCGGACGGATGCAGCTCGACGATGGGTTCCTTTTCGACGCGGCGGAGCGAATCCTGATTGACGAAGGTCGAATTGAGAAAGTTATGCGCCGGCGGTGAAATGAGCGCCAGCGGATAGCGCGCTGCCAGCGGCGGATTGCTGTGCACGTTTTCCCGTGGCGGCACATAGGCCGGCAGCGGGTCCATCCCCTGGCGTGCGAGGCTTTCAGAGTAGAACTCGCATTTTCCCGAAGGCGTTGGAAAACCACCTTCGGCAAAGGGCGCAAACGGGCTGGGCAGATTGAGTCGCACGTAGCCTTCCGTACGCAGCCGCTCAAAGGTGATGCCTTCCATCCACGGGTGACGAACATCCAGCACGGCCCGGATGAGTTGCTCGTCGCTTTCCTGTAACTCCGGCTCGGTGTAGCCCATGGCTTGCGCCAACAGACGAAAGACATCGGAGTTTGATTTCGCCTCACCCAGTGGCGGAATGGCCGGCTCGTTGAACATCAGCGACAGATGCCCATACGGTTTGACCACATCCATGTGTTCGAGCTGGGTCGTCGCCGGCAGCACAATGTCGGCATAGTCAGTCGTGTCGGTGAAAAACTGTTCGTGCACGACGGTAAACAGGTCTTCCCGGCGCAGTCCGGCAAGGACCTGATTCTGATCGGGCGCAATGGCTGCCGGATTTGAGTTATAGACGTAAAGCGCCATCACCGGCGGATCAAACCCGGCCGGGCGGCCGGCTTCATCCCGATTCGTCAGGGCTTCGCCAAGGCGCGTCATGTTGATGGTGCGCGTCCCGGGCGGAATCCAGTCCGGGCGCTCCAGCGCCGCGTAGTTGAGCGGAAACGTCCCCGAAGTTGAAAGCAGAATGCCACCGGCCGGATGTCGCCACGCCCCGACCAGCGCCGGAAGACAGGCAATGGTGCGGACGGCCATGCCCCCGCCGGCATGCCGCTGCAAGCCATAGTTGATCCGAATGGCGCTGGGCTGCGTCCGGGCATAGGCCCGCGCCAGTCTGACGATGGTGGCTTCATCAAGACCAACCATCGGTGCGACGGCAGCGGGCGTGTATGCCTGCAACCGCTCGCACAGCGCCTCGAAGCCCAATGTGTAGCGGGCCACGTAGTCGGCGTCATACAACTGCTCATCCACGATGACGCGCATCATCGCCAGCGCCAGTGCCGCATCCGTACCGGGGATGATGGCCAGATGTTCATCCGAAGCCGCCGCCGTGCGTGTCCGGTAGGGATCAATGGTGACGACCCGCGCTCCGCGCTTTTTGGCTTCGAGCACATAGCGCCACAGATGGACGTTCGATGTGACCGGATTGCTTCCCCAGATGAGAATGAACTTCGACTCGGCGAAGTGCCGGGCTTCCATCCCGATACTCGCACCAATCGTCGCCTTGTAGCCGGCCGCGCCGGCCGTGGCGCAGATGGTACGCGCCAGCAGGGAGGCCCCCATGCGGTGGAAAAAGCGCCGGTCCATGCCCTGTCCCTGTACCAGTCCCATTGTTCCGGCGTAGCTGTAGGGCAGAATGCACTGCGGTCCGTAGGTTGCCATCAGGTCTTTCCACCGTCCGGTGATTTCGGCAATGGCCTCGTCCCAGGTGATGCGGGTAAACCGGCCCTCGCCCTTTTTCCCACAGCGGCGAAACGGGTGCAGCACTCGTCGCGGGTCATAGACGCGCTCCAGGTACTTTGACACCTTGGCGCACAGAAAACCGGCCGTATCGGCGTGGCGGGCATCGCCTTCGACCTTGATGGCGCGGCGCGCCGCACCTGTGCCTTCTGTGGTGACGGCAATGGCGCAGGTGTCCGGGCAATCATGCGGACACGCAGCATGAACGACATTCAGAGCAACCATACGTTGGCCTTTTCCTGGTTGGCAGCGATTGGTCACAACGAAGGCGTGTCTGAAGCGACACAACTTCGCTATAGTTGGCCTATACTTTTTGAAAACCTGCCTCGCGTCCAGTGCGGAGTTGCCCATGAAGCACAAAGCCGTTTTCACCAAAGTTCGCAAACTCATCAATGAGCGGGAACTGGCCGCTGACAACCTCGACCAGGCGGAAGACGCGCTGGTGTCTCTGCTGGAAAAAGACCGGCAGTGCGACTGGGCTTATGGGCTGCTGGCTGAAATCCAGTACTGGCGCGGTGAAATGGCGGCCCCCAAAGACAAGCTGGCCTTGTTTGAACGAGGCGTGGAATACGGCGAGGAAGCCGTCCGAATCAATGAAAACTCCCTGGAGGGCAACTTCTGGCTGGCCGTCAACTACGGCTTGTACGGCAACGAAAAAGGCATTCTGAAAAGTCTCTCACTCATCAAGCCGATTCAGCGATGCGCGGAACGGGTCATCGAAATTGACGAATCCTACTTTTACGGCGGCCCGTGGCGGGTGCTGGGGCGCATCTACGACAAGGTGCCCGGCTGGCCCGTCTCGATTGGCGACAAACGCAAAGCCATCGAGTGTTTTGAAGCCGCACTCGAATTCGGCCCCAAGTTCTATCTCAATCACCTCTACATTGCCGAATGCTACCTGTCACTCGGCAACAAGGCGAAGGCCAAACATCACCTGCAGTGGATTCTGGACGCGCCACTTTCCCGCCACCACGAGCGCGAGGATGAAGGGTACAAACGTGAGGCCCGGGAACTGCTCAAAAAATTGGGCTGACGCCGGCTACATCCAAAGCAACCGGTGAACGTTTGCGTAAGCCCGCCGCAGTTGTCTTTGGATACTCACAGCTCGATGACCTGTCCCGGAACAAGCAGCTTCTGGTTGATGAGTTCCTGCACGAGAAGCAACGTTTCGAGGTCATCCCGCAGCTCGTCGCAGCACTGATCAAGCGTCCGTGAACCGTCAAACAACTGCCGCACGCGCTCAATGTTGGCGGCAAATTCGCCTTCCTGGGCAATCTGCTCGGCAACTTCCGGCGCGCGCTCAAAACCATCGCCGCAGATGAAGGTCTGGTCGCGGTTGGGAAGCTCGGCAATGAGGTGCTCGACTTCATCAAAGCGCCGGAAGGCTTCCATCAGCAACTGCTGTGGGTTGAGCTTGATGACCGGTTCACGGTTGATAGGCAGCGAGCGGAAGGTGAAGCTTCCGGTCGTCCAGCCCACCAGCCGGAAAAAGGCCCGTTCAGCGCGGGCTGCGCCGTATTCGATGTCCAGAATGAACCCATCCCGAAAATAGACCCTGGCTTCTTCCTGCTGGCGCGTCAGGAGCAGAAGCCCCGTCCGGCGGCCGGCTTCAAGCATCTGGATGACTTCGGCCAGACTGACCTGGGCCAGCTTGCCCTGCAAATCCACGGGCGGTCGTACCCGCTTGAGCAGACGTTTGACGCGGTGGCGAATTTCCATGGGACGGAAGGGTTTGGACCAGTAATCCTCCACCCCCATGTCAAAAGCGGCCAGGCGCTCGGCTTCGCTGTCGGCTGAAGACAGGCAGACGAAAGGAATATGCGCGCAGTCCGGCTGCGAGCGAAGCCACTCAAAAAACTGGCTGCCGTCCATTTCCGGCATGTTGAGGTCGCTGATGATGAGCGCTGGCTGGTGGGCCTTGACCATCTCACAGGCCACCCGCCCGTTTGATGCCATGAGGATTTGCGGGCCGAGGGAGCGCAGACTGGTTTCCAGGACGTTCAAAATCCCCGGCTCGTCATCCACGATGAGCACCGACAGTTCGGGGAAGTATTCATCCGGGTCGCGTACCGTCGCCTGCTTGCGCTGCCACGTACTCGACACCTGTCCGACCGTGGCGACGTTGTCGGCTTCGAGACCGGCCAGCAGCTTGAGTTCCCGGCGGTAGAGAATGTCTTTCGGCCCCAGGTCTGGCATCAGGTTGACAAAGTCCGCCGCGCGCGCTGTTTCGCCCAGCTCCATCAGGTGTTCGACAATCTGTTTGGCGCGTCCGAAGGCGTCGTCATACCGACGCAGGCGATGGTTGATCTCGAACAGCTTGCGCCAGACATCGAGCCGGGTTTCCCCGGAAGCCAGCCGCTCCGCCTTGCGGCACAGAAGCATTCCCTGCTCGAAATCCAGACGATCAAAATAAATTGTCGCCGCCCGCAGCATCACCTCACAGGCTTTTTGCGGCTCACCGCGCTCCTGATACAGCAACCCCAGCTCCTGCAAAGCACCCAGGTTGTCGGGGTCGCGTTCGAGTTCACGCTCGTGACGCTCGATGGCGCTGTTGAGCTTGGCATTGTCAAGCAGGTTGGTCACTTGTGCGCGGGCATTCAGAATCCGATCAAACAGTCCCATGGCAACCTCGAATGTCACCTTGGTACAACGCCGGGGAAAGCGGCACTGCGGTCGTCAACAGACTGAAAAACAGGTCAAAGGATAGGTGAAGGTATGGCTTTGAAACGATCAGTCCCCATCGTGCCACAATCTGGCAGCCACGAGCTACCCTTACCCTGAGCGTGGCACGAGTAACTTGCGGTCAATGAGTTCACGCACGAGAAGCAGCGTTTCCAGGTCATCACGCAACACTTGACAACAGGCTTCCAACGTGCGGGTGCCGTCGAAAAGCTGCCGAATGGTCTCCAGGTTGGCAACGAATTCGCCCCCCTGCGCCAACTGTTCGGCCACTTCCGGGGCCTTTTCAAATCCCGGCCGACAGACGAACACTTCATGCTGGTTTGGCAGGGACGACAACACGCGCTCGGCTTCATCAAAGCGCCGGAAGGCTTCCATCAACAACTGCTGTGGACTCAGTTGAATGACCTTTTCACGCATCATCGGCATGGTGCAGAAGGCAAAATCACCGCTGGTCCAGCCCACCAGATGAAACACCGCCCGCTCCCCGGCGAGGTTTCCACACTCGGCATTGAGGATGAAGCCATCCCGGAAGTACAGGTACGCCTGCTCTGCACCGGATTCGATGGTCAGCAATCCCGTACGGCGGCCGGACTCCAGAATCTGGATGATTTCAGCGAGGTTGACCTGGGACAGCTTGCCCTGAAAATCCACGGGCCGCCGCAGACGCCGCAGCAGATGCTTGACGCGGTAGCGGATTTCCGTCGGATGAAAGGGTTTGGTCCAGTAGTCCTCGACGCCCATCTCAAAGGCGGCGACACGTTCTGCCTCTGAGCCAATCGAAGACAGGCAGATAAAGGGCACCCGCGCGTGTTCGGGTTGTGACTTCACCCACTCAAAGAACTGGCTGCCATCCATGCCCGGCATGGCGAGGTCACTGATGATGAGCGAAGGCGCGTACTTCTTGACCTTTTCGCAGGCTATGTGACCGTTTGCGGCCGTGATGATGCGTGCGCCAAGCGTCCGCAGGGATGATTCGAGGATTTCCAGCAACTCCGGCTCGTCATCCACAATCAGGATGGTCTGTCCCGGAAAGTACTCATCAGCGCTCCGTTGGCCGGAGGTTGCCCGCCGCCAGGTGCCAACAGCCGTTCCAGTTGCACCCGTCTGGCGCGGCACAACCCCGGCCATGGCTTCGAGGATTTGCCGGTATTCGGCATCCTTGGCTCCCAAGTCCGGCATGGCGGAGACAAAGTTGGCAGCCCGCTTCGTGTTGCCACGTTCCACAAGGGTTTCGACGATCTGCTTGGCCCGCTCGAAAGCCTCCTCCATGCGACGCAGCTTGTAGCTGAGATAAAACAGCTTGTGCCACAGCTCAACCCGCAGATCGCCTGCTGCCAGCCGTTCGGCCTTGCGGTAGCTGACCAGCGCCTGCTCCGTATCGTTGCGCTCAACAGCAATTTCACCGGCCCGACAAAACACATCGCAGGCTTTTTGGGTCTGGCCGTGTTCCTGGTAGAGCCGTCCCAGCTCCAGCAAGGTCGGAAGGTGCTTGGGATCAGCCTGCAGGATGCGTTCGCACTGCTCAATCGAAGCCACCAGTGCCGAAGTATCCTGGATATTCGACACCTGCTCCCGCGCACTTCGGACGTGGTCAAAGAGTCCCATAAAACCCTTCAGCGAAGATTGATTGATACTGCCCCAGCCCGACGTTCGCAGCCGCTTCCAGTGCCTTCTGTTCGATGTCTGAAGGCTCAGTGCTTGGCCCGGACAACACGAAAGCCCCCGTTGAACCAGTAATTCAACGTCGGGTCGAACCGAAACCGCGAAGTCGGACGGCACGGCACGGTGCTAAAATACCACGAACACCCCCGCAGCACCTTATGCGTGCCACGCGGTGGACCTTTCGGATTCGTCTGCGGTTCGGCTGGATAGGAGCCGTACCAGTCGGCGCACCATTCCCACACATTGCCCATCAGGTCATAAATCCCCAGTTCGTTGGGGGGGCTGGTTCCGACCTCATGCGGTGCGCCGCCACTATGGTAGCTGTCCCAGCCAATCGGGCTGTTGCGGGCAACATATTCCCATTCAGCTTCCGTCGGTAAGCGGTAGAGGTCTCCCGTCCGTTCACTCAGCCAGACGCAGTAGGCGTTGGCATCATCCCAACTCACCCGCACCACCGGATGATGGGGATAGTCCAGAAAGTAGTTGCGCAGCCGGGCAAAGTTCGGTTCTTCGGGATAGGGACGGCCGGTGGCGTCACAGAACGCCTTGTACTGGGCGTTCGTGACTTCATACTTGCCAATCTCAAAGTCGGAGAGTGTCACCCGGTGCACCGGCTGCTCATCCGGCTGCCCATCACGGCTGCCCATCTCAAACGATCCCCCTTTGACGGCCACAAGTGCCGGCAGCAGGGCGCGGGTATCATCCGGCGCAGGCGTTGGAGTAAAGATCGGACGGTTGGACGTTTCGCTCTTACTCCGCAGGGCTTCCACCGTGGGGCGCGTTGCCACGCCAGTCCCGCCACCCAGAAAGAACTTCTCGACGATCCGGTACGTGATCAGGCTCACGACCAGCAGCAACAGGCAACTCATGCCAGCCACGAAGAACTTGAAGCCCCTGCCGGTTGGACGCTCTCCTGTCCCGCTCAAATCCGCAAAGGCCTGGGCAAGCCCTTCCACCAGCGTGGCCGGCGGCGCTGGCGTCACAGCCGGAGTATCCCGCTTGACGGCGGCTTCATTGACGACAAAGCCCGTGCGTTCGGAAACTACCGGCAGAGACCGCTTGGCGAGGGTCACTCTGGCCTCCCGGCGCACCGGCGGGCTTGCCTCAGACGCCTGTCCAGGCTCAGCCGGCGCGGATGCGGCCGGCACGAGTGAGGCCGATTGCACCTTTGCTGTCTCCTCCGGTGTCGCATCCGGTGACGGCTCCAGCAGAGCCAACAACTCCCCGATACTTTTTGCCCGGCTTTGCGCGTCGCGGGCCGTGGCTTTGGCGACCAGACGGGCAATTTCCACGGAGACCGCCGGGTTGACCGTCCGCGGGTCCGGCACTGGCAGCAGGTCAGAGGTCTCGTCGAAATCCGTACGAAAGTTGTGCGTGGCGTGCCGCTCCGGCACCGGCTGGCCCGTCACCATCTGGTACAGCATCATGCCCAATTGGTGAATATCCCGGCGGATACCTTGGGCGACATCCTCCGGCGTAGGTGACTTGGCGGACAGCCGGGATTGAGGAACACCGCAATCAAGGACACGTGGCGGCTGCTCCGCGCTCAGGATCACGTTGTCAAACCGCAACTCCTGACCATAGAAGGCAAACTGTTCGTGCATGCCATGGACAATGCGCGCCATCCCCAGAAAGAGGTCAAGGGCTTCCTGGGATGGCAATGGCGCGCCGTAGGCTTTGAGGTAATCCCCAAGTCTTTTGTTCATGGCGGCGTTATCCAGCGTGGACGGTGGCGGATCGAGCGC
>Ga0308420_1000914_pt1 | contig 15212 bp, 16 predicted proteins | sample HotsprSampleMS55_FD_203802 | JGI IMG/M metagenome (GOLD analysis project Ga0308420, IMG submission 203802) | Hot spring phototrophic mat microbial communities from Mushroom Spring, Yellowstone National Park, Wyoming, United States - 20090730_MS55 ... | reverse complement strand
CCTTCGTGGTCCTAAGAGCAGCTAGGCAGGGGCTGTGCAAATGACGGCCCCTGCTTTTTTGTGCGTCTTCTGACTATACCCGCCACCCTACCGAAACTCGACGGTCGTTCCCAGCTCACCATTTATTTCATTCCGCGCGCCCCTGTCTGTCAGTCAGACCGCTTTTTGCCTCCCTTGCTCAGCATAACCACACAAAGCCTTCTTACAGTCCTGAAAACCACCAAGCTTGCATCCTGTCGTCTAAAGAGCGGCACGATACTCCTTGGCACACAGCTTGCTTTTTACTGCTTAGCAAAGAGGTGGCAGCTAAAGCTCAAAACAGTTCTCGGGGAGAGAAAGGAAGTGCAGGTCATGAAAAATGCGAAAGGGTTCACATTGATTGAGTTACTTGTCGTCATTGCCATCATCGGCATCTTGGCTGCGATCGCCATGCCACAATTTGCCCGCTACCGCGGTAATTCTTACTGTGCTCGGGTCATGTCCGACGCCAAACATGCGTTCATCGCTATGGAAGCGTATTACGCGCAACATCTTACTTACGGGAGTCTGGCAGACGCCAACTTCACTGCTAGCGAGCAGGTCACCGTGCAAATAGAAAGCACCGATCCGTTAGTGATTTCCGCGACCGACGAGTCCGGTCAATGCCCACAGGGAACCACCTACATCCTGAGTGAAGCAAGTGGGCTGGGTACATGGAGTTAATAGTCTGAGAAGCTTGCCTGCCTCGCAGGCAGAGTTTCTCTGCATCTCATGCGTTGCCGCGGTAGCAATCGCTGCAGGGCCCGAGTGCGCGAGACTAGGCTCTCTCTGGTACTCAGATGTCACAGAGACCCAAGTGGCACCGTGCTTTTATTGTTGATCCAGCGCTTGGATCACGTTGAATAACATTTGCGTTCCCGATCGCAGGCTCGCGATCGGTACTCGCTCGTTGATCCCATGAACGCGCCGGTAATCTTCTTCCGTCAGTGCCAGCCCGGTAAAGCCGTAACTGACAATTCCCTTGCGGCGGAAGTAATGGGAGTCAGTAAACCCGGTGAGAACCGCCGGGACGACCGGCGCCGCCGGGTCACGGCTTTCGGCCACGGCGCGGATTGCGCGGAACAGCGCCGTGTCCGCATCAGACGCCAGCGACGGGAAATTGAGCAACACGGACAAGCGAACGTGCGGGTCGTTGACGACTTTTTCAAGGGTCGCGATGAACTGTTGCGGGTCTTCACCTGGCAACAAGCGGCAATCGAGTTGCGCGCGCGCCTGGGCAGGGATGACATTCGTTTTACTGCCCCCCTCCAAGACGGTGAGAGTAATAGTGTTGCGCACGAGGGCGTTGTAGGTAGGGTTCGCGAGAAATTTTTCCCGGAACGTCGGATCGACCAAAGCACGAGTCAGGTCGCGGTAGCGAGCCGCGGTGGCCGGCTCTTCCCGTTCGGCTAACGCGGCAAAGTAGGCCTGCACGGCCGGAACGATTTTGATCTCGGTCTGATAGCGCAGGAGATTGTCCAAGGCACGGACCAAACGAACGGTCGCCGTGTCTGGCAACGGGCGTGAGCCGTGTCCGGCCGGACCGCTCGCCTCAAGCTGCACCCAACACGGAGCCTTCTCGGCGATATCCACTTCGTACGCACGTTGTCCATCCCGGATACGGATTCCGCCCCCCTCAGTCAGGAGGAATTCGGCGTCAGCAATGAGATCAAAATGATTCTCAACAAACCACCCTGCCCCCTGCTGTCCCCCGGTTTCTTCGTCTGCCGTCCCCAGAAAAATAACGTCCCGCTTGAGAGAAATGCCCAAGCGTTTGAGTAGGGCCAAGGCCATGAACTGTACGACCGCAACGCCCTTGCAGTCGATCGCACCGCGCCCGTACACATAGCCGCCCTTGATGACGCCGGCAAACGGGTCAACGTCCCATTCCGCTTTGTGCGCCGGCACCACGTCCAAGTGATGGAGCAAAATCAGCGCCTTCCTCTCCCCACTCCCTTTGAGGCGCGCATACACTACCCCACGGCCGGGCTGGGACTCAAATAGGCGTGCTGTCAAGCCCTCCTGTGCCAACACCTGCTGCCAAAATTCGGCAGCAGCGCTTTCATTCCCCGGGGGATTGGTCGTATCAACCCGCACATAGCGGCTGAGCAGGTCAGCCGCTTCTTTTTCTACCGCTTGCCAATCCGGCTCCGCCGCCCACGTCGGCCAGACAGCGACCCTGAGCAGGGCCCAAATGAGCAAAACTGATGGGCGGAACGCTGACATGATCTATCACTGGCCTTCGAACAGCGCGTTCAGTTCTTCGCGGCCCACAGTATACAGTTCGCCACAGAATTCGCAGGTCACGGCAGCAGCGCCTTCAGTGGTGAGGAGATCATCAACCTCAGCTTTGCCTAAGGCCACCAGCATGTCCAGAACACGCTCGCGGCTGCAGCGACAGGAGAAACGGACCGGCATGTCATCGACTGTGACCGGGCCGAACTCGTCCAGCACGGAGGTCAGAATATCTTGCGAGGTGGCGCCCTCGCGGACCAGCTGGCTTACCGGTTTGGTTTGGGCGACACGAGCTTCGAGTTGGGAGATAATTTCTTCACTCGCACCGGGCATGACCTGGACGATGAATCCGCCCGCGGCTCCAATACTCTCATCCGGGCGCACAAACACCCCCAAACTCACCGCCGAGGGGATCTGCTCCGAGTTGAGCAAATAATGCGCGATGTCCGCACCGATCTCCCCAGAAACAATGGGTAAGATACTCCGATAGGGTTCCTTCCCCCAGGGCTGGGTCCGAATCACTGTTAACGTCCCGCTGCCAAGCGCACCGCCAACGTCCAGCTTGCCTTGACGCAAGGGGAGGTGGGCGCGGGGGTTATAGACAAACCCCCGCGCTTCCCCACGGGCATTGGCATCGACAAAAATTCCCCGCAACGGGCCGTTGCCGAGGAACTGCAGCGACAGAGTCTCATCCTGTTTGAGCATACTCCCCAACAGCAATCCAGCGGTCAGCGTACGGCCCAGCGCGGCACTCGCCGTCGGTGCCGTCTTGTGACGCTCCCGCACATGCTCAACCAGGTTTGTCGTCGTCACTGCTAAGCCACGAAGGGTTTTGTCCGCGGCAGTGGCTTTGACCAAACGGTCCGGCGTCAGCCTCATGCTTCGCATTATAGAGAAGTGCGCGCGACGCGGGTACCCCTCTTTGGAGATGCGGCCTGGGCTGCCGTCGTCCCGTTCAGCGGCACATACTCGACAACTTCAAGTCCGTACCCCGGCAGGCTGACAAGACGGCGGGGATAGTTGGTCAAGAGGCGAATCTTCCGCACACCAAGGTCACGCAAGATCTGCGCGCCGATCCCGTAATCACGAAAATCGCGTACCTGTGAACCAGGACTCGTCGTTGGGTAGCGGGAGCCGTCACGGGACCGCCTCTGCGAGCGGCCGCCGTTATGGAATAATTGTCCCCCCACCCCTTCCTGACGCAGGTAGAGAATGACCCCCTTCCCTTCAGCCGCAATCAGCCGCATCGACTCCTGCAATAAGGCTTGAGTGTTGCTTTGCTCACAGCTGAAGACATCACCCGGCGCGTACTCGGCGTGGGCGCGCACTAAGACCGGCTCATCAGGAACGATCTCGCCCTTGACCAGCACGAGGTGTTCTTCCTCGTCCACGTCACTGGTGTAGACATGTGCGATGAACTCACCCCCGTAGCGCGTAGGCAGGCGCGCTGCTGCAACATGGTGGACTAAGGAATCGTGCTGCAGACGATACTGGATAAGGTCAGCAATCGTAGCAATCTTCAGCCCATGCTTGACAGAGAACTCCTCAAGATCTGGGAGCCGGGCCATGGTCCCATCGTCTCGCATGATCTCGCAAATAACACCGGCAGGCTTTAGTCCAGCCAGCCGCGCCAGATCTACCGCTCCCTCCGTCTGGCCGGTGCGCACCAGCACCCCTCCCCGGCGCGCCCGCAGGGGAAAAACATGCCCTGGGACAACCAGATCTTCTGGCCCGACCCTATCGTTAATGGCAGTGAGAATGGTCTTGGCTCGGTCTGCAGCCGAGATACCGCGAGTAATGCCATGCCTGGCATCAATAGAAACAGTAAACGCCGTTCCGAGAGGCGCGGTATTTTTCGCCACCATCATCGGCAACCCGAGACGATCAACCTGTTCTTCGGTCAGGGGAAGACAGATCAGCCCGCGGCCGTACTTTGCCATGAAATTAATCGCTTCAGGGGTTACCTTCTCCGCTGCCATACAGAGATCCCCCTCATTTTCCCGATCTTCATCATCCATGAGAATGATCATACGGCCAGCGCGAATCTCTTCGATCGCTTCCTCGATAGCGACGATATGAGGACTTCTTTGCTTGGCAACCGGAAGGGGCGTCGCGAACATAACTGAGCTCGCCTTTGCTTGCGGGTTTTTTCAGGATACAGGCAAGTTTATATCCGGTTCCCTGTTACGCTGTAAAGTAGAGAATTGGTGCCTCTGCCCGGTGACAAAAAATTAACGCTTGACCACTCGCCCAAGGCAAGGTAAATACAGTACTACGTGGCGTGTTTGTAGAGGAGGAACAGACAGCCAGGTCCTCAGAGGTGGTCTCGTGGGGATAGTCGTGAGCAGGAAATTAGGGGGAGGGAATTTTCCATATCCTGCTTTCTTCAAGGAGAGGATTGATGCCAAACGTTACTATTGAAGGGCCAATCGATCTGCGGCAGATTGTCATTCGCCGTCCAGAGATGTTTCTCCGCGACCCGGACGGCATCAAACGCGTCAGCGAGTATTACATCAACACTGACTGCAGCAAACTTTTGCTCGAAGCGCTGGTTATTGAACCCGGGAAAAAACAACAGTTTTTCTTCCAGGTATGTAAAAAAGCAGACGGTGCGATTATCCGCTTAGAACCGATCAGCACTGTGGAGAAAACTCCAGGGGTAAAGCGCCTCATGGGCCAGATCGCTTTTGCGATTCGCTCTCTCTTCCCTGGCTCGCGCTACAGTAAGACCAATATTGCTGAATTTCTCCCGGACAACGAAGGGGTCGTCAATTCCTCTCGTGGCAACGGGAAAAAGCTGCGCGCGGTTGCTTAGCCATCCGCTTCTTTCGCTTTGCCCTCCTAGCCTGCTTGTGGGCGGTGACAAAGACGTGCACCGCCCAGCTCGATATCCCCCCTAGGGGGAGATTGTGTCTGGGCAGTGTGCTATTTCTTGGGGCGCCAGCCTGCGTCTCCCTCTAGGGACAGATGGCTTGCGCGGTACGCATCGGCTTCCTGCTGCAGCCACGCCAATACAGCAGCGAAAAAATCTGCGCTATAGAAAGCATACCAGTAGACCCCTGCCGCACCAAGTAAGAGACCACACAGAAAATGGCGTATATTCTTCATGTCTCCATTGTACTCTGAGAATCTCCTGCAGGGCAAAAATTAGACGAGCCAAAATGGTAACCGTCCCCGGACCCAAGCAGTCAGAGCAAGGCAGATTTTGTAGGAACCCCGGAGCGCAATCCGCTTGCCGAAGACGGCGAACCGCTCGGCCATCAACTTGTTGAGGAGGCGCCAGTAAATCAGCCGCATGGCCTCAGCAGCCGCGAGACTCTGGCGATCTTCGGGGGCCAGATTTCTCACTGCTTCCTGGTAGTAAGTCTGCGCCCGCTCTCCTTCAAAGCGCATGACACGCAGGAAGGCTTCGTTATACACACTGCGAGTGAGTTCTTGTTCGGTGTATCCGAAGCGCACGAGATCCTCTTGGGGGAGGTAAATACGGCCACGTCGCGCATCTTCCCCCACATCCCGCAGGATGTTAGTCAATTGGAAAGCGATCCCCAAATTGACGGCATAGATCCGTGCGTTGGGGTTGCGGTACCCAAGAATTTCAATACAGACAAGCCCGACTAATGAAGCCACACGATAGCAATACTCGTAGAGTTCGCCGAAGGTCGCATAGCGGTTGCGCTGGAGATCCATTGCCACCCCGTCAATGATACCGAGTAGGTGTTCTTGCTCTATCGGGAAACGACGGACGGTGTCTGCTAAGGCCCAGGAGATCTGGTGGCGAGGCGTTCCTGTGTAACACCGCTGCAATTCCTCGCGCCATACGTCCAACAAGGCTCGCAGGCGATCTCTGGTGCCACTGCTGTCGTCGACAGGTAACGCCGCAGGCCTATCGGTGATATCGTCCAAGAACCGACAGAAGGCGTAAAACGCACACAGGGCGTTGAGCCGCTCCGCGGGAAGGAGACGGAATGCGTAGTAGAAATTTGAGGAGCTACGCTGTGTGACGCGACGACAATACGTGTACGCCTCAGGGAGCGACCACGACGTTAGAGCAGTGGTCGATGGAACAAGGCTTGTCTCTTCGCGTGTGGCTTCGCCGGGGTCCACCTTCGATCCCTGATTACTGCGACCAGCCGCTTTAAGCAGAGAGCACCGTTGGTTGTCGGTCAAGGCCTAAGGCCTCTCGCGCCTGAATACGCGCCCAACGGTCTGTGTCCATGAGCGCCTCCAGATCGGTCACCGGTTGTGGCTCGTGCGCTTCCAGGACCTGTTTGTTCAGGGCAGCAATTTCGGTAAAACGAATCCGCCCGGCAAGAAAACTTTCGACCGCTACTTCATTGGCCGCATTTAACACGGCCGGGCAGGTCCCTCCACGCGCAAGCGCCTCGTATGCAAGGGCCAGACAGGGGAATTTGCTCATATCCGGCTGCAAGAACGTGAGCTGGGCGGCTGCCGCCAAGTCGAGAGCAGGCAAGTGGGAAAGCGGGAGACGATCTGGATAGGCGAGGATATAGGAAATGGGAATCGCCATATCTGGGATGCCTAATTGAGCGAGGACCGATCCGTCTCTGTACTCGACCATCGAGTGGACGATGCTTTGGGGATGAATGATGACCGATACCTGCTCAGGTGGGAGGTCAAAGAGCCAGCGGGCTTCGATCACCTCCAGCCCTTTATTCATCAGCGTCGCTGAGTCAACGGTGATTTTATTCCCCATCTTCCAAGTAGGATGCCGTAGCGCCTCCTCAACCGTGACGTTCCCCAGCTCTTGCACCGGACGGTGGAGGAAGGGTCCGCCAGATGCAGTCAGAATGATCCGCTTCACTTGCTCACGCGGGTGACCCTGGAGTGCCTGAAAGACAGCGTTGTGCTCACTATCGACCGGCAAAATTTGCACCCGATGTTTTTTGGCTTCACGGGTCATCAACTCGCCTGACATGACGAGCGCCTCTTTATTGGCTAGGGCGATCGTCTTGCCCGCACGGATCGCCGCCAGCGTGGGCGCTAAGCCAGCCGCTCCCACCAGGGCGGCCACCACCATGTCCGCATCTGGATGCGTCGCCACTGTCAGAATGCCCTTCGGTCCGGCAAGAATCTCCCCTCGGAACTCGGGGAGCTGCGAGCGTAAATCCTCTGCATCTGCCTCGTCCATCAGCGAGACCACTTCTGGTTGAAAGCGTTTGACCTGCTCCTTCAGCCTCACCAGATTCTTCCCCGCGGCGAGAGCGACCACGCGAAAGCGCTCAGGAAAGCGTTCGACCAATGAGAGGGTCGTTACCCCAATAGAACCCGTCGAGCCCAGAATAATCAGCCGTTTCATTCCGCACCCCCGTTCAATGGTGTTCCTGCCACCTCTCTTCCCCAATCCGGCAGATCACCCCTGCGCTGGCGCGGCATGTCTTCTCCTATGAATTGTATCCGTAGCGAACGGGTGCGGGGACCGTCAAGCTCGGCAAACACAATACGCTGAAATTGCCCAAGGACTAAGCAGCCTGCCTCCACTTGCAGTGCTACGGTGCTACCGAGGACAATCGCCCGCAGATGTGCCGCTGCATTTTTTCGTTCACATGCCGAGAAGCGCGGGTCGTTGTGTTTATAGCCGATACGCTCGGCGACGATGCGGCGGAGAAACCCATCCACATCGCACCACAGGGCATCTTGCGTCTCGGTGAAGAAGACGCCGGTCGTCGTATGAAGGGTGGAAACAACCCCAAGCCCGTTCCACACCCCACTCTCGACTAGAAAGCGTTTGACGTCATCCGTAAGGTCGAATAGCTGCACCCTCTGTGTCGTATCCAGCTGCAGCACCTTTGCCTTAATGACCATCTCTCCTCTCTCACCGCCTACCGTTCTGTACCAGAGACCGTACTCGAGTGCGAAACTGACCAAGAGCCATCAGGGGGAAATAATTGCGGTATCCGTAGTACCGCAAATAAAAATGGCGAGGAAAGCCGGTCCCGGTACATAGATCCTCGGGCCACGACCCAGCCGACTCTTGCTGCGCCAGCAGGTAGGCAATGCCACGGACAACAGCTTGACTTGTCCCCTCTTCTCCAGCCAGCAGCCCAAGGATTGCCCATGCTGTCTGCGACGGTGTACTGTCCCCTTTTCCCGCCTGGCTCCGGTCCCAATAAGAGAGACAGCTCTCTCCCCATCCCCCATCCGGATTCTGGTGGTCTTTCAGCCAGGCGACAGCACGACGGATGTAGTCTTGCTCTAGGTTTTCGCCGATCGCACGCAATCCGGCCAGCACAGACCACGTTCCATAGATGTAGTTGACGCCCCAGCGTCCCCACCATGAGCCGTCTGGCTCTTGTGTCTCTCTGATAAACTTGAGCGCCCTTTTAGCTTGGCGCATGTCACCATCGTAGCCGAACGTACCCATGAGCTCGAGCAACCGGCCAGTCAGATCAGCAGTTGGGGGATCAATCATAGCCTTCATGTCCCCAAAAGGGATTTGGTTCCACAGGTCAAGTGTGTTATCCGTGTCAAAGGCTCCCCAACCGCCATTTTTGCTCTGCATCCCCAGCGTCCACTGCAGTCCACGCGCCAGCGCGTGATCCTTCCTGTGCTCCTCAAGCCCCATCACCCGCTTCAGGGTAAACAAAATGACAGCCGAGTCATCAACATCTGGATACCAGTCATTGGCAAACTCAAACGCCCACCCTCCAGGGTCAAGGTGGGGATTTTTAATCTGCCAGTCACCCGGTCGCAGAATTTGCTGATCGATCAGCCAATTCGCCCCTTTGAGGATAGCAGGGTGATCAGGAGGCAGCCCTGAATCTATCAGCGCCTTGATCACCCACACAGTATCCCACACCGGGGAGACGCAGGGTTGGAAAAAGAGCTGCCCGCCGGTTTCCATGAGGAAATCCTCAATGGCCTGAATCCCCTTGGCGACAGCCGGATGATCATCCGCATACCCTAAGCTGTGTAATGCCATGACCGAGTTGAGCATCGCCGGCTGAATTCCTCCCCAACCGCCATTGACATCCTGATGGTCAAGCACCCAGCGCTCGGCCTTGCGTAGCGCTCGTCTCCGCAACGGCTTGACCGGGCTCTTTCCCAACAGTTTGAGGACCTTATCCAGCGCGATGAAAAAATTTTCCCACGACAGGGCTCGCGCAGAGCGGGGAAAACTCAAATCGGCACGCTCAGGGGGGTCCTTCCACAACTCGGCAACTCCCTGTGCCGGCGGAATCGTAAGAGAGGGCCGGCGGGCGAGGATAATACTCAAAGGGATCACGGTCCCTCGGGCCCAACTGGACATTGCATAAATATTAATCGGAAACCACGGGGGGAGGAGGACAAGCTCAACCGGCAGGGCGGGAACGCCACGCCAGGGGAACTGACCGAAATACGCGAGAAAAATACGGGTAAACACCTGGGCCTTGGCCAAGCCACCCGCAGCAAGAATGAACTCCCGCGCTTTTACCAACGCCGCGTGATCCGCTGGATATCCTGTGAGTTTCAGGGCAAAATACGCCTCGATAGTATTCCCCAAGTGACCTGGTCCTTTATAAAACAACGGCCAGGATCCATCCTCAGACTGCACCGCGAGTAAATGCTCGCACAACCGACGGTGCTTCTGCGTGTCCACTCGCCCCATGAAATGGTTAAAAAAGATGTACTCCGCATCCATAGTGGCGTTTGCTTCAAGCGGATAGTGCCAGTAACCAGCAGGTTTCTGTTCACGCAGAAAGTAGTGCTGTGCGCGCACGATAGCAGCATCAACCCCCTGGAGGAATTCATCGTCTGTGGAAGTCGATATGTAAGCCAACGACCCTTGTCCTACCACGTCTCCTCCCCTTATGGTTCAACACAGCTGATTAACCGATCGGTCAGGAAGCACCCTATTTATAAAACTTCCCCCTACTCTGTCAACGTGTCCTGTGGCCGATTAGTTTTCCTGTCGCTGAAACTCTGTTATCGTGTTTTCTTCTGCATAAGGGAAATGGATATGAAAAGAACAAAGCGCTATGCCTACTGGATCGGCTGTGTATCCATGTTCCTCATTACCGCTTTGCCCTTAGAAGCAGCCAACCTCATCGCGTACGTCGATGGGAATGGCGACCTCTATGTCATCCAACCTGATGGCAACGGTCGGCGTAAACTAGCTGCTGACGAAGTGCTCCAGCGGATCGCGGCAACGCAATTTCCGCAAGGGAGAGGGCATTTCTATAGCTGGCCAGTGTGGTCCCCTGACGGTACTCGCCTAGCATGTTTTCGCATCACTGCAAGCGACGCTGGGAATATTGACGGGCTATACATTTTCGATGTCCATAGCACCCAGGTACTCCACTCCTATCAAGAACCAGGCCTACAACCGATCTATGCATACTGGGCGCCTCATGGTCAGCACCTCGCCGTGCTTTTAGGCAGGCCCGGACATTTCGCTCTCGGACTGTGGCCAACGGCCAACAGTCAACGGCCAAAGGCGATCGCCTACGGTGCTCCTTTTTACTTCGACTGGCACGCTGATGCGCGTACGCTCCTCATTCATATAGGGGGCGATCCCGAGGCCGCAGAGCAGCACTCCATCAGCTTGCTCGATATCGAGAGCGGGAAACGGCAGTTGGTATCACGCTCCCCGGCTGCTTTTGGTCCCCCCTCGTGGTCTTTCGACGGGCAGTGGCTCGCGTACGGTGACCATGCTCTCCCGGGAGAACGTGCGACGCTCATGATCGCCGCCGGCGATGGGAGCAACCCCAAGCCCTATGGCGAGGTACCGGAAAAGCTCGCCATGTCATGGTCCCCCACTCAGCCCCGCTTAGCCGTGGCGATGAGCTCTTTTCTCGGCGACCCACTGCTCGAAGAATTACGTCTGATTGACGTCCCTTCGGGGAAAACCCGGACCATCATTAAAGATCATTTCGCTGCGTACTTTTGGGCGCCGGACGGACAACGCATCTTGTACGCCAAACGGAAACTTGGCACGGACCTCTGGGCTTGGGCTATAGTTGAAGTCCCGGACGGGAAGGCATACGAAGTAGTCGATTTTGTGCCGTCGCGCCCTTTATTGCTGGTGTTTCAATACTTTGATCAATACGCCCTCTCCCACCGGCTCTGGTCACCGGATAGCAAAGCGTTTGTGTTCAGTGGTGCCGTTGGGCCAGAGGCACGCCCTGCTACAGGGCTGCACAGCCCGACAGTGTATGTCGTTGACGCGCAGGAACATGCCATCCCAAAGGCACTCTCAGATGGTCACATCGCCTTCTGGTCACCGCGTTAAACCTGCCCTGGCCCTCCCTGTATCGCTTTCCCGTATCCCCCAGCCACTGATGGATGCCTGCGTCGGGCTTGATCTCTCACAACATGGCAGGAACGCCTCCTATACCCTGTGATTCGTGCGGAGAGGAAACATGGCGTGGCACACGCGTGTACGAATTCCCCGGTCGTACCAGGCTCTCCTCTCTCAACTCCCTCTTGCCACCCCTATGCTCATCCGCCTGGAGAATCCCCAGCAGGTAGCACTAGCGATGCGGGTCTCAGACCTCTTCGTGCTCCGCCGCACGGGTACCACTCCCACCGCTCAGCTCGTTGGGTATCAAGGCAAAGAAGGGGTTTGGGTTGTGGCTCTGGTGTTTGGCCTCATCAGTGGTCGGGCGACCCTGTGCTCAGGGACAGTCTACCTCAACCCAAAGCGGGCGGCGGATTTGTCCCTTCTCCGACCGCTCACCATACAAGAGCGGCTGCCGTTTGTTTTCTCGAGCCCTCGCTGCACCACCACCGTGAGGAGAGACGGGCCGTGGTCTGTCCTGCAGCGGCAGGAGGCAAGAATGCTTCTAGCCCGGCTAGATCTCTCGTGTGCAGAGCGAGATGTCGAGAGCGACGGAGACCCGATGTTCGAGGCGGCTAAAGCGGAGTTCCAGCGACTCTATCCCAGCACGACCTTCCTCTCACCTTACGCTCAACCACACATCCTTCTGTCCGCCCCGTTTCACGGCGCGGTACTCGACTAAGGCAGGCGGCCTCTCTTGCCGGCTACCGGCGCGCAGGCTTGTCGTGTTCGAGGCGCTCGACCTGTCCCGCTAGCGTGCCGAGGAGCTCTTGCAGGTGCCGTAGCCGATCGGCAAGGCGGTCCTTCTCCCTGGTCCCGCGGGCAACCAGACAGCCCCGCTCGATGAGCTCGACAAACGCGGCGGTCACATCTTCAAGGCGTTCCTCCCCCGGGAGGTACCACTTGTGCAACCAGGCACACATCCCCATGATCGCGTAGACAACGAGCCGCGCATTGATCGGACGGAACACTTCTTGTGATATGCCCTCGCGCAGAATACCCTCGAGGTCCGTCACGAAGCGCTGACGTACTTCAGCGACCTCGGCCTGCAACCGAGGAGGTAAGTCAGCTTCTTCGCTATAGAAGACAGTAAACAAGGTGATATTTTCGCCAATCGTCCGTAACAGCTCCTGCACGACGCGACGGAGTTTCTCGTCAGAGGGCAGTGGCGCGGTCCGCAGGGGGCGCAGACGGCGCGCTAAGGTGTCAGCCACTTTGAGGAAGATTTTCGCGAGCAGCTCCTGTTTGTTCTCGAAGTAGCGGTACATGGAAGCCTTGGCAACTCCGGCGTGGCGTGCGATGTCATCCAAAGTCGTTTGGCGGTACCCAGCGCTCGCAAAGCGTCTGGCCGCCACCTCGAGCAGGTGCTCTTCCATGACCTCCCGGCGCGACGCGAACCTCGGCCTTTTCTCCGGCAACACCGCGGACGGCGCTCCTTGCCCCCGGCGCGTGGGAGGGCGGGCAGTTTTGCTAACTCGACTTACAGATCTCAAAACTATACTCTGAAGATATCTAGAGAGTCCTAAAAATATACCATTAAGTCAAATTCAGTGATAGAGCCCGCTACACAGTACTCATAGTTCCGCCCTTGTGCCACCTTCTGTAACCCTGAGTTCATCTAGACTGCGTTCTCCCTGTATCAGGCCTTCTCTCCCAGGACAGCATCGTCCCAGGGCTGAGATCAGACGGACAGCTGCCGACGAGCCTCTCTGCATTCAGGACTTCCTCGGCGTGCTGGCCGAGCACGGGTGGAGGCGCCTCGATCCGTGCCGGAGTGGCGGAAAAGCACCATACAGGACCAATGCGTCTTCAACGTACCCGCGGTCGGGTGATCGATCTCTTGCACGATGTCCAAAGCGCGTACTGCAGATGGACACGCAAGGCCGGATAATCCGTAAACGGCACGGCATGTCGAGCGAAAGTTCTCCTCCATACCTGCTCAAGACAGCTGTCTTACCGGTCGGAACTTGGCCAGGGTAATCTCTTCGGTGACGTCATCAAACACGACCTCCACCGGCAAGCCGACTCTCATCTCGGTGCGGTCTACCCCGACCAGGTTCGTGAGCAGGCGCGGACCTTCTGCCAATTCCACCTCGGCAACATTGTAGGGGATATCGTCCTTGAACGAGGGAAAATACGCCTGATGAAAAACCACCCAGGAGTTGACCTTCCCCCGCCCGCTGAGCTTCTGCCAGGTGACGGCGCGGGACCAACACTCCGGACAAAACGGCGCCGGCGGGTACCAGATCTTGCCACAGTCGCCGCACCGCTGCATCACGAGTTCGTGTCGCTTGAGGCCCTCCCAATATGGGCGATTCAGGGATGAAATGGTAGGCAGTGGCTTGCTGTACGCCGTCATCGTGTTATCCCCTCCGATAGATCAAGGAGTCACCGTACGCATTGGCCCATTGAATAACCTGGGCATTGGTAATCTGGCGCACGCCGCACTCGCCCCGCAACTGGCGGACGATCTCCACCTGATGGTTCCACCCCATGACGTGGGCCTCGGAGAGGAGCCCACCGTTGGTATTCATGGGGAGCTTGCCGCCAAGCTCGATCCGTCCGTCTTGGGTAAAGGCGGCAGCTTCGCCCGGCCGACAGAAGCCAAAGCGCTCCAGCGCCATCCAGGCGAGAATAGAAAAAGCATCATAGGTAAAGAGTGCATCGATGTCTTGTGGCGTCACCCCAGCCATCTGATACACCGGCTGCAAACCAGGCTCATAGTCAAACATCGCTTGCTGCGACACTCCAAAACCAGGATAGGCCCAAATGAACTCTTCCCGCCCGGCCGGCAATCCCTGCATGCCACTGATATAGACCGGCGGCTTCTGCAGATCACGCGCCCGTTCCGCCGTGGTGACCAGTACACAGGCCGCGCCGTCATTAATCAAGCAGTAGTCTAACAGGTGCAACGGTTCGCACACAAAGCGCGAGTTCTGGTGATCATCTACAGTAATGGGTTCACGCATAATCGCAGCTGGGTTCAACGACGCGTGTTTACGGAAGGCGACAGCAACCGCGGCCAGTTGACGACTTGTGGCGCCATAGCGAGAAAAATATTTTTGCGCAACTAACGCCGCACCAGCCCCCGGTGAGGTCATCCCAAATACCGGATCTTCTCCGTGTCCGCCCCCCGCCTCGCGCGCCCCCTCGGTATCCCCTGCCCCGCCCATCATCGGCTTGCGGAGTCCTGAGAAACTCACTGCGGCTAAGCAGGCAATATAATTTGCCAATCCCGCATTTACTGCCATCGCCGCCCATTGGATACAGCTCGCCGTAAAGCGCCCATGTGCCCAGGTCTGATTGTACACTCTCAGCTTCAGGCCCAGCACCTGCGCAAGGGTGTCGGCGTCCGCCCCGATAGGGGTGCCAAAACTCACGATGAGCCCATCGAGGTCATCGCGACGCAGACCGGCATCGTCTAACGCACCGCGGATCGCTTCACCAGCGAGATCGATGGCGCTGCGGTTGAGCCGGCGACCATAGGGCGAGTGGCCAACGCCACAGACCGCAGCTCTATCCCGCAAATCCCATACAGGCATCGCCTACCCCTCCTTTGCGGCGACAGGGTAAGGCAGAAGAACGTTCACTGTCAACCGAACCGGTGAGGCTGCCCTGTGACCGCCCTCACTCTGCAGCAGTATAGATCATGATCGGATTCGATTCGATCCGGTCTGGCATC
>Ga0308420_1000912_pt1 | contig 15220 bp, 18 predicted proteins | sample HotsprSampleMS55_FD_203802 | JGI IMG/M metagenome (GOLD analysis project Ga0308420, IMG submission 203802) | Hot spring phototrophic mat microbial communities from Mushroom Spring, Yellowstone National Park, Wyoming, United States - 20090730_MS55 ... | reverse complement strand
AGCCAATCACCCGCTTGATATACACCTTAGAAGGATCAGGCACTACAGGACTCTCTGGGGGATAAAAAACCACTATCTCCCCCCGCTGAGGTTTGCGAAACAGAAAGCTGACCTTATCGATAATCAAGCGATCATCAATCTGCAAAGTAGGTTCCATACTGCTAGTGGGGATATAGCGCGGCTCCGCCACAAAGGTACGCACCCCCAGCGCCAACAGCCCCGCCCAAGCCAAGGTTATGGCATTGTCAACACTGGCAAAAGACTTGCATTTCTTAAGCGCCAACAGCACCGCCCAAGCCAAGGTCATGGCATTGTCAGCAACTACACTGGCAAAAGACTTGCGTTTCTTAGGTGCACCCTCAGCCCCAGCATCTGTAGGCGCAGGTAAATGATCCTGCTTAGCCGTCGGTTCAGTACAGTCTTGCTGGTTTGGCAATGGTGAATTAGAGTTTTGCAACATAGCCTCTAGTTTAACCAGAGATTAGCCCAAATGGGGAAAAGAAATCCACGACTGCACCCACGGGAAAAAAACCAACAGCAAAGACAAATGTAACAAAAACGCTACAGCACCCTACTTTTTATGCTACGATTAGAGACTGTTCTCAAAAATCAGTACGATCTGCTCCATGCCCACCATCCAACAACTGATCCGTAACGAACGCAAGAGCGTTGCCAGCAAAACCAAATCCCCCGCCCTCAAGGGTTGCCCGCAACGGCGTGGTGTGTGCACTAGGGTATATACCACCACACCCAAAAAACCCAACTCAGCTCTGCGGAAAGTGGCGAGGGTGCGTCTCACTTCCCAATTTGAAGTGACCGCCTACATCCCTGGTATTGGGCATAACTTGCAGGAACACTCGGTGGTGATGATTCGGGGGGGGCGGGTCAAAGACCTACCTGGGGTGCGCTATCACATCATTCGCGGTGCCCTAGATACTGCTGGAGTCAAGGATCGCAAGCAAGGGCGCTCCAAGTATGGCGCCAAGCGACCCAAGCCTGGTCAACCCGCAACTCCCGCAAAAGGTGGAGCCAAGAAAAAATAGCAATAGATAAAGTCAAGAGCAACTATGTCCCGCCGTACCAGAGCTACCAAACGCCCCGTTCCTCCCGATGCAGTTTACAATAGTCCCATCGTGACTACCTTAATTCGTAAGGTGATGACCCGCGGCAAATACTCCCTTGCCTCCCGCATCGTTTACCAAGCCCTAGAGACCGTGGGTGAACGCACAGGTCAGCCCCCTCTTGAAGTGTTTGACAAAGCAGTGCGCAACGCTACCCCCCTAGTGGAAGTAAAAGCTCGTCGGGTAGGAGGGGCTACCTACCAAGTGCCAGTGGATGTGCGGAGCGATCGCGGCACCGCCCTTGCCCTACGCTGGCTAGTGCAATATGCGCGGGCGCGGGGCGGGCGCACCATGGCTAGCAAACTCGCCAATGAACTGATCGATGCCGCTAACGAAACGGGTGGAGCCATCCGCAAGCGGGAAGAAACCCACAAAATGGCAGAAGCAAACAAAGCCTTTGCCCACTACCGCTACTAAACCGTTAGAGAATCTGTTATGATGACTAATGATTAAATTAAGCTAAAGATTGTAAATTCCTGCGAGGAAATTGTGGCACGCACCATTCCCCTAGAACGAGTAAGAAACATCGGCATCGCCGCGCACATTGATGCGGGTAAAACCACCACCACCGAGCGCATCCTATTTTATTCAGGTGTCATCCACAAACTGGGTGAGGTGCACGAAGGTACTGCTGTAACCGACTGGATGGCGCAGGAGCGGGAACGGGGCATTACTATAACTGCCGCCGCCATCAGCACTGCTTGGACAAAGCGCGATCCCAACAATCCCACCCAACCCCTAGCAGGAGCGCCCGAACACAGAATTAACATTATTGATACCCCAGGGCATGTGGACTTCACCATTGAGGTAGAACGCTCCATGCGAGTACTGGATGGGGTAATCACTGTGCTGTGCTCAGTAGGCGGAGTACAGCCCCAGACGGAAACCGTGTGGCGGCAAGCTGATCGCTACAAAGTGCCCCGCATTATCTTTGTCAACAAAATGGATCGCACGGGGGCAAACTTCTTTAAGGTCTATAGCCAAGTGCGCGATCGCCTGAGAGCCAACGCCGTGCCCATTCAAGTTCCCATTGGCAGTGAGGCAGATTTTGTCGGTCTGGTAGATTTAGTGCGGATGCGCGCCTACATTTATAACAACGACCTAGGGACAGACATTGTGGAAACAGCGATCCCCGACAGTGTCAAAGCCACAGCAGAGGAATACCGCCTGAAACTAATTGAAGCAGTGGCAGAGACGGACGATGCCCTGACCGAGAAGTACCTCGAAGGGGAAGAATTCACCGAAGAGGAAATCATAGCTACTTTGAGAAAAGCCACTATCGCAGGCAAAATAGTCCCCATGCTCTGTGGCTCTGCCTTTAAGAACAAAGGGGTGCAGTTGCTATTAGATGCGGTTTTGGACTACCTGCCTTCCCCTGTGGACATTCCCCCCATCAAAGGCGTACTGCCCAGCGGCGAAGAGGTAGAGCGCATTGCCGATGACAACCAACCCTTTGCCGCCCTAGCCTTCAAACTGATGAGTGATAAGTACGGTGATCTTACCTTCATCCGCGTCTATTCAGGGGTGTTGTCCAAGGGGAGCTATGTGCTCAACTCCACCAAGGGTAAAAAAGAGCGCATTTCCCGTCTGGTAGTGCTCAAAGCTGACGAACGCATTGAAGTAGATGAACTGCGGGCGGGGGATCTCGGTGCTGTCTTGGGACTGAAGGACACCATCACGGGAGACACCCTCTGCGATGAAGCCCACCCAGTGATTCTCGAGTCCCTGTTCATTCCTGAAGCGGTGATTTCCGTGGCTGTAGAGCCTAAGACCAAGGCTGACATGGACAAGCTGTCCAGAGCACTCCAAGCCCTAGCTAAAGAAGACCCCACCTTTAGGGTCATGGTCGATCCTGAAACCAACCAGACTATCATTTCGGGCATGGGTGAATTGCACTTGGAAATCCTCGTAGATCGCATGCTCCGCGAGTTCAATGTGGAAGCGAATGTGGGCGCTCCTCAAGTAGCGTATCGCGAGACCATACGCAAGCCCGTTAGAGCCGAAGGCAAGTTCATTAGGCAGAGCGGCGGCAAGGGACAATATGGTCATGTAGTAATCGAACTGGAGCCTGCAGAACCGGGGACGGGGTTTGAATTTGTCTCCAAAATTGTAGGCGGGGTCGTGCCTAAGGAATACATTGGTCCTGCAGAGCAGGGAATGCGCGAAGCCTGCGAATCGGGTGTCTTGGCGGGATACCCCGTCATTGACATACGAGCTACCCTAGTGGATGGTTCTTACCACGAGGTGGATTCTTCAGAAATGGCGTTCAAGATTGCTGGCTCTATGGCAATCAAGGAAGCAGTCATGAAGGCAAACCCTGTGCTGTTGGAACCAATCATGAAAGTAGAGGTGGAAGTACCTGAAAACTTCCTCGGTGATGTCATGGGAGACCTCAACTCCCGCCGTGGACAGGTGGAGGGCATGGGTTCGGAGGGCGGTATCGCCAAGGTAACTGCTAAGGTACCTTTGGCGGAGATGTTTGGCTATGCCACGGACATCCGCTCTAAAACCCAAGGTCGTGGTGTTTTCTCCATGGAGTTTTCCAATTATGAGGAAGTGCCACGGAATGTCGCAGAGGCTATAATTGCTAAAAGCAAAGCAAAAACAACATAACTTAATAGGAGTAGGAATACAGGATCAATGGCACGCGAAAAGTTCGAACGCACTAAACCCCACGTGAACATTGGCACGATTGGTCATGTGGATCACGGCAAAACTACTTTGACAGCCGCTATCACCATGACCTTGGCATCCGTAGGGCAGGCGACTGCCAAGAAGTACGAAGAAATTGATGCCGCTCCCGAGGAAAGGGCACGGGGTATTACCATCAACACCGCCCATGTGGAATACGAGACAGAAAAGCGGCACTATGCCCATGTGGATTGTCCAGGGCATGCTGACTATGTGAAAAATATGATCACTGGGGCGGCACAGATGGATGGGGCGATTTTACTTGTGTCAGCGGCTGATGGTCCTGAGCCACAAACGCGAGAGCATATTCTCCTTGCCCGTCAGGTAGGTGTGCCCAAGCTGGTGGTCTTTTTGAATAAGGAAGACCAGATGGAAGGGGAAGATGAGCTGGTGGAACTGGTGGAATTGGAAGTGCGTGAGCTTCTATCCAGCTATGAATTTGACGGTGACAATGTGCCGATTGTTAGGGGTTCAGCCCTCAAGGCAGTAGAAGCACTGACTGCCAATCCCAAGATCAAGCGGGGCGAAAACCCTTGGGTGGACAAAATCTGGAAGTTGATGGATGCGGTGGATGAGTACATTCCTACTCCAGTGCGAGATGTGGATAAGCCGTTCTTGATGGCAGTGGAAGATGTCTTCTCCATCACAGGTCGGGGTACGGTGGCGACGGGGCGCATTGAGCGGGGTAGGGTGAAGCTCAACGACAGTGTGGAGCTGGTTGGTCTGCGGGAAACTCGTACTACCACTGTTACAGGGATTGAAATGTTCAAGAAGACCCTAGAAGAGGGAATTGCGGGGGACAATGCGGGTATTTTACTGCGCGGTATGAAGAAGGAAGATGTGGAGCGCGGGATGGTGCTTGCCAAGCCTGGCACGATTACGCCGCACACGGAGTTTGAGGCGCAGGTATATGTGCTGACAGAGAAGGAGGGCGGTCGCAAAACCCCGTTCTTTGCGGGATACCGTCCTCAGTTCTATGTGCGCACTACCGATGTAACAGGTACGATCAAGTCCTTCACTGCTGATGACGGCAGTGCCGCAGAAATGGTGATGCCAGGGGATCGGGTGAAAATGACTGTAGAACTGATTAGCCCCATTGCTATCGAAAACGAGATGCGTTTTGCCATTCGGGAAGGTGGTCGCACCGTAGGCTCGGGGGTGGTCACCAAGATCATCAAGTAACCTGACGGTCTGGTTTCTCAGCACAGTGCCTAGGCGGGATAAGGCTTAGGCACTTTTGCTGTAGGAGCTAGAATAGTGCTAGTTTGTACTCAGGAAGAACATGACCGCAGAAATTCGTCAAGAAATTACCGCACTCTTAACTCGCCTATTTATCCAACTGCGCCGCCGCCCCGCTACGCTAGTGGCAGGGATTCTACAGCCCTTGATGTGGCTAGTGTTGTTTGGTGCCCTGTTCCAGTATGCTCCTGCGGGTTTGTTTGGTGAACAGAAGTCCTACTTGCAGTTTTTGACGGCGGGGATCATTGTGTTTACCGCATTCAGCGGTGCTTTGAATGCAGGTCTGCCCATGATGTTTGACCGCGAGTTTGGCTTTCTCAATCGCATACTGGTGGCTCCGCTGGTGTCCCGTTTCTCTGTAGTGTGGGCTTCGGCAATTTTTATTGCTACCCTAAGCCTACTGCAGACTGCGGCGGTAATGGCTACCAGTGCTTGGTTAGGAGCGGGCTTGCCCAGCGGCTTGGGTTTGATGTTAGTCCTGCTAGTGGTTACTCTGCTGGTGGTAGGATTCACTGTGCTTAGTCTGGGGCTGGCATTTGCTCTGCCTGGGCATCAGGAATTGCTGGCTTTTATTTTTCTTGTAAATTTGCCTTTGATTTTTTCCAGTACGGCTCTGTCTCCTTTGACCTTTATGCCCCAGTGGTTGCGCTGGGTGGCAAGTCTCAATCCTTTGTCCTTTGCTATCGAGCCCATTCGCTATGTTTACAGCCATCCCACTTGGTCATGGGATAGTGTGGTGCTGTCAGCCCCGTGGGGTGAAGTTACTGTTTTGGGCAGTGTGGCTGTTCTGCTGGGTTTTGCGGGGCTGGTGGCGGTGTCAATTCAAGGGGTACTGCGGCGTGGCATTGCTTAAGGCTGGGAATGTCAGTTGAGGGAGAAGTTCTATCGTTTACGGATAACTGGAGTTATCTGAAGGCAGAACTGGCGTGGCTAGATCGGGTGCTGATGCGTGCGGTGGCGCGACACCGTGAGGTAGAGCGAGAGGTGGCTAGGGTGGCTAAAAATAATACGGATCGGGCTACTAGCCACTGGTGGCGCGGTTTTATTGTCCTAGATAGTGCCAAGGGGGGTAGTCAAGTCCGCTGGGATGCAGGTGAGTCCAGTGTCAATCATCCCTTGGGGCGTTTTGGCGATCGCCTAGAGCAGAGCCAGCGCCTAGGCATCAATTTAGCCATCCCCAGTTTGTGCGCTCACTTGGGATTGGGCAAATTTGAGCGGGACTTGCTGATCTTGTGCTTAGCTCCTGAGATCAGCCGCCGCTACGAGAAACTCTATGCTCTGTTGAACAATGATGAGGCAAACTGCCGCCAGCCTACGGTGGATTTGGCGCTGAGATTGTTCTGCCGTTCTGATAGCGAATGGCGCTTGGCAAGGCAGTGTTTTAGCCGTGAGGCGCCTTTGATTAAGTACAAACTGCTCCTGCTTTTGCCCAGTCCCACTTCGGCAAGGACGCTAATTTCCCAAGTGCTGTGCTTGCCTGAAAAAGTAGCTAGTTTTTGTCTCGGCGATGCCATTCCCTTAAGTAGTTTACTGCCCCAGCGGCGCAGTCGGACTAGGCAGGTTTGACTTGCTGAAATAGAATGAAGGGGTGAATGGTTAGACTCTTGAAGGTCAGCTCTGGGTGGGCCTGCCAATAGGCTATCTGCTCTGAGGAAGGAAAATAGAGACCACCGTCAGCAATCCACTGGTGTACAACCGTTGAATTGTCTTCAGTCAGTGCCATAGCCACCTCGAGCAGGTCTAGGTTTAATCCCACCACTACAAGGCGGGACAGGCGGGGTGCCAACTGTTCCCAGCGGCAGGTTTCCATTAGGTGCAAGAGCTTCCTCTAATCCAAGGAACACTGAACTATACTGAACAAATTGTGCACTGTATTCAGTATGAGACATGTATCATTTCGTCTTTAGTCCGAAAAAACAGTGATATAATAAGTTCAGTCTCTTCTCGATCCTTGAGTCGACCGCAATGGTTGCCAAGAAAAGAAGAAAGAAGCCAAGCGCTTTGGATAATTTATCTAAAGCTTTGCGGGATACCGCCTTCTTGTCCAGTGATGGGCAGTCTGCAATCGTTGCTTTCTTGAGCAGTAATGTGTGGCTACGCCACGCAAGCGAACAGGAAAGTTCAGCGTAAATGTATCAGATGAGATCGCATGGTGGGGTTATGGGGCATTGTTTTGGGCGCGGAGAAACTGCTCGACGGAAATGCCTTCCTTTTCTGTGCCAAAATACCACAAACTGGCGAGAGCTTCGCGGCGGCGGGGGTGGGACTGGGGTTGCAGAAGGGTGATGAAGCCAAAACTGCGGCGAATGTTTGAGTTTTCCCCCAACTTGGCATCGGCGGCAATTGACCTGAGGGCGTAGCTACTGATTTGCTCGCTGTCCTGAAACTGCCACTGGTTTTGCACCTCAGCAAGGCTAGCAGGAGGCGGAAACTGTCCCAGATCAAAGGGAACTTTCAGGTGGATCATCTCTTCTCGGGTGAGGGGCTGGTCGGGGCGAAAGTTTTCAGTTCTGGCGAGAAAACCTGCATTGGCTAATCCTTGGATTGCGGGGAAATCGGGGTCGGTAGGGGGGACATCGGCAAAGGTGCCCTGATCAGTTTTAGGATTGGCAAGGCGCACTTGACGGCTAGGAGGATTGAGACGGTTGTTTACCTGCACTAGCCAGCGCACATACTCCCGCCTTAGGACAGGGGCAGACAGGTCTAGGGTGCTGTCTAGGGAGAGTAACTGCTTGAGGTCATTGACATATTTTGCCAGCAGGTCAGTTTCGGGCACAGGGGAGGGGGTGGGGGGAAGGGGACTGTAGGTGAGAGTAACTTCTGTCTGCTGGGCTGAGGTGGTAGCAATCCCTACTAGCAACAGCCACCGCTCCGATTTGGCAATTATGGTAGTTTGGTGATCGCCCTTGTGGCTGTGCCAGAGTTGCCACGGTGGTTTCTGGAGTTGTTGCTGGTAGAAATTAGTGATCTCTGCTAGAGATTGGGAACTGCGCCAAGTCACAAATTTTTCCTGCTGGACAGTAGTCAACTTGCCAGTGGGAGGCTGGGGAATTTCCCTTGGAAAACCCAAGGGCAGAACTACTACAGGGGTAGGTAGGGCAGGGGCAATTGCCTTTTGTACTACTGTCCCCAGTTCTGAGTTTTGGCACCCCCCCAACAGCCAAGCCGTTAGCAAACCACAAATTCCAATTATGGTCAGCCTCAAAAGATGCACTGGTACTGGGAAATGGCTGTACAGACTACATTTTAGAAGGTAGCACTGCCAATCGGCAGAGCTAATTGTTACAAGCTTTTTTACAAAACTTTACTTAAGTTAATAATTTTGCCTTTGAACGCCCCTTCCAACAGTTTTTTTGCTGTGATTTGCAAAATTTTGGGCAGAAGTTTTCCACAGGACTTTCCACAGAATTGGGGCAGTTTTCCACAGAAATTCTAGAGTTTTCCACAGGGTCGCCAGGAGAGCATATGCATAAAAGTCAGTGGCACGGGGCTTCCTTGGACTCCCACTTCCAATCTTGGGGAAATCTCCCCTAGGGCAAATTTGTAACAGAAGATTGCGGGGATCGGGGCAAAATGGCGATAAATTTCTGTCAATAGCCCAGCCAGCTACTAGAAACTACCAATTTTTTGCATTGACAATACCTGATTTTGGTTTCAGAATTGGTGTCCACTTTGGTTTACTAGGGCCACGGGAAAGGATAATCTATGGGCATATCAGTAAGTGTTTTGGCAGAGATTCCTGAGGAGTTGTATCAAACTCTGCAGGGCTACCTAGAAACCCACCCTGACTGGGATCAGGATCGGGTGTTTACGGCCGCCCTGTCCCTGTTTCTCCTGCAAAATGGTAATGTGGAGTCAGTGGGTGCATCTAGCAGTTACCGCAGTGCGGCAAAGGCTTACTTGAACGCACTGTTCCAACATTCTTTCTAGGGTGAGTTGATCTCGGGGATGGCGGTAGATGTGTTGGTGGTTGGCGGTGGCATCAGTGGACTGACTACCGCCTTTACTGTGGCTGAGGCATCCTCTCTGCAGGTGGCGATCGCTGAGGCAGGGGAAGAGTGGGGGGGTACGGTTGTTTCCCAGAGCAATGAAGCAGGCTTTGTGTGGGAACTAGGACCCAATAGCTTTAACCCCAATTCAGCTCTGCTAGAGCTAGTAGAACGGCTGGGGTTAAAGGAGAAGTTAGTTTGGGCGGAGGCTAAACTGCCTAGATTTGTGTTTTGGGGTGATCGCCTCCATCCTGTGCCAAGTTCCCCCCCTGCCCTACTGAAAACTAAGCTCCTCAGTTGGAGGGGCAAACTGCGGGCGCTAGTGGGAGCGCTGGGCTTCGTGCCACCCCCTCTCCAGAACCACGAATCCGTTGCCAGTTTCTTTCGCCGCCATCTAGGGCAGGAAGTGGTGGAGCGCCTAGTGGCTCCCTTTGTGTCGGGAATCTATGCGGGTGATCCCCAGCAGTTGGGGGTGGCAGGGGCGTTTAGCAGAGTATTTCAGTTGGAGCAAGCCTACGGCGGTTTGCTGGCGGGTCTGTGGCTCAGTCGGCGAGGGCAAAGTAGCAACATTAAATTGGGACAGCTAGGCTCTTTTCAAGGCGGTTTGCAGGTTTTGCCCCGAGCGATCGCCCACAAGTTAGAAGAAAAATCCGTTGCCCTGTATCGGCAGTGGCGCCTACACCATCTCAGTTATTCTGCCCAGACCTACACGGCCCAGTTTACTACCCCCAAAGGCACTGCAGAAATTACTGCCCGCCGAGTAGTTTTAGCCATTCCTGCCTACGTCTGCGCCGAAGTTCTGCGCCCTTTAAGCCCTCTAGCCAGTGAAATACTGGCTAGCATCTACTACCCGCCCGTTGCCTGCGTGGCTCTTGCCTACCCCGAATCTAGCCTACGCTTTCCCCTAAGAGGCTTTGGTAATCTGGTTCCTCGGGGGCAGGGCATCCGCACCTTGGGCACCATTTGGGCATCTAGCCTGTTTCCCAACCGCGCTCCTGCAGGCTGGCAGTTGTTGCTGAACTTCATCGGTGGCACTACTGATCCCCAGATTGCCAACTTGAGCCCAGAGGCGATCGCTCAGGTGGTGGATCAGGATTTGCGCCGCATTTTAGTCCAACCTGATGCTCCTCCCCCTCAAGTGCTGGCAGTAAAGTTGTGGCAAAAAGCCATCCCCCAGTATGGTCTAGATCATGTCGCCAAAATGCAGACTTTACACAAGGCCATCGCCCAGCTCCCCCATCTCTATCTCTGCGGCAATTACAGCGACGGGGTAGCCTTGGGGGACTGTGTGAGGCGGGGTGTGGCTTTGGGGAAACAACTGGCGCAGGTAAACTAGGCTCAACCAATGCTGGAACTATTCCCTGTCGCACTAGCTTTTGTGTTGGGGGCATGCGTAGGTAGTTTTATCAATGTAGTGGTCTATCGCCTGCCCGCTGGTTTGTCCCTAATCACACCGCCCTCCCGTTGCCCCGCCTGTCTAACTCCCCTGAAACCAAAAGACAACATTCCTATCCTAGGCTGGCTCTTGCTTTGGGGCAGATGCCGCTATTGCCAAAAACCCATTTCTTGGCGCTATCCCCTGATCGAGCTAATAACGGGACTACTGTTTGCCTGCGTGGTAGGGCAATTTGCCCAAACCGTATCCCCTGTAGGGCTAGTGGGCTTCTGCCTGTTTTTGGGGTGGTTGCTGAGCTTGGCGCTGATTGACCTAGACACTATGACCCTGCCCGACAGTTTGACCCAGTCAGGCTTGTTGGCAGGCTTAGCCATGCATCAAATTACAGCGATCGCAGGACAGCAAAATCCCATTCTCCAAAGTCCCACCATGCCCCTAAACAGCCTAGTTTTTGCCACAGCGGGAGCCGTAGTGGGCATTTGGGTATTGGACATCGTGCGAGGGGTAGGCAGTTTTTGTCTAGGAGTGGAAGCTATGGGCGCAGGAGACCCGCGCTTAGCCAGCATGATCGGTGCATGGCTGGGTTGGGAGCGAGTGCTATTGAGTATTTTGCTTGCCTCAGCTTTGGGAACAGTAGCAGGATTGATAGGGGTAGCACTGCGGCGGATAGGTAGATACCAGCCTCTCCCCTTTGGGCCTTTCCTAGCTATGGGGGCAGGACTTACCCTGTTTTTTGGCACGCCCCTTCTCCGTATGTATCTGGGGTGGTTTGACTTGGTTTAGTTTTATTTGGATTGGCAGTTATCCCTTGCTTGGGAACTGAAATACAATCTCTCTGCTGGAAATATGTCCAAGAAAAAATCTACTGGGGATCACTACAAAGGCAACAAATCCTACCTGCCGAGCAAGGTCTGCCCCACCTGCGGTAGGAGTTTTAGTTGGCGTAAAAAATGGGCGCGCTGTTGGCATGAAGTGAAATACTGTAGCGATCGCTGTCGTCCGTAATTCATGATCAAAGTACATACCCACTTCACCCATGCCCAAAACTGGCTGGGGCGGTTTCAGGGGTACAAGCCCGCCTTTGTCTGTGTGCTGGGGTTTACGGCAACCTGTCTGATTGCAGGCATTTCCTCGGCAGGGTTGACTGCGGCAGATCGTCAGAGAACAGCGATCGCTGACGCTGAGTTACTGAGCTGGGGCAGAAGTAGTCGCCTCCCCAGTTTGAGCGCAGGGGTTTCCCCCGCCTACATCTCCCGTGCTGTAGTGGCAGAGTTGCAATTGCCCCTGTACATCTTTAATGCAGGACTGCCCCACCCCCTGACATGCCCCCACATCGATCTCGGCGGTATTCCCGCCCAGTGCCTAACCACAGGACGAGCTCTCCCCTATGATCGGGTGCAACATCTGTTCCAGCAGGGGCTCCACTGGGGCAAACAGCTAGCTCTTTACCCCTATGTCATTCTCAGTGAATGTGTAGTGGGAGGTACAACCACAGCATTGGCAGTTCTGACTGCCTTGGGCTATGATGCGCGGGACAAAATCGGCAGTTCCCATCCCGTCTGCAACCACGAGCAGAAATGGCAAGTAGTTCAGCAAGGCTTGAGCAAAATTTCCCCCCCCCATGACCCCCTAGCCATCGTCTCTGCCCTAGGCGATCCCATGCAAATTGTGCTCGCAGGAATGGTGATCGCCCTGAGTCCCACAGTTGGCGTACTCCTAGCAGGAGGAACGCAAATGCTAGCGGTCTATGCCCTAGCAGAGCACTTAGCCCAAACCTTAGATTTAGCATGGCACAGGGAGAATATAATCATTGGCACTACCCGCTGGGTAGCAGAAGACCCCACTGCGCAGGTAATAGCATTGGCACAGCAATTTCCCGTTCCCTTTGTGGCGGGGCAGTTGTGCTTGGCAAACTCCCAGTATCCCGAGTTGCGGGCTTATGAGTCAGGTTTTGTCAAAGAGGGAGTGGGGGCTGGAGGGGCAGTGATCTCAGCCCATCTCTACCAAAATTGGCAAAACCAAGATTTTGTGCAAGCAATCGAGCAAACCCTAGCAGAGGCCCGTAGCCAGTAGCTTGGCTTTTTGTTGCATAGTTTTGAACACATTCAAAAAACCATTCGCCCGCGACGGGGTCAAACTCGCTACCAAACCCGTTTCTTGGATGAAATCGGGGGAAATCTGCGCCACCTCCTCAGGGGACAACCCATTGAGGGCCGCCACCAGTAAACCTACAAATCCCTTGCTGATCAGCGCGTCAGAATCCCCCGCAAACTGCACCTTGCCTTGCTCATCCAGCCTTGCTGTGACATAGACTTGGGAGACACAGCCCTGAACTTTATTGGCAGGTATTTTGTCTGCTTCGGGAAAAGGGGACAATTTTTGCCCGTAGAGAATTAACTGTTCATAGCGCTGTTTGGGATCCCTGAGACGGCGAAACCGTTGGATTATTTTCTCAACCGAAGGAGGCATAGGGCTATATAGCAGTTACTGTATCCAGTCTAGCCCGCAGTTAAAACCCCTGGGGCAATTTGCTTGGGCAAGACATCTAGACTGTTCAAGACAGCACAGTAGCTCAAGTCACTGCCAACACCCAATTTGATCAACCTTTGACCGTGGCTGGCATGGCGCAAAAGTTCTTCCAGTTGATCCTGCCATTGCTGATAGAGAGCCACTGCAGCGATCGCCTCGTCATTGCCAAAAGTAAAAGACTGTTGGGTCTGCAAATGTGCTAGTATTCCCCCCGCACAGACCGTATCCTCAAGGGCAAAGTTTCCCTCCCACCCAGCGCAGACAATCCACACCAAGAAGGGTTTAAGATTGCTTAAAAAACTGACCACTGAGCCCAAATTTACCAAAGAGCCCGCTACCACATGGGGCACATCCTTCACTCGCTGTAACGCCCTAGTGCCGTTGGTGGTGGTCATGAAGATACGCTTCCCCTTGACGACTTTTTCAGTGTACTCAAAGGGAGAATTGCCCAGATCGTAGCCACTCACCTTACTACCCCCTCTCTCTGCCGCTTTCAGGGTCAATTCCGCAGGGTGGTGGGCACTTGCCTGCTCCAGCGCCTCCAAATCTGCAAAAACTTCCACTGCCTCTGCCCCCGCCGCTAGAGCCGTGGCAATGGAGGTGGTTGCCCTGAGTACATCAATGGCGATCGCACAATCGGGATTCCCCACCGTAGGCACAAAGGCAGGGGTGTGATAGACGCATATTTTCATTGGCAAAGGAGCACAGCTAAAATAGTGTAATAACTGTGATAAACTTCAAGAGTTCTGACATTCTTTTTACCATGCCCAAGGTCGAGATTTACACATGGAGTAGATGTCCTTTTTGCATCCGTGCCAAAAGGCTGTTAGATCAAAAAGGCGTGAAGTACATTGAATATGTGATTGATGGCGATGAAGAGGCAAGAGAAAGAATGGTAAGGCGTGGCTCCGATGGCAAACGCACCGTACCCCAGATTTTTATCAATGATAAGCATATAGGTGGCTGTGAAGCTCTCTACGCCCTTGAAGCTCAAGGCAAACTAGACCAGTTGCTAGCTAGCTAAGACAGAACACAATCCAAGCTAATTCCTGTTCGTCAGGAGTGGGGTTTTTCCTAGCATCTACTTGTAGCGCAATACTTGGTTGGCAATCGCTAAATTGGCTCACCAAGTGCCAACAAAACCATGCACTATCTGCTTTACTGATTTATCCATTGCTGATAGATTGCTCCCACCTGTTTGTCTGTGTGCGGGAAATATGTCAGCAACCAATACCAAAAGCAAATCCGTTTCTTCTGTGCCCCTTGCTGTCTATAAAGAACTCGCCGAAGAGCTAAGACTTACCCAAGCCCAACTGGCGTTTTATCGCAATTGCTACGAGAAAACCAATCAAAAACAGCAGAAGCTAATCGCCGAATTGCACCAATTAGCTGAAGCCACCCAAAAAATTCAAGCAATCATTTCTACCTACACTGGGGAAGAGGAGAAGTCCAATGATCAGCCAGAAAATGCCATCCCCCAAGTGGGAGTAGCACCACAGATTGTTGACCAAGAAACTGCCAAAATCCAGATCAAACCCCACTGGCTTGCTTTCATAATAGGGGCAGTATTGGTGCTATCCTTTGGCTTGGGGTTTGTTTTAGTGAATTCTGTTGCCAGCACAAGGCGGTAGCCCCCTTTGCGCTAAGAAAGCAAAATTGCAGGCGATCGCTCAAAGAACCCCTAACAGGCAGGTATAGCTAGTTTGCTCCCACCATTCGACCATGGCAGTTAGCGAAGCCCAGTCAGACAAAACCCCAGTTCCTCTGCCACGGGAATTACCTGAACCCCAGTGGCTAGGCAGTTTGATTTTTTTGCAAAAATTGGTGCTGGGCACAGCCACCCTACTGACCTCGGCCGCCCTGATCAGCTACAGCTGGTCAGTGCACACCCACACCCAGTGGAACCAACAGTACCAAAAATTGCAAATGCTCAAGAGACAAGAGCGCGGTCTCACCGTCGCCATAGAGACCCTAGAAAATGACCTAGTGCAAAATCTGCCCCACTATGAGTCAGGGTTAGTGCGGGAAACTAGGGAGCGGTCATGGTATATAACCGTTGATCCAAAACCCATTCCCACCCCCCCTGACCCCACCCCAACCTCACCCCCCCTATTACCCATCAGAGGATACTAGAGCTTCCTCTAATCCAAGGAACACTGAACTATACTGAACAAATTGTGCACTGTATTCAGTATGAGACATGTATCATTTCGTCTTTAGTCCGAAAAAACAGTGATATAATAAGTTCAGTCTCT
>Ga0308420_1000911_pt1 | contig 15234 bp, 10 predicted proteins | sample HotsprSampleMS55_FD_203802 | JGI IMG/M metagenome (GOLD analysis project Ga0308420, IMG submission 203802) | Hot spring phototrophic mat microbial communities from Mushroom Spring, Yellowstone National Park, Wyoming, United States - 20090730_MS55 ... | reverse complement strand
AAGCCGTTGGCACCCGTGAAGATGCTCTGCGTTACCCCATGTGAGTTCGACACGATCGAGAGTCCCATCAACCAGTACAGCGAGAGGTCAAACGGAGCATCCACCAGCCGCCAGTTCTTGCCACCATCAGTCGAGCTGAGAATCACACCTTCGTCCCCAACGGCCCATCCAATTTGTCCTTTGAGGGCCACATTGTAGAGCGCCGTCTGGACAGGACTTTCGTACAGGCGCCACGTCTTCCCTCCGTCGCTGCTCTGCAAAATGGTGCCGTCCATCCCGACCGCACATCCTGAAGTATCATCGGCAAAGCTCACCCCTAACAGCGAGGCCTCTGTGCCCGTCTCTCGCTTTTCCCACGTCTCCCCCCCATCTTCGCTGAGGAAAATCGAGCCCATCTCTCCAGCTACCCATACCTTGCCGGATTCATGCATGGACACAGCATAGAGAAAGACGTCCTCCCCAGGAGAGCGGTTCTGCCATGTCTTCCCTCCGTCGGTGGTCTGAAGGATCGTCCCATAGTCGCCAACCGCAACTCCACGCTGGTTATCGATGAAGGCAATGTTGAACAGATGGTGCGTTGTCCCGCTCACCTGCCTCTCCCACATTGCGCCCCCATCGGCCGTATGTAAGATGAGTCCCGACTTGCCAGAAACCCACCCTTCTTGCGGGCTCACGAAACTGACCCCGTAGAGAGGTTCGACCACGCCGCTGTCCTGTTTTTGCCATTGCTTCCCCCTGTTCTTGGTGTAGTAGATGGCACCGAAGCTGCCGACCACCCACCCTTCATCGGCAGACAACAAGTGAGCGGCATACAAGTGGTCACGGATGCGGGCGGCTTTCTCCTGGGCATAAACTTCCGCAGGTACGCACACGCAGATGAATGCCACCACCCCAAGGTAGAATCGCCAGAACCCGAAAGCCTGACCGGTCATGACCTGATTCCCTCCTTTGCCATTCCTATGGTAGGAATAGGAAAAAACATGCTCCCCCTCTTAGAATAGGAGAGAAAGGCTTGTCAACGGCACGCTAGTATTTGCTCATGCCCACTGCCCAGGGAAAAGCTGGACACCTTATGCCTTATGCCCAGGGAGTGGTCAGCAGTGAGCAGGAAAAGCACTGTATGCACCCCGCGTCCTCCCCATCGTTGAGTCAACTCTATTACCACTTCCTGACGCGCCATCGGATCTTCTGGACGCTGTTGCTGACGGGCATCACCGTGTTGGCCGCAGTGTGGAGCCGACATGCCTCCTTGTCTGCTCGCTTCACCGATTACTACCCGGCCCATCACCCGCATGTGCGCCTCTATCAAGAGTTTACGGAAATGCTGAAGATGACCAACACCGTCCTGGTCACGGTCACCGTCAAAGAGGGCACCATCTACACAGCAGAGGTGATCGGGAAAATTCACCGCATCACGGTCGCCCTCATCGAGACCAGGGGGGTCAACCCCTTCGAGGTCATGTCGCTTACCCACCCGCGCCTAAAAGATATCAAAATCCGCAACGGAAATATCAATATCTTACCGGTCGTCAATCACCCCGAAGAGCCCCAGTCCCCTGAGGCCCTGCTACGCATCAAGAATGCGGTGTATACCAACCTCGGCATTCGCGGCATTTACGTCGCCCCGGACGATAAGACGGCATTGATCCGTGCGGGATTCTGGGACGGCATGGCCGATCCCAGTGCACTGTTCGCCCGGCTGCAGGCCCTCGTCAAGCAGGAGAGTGACGCCAACACCGAGATTGCCTTTACCGGCAACCTGGCGCTGGCGGCGTGGCTGATCAATGTCGCTCCTCGGGTTCTCCTCCTCTTGGTGCTCAGCGCCGGGGTCGCGGTGCTGCTCACCGTCCTGTTCTCTGGCCTCCTCAGCGGCGTTGCGGTGATCGTGGTCAACCTCATCGGCGCTCTGTGGGGGTTTGCCGTCAACGCCATCTTGGGCTTCTCGCTAGAACCACTGGCGCTCTTGATCCTCTTTCCTCTTTGTGCCCGGGGCTTTATGTTGACCCTGGGCTGGCACGCACGACTGCGGCATGAATACCAGCGAGTGTCTGTTCCTTTTGCAGAGCAGGAGAATCGCGCAGCGGCAGGGAAGCGGACTGCTGTGGCCTTGTGGCGCCCACTCACTGCTGCCCTCTGCGTTGACAGCGCTGCCTTCGTGGTTCTTCTTTTCTCCGATGTTCCAGCACTCCGCGCGCTCGGCGGTTTGGGAGTCGGTTGGTTGGGCGGGTTCATCTGCGTCCTGTGGCTTTTCTTGCCCCTGTGGGCAACGTGGCTTCCTCCACGGGCGGGGCTTGCGCTGCCTCCTTCCCGGCTGGAGCAGCTGATGGCGCGGCTTGCCGGCGTGCTACACAGTTCGTACTCCCCCTCTGTCGCCATGTACAGCGGGATTGCAGTGGTGAGCATTGTTGGTGTACTCGCGGCCATCCAACTTCAGGCCGGTCGCGCGATGATGGGCACGACACTGTTCTACCCAACCCACCCCTATAACCGTGCCTTCGCTCTGGTCAGTGAGAAATTCATCGGCATAAACCAACTGATTGCGATCGCCTACACGCGCGAGGGTTCCGCTTTCCGCAGCCCGCATGCGCTGCAGGCCCTCGAGGCTTTCCAACACTACATGGCCGAGGACGAACACTTTGGTGGAGCAGTGGCAATTACGAATATCGTCAAATCCATCACCCGCATGTTTCACGAGGGCATCCCGAAGTGGGAGATGATCCCCGACGACATCGATTCGACCGGCCAAGTGATCTTTCGCATCGTGACGGCCGCGGCAACGCCCAGCGAAGTCGAGCGCTTCCTCTCTACCGATTTCCATACCACTGCCGTGACGCTTTTCTACCGCACCTACTCACCCGCGCTAGTGGAGCGGGTGCTCGCCCGCGCCCAAGCGTTCGCTGCCCAAAATGGTACCGGAGTGGAGTTCCGTTTGGGCGGTGGCATTCTAGGGATTTTGGCGGCGATCCATGCCGCGGTGGAAAGCAATTACTGGTCCACCTTCGGCACCCTGCTGGGCCTGACCGCAGTTGGGGGACTGTGGGGATTGGGCAAGGTGCGGGCCGTCTCTGTCGTCGTCCTCACCCTCATTCTTTCTCAGGCAGCGATACTCATTCTTCTCTGGGTGGCGAATATCGATCTCAATCTGTTCACCTTCCCGGTGCTCGTGGTGAGCTTCGGTATGCCCCTGCTCCCGGCTTTCTTCGTCTGGACCAGACCCGCTGAGGGGAGTGCCTTTGTCCAAGCACGGGTGCTAACAACCGTAGGCCTTCTCCTCGCTCTGTCCGCCGCAATTTGGTTGTTCTCCCCGCTGCGGCTGCAGGCAGAGATGGGATTTTTCTTGCTCCTCTTCGTGCTGCTCAGTAACACCCTCCTTCCCTTGCAACTCCCCCGCCTCGGGACGATGCCTCTGGCGAGGGCAGTTGAGTTGGACTCGCACCGGGGAAGTGCTAGCATAACATCCCATGAATCTCCTTCATGACCTCAAAGCAATCCAGGATCAGTATGGCTACCTGCCCGAAGGGCAGCTACGGGCGTTGTCGCAGCGGACCGCCACCCCGCTCCATCGCATTCAAGCCGTGGCAAGTTTCTATCCTCACTTCCGGCTCCAGCCGGGTCCACGGCTGGACGTGAAGGTGTGCGCCGACCTGTCCTGTCACCTTGCCGGAGCACGTCGTCTGCTTCAAGTTGCTCGGCAGTGCATGCAGGGATCGAGCGATTGTGCAATCGGTCCGACCTCATGTGTCGGGCGGTGCGACCAGGCTCCAGCAATCGCCGTGAACGGTACCATTTACACCAACATCGCCGAACAGCAGCTCGTCGATTGGCTGACGGCCGGCGCGCCGGCCCTTCCACCTGCCTCCCCACCCCCAGCGCCCCCCTCCGCGCAGTACGCCCTCGACCCTTATGAACAAGAGGCTGAGCGTTTTTCCGTCTTTCGCCAGGTGCTGGCCAGTGGGGACCCTGCCACGGTCATTCAGACCCTGAAAGATAGCGGGTTACGCGGGATGGGAGGGGCCGGGTTTCCTACCGGCGTCAAATGGGAGATCGTTAGGAAGGCCGCGGGCGACGAAAAGTATGTGGTGGTCAATGCGGACGAGAGCGAGCCAGGAACCTTCAAGGATCGTTTTCTCATGGAACGATTCCCCTATCTGCTGCTCGAGGGCACTCTGCTGGGCGCGTATGTCGTCGGCGCCAAGCGGGCGTATATTTTCCTCCGCCACGAATATCCCCGGCAAGAACACGTGCTGGCTGAAGCGCTGCATGCGGCGCGGGCACAGGGGCTCGTCGGCCCGCACATCCTCGGCTCGGATTTCTCTTGCGACATCGACATTTTCGTGAGTGCTGGGGGCTACATCTGCGGGGAAGAAACAGCACTCCTCGAGGCGTTAGAAGGAAAGCGTGCCGAGCCCCGCAACAAGCCCCCCTTTCCTGGAACCTACGGCTTATGGGGCAAACCGACGCTCATCAACAATGTGGAAACGCTGTGTATGATCCCGGCCATTCTCCGGCACGGAGCCGCTTGGTTCAAGCGTCAAGGGCGGAACGACAACGGGCTCAAATACCTCGGTCTGAGCGGGCATGTACACCGTCCGGGCGTGTACGAAGTCCCTCTTGGGCTCTCGGCGCACGAATTCATTGAGCACTACGGGGGAGGGATCACGGCCGGGAAACGGCTGAAAGCCTTCTCTCCGGGCGGCGCGTCGTCAGGGTTTCTCCCGGCAGACATGGCACATATCGCGCTGGACTTTCAGTCCCTCGCGCAGGTCGGTTCGATGCTCGGCTCCGGCGCAGTCATCGCGCTTGCCGAGGGGACGTGTATGCTCGACGCTGCCCTGAACGTCCTGACGTTCTTTCGTAACGAGTCCTGTGGCAAATGCGTGCCGTGCCGGGTGGGCAGCGAACAGATCGTCGACATTCTCCAGCGCGCCACCCGCGGTCAGGCCGCAACGACAGACATCGACGTGATCGCGGAGTTAGCCGAGACCATGCAGCTCACCTCTATTTGCGGGCTCGGGCAGGCCGCGCCGCTGCCCATCACCTCAGCGCTCAAATACTTCGGCGATGAGATCATGGTCCACTTGACCGCAAAACGGTGCCCGGAGGGCGTATGTTTCCAAACGTGACAAACACTGAGCTATGATCGATCCCACTCCTCCCTCGCAGCCGCACGCTTCTGCCATTATCCTGGCCGGGGGGAAAAGCTCGCGTATGGGGCGGCCGAAAGCGCTCCTGCCTTTCGACGGTCAACCGCTCATCGCGCACCTCGTGCGCCACCTCTCTCGGCTCTTTCCTGATATTGTAGTCGTGGCTGCGCCTGCACAAGCACTGCCTCCCTTGCCGGCCACTGTGATTCACGACGCCGTGGCGTACCAAGGGCCGGTCGGGGGTCTGTGTTATGGATTACAGGCGGCACAAGCGGAGATGTGTTTCGTCACCGCATGTGATACCCCCTTCCTCAACCTCGCGCTGATCTCCTATCTACTGGCACAAATGACCGACTGTGACGTGGTCGTGCCGCTCTGGCAGGGGCGGCTCCAGCCGTTGCACGCCGTGTATCGCCGCAGTGTCGCCCCGCTCTTACACGAGCAATTAGTGCGCAACGAGCTACGGCCGATTGCCCTGTATGCGAAAGTCCGTACCCGCGAAGTCCGCCCGGAGGAGATCGGTCGTTTCGACCCTGAAGGGCTCAGTTTCCGCAATATGAATACCCCTGAAGAGTATGAAGCTGCGCTCGAGCTGTGGCGCGTGCGGCAGCGCGCGGTGACGTGCACGGTCGAGCTCTTCGGAGTCGCGCGGTTGCGAGCGAAGGCTGCTGTCGTTCCCCTGACCTTGCCGCCCGGCGCGACTGTGGGAGACGCTCTCGCGGCGCTCGCCGAGCAGATCCCGGCCCTCGTCGGCTCTGTCGTCACCGTAGACCGACACGGCCTCACCAGTGGTTATATCTGTAATGTCAACGGCACCATATTCATCCGCGATACCACAACCCCCCTGCAATCCGGCGACAGTTTGCTTATTCTGTCACAGGACGCAGGAGGATAAACGCTAGTGTCTGCCCCTTGCTGTCAGCAGGATGACGCATGTACGGTTTCCATGGACGTCTGTTGTGGGTTGACCTGAGCAGTGGGACTGCTTCCTGGCATCAGCTTGCAGAGGGACGCTTACGGCTGTTTCTCGGCGGGATCGGTCTAGGGACGAGCTTGCTCTACGACTTCGCCCCACCCGCCGTTGACCCGTTCGCACCGGCCAACCCGCTGATCTTCGCCAGCGCCCCCCTCGTAGATACGGGGGTGACAACGACCGCAAAGTTTGCCGTGGTCACCACCTCACCGCTCACGAACTTTCTCGTTGACTCTCTCTCCTCGAGCTTCTTTGCCTTGGCACTCAAACGGACCGGCCTCGATGCTGTGGTCATCACCGGGGCAGCGGCGACGCCCGCATACTTGGTGATCACGGAGGACCGGGTGGCAGTGCGAGAGGCGACGCACCTGTGGGGGAAAAGCGCACGGGAAACGCAAGATGCTATTCGGGAGGAATGGCCGAACGCGGACGTGCGTGTCGCCGCCATCGGCCGGGCCGGCGAAAACCGGGTGCGCTTTGCTACGCTGAGCAACGAAGGACGCCACGCCGGGCGCGGCGGGGTCGGCGCGGTCATGGGGGCAAAAAACCTGAAGGCGATCGCGGTGTGCGGGCACCGCCGCGTGTGTGTCGCCGACCCAGACGGGGTTGAAGCGATCGCCAACACACTGCGGCAGAAGAGCGTCAGTGCGCTCACCGTCAAGTACCGCGAGATCGGTACGGTCGCGAACTTGGCCGTGTTCAACCGTCTCGGTACCCTGCCCACGCGCAATTTTCAGCAGTCTACCTCTGAGGCTGTCGAGGCCTTGAGCGGCGAGAGCTTATTGACGACTCATTTCAGCCGCGTGCATGGCTGTGCCTCCTGCACGATCCGCTGCGAGCGCTTGTTCCAAGCTCTGACAGGAGAAGAACAACGGTTGGAGTACGAAACCCTGTTTGCTTTAGGTCCGTTGTGCGGGATCGCAGACCCAGAGGTCGTCTTGCATGCCGCGCGCCTGTGCGATCAGTATGGTCTCGACACGATCAGCACTGGCGGGACAATCGCGTGGGCAATGGAGTGTGCGGAAAAAGGGATCTGGCCGGCGGCACGAGCACAGGGATTGCGCTTTGGCAGTGCGCCAGCACTGCTCTCTATGATTCCGGCGATCGCCACGCGGACCGGGCTGGGCGCGCTCCTCGCCGAAGGGTCACGCCAGGCAGCGGCCCAGGTCGGGGAAGACGCGCAGTATTGGGCCATGCACGTGAAGGGCATGGAATTGCCCGGCTATGAGCCACGCAGTCTCAAGACCATGGCGCTCGGGCTCGCCGTCAGTCCGCGCGGCGCCTGCCATAACCGTTCTGGCGCTTACGAGGTCGATTTCTCCGGCCAGGTAGACCGTCTGCGCGCGGAGCCGAACCGCGGCGCCCTCGTCGCCGCGGCAGAAGATTATACCGCCGTGTTAGACTCCTTAATCGTCTGCAAATTCCTGCGCAAATGTTTCGACCACTTTTACCGCGAAGCAGCTGCCCTCCTCAGTTGCGTCACCGGATGGTCTTATACCGCCGAAGAACTGCGCCGCGTGGGTGAACGTATCAACACGGTGAAGAAACTCTACAATATCCGCCGGGGATGGCACCCACGCGACGATTGGCTCCCACCGCGATTGCTGAGGGAACCCTTGCCGACGGGCGTTGCTAGGGGGACACGGCTGACGGAGACCGAGTTGCGTGCCATGATCCAAGGGTACTATAAAGCACGTGGGTGGGATGAGTGTGGACTCGTACCGGAGAAAAAGCTGGCAGAATTAGGAATAGGGCACGAGGCAGCACGCTCCTATCGGGGAATGGACACAACACGCCTCCAGAGTGGGGAAAATGACTATGCCGACCATACACACACATGCAACCACATCCTTGACTCTCACAATTGACGGTCACACGCTCACCGTACCGCAAGGCACGACTATCTGGGAGGCCGCCCAGCAGTTGGGGATCGCTATTCCCATCCTGTGCCACGACCCACGCCTCTCACCGGTCGGCGTCTGTCGTATATGTGCGGTTGAGGTAAAGGGAGCACGCGTTGCCCAAGCAGCGTGCATCCGCCATGTCGAAGCAGGTATGGAAGTACAGACCCATACCGAGCGGCTCGAGCGTGCTCGTCGCATGCTGGTTGAACTCCTCCTTGCCGACCACCCCCTGCCTTGCGCCAAACACCAGAAAGATCGTGACTGCGCCCTTGAATTGTTAGGGGAACAGTACGGGCTCTTGCAGGGCCCTTCCCTCCACGAAGAACACGGAGAGCGAGCTGACAGGCGCGGCCAGATCCGCTTCCGTCGCCGTAAAGCGGAAAATGGACATGATACCTCCTCCCCCGTCATTGCGGTAGACCATAACGCGTGCATCCTGTGTGACCGCTGTATCCGGGGATGCGATGAGATTCAGAACAACGAGGTTATTGGCCGCACTGGGAAAGGGGCACAAACCCATATTGGGTTTGACTTGAACCTGCCGATGGGTGAATCGACCTGTGTGTCGTGTGGCGAGTGTGCCGCCCTTTGCCCTACCGGTGCGCTGGTCAACAAGCCCCTGACGCTCGATGTGCCCTTGTCCGCCACGCAGGCGGTCGATTCGGTGTGTCCATACTGCGGCGTCGGCTGTGCCATTACCTACCATGTCAAGGACAATACGATCGTGCAGGTGAGCGGCCGCGCGAGTCCCGTGAATCACGCACGCCTGTGTGTCAAAGGGCGCTATGGCTTTGACTATGCTCTACACCCCCAGCGGCTCACCGTCCCTTTGATCCGCAGACCCGAATTTTACCCGAAAGGCCCGCTCTCGAAAGACGTGCGCGGCAACGACGGCCAGCGGCAACGCAAACCCGGAGGCATTGTGGACTACGCGGAGGTCCTTCCGGCGTTCCGCACAGCGAGCTGGGATGAGGCGCTTGACCTGGTCGCGACCAGACTCCGCCGCATCAAGGACCAGTACGGTCCCGGCGCCTTGGCGGGCTTCGGCTCAGCCAAATGCTCAAACGAAGAAGCCTACCTGTTCCAGAAACTTGTCCGCGCGGTCTTTGGTACCAACAACGTGGACCACTGCACCCGCCTCTGTCACGCCTCTTCGGTCGCAGCTCTCCAGGAAACGATCGGTTCAGGCGCGGTATCCAACGTCTTCGGGGATATCCAATACGCCGACGTGGCCATGGTTATCGGCTCGAACACTACCGAAAACCACCCGGTGGCCGCCACCTTCTTCAAGCAAGCCGCCAAGCGTGGCACGACCCTGATCGTCATCGACCCGCGTCGCCCGGCGTTAGCCGACCATGCGCACTATTATGTCCGTTACAAGCCTGGAACGGACGTCGCGTTCCTCAACGGCCTCATGCACGTTATCATCGCCGAAGGACTCACCGATGCGGACTTTATCGCCAAGCGGACCGAGAATTTTGCCGCCCTGCAAGACACTGTCAAGCACTACACCCCGGAGGTGGTGGAAAAACTGACCGGCGTGCCGGCCGAGCAGGTGCGGACCATCGCCCGCGTGTACGGCCGCGCCAAGAACGCCATGATCTTCTGGGGAATGGGGATTTCGCAACACACGACCGGGACAGACAATGCCCGCTGCCTCATCTCGCTGTGCCTCATGACCGGGAACATCGGTCGTCCCGGCACTGGCCTCCACCCCCTGCGCGGCCAGAACAACGTGCAGGGCGCCTCGGACTCAGGGTTGATTCCCATGGTCTATACTGATTACCAGCGGGTCGATAACCCCCAGGTGCGCGAAAAGTTCGAGCGCGCGTGGGGTGTCCCGCTCGATCCCCAACCTGGACTGACCGTCGTCGAGATCACGCACGGCGCGCTGCACGGTACGATCAAAGGGATGTACATGATGGGTGAGAACCCGTTCCTGAGCGACCCGAACATCAACAAAGTGCGGCAGGCACTTGCCAATCTCGAGTTCCTGGTGGTGCAGGATATTTTCCTGACGGAGACGGCGGAGTTCGCCGACGTCATCCTGCCGGCCGCCAGCTTCCCCGAGAAAGAAGGAACGTACACAAACACAGACCGACGGGTACAAATTGGTCGCAAGGCGATCGACCCGCCCGGCCAGGCGCGACCCGACTGGCAGATCATCTGCGAGATCGCCACCCGTATGGGGTATCCCATGCATTACACCTCACCGGAAGAGATCTTCCGCGAACTCGTCTCTCTCTCTCCGAACCTTGCCGGGTTAAGCTACGCCAAGCTCGGCACGGCCGGCGAACTCTGGCCCTGCCCTGATCCTGGGCAGCCCGGACAGTCTGTGCTCTTCGCTGACACCTTCCCCAAAGGAAAGGGGAAATTCGTGCCAGCCGAATTCGCGCCCGCCAAAGAGTTACCTGACGCCGAGTTCCCCTTTGTCCTCAATACCGGACGGGTATTGGAACACTGGCACACCGGCACGATGACGCGCCGCGCGAAAGCGTTGGACGCTATCGAGCCCGAGCCCTTCGTGGAAATTCACCCGGAAGACGTGCAGGCACTCGGCCTCCGGGACGGCGAGTGGGTACGGGTGAGTTCGCGCCGCGGGGCGATCGTGCTAAAGGTGCGGATCGGCATCCGCACGCAGAAGGGGAGCATTTTCATCCCCTTCCACTTCCGCGAGGCCGCCGCCAACTTGCTGACCATCGATGAGCTGGACCCGTACGGCAAAATCCCGGAGTTCAAATTCTGCGCGGTAAAAGTGGAAAGAGCTTAGAACTCCATACAACCGGCAACCCGAACCCTTGTCATAGGTGCTCCCTCCTGGTATGTCAGACAAGCTGGCCGAGGTGGCGACGAAGAAACCGCGATGGCGACATCAAAAACACCGACGATACGGTGAAATAGGTCTTCCAAGACATTATCGCTCCGCAGCTCGAAGGGCTGAAGGGAGAGCCCTACGGGCTGAAGTGCGCTGCGTCGATAGCAGGATAGACACGCTGGAAAAGCAAGAGGGGCTCAACGCCGTGCGGAACGAAGTCGCCTCCTTGGAAAAACGCACGGAAGAGGGATTGGCTGCCAGGCGGGGTGAAATCGTCTCCCTGGAAAAACGGATGGAGGCGGGATTCAACGCCGTGCGCACGGAGATCGGCTATACCAACCGGCGGTTGGACGAGGCGCTGGAGATCCGCGAACGCTTGGCCGCCTTGGAGGCGAAAGTCGCGGCGCGGTGAAGAACGCCTTCTTGCCTGAGTCGTTACGCGGGTGATATGCCTTCCTCAAGTCCCGCGACCGTGAACATTCATCAAAAGAGAGGAACAGAGCAGCATGCCTGCAGCTAGCTTTTGGTGTGCTTCTCAAGGTCGGGAGCTACGAGGCTTTCAGGTGCATGACCGAGTGCGCATCGCCCTCATGCTCAGGCGGGGTCACGCCGCGCCTCTTCTGAAACTGCATAATCCAGTTGTACACCGTCTGCCGGCTCGTCCGTAAGCGGGCGGCGACTTTGCGCACGCTCTCGCCCGCGTCAAGCCACAGCAGCGCCCGCGCCTGTTGTCCCCCACTGGTCAGGCCTGCGTGTCGGGCCAGCCTTTCTAACTCGTCACGCTCGTGCGGCTGGAGCGCGACAACCCGTAGGCGGATGCCTAAGCGCTTCAGGGCCACAGTCACGCTCGCACGGGTGACTGAAACATGATGCGCCTCTTTCAAATACTGCCCGAGCAGGGAGGCGTTCCACACCGAGGCACGATATCCGACCTCGCATGGGGAACGGCGAACGATCGTCGCAAGCAGTGGGTCAAGCGTTCTGGGCAGGGTCCGCGGCCGGCCGCTGCGTGGCCGATCTGCAAGTCGCACCCGGATGTCGATAGACTGGCTCCGCCGCCGAAAGTTGGCAACCCAATTGTAGACGGTCTGGCGGCTGACGCGCAGCCGTGCGGCCACGGTCTGTGGGCTGTGACCCGCATCGAGCCATAATAAGCCCTGCGCACGGCGTGCTTCGGGGGTGAGTTCCGGAGGGACGAGCAGCCCCGCTAACAGCTCTCGTTCCCGGGAACTCAGCGCGAGCAAGGGAGCTGGGTGCATGCTTTTCTTCGGACGGGCCAGTTTCACCTGCTCCCATCTGTGTCTTCCCCTGCAAGGGCGCAAGAAGTGGTACGACCCGCAGCTACCCTGCACGCGCTCGCCCGGATGCTCCACCAACGCACAGATGGCAACCCGTTCTTTCTCATCCACATGCTCGACTACCTCATTAGCCAAAAGGCGATCGTGCAGACGAACGGACGGTGGACTCTGCAGTACGATCTCCAGAGGAGTACGTTCGACATACCCGAGAGTCTGCGGCAGATGATCAGGACGCAAATGGAGCGATTGAGCCGCGAGGACCAACGGATCCTCGCGGCAGCCAGCGTCGCTGGGGTAGAATTCACTGCCGCAGCTGTAGCTGCAGGGGTAACCCAGGAGATCATCCACACCGAAGAGCAGTGCGAGGATTTGGTCCGGCGTGCCTACTTCCTGCAGGCCCAAGGGGCAGCAGAATGGCCCGACGGCACCGTGACGGCGCGCTACCGCTTCATCCACAACCTCTACCGAGACGCCCTATACGAGAGCGTACCGGCGGGCAAACGGGCCTATCTGCACCGTCGGGTGGGGATGTGCCTCGAGCAAGGCTACGGCAGTCAGGCGCGAGAGATCGCAGCTGAACTTGCCGTGCACTTTGAGCGGGGACACGACTATAGCAAAGCGGTGCAGTATCTGCAGCAGGCGGCCAAGAACGCCATCCGGCGCTGACGTCCTGCCTGGTAGCGCTGTTGCATATCATCCGCCAGGAATGGCACGCCGCCCAACACCATGTAGAGACGGCCGCGACGCTGGCAGACGAATATGGCTTTACCGACTGGCGGTCACAAGCGCTTATTTTCCAGGGGTATGTAGCTGTCCGTCTGGGACGCGGACCAGAAGGGGTGCTCCAGCTGCGCCAGGGGTTACGTGCCTATTGCGAGACTGGAGCAGAGCTGGGACGACCGTTGTTCCTTGGTCTGCTCGCCGATGCCTATGGCAGGATTGCTCGCCCGGAAGAGGGGCTTACTGTGTTGGCCGAAGCGTTGGCAGCAACCCGTCAAAACGGACTTCGAGTCCAAGAAGCGTGGCTCTGTTGGCGCAAGGGTGAACTGCTGTTACAGGCGGCCGACACACAGCAGAGCGAATCTTTGCTCTGCTCCTCGCTGAGTGCGCAGCGTGCTGCTGAGGAGTGTTTTCACCACGCGCTCGACATCGCACGTCAACATAGCGCTAAGTCGCTGGAACTCCGCGTCACGACCAGCTTGAGTCGTCTGTGGCAGTCTCAGGGCAGGAAAGAAGATGCTCGCCAGCTGCTCGCCGAGATTTACGAATGGTTCACCGAAGGCTTCGATACCGCAGACCTCCGGGAAGCGAAAACGCTGCTCGACGAACTCGCCGGTTGAGGACAAGGGGCGCGTGTGCCCCTATAGGGACCAATGATCACCTCCCGCACCTCGTTCCCCTGAGCTCCGGGGCTTTGCGCCCCGACAGAGGAAACCGCGCACGCCGCCCGACTTTGAGTTCGCCAACTGTTGTGCGGCCAAGGATTGCGGCAGCAGGTTTGCGGAAATCTGTAACCGGACGTACATCCTCTGTCGGCTTCAGCCTCATATAGTGTACCTCCTGCGGCACGACAGAGGGTCAAACATGATCGCCCCAGATCTTCCCCGGGTTCAGGATGTTCTTGGGGTCAAAGAGCTGTTTGATCCCCTTCATGAGCTCCACCGCCGCGCCGTGTTCTTGCCGGACATATTTGCGGCTACCGAGCCCAATGCCGTGCTCGCCCGACGCCGTTCCCCCCACGGAGAGGACAAAGGAGACAATGTCATCCTTGGCCTGATGTGCCGCAGTCCAGCGAGCGCGGTCACGGGGGTCTGCACGTAGCAGCGCATGTAAGATGCCTAGCCCTGCATGGCCAAAGGTGTAGAGCACTACGCCGTGTCGTTCGGCGATGGCATAGCTCTGCTCGACAACTTTCGGGAGGCATGAAACGGGAAACCCCACATCCGTGCGAATGGTCTGCGCCTGTGGATGGAGCGCTTGAATAGCGCGCGTGGTGAAGTGGCGGACCTCCCAGGGGTTGCGCCCGCCGGGCAACGCGATCAACCTCCCCCCGTGTTCTTCACACAGCGCTTGGGCGGCCGCAAAGACGTCATCGACCGCAAGAGGAGAACCGTGCACCTCTAGGAAGAGGGACGGTTTTTCTTCCAGGCCAAAGCCCTGAAAGCGGTTCAGTGCAGCGATCGACCGCCGGTCCAGGAACTCAGCCGCGGCTAAGTCTACCCCATACCGCATCATCGTCGCGATCGCTGTCACCGCGGCCTGCTCCGAGGGAAAAGTAAATGCCCCTTGTTTTCTGCTTTGCGGAAGGCCGACGAGCGAGAGGGTCAGTTCCGTCGCGATCGCCAGCGTGCCTTCGGAACCGACAAGAAGCCCCAGCAGGTGATAGCCAGACGAAGTCTTGCGACACCGGGTTCCCAGCCGTAGCACCTCCCCGGTGCCGGTCACGACGGTGGCTGCTTTGACGTGCTCGCGGGTGCCCCCGTACTTGACGGAGTAAATGCCGCTCGCGTTATTGGCTACCATACCGCCGATCGTGGCGACATCCGCACTGCCGCCAGGGGAAGGGGGAAAGAAAAGCCCATACGGCCTGAGCTGCTCATTGAGGCGGTTGTAGACGATCCCGGGTTGGACTGTCACCTGCAGATCCTCTACGTGCACAGCCACAATCCGATCCATGCGCGAGAGGTCTAAGACAATACCGCCGCGGACAGGGATAGGATTCCCTTCCAAGCTGGAACCAGCTCCTCGTGCAGTCAGTGGAATCTCGTAGGCCGCGGCATACCCCAGAATACGGCTAACCTCCTCGGTCGAGAGCGGCCACACTACAACCTCGGGGAGCACTGGCGAACAGGAGGACTCGTCACGAGCAGCCAGTTCACGGTCAGCCAGCTTTGTCGATACTCGTTCGGGAGCGCAGAGTGTGGCGAGATCATCAGCCAGTGACATACGACCTCCTTTGCAGCGCGTGGCTCTAGGCGATTAGCTAGGGGCTCCAGCGGAGAGAGTCAAGAATTTGCCGCTCAGAGAAAAAATTGTCCATCCCCCTTGCTACGTTGTGACCTGTGCGACAGAGAGAACCACGTCTTGGGATTTTTCTTCG
>Ga0308420_1000910_pt1 | contig 15243 bp, 11 predicted proteins | sample HotsprSampleMS55_FD_203802 | JGI IMG/M metagenome (GOLD analysis project Ga0308420, IMG submission 203802) | Hot spring phototrophic mat microbial communities from Mushroom Spring, Yellowstone National Park, Wyoming, United States - 20090730_MS55 ... | reverse complement strand
GCCAAACTTATCTTTCAACTCCACAATCAGTCGCTCGGCGGTTTTGCGGCCGACCCCCCGCACGCGGCTCAGGCGGCCGGCATCGCCCGAACGGATGGCACCGGTCAGTTCCTGCGGGGAGAGCCCGCTCAGCAGACTCATGGCGAGTTTAGGCCCGATCCCTGTCACACCGAGAAGCTGGGCAAAAAGCGCACGCTCAGCGCGGGTCAGAAAGCCAAACAACGAATGGTCATCCTCGCACACACAGTCATAAATGTAGAGACGCAGGGTTTGTCCAATTCCAGGAAGCCGCTCGTAGGTGCTGAGCGGGATGAACACCTCGTAGCCCACGCCCTGAAGCGCCAGGACGAGCCGACCCGGCTCTTTCTCCTCCAAAATGCCCTCGAGAAAGTGAATCATGACGCCTCAGATCGGTTGGGGAAGCAGGGCGGCATGGCCTCGGCATCGGTGCAAATGGCAAAGGGCGATAGCCAGCGCATCGCCGGCATCTTCGGGCGGCTCCTCCCTCAAGCCGAGCATCGACATCACCATCCGCCGGACCTGTCGTTTGTCGGCACCACCCACCCCTCCGACAGCCTGTTTGACAAGCCGCGGAGCATATTCGAAGACAGGAATGCCGGCCCCCGCGCAGGCCGCCATCACTACCCCCCGGGCCTCGCCCAGAATCAGCGTCGTGCGGAGATTCCGACTAAAAAAGACGCCCTCCAGGGCCGCCGCATCGGGCGTGGTCTGCGCCAGCCACTCCTGAATGGCCCGGTACAGCCCCGCCAGACAGGCCGAATGGCGCGCGGAGGCGGGAAAGGGAATGGTCCCGTGCGCGATGGCCCGTAAGCGGCCTCCCTCCGCCTCGACGATGCCCACCCCCGTCGAACGAAGCGACGTGTCCACGCCCATGACGCGCTGTCTTTCGACGGCCATCTCGCCTTCCCGCCGGCGGAACGGACCGGCCGGCCTCCTCAGCCTTGGCTCAACTCGGCCAACAATTCGTCGGCCACATCCATATTGTGGAAAACGTCCTGGACGTCGTCGTGCTCCTCGAGCGCCTCGATGAAGTTCAGGACGGTTTTGGCAATGGACTTGTCGGTCACCGGAATCGTCGCATCCGGAATCATCCGGACCGCGGCGTCCGTGATCGTGAATCCGGCCTTTTCGATCGCCTCCTGAACGATCGGAAGATCCCGGGGTTCCGTTAGAATTTCGAACTGGTCGCCATCCTGCTGCATATCCTCGGCGCCCGCGTTGAGGGCCGTCTCCATCAGCTTGTTCTCATCCGTGCCGGCCACCGGAACAAAGATCTGACCACGCCGGCGGAAGTTCCGGGAGACGGCGCCCTGACCCGCGAAATCCGAGCCATACTTGTTGAAAATGTGGCGGATCTCGGCCGCGGAGCGGTTCTTGTTGTCGGTCAGCACGCTGACGATCAAGCCAACCCCACCCGCGGCATACCCTTCGTAGAGCACCTCCTCGAGCGCGGCGCCGCCCAGCTCACCCGTTCCCTTCTTGATGGCCCGCTCAATGTTATCGCTGGGCATCGAAGCGGCCTTGCACCGTTGAATCAGCGCCCGGAGCGCTGCGTTGGTCTCCGGGTTGCCACCCCCCTGACGCGCCACTACCATCAGTTCCTTGGCCAGCTTGCTGAAGAGACGACCTCGTTTCGCGTCCTGCGCGCTCTTCTTGTGTTTGATGGTTGCCCATTTGCTATGCCCGCTCATGGTCCGACTCTCCTTTCCGGGCCGTCCCGCCGCCCTGAATGCCGAATTTCGTTATTCCTCTTCTTCCTGCTTCGTCTTGGCCGCCTCCGCGATCACCTTCTGCGCCACATTGGACGGCACGATCTCATACCGGCTGAAGGCCATTTCAAAGGAACCCCGTCCCCCCGTCATGCTTCGCAGTTCGGCGGCGTACATGAAGAGCTCAGCCATGGGAACTTCAGCCGTAATGACCTGCATCCCACCCTCCGAACCCATTCCCATGATCCGCCCCCGACGATGATTGATGTCGCCCGTCACGTCGCCGAGGAACTGATCGGGCACGAAGATCCGGACCTGCATGATCGGCTCGAGCAAGACGGGTTTGGCCTTGCTCATGCCATCCTTGAAGGCTCGGGCTGCCGCAATCTTGAAGGCGATTTCCGATGAGTCCACTTCGTGATAGGAACCGTCGTAGACCGTGACTTTGACGTTGACGACGGGATAGCCGGCCACGGTTCCGCTCTTCATCCCCTCCACCAGCCCCTTCTGGACGGCGGGCATGAAATTGCCGGGAATCACTCCGCCAACCACGGCATCCTCGAACCATTCCGTCTCCCCCGGCGGCAACCGTGTCACCCGGAGATAGACCTCCGCATACTGGCCGCGCCCGCCCGTCTGCTTCTTGTGCTTGTAGTGCCCCTCCCCCGTTCCCGTGACGGTCTCCTTGTAGGGCACCTTCGGAATGCTCGTCAGGGCCTCCACGTTCTGCCGCCGCTTCATCCGGTCCACGGCCACCGCCAGATGCATATCGCCCAGTCCCGACAGGATCGTCTCGTGGGTGTCCTCATCGCGCCGAACCTGAATCGTCGGATCCTCTTCGGCCAGACGCTGAAGCGCGGTGCCGATCTTGTCCTCGTCCTGCGGCGCCCGCCCCCGAACGGCCAGCGAATAGACCGGCATCGGAAACTCAAACTTGGGAAACACCGGCGTGTCGCCAGACGCCGCCAGCAGCACATCGCCCAGCCCTGTCCGCTTCAGCTTGGCCATCGCCACCAGATCGCCGGCTCGGCACTCCGTCCACGCCGTCTGCTTTTTCCCATTGACCTCGAGAAAGCCACTGATCCGCTCCTTCTCCCCCTTGGTGGCGTTCCACAGCTCCTGATCGGCCGTCGCCTGGCCCGCCACCACCCGCATGAAGGTCAACTGTCCGATAAAAGGGTCGTTCACCGTCCGCCATACAAATCCACAGAAAGGCCCCTGGGGATCAATCGGCCGCCCCTCCGCATCCTTCATCGGACGATCCAACGGCGAGGGAAAGAGCCGGGCAATACCCTCCAGCAATTCGACAATTCCGATTTCTTTCAAGGGACTGCAGGCGAAGACCGGCACCAGCTTCCCGGCCAGAAAGGCCCCACGCGCTCCCCGCATCAGCTCGTCCGGCGACAACGCCTCGCCACCGAGGTACTTTTCGAGCAGCTGATCATCCGACTCCGCCGCCGCCTCCATGATAGCCAGACGATACCCCTCGACCGTCTCTTTCGCCGCCGCCGGAACCTCCCCCGCCAGAACCTCCGCCACGCCGCCACCCACCGGGATCGTCATCGGAATGCAGCGATCCCCCCAGGCCGCTCGAATCTCGGTCAGAACCTTGCCAAAGTCGGCATTCTCTTTGTCCAACCCCGTCACCACCACCGCCCGCGGCAGCCCCAACGCCTCGCAGCGCTTCCAGCCGCGACTGGCCCCGACCTGAATCCCACTTGTGGCATCCACCACGACCAGCGCAGACTCCACCACGCTCGTGCCCAGAAGGACCTGCCCGTAAAAATCCGGAACGCCGGGGGTGTCCACAAAAGCCATCTGGATCTTTCGACCGGCCGCCGTTGTGTAAACCGCATTGAACGGTTTTGTATATATGGTAAACCCGCGCTCCTTTTCCTCTTCCGTGAAATCAGCCATACTGCTCTTGGCCGAGACCAGTCCCAAACGATCGTTCACCCCCGTTCGGTACAAAATCGCATCCACCAGGGTGGTCTTTCCGCTTCCGTTGTGGCCGACCAGTACAAACGTTCGAACATCGGCGATCGCGATATCCTTCATCCGTTTATCCTTCCCGCTTGCAGGTTCAGGCCGGGATAGAGACCGGCCAAAAAGGGCATAACCTTAACATAATCGGCGGAAATGAGCAAGTTTTTTCGCCCGAAACAGCCCACGGCTCAGGGCTTATAAAGATAAATTTCGGCGCGTGCTTCTTGCCCGGAAAGGACATCCCGTACCTTCAACACCTGGATTTCCAGGCTCCCGTCCGCCGGAGGCGCGCGAAGATTGCGGTAGGTCGTCCGACTCCCCGTCAGATCGGAAAGAGTGCCCCAGGTCGGTTGCGAAAGACTCCACTCATACCGAACGCCGCCGGAAACGGAAAAGGTGGCCGTGTCTCCCACATGATGTAGCGTGGCTGTCGTCGGCTTCACTTTTAGCACCACGCCCTCCGGTCGATGCGTAATATAGGCCTCACCCGTCAGGGTTGTCGTGGTAGAATTGGTTCCAACCACATTCGCCGTGACGACGACCTTTTGAACCGCCGACTGCCCCCAGGGCGGTGTATAAACGCTGGTATAGACCACGGATTCGCCGCGGCGGGAGTTGAGCCGACCCCACTCCTCACGCTCCAACCGCCAGGTGTATTCTCGACCGCCGGAAGCGGTCAGGGTGATACTTTCCCCTTCGCGCAGCAGGGCACTGTCGGGGTGAATCGAAACTTCTCCTGGATCACTGGTGACCTCACAACCGCTCAGACCCAGGACCAACGCCCCGAGCATTAATGCGATCAACCCAAAACCGACTGGCGCAAAAGGCTTTCTCATGCCGGACTCTTTCGTGATTAAAAGAGTATCCCATAAGTTTCCTGGTGTCAACCGTGAAGAGACGCGTTCGGAGGCCAGGCCGGCACCCTACTGAGCGCCACGGCGGAAAGCCGCATCAGCCACCCGAGCGATGGCCAGCCGATAGGCAGCCTCACGCAGGGAACAGCGATCCCGCGCCGCCTCGTCCGCAACTTCCCGATAGGCGCGCCTCATCACGGCTCGCAGTTCGTCATCCACCTTCTCGGCCGTCCAGTAGAACTCCTGGCGATTTTGGACCCATTCAAAATAGCTGACCGTAACCCCGCCGGCGTTGCAGAGGATATCGGGAATCACGATAATCCCTCGCTGATTCAGAACATCAATCGCTTCTGGCGTCATTGGGCCATTTGCCCCTTCTGCGACCAGCCGCGCTGGGATCCGTTCCGCTATGGGCCCCGTGATGGCATTCTCGAGCGCCGCCGGCACCAGAATATCCACCGGTTCATAGAAAAGATCATCCCGGGCCAATGGTTCGCCCCCTGGGAAGTCGCTCACTTTGCCGGATTCCGCGACATGCGCCATGAGAGCGGGAATGTCGAGTCCTTTTGGATTCCGAATAGCCCCATGCACATCCGACACGGCCGTCACACGCACACCCAGCCGGTGCAAGAAAAGCGCGGTGTGGCTGCCCACATTTCCGAAGCCCTGCACGGCTGCCGACGCTTGAGAAAGCGCCATCTTGAGATCTCGCGCCGCCTCTTCGATGCAGAATACGACTCCCCGTCCCGTGGCCGAACGGCGCCCTTCCGACCCTCCGATCGCGATCGGCTTGCCCGTGACCACCCCCCGTTCGTAGCGGCCATGGATCATCCTCCAAACGTCCATGATCCACGCCATCTCCCGCTCGCCCGTGTTGACATCCGGGGCCGGTATGTCCTTTTCCGGTCCGATCTCATCGCCCAGAATCGTCGTGTATTTTTTGGTCAGCCGCTCTTTTTCCGCGAGGGTCAGCCGGCCGTAATCAACCGCAATGCCCCCCTTGGCACCACCAAAGGGGATATTCACGACCGCTGTTTTCAAGTACATCCAGAAGGCCAACGCCTTCACCTCTTCCAGATCCACGACGGGATGAAAGCGAATGCCCCCTTTGTAGGGACCGCGATCGTCGTTGAATTGCACCCGATACCCCCGGGTGACCATCGTCCGGCCGTTGTCGAGCTGAAGGGTTAGGCGGAACTCGACTGAGCGGTCGGGCTGCGTGAGCCTTTCCATCAGGTTTTGGCCTGGGTAACGTTTGTCGAGCGCGAGGGTTTTGGCATAACGGAAAAAAAGCTCTTTCGCGATATCAAACGGTGTTTTGGACATGGCTGGACTTCCCGTCGAGCCTCCCCAGGCACTGACCCCATGAACGCTAGCACAAGCGATCGGAGAACACAAGTCTGCCCTCCCCCCCGCGCCTGGCGTGGCCAGGAATCGCCTTGCGGTCTAAGGTAGAATGTGAGCCGGCATGATTCCGCATATCCCAGTCTCTGATTTTAATTTGGCGTTGACCTTGGAGTCCGGCCAGGCCTTTCGGTGGCGGCGGGAGGCGGACGGTTGGTATGCGGGCGTTGTCGGTCGAAGGCTCATCCGAGTGCGGCAGGTGGGCGATCGGGTTGAGGGTAACGGGGATCCCCACTATTTTTCGCTCGATCGGTCGCTTCCGGAGATTGTTGCCACCTTTCCACCGGAACCGATCTTGGAGGCGGCCGTCCGGCAGTATTGGGGACTACGCGTCTTGCGACAAGACCCCTGGGAGACACTGGTCTCGTTTCTGATCAGTTCGAACAAACAGATCGTCCAGATTCGTCAAATTGTCGAGACTCTTGCGCAGCGGTTTGGCGAACCGCTGGCCGAATCGGTGTACACGTTTCCTGAGCCAGCCGTGTTGGCGCGGGCGACGGAGGGTGAGCTTCGGGCCTGCAGACTTGGCTTTCGTGCACCCTATGTGTTGGCGGCGGCGCGGGCGGTCGCAGAGGGAAGGGTGGATTGGGACCTTTTACGCAGGATGGAGCTAGCCCGCGCGCGGGAGGCGCTGATGGTTTTGCCTGGAGTTGGCCGCAAGATTGCCGACTGCGTTCTGCTTTTTTCGTGTGGGCATGATGCCGCGTGTCCTATTGATGTATGGATGCAAAGGGCGATGCAGCGCTTGCGCCCGGGCGTTTCCTTAGGACCCTATGCTGGCTGGGCGCAACAGTATCTTTTTCATGTTCATGCCGAGCGAGTAATGGGGGGTGGATTTAAAGAAATGAGATGAGGGGCAGCTAGTGATGAGACGGCGTTAATTTTTTCTTGCTGGCATCGTTTTGGGACAGAACGTCTTAGCGAGAGAGCTCTGCTTTCTACTCTTTTACGTGAAGCAACCAATCCGAAGGCATAACAATGGGGCCGCGGATTTTCATCCGCGGATACTTGCGGACGCGGTTTTTCGCCGCCGAGACCACACGCTTCAATGGGGCCGCGGATTTTCATCCGCGGATACGCGGCGCCCACGGCCGCCAGTCCCTCGGAAGCAAGCTTCAATGGGGCCGCGGATTTTCATCCGCGGATACGTCTCGGTAGCCGGCCGACTTGCGGCAGAATTCTAGGCTTCAATGGGGCCGCGGATTTTCATCCGCGGATACGACGGTCCGACTCACGAGTTGGCGCACCGCAAACAGCTTCAATGGGGCCGCGGATTTTCATCCGCGGATACGCTGCTGCGGGAGATCCGTGAGTTTTGGGCGGCGCAGCTTCAATGGGGCCGCGGATTTTCATCCGCGGATACGGCGGATCGGCGCCGACGGGCAATCCGAGAGATATGCGCTTCAATGGGGCCGCGGATTTTCATCCGCGGATACGCCAGCAGGTGGGCTAGGGCCGCCGCCACGCGCCCGCTTCAATGGGGCCGCGGATTTTCATCCGCGGATACATATCTCGGCTGCAACTCAATCGTCTCGCCCTGGTAGCTTCAATGGGGCCGCGGATTTTCATCCGCGGATACGTTGGATGCTTGGCGAACAGGGATCTATTCTTGCGGCTTCAATGGGGCCGCGGATTTTCATCCGCGGATACCAGGGCCCCCGAGGGTAGCCCGGCCGAAGACGTGGGGCTTCAATGGGGCCGCGGATTTTCATCCGCGGATACACCGTCGTGATGACCAGGCCGATAGGCGAGACGAGGCTTCAATGGGGCCGCGGATTTTCATCCGCGGATACCGTATTCGGCGACCACCTCTACGTCGTCCCACTCGCTTCAATGGGGCCGCGGATTTTCATCCGCGGATACAAAAACACGCGGATCTCGCGCAGCAGCGCCCGCGCGCTTCAATGGGGCCGCGGATTTTCATCCGCGGATACATGCGGCCGTCGTCCTCAGCCGACTGTAGCCACACGCTTCAATGGGGCCGCGGATTTTCATCCGCGGATACGGCGAGCGGCAATCGGGGCCCCTCGCGGCTATGGGGCTTCAATGGGGCCGCGGATTTTCATCCGCGGATACGAAAGCGGCCCGTTCGCGGCGGGTTCAAGGGCCTGCTTCAATGGGGCCGCGGATTTTCATCCGCGGATACTTAGACGCTCGGCACGCTCCCCACGCATGCGCCACCCTTCAATGGGGCCGCGGATTTTCATCCGCGGATACTTGCCGGCGATCGGCCCCCCAATGGGTCCTACCCGCCTTCAATGGGGCCGCGGATTTTCATCCGCGGATACATGATCACGCTCAAGCATGCGGGAGAAATGCAGGTCCTTCAATGGGGCCGCGGATTTTCATCCGCGGATACCGTTTTGCGCCGCCGAAAACTCGCGGATCGCCAGCCTTCAATGGGGCCGCGGATTTTCATCCGCGGATACTCGCACAAATCGTCGAGTGTGGTGGTTGGCGCGAACCTTCAATGGGGCCGCGGATTTTCATCCGCGGATACCTCGTCGTCGCCGCCGCACGTCTCGACGTACTCGGCCCTTCAATGGGGCCGCGGATTTTCATCCGCGGATACGTCGCCAACGTGGACGGCAAGAAGGCGCTGCTGGTGCTTCAATGGGGCCGCGGATTTTCATCCGCGGATACTGCGGAACAACCGCGCGGCGTTCACGTGATGGAGTGCTTCAATGGGGCCGCGGATTTTCATCCGCGGATACGGTGATCGGAGGCTGACATGGCGAAGCGTTGGATGCTTCAATGGGGCCGCGGATTTTCATCCGCGGATACTTAGACGCTCGGCACGCTCCCCACGCATGCGCCACCCTTCAATGGGGCCGCGGATTTTCATCCGCGGATACCCGCGCCGGCCGCGACGACGCCGACGGCCATTTTGACCTTCAATGGGGCCGCGGATTTTCATCCGCGGATACGAGACGATATGAGCAGAGACGATCTAGAACAGGATGCCTTCAATGGGGCCGCGGATTTTCATCCGCGGATACGCCACGAATGTCCTGGCCACGACGGCGGCCGTGAGCTTCAATGGGGCCGCGGATTTTCATCCGCGGATACGCTGAACGATCTGCTCACTTTTTGTCGAGACGCCGGCTTCAATGGGGCCGCGGATTTTCATCCGCGGATACGGCCGAGGCAGATACGCCCCCGACCCGCCGGCCTGCGCTTCAATGGGGCCGCGGATTTTCATCCGCGGATACAAGCGGCACGCAAGATCACCCTCGGCTATAACGGTGCTTCAATGGGGCCGCGGATTTTCATCCGCGGATACCATAGTATCGATGCGAGACCAATCCATGTTTTTCCGCTTCAATGGGGCCGCGGATTTTCATCCGCGGATACCTGCGGACGAGGTTTTTCGCGCCCGCCACCACACTGCTTCAATGGGGCCGCGGATTTTCATCCGCGGATACCGTCGTTGGCGCGCCAACGATAATATTTGCGGCCATGCTTCAATGGGGCCGCGGATTTTCATCCGCGGATACGCCGCGCAGCGCGCTAAAGAACTGGCTGGGGAGATCGCGCTTCAATGGGGCCGCGGATTTTCATCCGCGGATACGTCCGCGGGCCGTTCCGGTTGGGGTCGAGCCCGCCGCTTCAATGGGGCCGCGGATTTTCATCCGCGGATACGTCGCCAACGTGGACGGCAAGAAGGCGCTGCTGGTGCTTCAATGGGGCCGCGGATTTTCATCCGCGGATACGGTGATCGGAGGCTGACATGGCGAAGCGTTGGATGCTTCAATGGGGCCGCGGATTTTCATCCGCGGATACATGGTCGCCGCAATGTAGTTTACAGCGGAACCGCCGGCTTCAATGGGGCCGCGGATTTTCATCCGCGGATACGTGGACGACGACGGCTGCAAATACTACAGGTGGTACGCGCTTCAATGGGGCCGCGGATTTTCATCCGCGGATACGGCGACCCGATGTACGGCGACCCGACGCCGGACGCCGCTTCAATGGGGCCGCGGATTTTCATCCGCGGATACCCCAACAGCCCGGGGCTGCGGACTCGCGACGTCAAGCTTCAATGGGGCCGCGGATTTTCATCCGCGGATACGGACGCAGCCCACGGCCGCCAGCCCCGGGGCACGAGCTTCAATGGGGCCGCGGATTTTCATCCGCGGATACTCCCAGACGGGGACGTGCCCGTAAGCGTCGGGCCGCTTCAATGGGGCCGCGGATTTTCATCCGCGGATACAAATAACCGTCCCGGTAACTGGCCGCATCCTTGCAGCTTCAATGGGGCCGCGGATTTTCATCCGCGGATACGTTTGGAGTTAGCGATCGCCTTCATCGCGGCGGCTGGCTTCAATGGGGCCGCGGATTTTCATCCGCGGATACCCAACCAAAGGAGACGTCATGAGCAGAGACGATCTAGCTTCAATGGGGCCGCGGATTTTCATCCGCGGATACCCCACGTCCCCGCGAAGATGGGTTTGGCGATCTCCCGCTTCAATGGGGCCGCGGATTTTCATCCGCGGATACACGCACTGGACTGGGACGACGTGGACGTGGTAGCGGCTTCAATGGGGCCGCGGATTTTCATCCGCGGATACGCTGAACAAAACGATTAGTGGGCGAAAAGATGCGAAGCTTCAATGGGGCCGCGGATTTTCATCCGCGGATACAGCTGGCCTTCTAACCTCTTCATTATCAAAGAGTTGCACCGCCTTTTTCGAGCATGACCCCTCAAACGAATATATCCAACCTTTCTTTCTCACCAATATTTTTCGTATCTCCTTGATTTACAACGACTTCGAGCATGCCAAGGACCCCCCTCCACCACCGTCACGCTCGCAAAGGTATTATAAACCACCCCATTCTTCTTTCCATTGCCAAAGAACACATCACCCGCCCAAAGTTTTTGGAACAAATAAGCCCAAACCAAAATGACTCGACCAACCCAACGCCAATGGCCCATTCAGCGGTCTCGGAAAGCATATCCGGAATGCCCCAGCCAGCCGCCGCCCTCCATCATCGCTTGCCTTCCGCCGTTCACGCTTAAACTGAATCGGCCGCCACCGACCCCCTATGCGAAATGCCCCTGTCAGTTCATCCCACAACGGCTCGATCGCGATACATGAAGAGTCTATGTCCGGAAAACGAAGAGCCAACTGAGTACGTAAATTTTTCTCCAAAAACGCACACCGCGCCTGAGGCACCATGATATCCACGCGATTGCGCCCACGAGTCTTCGGATACCGCGTCGCAATATACGGAGTGGCCGATTCCCATACAGTCGCAGCCGCCAACGGCCCCGGCGCAAACTCTTCAAGCCGACCTACTCCAAGCAATAGCAAGCGCAAGGGGTGTTGTTCTTCACCTTTCCGCCACGTATGAATCTCGCACAACCGGTCCGCAGCCTGGATCTCCTTATCGCCAAAGCCCGCGGCGGCATAGACCGTCACATGATCCAGGCGCCCATCACCATCTTCGTCGGTCGGCAAATAATAGGCATGCTGATGGCCTTCCAAAGGTTGACCATTCGAATCCTTCCCAGAAAGAATCGGGGACCTCCCACGCATCCCTCCCTGCTCCGTCAAACGCCCATACCAACTCATCAGTCCACGCCGGACGGCTTCTGCAACAAGCAGAGTCTCCGTTACAAGAGGCAACACGTTCGAATCCAATGCATAGCGAATCACATGAAACTTCATTCGTGCTGTGCGCAAAAGCGATCGCCCTTCTGGGCGGACCTCAAAGCAGTCACGCGGGCGAATATAAGAAACCCACCGAGCGCCGGGGGGATCAGACCATCGCTCCTTATGTAGGTCAGCCGTTTCCAGGCATATATTCCACGGCGGATCATAACAGCCGTTAGCTGTGATCTTTCCTCTTTTTGTTTTTCCGTGCCCTCTCCGACCACGATTTCTCACCGTCGTCTCAGGCGGCGTGTCGAAAGCCGTACGGGGATCGGGGCATAGAACTCGAACGAGTTCATATCCGTTTGGAACAGTTTCGCCATCACGAAAAGGCCGGCATAATTTTCCGGAAACGTCAACGCTAGGGTCCCTTTCTGGACACTCAAGCAATTCAGCAGCACACCACGACTCGGATCGGCCAAGGGCATTGAGATGCTGGAGCATTTGCTTTAAAAGAAGGCGAGACCTTTCGTCCAGGGAACTCCCGGGCCATTGCACCAAAAGCCGGTCCGTCTTCGAAAGCACAACGAAGGTATCAAAAATCAGCGTTCGATCCTCCCAGCTTTTTTTGAACCACAACATATAATGACGGGTGTGCCCAATAGAAGCCGGGGGCAAGACGTATTGTGGAAGATCCCCTGCCAATGCTTCAAAAATCCGCTTGGCTTCCACTACCGAGACTTCAGGAAGTGTTCTCTTCCAGACCGCGATCAGAGCGCGCAGGATACGCCATGGCGAGGGCGGCCATTCGACCGCCCCCTCGTTGACATGCCTATACCATGGCGTCGCGTGATAGCGGCCGGCAAGAAATTGGAGGGAGAGGGTAATCATGGACCTTTCTCGTCATTTTCGTTGTCCGCCTGTTCGTTCCCAGAATTTGACGCCTTTGACCCATTTTTGCTCTGCTTTTCCTCCTTCCACACCACTTCCGTAACACGCGGCTCGGCAAAATATGGTCCACACTCAGTGATTAACCGTGAACATTCACTCACCAGCACGAGCTCCTCCGGTACGATAAAGCCGTCGGGACGGGTGACGACCAGATCGCCCACAACCTCCAGGTCGCACGCCGTACGAAGGCGAAGCCCTGTAGAGAGGAAGCGACGAATTTTGAATAGGGAAAAAGCGATTAAAAGCTTCGTGGCCTCCGGCGGTAGGCCGTAGCCCCGCAACAAGGCAAGGTCGAGGTTGAAAAAGGCTTTAATCTCCCGGGCAACAAATTCCGTGCGATGGAACGGCACGTTGCCGAAACCCTGAGAGGTATTCCCACTAGGGTTTATACGGTCATTTTTCACCCCGCCGCTCTCCGCTGGGCGAACATCCATGGCTTCGATAAATCCCCCGAGAAGCCGTGGAAGGCGAAGTCGTCCTCCTGCCAAATCGCTCTCGGCCAGAAAAGCACCATGGATTACCGCATTGGGATCGTATTTAAAGAGCTGTTTCGCCAACTCACGGATATTGACCGCGCCTTGCTCCATAACGGCCAGATCCTGCTTCAGTCTTTCGAAAACCCGTTTGTCCTGACCCTTGAGAATGTAGGGCGAATTGATGCGATGGGCCTCAAGAATTGAGTTCGTAAGCATCCCTTGCCCATTCGGCATAATGACACGGATATAGGGAAGTCCCTTCAACTCCGGAATAAGGTCATCCTTAGAGGAATCCCAGCAGGCTAATTCCATCCGGTTGGCCACGGATTGAACCGATTCGACCAACAGCATCTCGGTCCCATCGGGAAGCGTATAGCGCGCCGGCCCGAGGTCGGCGAATCCGGTTGGTTGAAACCGGTAGCCCTGAAGAGGCTTTAACACGGCTTCCATCAAAAGGCGCGGTGCGCTGTCGAGGGCATGGTAGTCGAGGGTATTCTGAGTGGATGTCATGGGGTATCTCCTTGCGTTACGACGTTCATACTTTCCAACTCCTCAGCCGTTTCAGAACGGCAGACGAGATGCACAAGCCGATTTACCGACGTGGCGGAAATGGGGATCAACAACGCGGCGGCCAAGCGGATCCCTCGAATGGGATTGATGATCTCGGACCACACCCCATCCCGTCTTCGCCCCTCCGCAGTGGGTCCAGGCATTGGCGTCAAGCCGGATACACGCAAGCGATAAGCGGCCCGGGCACAGGCCTCACCAATGCGCCCGGCACGAAGAAGCGATAGGATTTGTGGTTCCGGCCGAATCTTAAGCCCATCTTCCCCTGACTTCGCGAATCGCCAGTATCTGTACTGGCCTTGCCATTCCCCCACAAGGGGCTTTGGCAAGAATAGGAGCTTTAGCAGTGCATAGTCCCTTGGTATTGGGGTCTCAGGGGGCATCTTTTCACACTTATCAGCGAGGCTGTTAGGGGGATTCAGAAGGATCATGCCCCATAAAAGCGACTCGATGCGCTGGAAATCCACGCGATGGTCCAAAAAGGCAGTGATATCATAAAGGGAGGCGGAGATTGGGGAGTTAATTGGTAAATTCGCGCATCCTTTGAGAGCCCCATCCATCAGCCGCCGTTCCAAAACTTGCGCAAGGTTTGTCGACAGATCGGCCGCCGTCCAGACCACGCGTCGCTCTTTTTCGGCCCAGATTCGGCAACCCTTTCTCCAGTCCACGGGCTCCAAATTGGCTCGGAGGGGACCGAGGAGGGGATCATAGATAAAAGCTATGGCCTGGGCCAGTTGGAATTCTGGCGTTTGGTCGTTGGCCGACAGACGCCACCCGGGGGACAAGCCGCTGAGCGGCATAAGAGAACCCTGCGTTTCGTTGGCCCCTTGATCCGACTTGGCGCGCGGGCCCACACTCTTTTCCAGCGCCAGTTCGCGCTCGGCATTTCCAAACGCAATGAGAATATTTTGGAAAAAGTGCGGTCCTCCATACTTACAGAAATCGAATATCGCGTTTTCGATGCAGCGCAGCGCCGCGCCATATCGAGGAGGTGCTCCTTTATTACTTGCGGCGCGGCGAAAGGCATTAAGCCAGGAATCGGCCTCCCGCAGCAAATCCACATCCGTTCTCCGAACGACGGACCAGCGGCCAAGGGGTGTCGCCAAATAGGCTTTGCCGCTGCGTTTCAAAAAGCCGTAGCGCGTGAATGCCAGGATTCCTCGGTCAATTCCTAATTCCGCCACGGCCCGAGCAAAATCCAGGGCGTTTCGTGCCGGCCGACCGCTCACATCTGCTCGGCCTTCGCCAAAAAGTTGGGTCAGTTCGTAGACTGTCGCCGGCCGAGACCATATCGGAAGCCATATCTCTCCGCGGGCGCCCTTCTCATCCTCTGCGGCTGACGAGTCGAACCCTGCCGATACGGCATCAACGGTAAAAGGAAAAGACGAGCGCACATCACCGCCGATCCCGTATCGCCGAACAACAGCGCCCGCAAAGAAAAGAGCACCCTCCAGCATAAGAACAAAGTCCCAGGGATTATCAAGGGCATCTCCCTCCAATCCCTGTGTCGAATTGGGTCCGCCCGCTCGTCCAGGGGCAAATTGACCCACGCTGGCATCGTCGAGAGTGGCCGACATACCCTGGAGAGCGGCCTTTAACCAGTCCTCTGAACGCGAAGGGTCAACTATCAAATTTGGTAGCACCAATTTCACGATACGTTGCATAAAGTTGTACGTAA
>Ga0308420_1000909_pt1 | contig 15250 bp, 11 predicted proteins | sample HotsprSampleMS55_FD_203802 | JGI IMG/M metagenome (GOLD analysis project Ga0308420, IMG submission 203802) | Hot spring phototrophic mat microbial communities from Mushroom Spring, Yellowstone National Park, Wyoming, United States - 20090730_MS55 ... | reverse complement strand
AGATAGCGGCCCATCACGAGCATCTGGCTACGGTACTGGAGCAACGCCCGGCGTTTGGTTGCCATCTCTGCAGGGGAAAGGGGGAAGACGATCCACTGCGTCTCGGCCGTCGGGAAGCTGGGTGGGGGGTGCAGCCGCGCGCCCGTGCCCGCTTCCCCGCTCATCGGCCACTGACCGAAGTGGACCAGAAACGTGAGGAACAGGGGGCGTAGGGGTGGAGTGCTCGCTGCCAGATTGCTGAGCGCGTCCCGCACAAAAAAGAACGTCGCGCAATGGTCCGGGTGTTGATCTCGGGGATGGGGTGTAACCACGATGGTCGGGCGAAAATCTCTAAGCACCCGTTCAAGTTCCCTTTTCAGGTCCTCCCCCTTGTACTCGGTGTCAGGAACGATGACCTCAGTAGGCGGGGGACGATCCTGCAAGGTAAAGGGGGATCGATAAGCCGGTCCCCCATCCGACCGATACTGTCGGAGGAGAGCGCACAATCCACCGTCGGGAAAGCCAAGGAAGATGCGGTCCTGCTCCTTCACCCCTAGGGTAGCGAGCACCTGCCACGCTTCTTCCTGACGGAGTTCACCATAGGCACGATAATCTTGCGCCGTGGGGCGGGAAATCTGCTCCTCTAGTTCGACGCCTTCTGGATAACCGTCTCCGCTCGTGAGCAAGACGACCCGCACGCTGCCTCCCATACGGAGCACGCGCTGCATAAGACCGCCAGTCCCCAGGGTCTCATCATCCGGGTGCGGGGAAAAGACTAGCAGACGGGTTTTCTGGGAGAGGCGTGCCTCCAGCGCTTGCGGTTGCTGCGGGCAGACGTAAGGGGGAAAAAGCAGCAGGGTTGGAACGCTCAGGTACACTAAAGTCCTAACCCACAAGCGATGACGCACGGACAGAGAATGGGGACTAGAGCCCAGCCTCGCCAAGGAGCTGCTTGAGAATGTGATCTGCCGCGAAATACTCCTGTGCCACTTCTCGAGCTGCCTGACAGTGAAATTCGTAGTGCGCATTAATCTCATCAACCGCAGCCAGCACCTCCTCCATAGTAGTAAAAGCAAAAAGCCCTTGGCCGCTGGGGAGGAATCTGCTAAAGCCGGTCTCCTGGGTGATCACTGGTTTTCCCGCCGCCAAGTAACAGACGCTCCTGTCACTAAACCAGCCGCTCCTCGTTCTCACCACCAAGTCCTTCGACACAGTAAATTCCCCGCGCGAGTTATAGATGTAGTCTTGGTAGACCTGTAAGTCGTGCGACTTCTGATAGGGGTCAGCCAGCAGCCAGCCCTTCTCCCGTAACAGTGCGGCTACGTCCGCACTAACATTCTCCAGAGCAAGTTCAAATTTCTGGGAGGTGAGGCGCGGGAGATCCTGGAAACGGAGGAAGTTGACGTGCTTGGACCAGTAGTACTGTTCCCCCCTAAAAGTGATGTCCTTGCCGACGTTTTGCCAGGTGGCCACCGTTGTATAGTGTGTCGCCTGGGGAGTATAGCAATACTCCCACGAGTCGAGTAGAACGGGTGGGCGGGTGGTCTTCCAGTCAAATCGCTCTAGACGAATAGGGCAGTCTGGATGGCCCAGATTCCCGCCATACGTGAAGTGGTGGGTGTGGGCAGCGAGGAATGTGTGAGTCAGTTGATCGCCCTGGGCCAGCTTAATTTGTTCATATACCGGGTCGGTCTCTACATAGATGCGCACCGGACAGTGGAAGTGTTCCTCCCGTAGGCGCGTAGCCCCGCACAGGTTCAGGAGTGCGTCGGCCTCCCTATAGAGACGCAGAAGTTGGTCACGAGAAAGCCCGTAGCAGGTGTTACGGGCCAAATCCCAGTAGACCCAATGATCCCCCAGATCGAAGCGTTCCATCATGCGCTGAACAAAAGCAACATTGTAAGCACAATCTTCCACCACACTCTTGATCCGCGGGTCATAGGGAGGAGCACCGGAATCTTCAACGTAGTACACGTCATATCCCAGGCGGGTGAGGCCCACCACATAATGGATCGCCTGCCAGGCCACCCCGGCCAAGGGGTATTGCCCAGCCAGATGAAGAACCAAAATTTTCTTACGAGATGTCATGTTGTTTTTGCCTTTGACTGTCTACGCTCGGCATATTCCCGACCTCCACTTGGCTCCATCAGCCTGGACTGTATATATGATTATGAGAAGCACATCGAGATCTGCATGCCGGCAGGTCCCGTTTTGCCCCTCTGAGAGAATCTGCAACCGCCCCTTGCTGGAGCATATTGCCTCTGGCAAGAATACGGCTCTGGCGGCAGAGCACAGCAAGATCTCGCCGCTGGGTTTCCCTTTGGCAACTCTCTGGTGCCATGACGACGTGCCGGGTAGTGCTCGGGTCATCAGGAGAGATTGTGACCAGCTCGACGGAACTCTGTGAGTGCCCTGCCTAGCATCTCTTCAATTGCCGGCAACCGCGCGGGCCCAAACATCGAGTTCTGAGAAACCGAGCTTGAACATCTTTTGAACTATGCTCTTCCTGGCGCTTGCACACCCGGTTTCGTAAGGCAATGCTGTCCCGGGTTGCTTCCAGGAACCGGGAGCGTTGGGGTCTCGAGCACGACGTGACATGACCCCCTGATTGGAGCAAGATGCATGCATTGGCAGCTGACGTCGCCGACCGGCAAATCTTTCTTTCCTTCTTTGGCAAAAGGAGAGAAGACGCAAAGCGCTGGGCGATTGTCAGAGGGTGTCCTAGTCGAGTTCTACTCTCTTCACCCAGAGCCAAGACCTTAGTATACCCCCCTTTAATGCGTCGTGGGATCCCCGCACGACCGCGGCAAGCGAATGAGTGACTATGGCTCCTCAGTATTGGCTCTTCTGGGACGGTTCGTGCGGGTTCTGCCAGCGGGCAGTCGCTTGGATCAAGCGACGCGACACGGCTAACAGGATTCGCGCGGTGCCCTACCAGGACGCCCCCCGGCCGCCAATGACTGACGAGCTTGCACATCGGTGCACGCGGGCGGTACACGTCCTAACGCCCCAGGGGGAGCTACTGGCGGCCGGGCGGGCCAGCTTGTGTGTCTTGAGCCTCATCGGTTATGCACGTCTGGCGCGAGTTTGCTCCGTCCCGCCCCTGGTGTGGTGTGTCGAGCTGGGATACTGGCTGGTCGCACGCAACCGTCGTTTTTTCAGCCTCTTTCTCTTCTGTCCTCCTCATCATAAGGGATAGTTGGGTATGCACCGCGCGTATGCGTCCCTTGCATACGGCCGAGTGTTTCACATCTCGCCGGCAACCCGATACTCTACCCTGCTCAACACGGCCGCTAGCCGGCGTAGGGCACCCCACGCACCGGGCTGGTGCGTCCACAAGGCTTGCACACCAGCACTCCCTCCGAGTGCCGCCAAGCCGACGCGTCCCAGTTCGTACCTCACTTCACTGACTGCCCACTCTGTCATCTGCTTGGCCCGCCGCGCGTCTAAGACGTTGGCGGTGCGGAGGTCGTGATAATGTGCAGCGATTGCTGCATCGAGTGCGTCGATATGGAGGTTCGTCGTGGCACTGACGGCAAGCACAGGTCTCGCCCACGACTGCCGTTCCAGGGACAAAGCAGCGGTAACCTCGGCGACCGCTTTCCGTGCGAGGGCAGCGTCATCGGCCTTGTTCACCACTAAGATATCGGGAACTTCCATCACCCCCGCCTTTATGAACTGGAGGAGATCGCCCGAGAAGGGTTGCACGACCAGCACGACCGTATCGGCAACATGCGCGATGTCAGTTTCACTCTGCCCGACGCCCACCGTCTCGACAAGCACCACATCACACAAGTGGCGCAAGAGAAACACGGCAGAAAACGCTTCGCGACTCAGGCCGCCGAGTCGGTCGCGGGCGGCAAAGCTGCGCACGAAGATCGGCGCTCGGGGGGGCACGTGCATGCGTCCGCGGTCGCCGAGCAGGGCACCGCCCGACACTTTACTCGAAGGGTCAACTGCTACTACTCCTAGCCGTTTCCCCGTCTGTAGGGCGAGGGCGATCAGGCGAGAGATCAACGAACTTTTCCCCACCCCCGGCGGACCAGTGATCCCCACCACATGAGCAAGGGCGGGCAGGGGCGCGAGGTTGTCGAGAAGCGTACGCGCCTGTTCCTGATACTCAGGCCGCCGATCCTCGAGCAGATTGACCGCAGCGGCGATCGCCTGACGTTCGAAGCGTAACAAGCTCGAGATTTCAAGAGGATACCGCCGTGCAGTCACAAAAAGCTATAAATGCGCCGCAGCCGCCTCGGCCACATCGACCATGTCGGACAAAATGCGCACCATCTCGAAGTCTTTCGGGGTATACACGCGGGCGACCCCAGCGTGTCGCAGCTGTTCAGCGTCGTCTTCCGGGATAATCCCGCCAACTACTACAGGAATGTGGTCCAACCCCTCACCCTTCAGGCCGGCGAGGATGGCGGGGACGAGACGGAGGTGGGACCCAGACAGGATACTGAGGCCAATGAGGTGAACGCCTTCATCGCGCGCGCTGGTCACAATCTGCTCCGGGGTGAGACGGATCCCCTCGTAAACCACCTCCATACCGGCGTCACGGCACCACACCGCGATCTGCTCCGCGCCGTTGGAATGCCCGTCCAAGCCCGGCTTGCCGATTAATACCTTCAGCGGCCGCCCCAGCGTGTCGGCAATACGGCGCACCCGCGCCCGCAGGGCCTCTAGCTGCGCGGCTATCGGTCCCTCAGCCCCTCTGGCTACTGCAACGCCGCCGATCCCTGTCGGCGCACGAAACTCACCAAACACCTCCCGCAATGTCTGGCTCCACTCCCCGGTGGTCACACCAGCATGGGCACAGCGGATTGACGCCGGCATAATATTTGCTCCACTCACGGCGGCGTCACGCAGCGCGGCCAAGGCAACCGTGACTTCCGCCTGATTGCGTGCAGCCCGGAAAGCGTGCAGGCGGGCAATCTGATCACGCTCGGCCGCTTCATCAACTTTGAGGATGACCGATGAGTCCCCTGTATAGAGGGGCGAGGGTGCTGTTTCTGTGAACTTATTCACCCCGACAACAACTTGTTCTCCCGAATTGATACGGCGTACCCGTTCGGTGTGGCTAGCGACGAGACGCTCCTTGATGTAGTCCAGAGCAGCGATTACCCCGCCCAATTCCATTACGCGCTCCACCTCTGCCCAAGCAGCACGTTTGATCTCGTCGGTTTTTTCCTCGATCACCCGACTGCCGTCAAAAATGTCGTCGTACTCTAAGATGTCGGTTTCGTACGCCAGGATTTGCTGAATGCGCAAGCTCCATTGCTGGTCCCACGGGCGCGGGAGTCCTAATGCCTCATTCCATGCAGGGAGTTGCATCGCCCGACACCGCGCGTTCTTGCTCAGCGTTACCCCCAGGGCTTCCAGCACGATCCGCGGAATGTTGTTTTCTGGCTGCGCTTCGGTGAGCCCCAAGGAGTTCACCTGCACACCGTAGCGGAAGCGGCGCAGTTTGGGGTCAGTCACCCCGTACCGGTCACGTGTGAGCTCATCCCATAACTGACCGAACGCGCGGAGTTTACAGATCTCTTCAATAAAACGAATACCAGAATTGACAAAGAAGCTGATCCGTCCAACCGCCTCGGCAAATTCCCCAGCGCTGAGCCGCCCGGATGTCCGCACCGTGTCCAGTATAGCGATGGCGCTACACAACGCGTATGCTATCTCTTGCACCGGTGTGGCACCGGCCTCTTGGAGGTGATAGGAGCAGACGTTCACCGGATTCCATTTCGGGACGTGTGCAACGGTGTAGGTAATCGTGTCGCTGATCAGCCGCAAACTGGGTTCAGGGGGGAAAATATAGGTGCCACGAGAGAGATACTCTTTAAGAATGTCGTTCTGCGTCGTCCCTTGCAACACCTTCGGATCTACCCCCTGGCGTTCGGCTGTAGCGATATACAAAGCGAGGAGCCAAGCCGCTGTGGCGTTGATTGTCATCGACGTGTTTGTCTGCCCGAGCGGGATCCCGGCAAATAACATCTCCATATCGCCGATGTGGCAGACCGGTACGCCGACTTTGCCCACCTCCCCGCGGGCGAGCGGGTGATCGCTATCATAGCCAGTCTGGGTCGGCAGATCGAAAGCTACGGAGAGACCGGTCTGCCCTTTGCGTAAATTGAGGCGATAGAGCTCGTTGCTGGCCTGTGCAGTAGAATGGCCAGAATAGGTGCGCATGACCCAAGGGACGTCTTTTTTCATCGCCTGCGCTCTTCTTAACAGCGGGAGAGGAGGTGCAAGAGAACTCCGTGCGTGTGCTTGGGGCTGATAAAAGCGAGCGTGCCCCCATCCGACGTCTGCACCGTGTTCGCCTTAATCCCCTTCTCCGCTAGTGTGGCAACTGCCCCAGGAAGGTAGTCTACGTCAAGGGCAAGGAGATAGAGGCCTTCTCCCTTAGTGGCAAGGAACTGCGCGACTGGACTGTGGGCACCGAGCGGTGTGACAAACTCGATCTTCGCGTCTCCGATCGGCAGAAAAGTGTTACGGATGCCGAGGGACGGTACCTCCCGCGCCTCCTCACGGGCAAGGCCGAAGTTTTTTTGGTAGGTGGCGACTGCTCCCTCCAGGTCGTTCACCGCAATCACTACATGATCGAGGCGCTTGGCCGTGAAACGGCGGTCGCGCGCCTCTCCTAACAGCGAGGAATGTTCACTGTGGTCCACTGGCTGGGCGTATTCAACCAATACACTACAGCAAGATTGTGGATGCAGGAAGGCAATGATCCCGGCCAGACCAGGACGGGGCTGTTGATCGATGACCCGCAACCCTTTATCCTTTGCAGCTTGCAACTCAGTTGCGATGTCGTTGGTTGCAAAACAGAGATGATGTAACCCCTCACCTTTTTTCTCCAAAAAGCGAGCGACCCCCGTATCAGCCGCGATGGGCTCAAGCAACTCGATCTCACTTTCCCCGATAGGAAGCAGTGCCGCTTTCACCCCCTGGTCCTGTACGGTCGCTATTTTGTGCAGCGGTAACCCTAACGTGTCGCGATAAAACCCAAAAGCCTCTTGCAAATTGCGCACTGCAATACCGATATGATGAATCTTTGTAAGCATGACAGTTCCTATTGCACGTCTAAGTTGCCGATAATTGAGTTTTTCTTCCTAAGCTCTCCCTGCCTCGCATTCGCCCCGCAGCGGCGCTGTCCTCTTCAAGGAAGACAACGTAGCATAGTTGCACAGCGAATAAAAACTGGGAGGATATGCAGGATTTTTTCGGCGATTCTCGCCGATCGGCTGGCGACCATATATTTCTCATGCAGCGCGAAGATCTCCACAAAATTATCTGGATGACAATGGTCGAAATCTACCACGAGCAGCACCTAGCCCAAGGAGTTTCTTTCGTCCATAGGCCTCGGCAGGCAGACGAGCAAAAGACCGCAGCTCGTTGATGCGCTGGCCCTCTCTATGAGAGTGGCGGTCTCTCCAAGGGCTCGCGCGAGCCAGCGAAAAAGCCCCTTGTGTGTTTACGCGATGCGTTTCATCTGCTCGAGGATGTCGTACCCAGTGATGGCTTTGCTCTTCGCCGCCTGCTCGGCCAGGTACGCGGCCGTGATCATGCCTGCTTGCACCGCTTTAGCCAAATCCATCAGTGCAATTTTGATCGTTGCTTCGTCGATCATCTCGCCAGTCTCAGGGTCGGGCATCGAGCCCCCCCCCTTGGCGTGATAGAGGTCGAGGACCCGTTGCGCATACCGCACTTGCTGCTCGGTGGGCGTGAAGCACTCGTTGGCTATCTTTGCCTGTTGCGGATGGATCACCCAGGTGCCGTCCATCCCGAGGTTAGCGGCGCCCACGTTCTTTTCTCGGAGTCCCGCCTCAATTTCCGCCACTTTCTCCGGCGGATCCTCCTTACGCCAAAGTGGCAGGTAGACGTTGTCAATAGCATGCAAACCCGCGGCCTTCGCCGCCACGACGACTGCCTGTTTGGCATAGAGGAAATTAATGTTCTGATTCTTGACTATCTCACGGATGCCGAGTGTCGCAGCGAAATCGGCGATGCCGAAGATCAGCCCGGCCATACGGTCCGAGGCTGTAGCAATCTCATACGCCTTCACCAGTGCCTGGGGGGTTTCGATCAAGGACTCGATCTGGACGCGCGTTTTCCAACCACCCTGTCTTTCGAGGTTATCAAGTAAGTGGGACACATACTTAATATCATCCGGGCCGTGCACCTTCGGCAGGACAATTCCATGAAATTTATCTGGCGCACCGAGCATAATCGCTTCCATATCGCCGAGGAAGAACTCCGAGCGGATATTGTTCGGCCGCACAGTGACGACCTTCCGGCCAAAATCGAGCGTAGTCAGCGCCTCTACTACCGTCTGTCTGCTTTTGGGCCCTTTAAACTCGTACGGACACGCGTCCTCGAAGTCCATCATGATGTGATCAACGGGTGACTTCACCGGATCGGCCGCATTGTGATGTAGTTTCAAGCTATGGCCAGGATAGGTCATTTCTGTGCGAGGGATCACAAAACGCTTCCCTCCTTCGAGTACGAACATGGAATCCTCCTCTATTTAGTGAACTTGCAGCGATGAGCTTTCAGCAGAAATGGGGGCAAAGTGCCAGGTAAAAGGACCGTGCCTGCTGCTCGCTCTACGCTGACTGTGCTGTTTTTTTAGCAGGTTCGCTCCTCCAACCCAACCGCCCTAGCTCGGACCAGAAGGGAATGGTATGGAAGCTTCTTCATTCTGGCGAACGAGGAGTACGTTATGACCGACGCACTGCAACAGGCCTCAATAATCGTCGCGATGCTGCAAAAGGTGAGAGATGAGGCCGTAGACCGTGGCCGCGAGTTGACCGATAGGGGGAAGGGGATCGATGAACACCAGGTCCATGCTGAACGGCTCGCGTACCTGGCCACGGAAGTGGAAGCCGCCCGGGCGCTGCTCGCATATGCGGAGGCCGCCCACCTGCACGGCGACACGGAGAGCGGGGAGATGGCGCTGGGGTTTGCAGCTGAAGTCGCCCAGAAGCTCGTGAGCCAAGCTGACACTTACCTTGCCGATTTTGGCTGGACTGAGGCGTTTCTTGCCGACACGTTGGGACGTGCTGAGGTGAAGGCGGCTCTGCGTACCGGGGCGCACGACAGCCGGTTCCGTCAGATCGGCCGTGCGGTCCTCGCCCGTCGGGGAATCAATAACTGTTGGTTAGAGAACGAGATCGCTCTGCTGACGCGCGATTCCGTCCGCCAGTTTGCCAGGACCGAGGTGGCACCAATTGCCGAACGGGTGCATCGCCATGACGAGCTCATCCCTGAGCCACTTATTCAGAAGATGGCCGCACTGGGCTACTTTGGCATGTCTGTGCCTGAAGAATATGGTGGCGGCGGCATGGGCAACCTGGCAATGATTATCACGACGGAAGAGTTGTCGGTTGCCTCGCTCGGGGCGGCCGGCAGCTTGATCACACGCCCGGAGATCCTCACGAAAGCCCTGTTGCGTGGAGGCACTGAGGTACAGAAGCGCAAGTGGTTACCGGCGATCGCCGCCGGACAATTGATGGTAGCGATCTCCGTCACCGAGCCGGACATAGGGTCCGACGTCGCGTCGGTGCAGTGCCGTGCAGAGCCGGCCTGCGTTAACGGCAGGCCGGGTTTCGTCATTAACGGAGCAAAGGCGTGGTGCACCTTCGCCGGCCGGGCCAACCTCATTGCTCTGCTCGCCCGTACTCACCCTGATCCGCGCTCCGGCGCACGCGGTCTTTCTTTATTGATCGTTGAAAAAGACCCCTTCACTGGACATGTATTCGACCTGCGTCAGCCTACAGGTGGGGTTTTGCAGGGGCACGCCATCCCGACCTTGGGATATCGGGGCATGCATTCGTACGTGCTAAATTTCGAAAATTTTTTCGTGCCTGCAGAAAACTTAGTCGGCGAAGAAAGCGGTCTCAACAAAGGGTTCTACTTGCAGATGGCAGGATTTGCCGCTGGCCGCTTGCAGACCGGTGGTCGCGCGACCGGTCTCGCGCAAGCCGCCCTCGAGGTCACGGCGACCTACGCCACCGAGCGCAAACAATTCGGTAGTCCGCTCGGGGACTTTCAGCTCACGCAGTACAAACTTGGCCGTATGGCTACCCACATCAGTGCTGCACGCCAACTGACCTACGCCGCGGCACTGGCAATGGACAAAGACGAAGCTGCAGCGGTCACTGCAGCCATGGCGAAACTGCTCGCCTGCGATGTCGCCGTGTGGGTCACGCAAGAAGGGCAGTTGATCCATGGGGGATGGGGCTACGGCGAAGAGTACGCAATCTCACGCTATGTGGTCGATGCCTTGGTGTTGCCGATCTTCGAAGGAGTGAAGCCGATTCTCGAACTCAAAGTGATCGCGCGGACGCTGCTGGCGTAGCCAAGCCGGGCAGGTTGCGGGCCATCCCGTTACACGTAATGGCTCTTCCGCTTCACCGCGAGTTCCCGCTCTAGATAAAAGATCTCCGTCTTCTCTCCCCTCTCACCCTGACGCCCGAACTTGTGACCGCGCAGGATTGTTGTCACAATGCCGAGGTCCGGCCGCCCTGGGTAGTCTCGCTTGCCAGTGATTTCGGTCGAGGCAAAAACGGTGTCACCAACGAACACTGGGCCGGTGTGTCGCCCCGTGACATAACGCACGTCACCCAGCGCGTTATCGCCGACATCGGGGCAGGAGAGACCTAAACACAAATTAAACGGGATGCCGCCGTAGACGATCAGTTGTCCGCCGATGTACTTCTGCGGGTTTTGCTCGATCAGATACTGGTTGCTGTGCACCTGAGAAGTGTTATCCAGCATGGCGGTAAGTTCCATGTGTGCAGTCGTGATCGTCCGCCCGCGCGAATGTGCAATGACATCCCCTGGGGTCAAGTCTTCATAGTAGGTATCGCTGTTCGTGAGATGAGCGAGTTCGCCGTAGCGCCGACTCGCATCATAGGCAGGGAGCACGAGCTCGCAGGGCACTATAGGGACGTCAGAGAGTGCCGCCGCTTCTACCTTGCTATCAGGGTCTCTCTTCCACACTTGCACCTTGCGCTGGAAAGTCAGTACGACCTCGCCCTCTTGGTTGCGTCCGGTCGTTTGCACATGGACTACGCCCCGGTCTGGTTCGCGTGACGAGGGCTGCACCCCTATCACCATCGTTTCCACTTCTATCGTGTCACCGATATAAACCGGCGCGCCGAAGCGCATATCGCGATACTCTAGATTAGCGCGGGCGTTCTCGGAGATGTCTTCTACACTCTGGCTAAACACGATATTCATCACCAACCCCGGGGGAGCGATCATACCGCGAAACCCGTACCGTTGCGCATAGCGAAGGTTTTTCGACAGCGGGTTGGTAGTCATGCCAAATTCGGTAAACGCGTTGAACAACCCCTCCGTCACCGTCTTGCCGACCTTATGGCGGAAGAGCTGTCCGACACGAAAATCCTCGAGAAAGTTGCCGCGTTTTTTGTGGATCAGCACGAGGAGTTCCTCTTTAACCCATGACCGCTAGGAAATCTGATAAATTTCTGAGGCTCAGGCGTAGGTACATGTTGTGGCGTTTCTGTTCGGCCAATGTTGCGCAGGGCTTGTCTGCGTAGTTGTGACCAGGATAGAGGACGGTCTCGTCCGGCAGCTTGGCGAGTCGCTGCAGGCTATAGTACATGTCTTCAGGATTGCTACCGGGCAAATCAACCCGCCCGCACGAGTTGATGAACAGTGTATCCCCGGCAACCAGCCGATTCTCGATCAAGAAGCACTGTGAGCCCGGCGTATGACCAGGGGTATGGATAAAGGTGACCGTGATGTTGCCTACCGTCGTGGTGTCCCCGCTCTCCACCTGCACGATGTCCGACTTCGCCAAGCCGGCGAGACGTCCGAGGAACGGAGCCTCGGCCTTATTAATATATACCTTGGCCTTGACGTGCTCGAGCAGTTCCGCGGCCCCTTGGATGTGAAACCCAGAGAAATCGCCACCAAGGTGATCCTGATGATAATGGGTCACCAGCGCTTTCGTAATAGTAAAGCCGTCTTGTGCGGCAACACGCACAATCGCGGGAATATCCCACGCCGCATCGACGACCGCAGCCTCGCGGCTGATTGGATCACCGATCAGGTAGGTGAAGTTTTGCATCGGACCAATTTCTATTTGCCGAAAATAGAGTCGTGGTTCCACCATAGAGATTTGCCTCCCGTGTCCCAGCACGCGCAGAGACACTACACCACAGCACTTAGGTCGAGTCTGTCGAGGACAGATGGCGCGGCTGAGCTACCCGCTTCTCTCGGCTATGGCCACGCAGCCCGCGTTCCCATAAGTATTCTGGTTCCCCTAAGTGCTTGCTCACCCACCGCGAAAGGACAAACAAGAGATCGCTTAAGCGATTCACGTACTTTAATGGCCACTCTCCGATCGGTTCCTCACGCGCAAGGCGCAAGATGGCGCGTTCCGCACGCCGACACACTGTACGCGCTTGGTGAAGAAAGCCGCTCACCTTGCCACCGCCGGGGAGGACGAACGAATTCAGGGGCTCCAGGTCTTTTTGGCAGTCATCGATGAGCCGTTCGAGGGCTTTGACCTCCTCCTCACCGACGCGGAACATGCCTTCATAAGAACAATCCGGCGGGGTGGCGAGTTCGCTGCCGAGATCGAACAACTCATTCTGCAGACGGCGGAAGATATGATCGAGATGTTGTGCGGCCGGCAAGCGACTCGTGAGTTCGTCATTGAACACACGGGCGAGCCCTAAGACGGCGTTCAACTCATCAATGGTGCCATAGGCCTCGATGCGGGCAGCATCCTTTGGCACTTTCTTGCCACCGACGAGCTTGGTGAATCCTTTATCGCCCGTCCGAGTATACACCTTGGTAATACGAATGGCCATAGCGCAGGGGTCACACTTGCAGCCGCTTGGCGAGGGCTTCGCTCTCCTGCCAAATTTCTTGCGGCATGCGATCACCGAATTTTTTAAAGAACTCCTGTTGACCTTGGACCGCTTCGAGCCAGCCCGCGCGGTCGACGGCAAACAATTCTCTTAGTACTTGCGGAGAGACATCCAGGCCGGTGACGTCAATACCTGTCGGGTGCGGGATATAACCAATAGGCGTCTCGGCTGCACCCATTTCTCCGTGGACGCGCGCGATGACCCAGCGGAGCACCCGTAGGTTCTCACCAAACCCAGGCCAGAGGTACTTCCCTTCCGGGCTCATACGGAACCAGTTCACGCGGAAGATCAAAGGAGGCTGCTTCAGGCGACGACCGATATCAAGCCAGTGGCCGAAATAGTCTCCCATATTATAGCCACAGAACGGCAGCATTGCCATTGGATCACGTCGTACCACACCGATCGCTCCAGTCGCCGCCGCAGTCGTCTCCGAGGCCATCGTCGCGCCAAGAAAGACGCCGTGCTGCCAATTAAAAGACTGATAGATCAAGGGGATCAGGCTGGCCCGCCGGCCGCCAAAGAGGATGGCAGCAATCGGTACCCCTTCTGGGTTCTCCCATTCCGGTGATATCGACGGACATTGGTGTGCTGGGGTAGTGAAGCGCGCATTCGGATGTGCCGCCTTGGTGACACTCGCCGGCGTCCAAGGTTTGCCCTGCCAGTCCAAGGCCTCATGTGGCGGTGGGCCGTCCATGCCCTCCCAATAGGGAGTCATATGAGGAGTGACCGCCACGTTTGTAAAGATCGTGTTCTTGCAGATCGTGGCCATCACATTCGGATTCGTGCGAGAATTCGTCCCCGGGGCTACACCAAAAAACCCGGCCTCCGGGTTGATCGCCCACAGCCGCCCATCAGGACCGATGTGCATCCAGGCAATGTCTTCCCCGACCGTCCACACTTTATAGCCTCTTTGGCTTGGAGGGGGGACTAACATCGCCATATTGGTCTTGCCACAGGCACTGGGGAACGCGGCGGCGATATACGTGGTGCGGCCGCTCGGTTCCTCAATCCCCAGAATCAGCATGTGCTCGGCCAGCCACCCCTCTTCGCGCGCCATATAGCTGCCCAGACGGAGCGCGTGACACTTTTTCCCAAGCAGCGCATTTCCTCCATAGCCGGAGCCAATGGACCAGATAAGGCGTTCTTCCGGAAAATGCAGGATAAAGCGGCGGTCAGGACTAAGGTCTCCCAGAGAATGGAGGCCTCTCACGAAATTGTCCGAGGTGCCAAGACGGTCAAGCGCCACTTGCCCCATGCGCGTCATTACCCGCATGCTGATGACAACATAGGGACTGTCGGTGATTTCAACACCGACTTGGCTGTACGGAGAAGTCACAGGTCCCATGATGTACGGCACGACATACAAAGTGCGGCCCCGCATGGAACCGGAAAACAGGGCGCCAACTTTCTCTTTGGCTGCAGCCGGTGGCATCCAGTTATTGTTGGGACCAGCATCGACTTGTTGGCGGGTACAGACAAACGTCAAGTGTTCCGTGCGGGCGACATCACTGGGGTCGCTACGGTGCAGATAACAACCAGGGTATTCTTTTTGATTGAGTTCAATCAGCGTACCGGCCGCAAGCATCTCGCGGACGAGGCGCTGATACTCGGCCTCAGAACCATCGCACCAGTAGACGTTTTGCGGTCGAGTGAGTTGAGCAACTTGATCTACCCAGCGCTCGAGGGGAGTGGGCATAGACAGGTCCTCTTTTGATCGTGGTCTGCTGCAATTAATGATAAGATCCCTCTCCTGAGGAAGGGATACCCTTGCACCTAAGAGGTCAGATCAGTGCGGGTCGTTCTAACCTTTCCCCACCAGACCGTCAAGCACGTCTCTCGCTAAGAGTGACTGCGGAATAGCTTACGCAATTGTGCGAACGAGGCAGGGGGTACTTTTGCCACCTCGAGGTTGTGGTCCACATGGGTCACTGTCTTCATCCCAATCAGTGCGGCCGTGATTCCCGGCGTGGACCGTGTAAACTGAATGGCCCGCTGCGCATCAGAAGATAATTCGCTGAACGCCTCACCAATAGCCGCGGGCAGGCGGTGTGTAAGCCGCCCCTGCATAATCGTGGCGCTCGCTATAACCATCATGCCAAAGTCGTGGGCCGCTTCAAGGACGCTGACAAGCTCATGCTCACTCCGCTTGCCTTTTTGGTTCCGCTGCGTCAGCGCTTCTGTCATTGCCAAGTTATACGGGAGCTGCAAAACCCGAAAATGATGTCCGTGTCCTCCTGCTTGCTCCGCAGCAGCTACCAGTTCAGCCAGTGACAGATACTCACGCACGGTTTGCGGCTGACGATAGCCGTTCCACGTCGCAGTGCCGTACCGGCGTATTTTTCCGGCCTCCACTTTCGCCTCGA
>Ga0308420_1000908_pt1 | contig 15257 bp, 14 predicted proteins | sample HotsprSampleMS55_FD_203802 | JGI IMG/M metagenome (GOLD analysis project Ga0308420, IMG submission 203802) | Hot spring phototrophic mat microbial communities from Mushroom Spring, Yellowstone National Park, Wyoming, United States - 20090730_MS55 ... | reverse complement strand
GGAAGCGTCGCCCTTTAGTTCGAGGACAATGCGCACGTCTTTGGTTGATTCATCCCGCACGTCGGTCACTTGGGGAAGCTTGCGGCCACCGACCAGCTCAGCGATTTTCTCGACGAGTTGGGCTTTATTGACGGTGTAAGGGAGGGAAGTGATGACCACCTGTCGCTTCCCGCGAGGTAACGCTTCTATGTGCCATTCACCGCGTAGCTTGATCGTTCCTTGTCCAGTCTCGTAAATCTCACGCAGTTCACGTTTGCTGCTGAGGATCTCGCCCCCCGTGGGGAAGTCCGGTCCTTTGATGTACTTAAGCAACCCTTGCGTTGTAATCTCGGGTTCGTCGATCATAGCAACGAGGGCATTGATGACCTCGGTAAAGTTATGCGGCGGGATGTTGGTGGCCATGCCGACAGCGATACCGCTCGAGCCGTTGAGCAATAGTTGCGGGATGGCCGTAGGGAGGACCACTGGCTCGTCGAGGGTCGCGTCGTAGTTCGGTCGGTACGGGACCGTCTGACCGCGCAGGTCACGAAAAAGTTCTTCGGCGAGGGGCGTCAGCTTGGCTTCGGTGTAGCGCATCGCCGCGGCGCTATCTCCGTCGAGCGAGCCGAAATTCCCCTCGCCGTGCACTAAGGGGTAGCGCAGAGAGAACGGCTGTGCCATGCGTACCATGGCTTCATAAGCAGCCTGGTCGCCGTGCGGGTGATATTTCCCCAAGACCTCGCCGACCACGGCGGCAGATTTGCGAGGCTTGGCGTCGCTACTCAAGCGCAGATTCTGGAACATCGCGTAGAGAAGCCGCCGCTGGACGGGCTTGAGCCCATCACGTACATCGGGGAGCGCCCGTGCAGTGATCACACTGAGGGCATAGTTGAGGTAACGTTCTTCCGCTTCGTTACCGAGATCGGTCGCCAGAATGCGTTCCACTACTGCTGGGTGCTTCATCTGTCCACAACCTCCACCACATTATAGGCGAAATAAAGGCGAAGATCACTAACGGTAGGATATGCACCGTGCTTCGTATGCTAGCATGCGGTGCGCTAGGGGATATAGACATGTCGCTCCCCCGACAGCGCATGTTGTTTGGAGGAAGGAACGGGGTTCACCTAACGGTTTCATAGCTGGCATTTTGCCATTTTTTCCGAGCTTCGGCCATGCGTGGGTGGTAGCGGTCCGCCAGGTGTCGTGGTAGCGCTCTCCTCTCCCTCAGCGTCTACCGCCCACTAACGACCGATCAACCCCTATGATAGGATACCTAACGATGAACGACTCTATATTCCTCCGCGCGTGTCGTCGCGAGCCTACCCCCTACACGCCCGTATGGCTGATGCGGCAGGCGGGACGATACATGCCCGAGTACCGTGCGCTGCGTGAGCGGGTGCCGTTCCTCACTTTGTGTAAAAGCCCTGAGCTGGCTGCGCAAGTGACGGTTGAAGCGGTCGAGCGGCTGGGTGTCGATGCCGCTATTATTTTTGCCGATATCCTCTTGATCCTTGAGCCGCTGGGAGTGGGGTTGGAGTTCTCGCGCGGCGATGGACCAGTGATTCATCCGCCGGTGCGGTCAGGGAGCGATGTGGATCGGCTACGAGACTGTCACCCAGCGGAGACCGTTCCCTTTGTCTTTGAAGCAGTACGTCAGGCCCGGGCGAGCCTGCCTCGGCATATTCCTCTTATTGGCTTTTCCGGTGCGCCCTTTACGCTCGCCTCTTATTTGATCGAGGGAGGGAGCTCGCGCCACTACATCGAAACCAAACGATTCATGTATGCGGATCCGGGCGCCTGGCATGCGCTTATGGAGCGGCTCGTGCACCTTATCGCGGCGTATATCAACGGACAGATTGCTGCTGGCGCGCAGGCAGTGCAGCTCTTTGACTCGTGGGTGGGATGTCTTTCGCCCGCTGATTATCGCGCCTTTCTCTTGCCTCATATGAAAACCCTTTTTCGAGAGATTGTCGCTGGTACCCCGGTGATTCACTTCGGTACGGAAACTGCAGGGTTGCTAGAATTAATGGCCGGAGCGGGGGGCGACGTGATTGGCGTAGACTGGCGCGTTGACCTGGATACAGCGTGGCGACGCATCGGTTTTGATCGGGCAGTGCAGGGTAACCTTGACCCAGTTGTGCTGTTTGCGCCTCTCGCCGAGTTGCGCCGTCAGATTGCGCGGGTGCTTGATGCTGCGGCGGGTCGACCGGGTCATATCTTTAATCTGGGACACGGCATTCTGCCGCATACCCCAGTGGAGAACGTCGTCGCCTTGGTCGAGATGGTGCATGAGATGAGTGCAAGGGGAACAAGCCGGCGGTCCGCAACCGGGGGCTCAAGCGAAGAGTGAAGCGACCAGGGGCACCGGTGGACTCGTCCGCACCAGGGACTACGCGTATGCAATACGATGCGGTTTTACTCATTGCCTTTGGTGGGCCCGAAAAAATGGAGGACGTGCGACCTTTCCTGGCCAACGTGTTGCGCGGCCGTCCTGTGCCACCGCAGCGACTTGCCGAAGTGATCTGCCATTACGAACTTTTTCAGGGGCACTCGCCACTCCTGGAGATCACTCTGCGGCAGGCCCGCGCGCTGCAGACGGTTCTGGAGCATGAGGGGCCGCGCCTGCCCGTATACGTGGGTATGCGAAATTGGCATCCCTATCTCTCTGAGACGTTGGCGCACATGGCTGCTGAGGGAGTGCGACATGCTATTGGGTTGATTCTCTCCGCGCAGCAAAGCGAGGCAGGGTGGGAGCAGTACCAAGATGATGTAGCGGTGGCCCGTGCACAGGTTGGAGTGGATGCGCCAACTGTCACGTATGCCCCTGGCTGGTATAACCATCCGTTGTTCATCGATGCCGTAGCTGATCTCACCCACAAAGCTCTTGCCTCTTTGTCGCCCGCACGTCGCGCGGCAGCGCCGCTGATTTTCACTGCTCATAGTGTGCCTGTCACCATGCCAGGCACCTCCCGTTACGTCCTCCAGATCCAGGAAGGGGCACGGTTGGTGGCCGAGAAGATCAAGCCCCCTCACTGGACTATCGCTTACCAGAGCCGCAGCGGCGACCCCCGCGCGCCCTGGTTGGCTCCGGACATCAAAGAAGTTTTGGGAGATCTAGCTGCGGCTGGGGTACAGGAGGCTGTTGTTGTTCCCATCGGCTTTGTCTGTGACCATATAGAAGTATTGTATGACCTTGACACGGAAGCACGACAAATTGCGGCAGCACGAGGACTACGAATGATCCGTGCCGGTACAGTGAACGATCATCCGTGGTTTATCCGCATGCTGGCCGATGTGGTACGGCGCATGGGGTAGTGGGGACTGCGTAATCGATATGCTCCTTTCTCAACCTCCTCATTGTGTGATCGTTGGTGGCGGGATCGCTGGTCTTGCCGCGGCCTACCGCTTGGGCGAACTCAGTCGCGAACGGGAGATCCCACTGCGCTTCACCCTGCTCGAAGCGGATACGCGTCTCGGCGGGGTCATTGCCACCGAGAAACGCAATGGGTTTCTCCTGGAATTGGGGCCTGACTCGTTTCTCTCAGAGAAGCCCTGGGCGTTGGCTTTGTGTCGGCGGCTAGGGTTAGAGTCCGAGCTGATCGGGACGCGTGATGAACACCGCACGACCTTCGTCGTCCACCAGGGGAGACTTGAACCGCTGCCGGAAGGGTTCATGTTACTGGCACCAACGCGCTTGCGTCCTCTGCTCCGCTCCCGTCTGTTCTCGTGGCCGGGGAAGTTCCGCATGGCCTGTGATCTGCTGCTCCCTCGCGGTGGAGCTCAGCAGGATGAAAGCCTAGGCGCCTTTGTTCGTCGTCGTCTCGGCCATGAGGTGTTGGAGCGTGTGGTCCAGCCGCTGGTGGGTGGGATCTATACGGCTGACCCAGAGCGGCTCAGCCTGGCTGCGACGATGCCGCGTTTCCTGCAGATGGAGCGCGAACATCGCAGCGTCATCTATGCGATGTGGCGGGCAGGCCATACCAAACCCCAGGAGGCAAAAGCGGCGAGTGGCGCACGGTGGAGTTTGTTTGTTACCCTGCGTGAGGGGATGCAACAATTCGTCGATGCGCTAGCTGCTCGCTTGCCAACGGGGACGGTCCGCTACCGTTGTGCTGTGACTACAGTACGGCGGTCTGGTGGCCATTGGCTGGTAGAGTGTGAAGATGGCTCTGCCTGGGCAGCGGATGGTGTGGTACTGGCAACCCCTGCCTGGCGCACGGCACGTCTCGTGCAGGAGGTTGATATGTACTTAGCCGGCCGTCTTGCAAGCATCACCTATAGCTCGGCGGCGACCATCAACTTGGCCTACCGCCGGGACCAAATTCTCCATCCGCTCAATGGCTTTGGTTTCGTTGTGCCTCACGTCGAACGTCGGGCTATTATCGCTGGCTCCTTTTCCAGCGTGAAATACGTAGGCCGTGCACCGGAGGGGTGCGTACTGATACGGGTGTTCGTCGGAGGAGCTCTGCAGGAAGACCTCTGTGCGCTTGACGACAAGGAGATGGAGGCTGTGGTACGCCGAGAACTTGCCCAGCTCCTTGGCGTGCGCGGTGATCCGTTGTTTGCCCGCGTTGCGCGTTATCCCCGTTCGATGCCGCAGTACCGTGTTGGTCACCTGGAGTTAGTGGGCGAGATAGAAGAGCGAGTGGCGCGCTACGCGGGTGTGGCACTCGCGGGGAACGCCTATCGTGGGGTCGGGATGGCTGACTGCGTCCGTAGCGGCGAAGCAGCGGCAGAGGCAGTGTTCGCGCATGTGTGTGCTGCGCGCACTGAGCATCGCTCATCTCCTTAGCCTGCTCGTTGGTCATTCTTTCGCCGCAGATGGCTTTTTTTGCCAATCTGCCGTGATGCGTTTCTCCTCTCCCGCGGGCGTCCAAATAACAAGCGCGTGCACCGGTTCCTTCGAGATGACTCTATGGCGGGTTGTCGTGTTCGCTGGGACCACACATGCCATCCCTGGGGTGAGGTTTTTCACCGTTCCTTCGCTTGTCTGTTCGAGCTCCCCGGCAAGGATGTAGAAGATCTCGGTCGATTGGTGGACGTGGTCCGGAATATCGACCCCGGGGGGGAGCGTCAGGCGCGCGATGGTCAGGTCACTGGTGCCGCCAAGATATTGATCGATGAGCACAGTGATCTCGCTCCGGGTGACGGGGTCGATATAGGTCGTGGCTTGGTCGGGGTGGACGAAGCCGCGGTCCTCGGCTGCAGAAAGGCTAGCTGCAGCCAAGGCACAACCGAGCAAGATCGTCCAGGGGGTGGTGTAGCGAGACCAGCGGAATCGGTGCATACAGAGTATCCCCCTTCTGGATTCCAGTCTTTCTATCCAGGAAGTCCCTCGCTGGTCAATGAGTGACTGACGAGTGCGACCTTTTTGGCGCTCTAGTGTTGGTATCGACAACAAGAACCTGACAGAAAGGAGCTGGGTATGCAGTCTGGTCTGAAGAAAACTCTCTGCACCGTTCTGCCGCTGGCAGGATTGCTGTTCTTTCCTCCGCTTGTGTCTGCTCATGATAAAGATCATCACAAGTACCATCATGACCTTAGACGCCTCCACCGAGAATTCCACCGTGATCTTGAGCACTCGCACCGGGAGTTCCACCGCGCTCTCAAACGAGCGCGCCGTGATTACTACCGTGGCCCCTACGATGACTGTGAACGGAACCGTTATCCCTACTCTTACCAACGCCGCTCTCGTGACTACGGTTCCTATCCTCCTTGGCCGTTTTACTCAGGCTCTCCCTGGTGGGACTACCGGTGGTGGTACCGTTGATGTGTAGGGGTGGGGTAGCTTTTTCTCGCTCTTTGCGGTGAACCGTGGGAACACTTGAGACGTTAAGTCTAGCGATGGGGGTAGCCTGGACTTCCGGTGTGAATCTATATGCCACCATTGCCATCCTGGGTCTGGCGGGCAGTGCTGGCATGATCCAACTCCCACCAGACTTACTAGTGTTGACGAATCCCTTGCTCATCGGCGTGGCCTGCATAATGTATTGCATCGAGTTTTTCGCCGATAAGGTGCCGTACGTTGACCACGGGTGGGACGCGCTGCACACGTTTATCCGTATTCCTGCTGGTGCGCTGCTGGCGGCCCGCTCTGTGGGGCATCTCGATCCCACGTTGGAGCTCGCCGCGCTGCTTGCTGGTGGGACGGTCGCGCTTGCTGCCCACGGCACCAAGGCCACTGCACGGCTGGCGGTGAACACGAGTCCGGAACCTTTCAGTAACTGGTTTGTGAGTGTGAGCGAGGATATAGCGGTTCTTGGGGGAATGTGGCTCGTCTTTCATCATCCTGTGGTCATGCTCTTCCTCGTCCTAGGGTTCACCGCTTGCGCCGTGTGGCTTATTCCCAAACTCTTGTGCTGGGCACGGAGGGGATTGCGGGCGTTACGGGCACGGTTCGGCAGAAAGCGAGTACTGCCCCTGAATCAACAACCCTCGATAGTCGATCATCAGCTGCAGTAGCAGAGCAGATAGATCACTGCCCTCAGGGGTGCAGAGCGAAAAAACTGGTCTTCCCTTCAGCGGACTAGATGCCAAAGGAATGCCGTAGCCCCCACGAGTAAGAATTGTCCGTCCACTACAATTTCTCCCCCTGCCCCTTTCGGTAGTAGGCGCCGATGGTAGAGCCAGCTGACCCCGCAGATGTAGGGGACAACGACGAGGAGGAAGGCGGCGAGCGACACCCCCGACCATGGCAAAGCCAGTGCGAGAAGAAACCCAGTTAAGATGGCCACGGTCACCACCAGGACTTCCTTCGTGCGCCTCTTACCCACGACCTTAAAGAGCGTCTCCATTCCCATGATTTTATCTCCCTGTACGTCCCGCACCCCGATCAGGGCTGAGCGCAGGAAGACCAGGAGAAAGATGAAGCTCACTACTCCGGCTGCTCGCAGTACCGAGGGCGAACCGACGGTGAGCAAAGGGACGATTCCTGCAGCCACTGTCCATCCCGAAGCCGTGGCGATATCGCGGGAAGCCGGCAAGTCTTTAATGCGGCGGATGCCCATAAGATGACGTGCCCACCGGAGCGGCACGAGCTTCACGCCGTACAAGGCCCCCAGTAAACCAAAGCACGCAAGGCTGAGGAATTGTTTAAAGCCTAACAATATCGCGATCCACAAGGCAGCGGCGAGTGCTCCGATTGCCACTCCTAGTGTGACCCGCTGAAAGCGCTGAAACGCGCGCGGGGAAAACGTGCCCCAGCCGCTGTAATGCGAGCGTTCCTGGTAGCGGTTGACGGTATGCATGGCGAAGATAAATAGACCGGCTGCGCTCATGAGAGACAACAGGAGCTCGCGTGTCAGGGCAGGGCGGAGGAGGAGCCCAGTGGCCAGGGTTAGCGATGCCGCGCCGAGACCGACGTACACATTACTGGCGACGAGGACACTTAATGCGTGTTTGAGCCAAGTGTGAAGACGGCTCGTCGTTTCACGGTTAAACGACTCGATCTTCTCGACCACGCGATTGATCATCCACTCGGGAGTGGAGGCGCCTGCAGTCACACCGACCGTTGCGCACCCCTCGAAGGCGCTCTCGCATAACTCCGCGTCGGTTTCGACATGCAGTACCCGCGCCCCTTGTTGTGCCGCGAGTTCGGCGAGCCGGCAGGTGTTCGCGCTGTGACGGCCTCCGACAACCACCATAAGGTCAACACGCCGAGCGAGGTCGATAGTTTCTTGTTGATGATCTCGCGTGGGTTCACAGACCGTGTTCGTCGCCCGCATCACTCGCGCTTTTCGTTTGATGACCTCGACCGTGCGCGTGAAGGTGTCGTCGTTCTGCGTCGTCTGCGACACGACACACACGCGCTCGAATGTGGGGAGGGCCTCCGCTTCTTTTTCATTTGCGACGACAAAGCAGCGGTTAGGGGTGTAACCGCGCAGGCCAACGACCTCGGCATGGTGGTCGTCCCCCACGATGACCACGTCGTAGCCGTCGTTGCCATATTTACTGATAATTTTCTGGACTTTCCGCACCAGAGGGCAGGTGGCATCAAAGACCTCGGCACCGGTCGCGCGTAGGTGGTCAAACACTTCTGGTCGGACACCATGAGCGCGGATCAAGACGGTGCCACCGCGGATGTCGGCCAGGTTTTCCGCCGTGTGAATATTCTGCTCGGTGAGTTCTTCGAGCACCTGCGCGTTATGGATCAACGGCCCGAAGGTCAACACCGGGCCATCGGTCTTCTTCGCTAGATCGACAGCCTGGTCGAGTGCACGTCGGACCCCCCAGCAAAAGCCGGCCGTTTCAGCAACAAGGATCTTCATAGGCACTGTCCCTGCTGTGTCGTCTGGGCTGCTTGGAAAAAGGCAAGGGGTCGGACCACGACGTTCTTACGGCACAGCGCGTTGGCCGGTACGGGAGGGTCGAGGCAGGCCGTGTGAAGAGACCAGTGCGAGACGGACTCGTCGGTGACCGAGTCGGAACACTTGCGCAGCGAAACTGCCGTGGGCTGCTGGGGGAACCAGTACCGCTCGTGGTCCGGGCGGTAAGTGCAGCGGGTGGTCGCGCCAACGCGGTCGTCGGGTAGAGGGCGACGTGCGACTGGTCGGCGAACGAGGGCCAGGCGCGGAGCACAAAGGGGGCCTGGCGCGCAGTCTCCATCGGCGTGGCGCGGTTGATCGACATGAACCGCCGCGCCACCTTCGCATCAGCCCGTGCTTCCGTGTAGTGCTGCCCGCACCCGAAGTTCCGCAGGTTCTTCGTGAGCAGCTCGCGGCAGCGCGACGCCGCTGCTGTACCAGTTCCTGCATTCCTGCCCCGGTCGAGCGCCATGTAGGATACCCCACCGTTCGCCGTGATGGGAGGTGGCTGCCCTTTTGTGAGTTGAAGAGGAGGCACATAGACCGGCGACACTCTTTCTGTCATCCCTGCACCACGCTTCTCGCTGGCTTTGCGCTGGTCCATAACATGCTCCCGCGTGCAAAATACCAAAGATACCCGATCGTGGCACATAGAGCTTAGAGGAGCAAGGGTTCCTAGTCACATGCACTAACGCTGCGTCTGGACGTGCGATCAAGGGTCGCACAATCTACCTGTGGGTGTGGGGCATGACGTCGCTCTTTAGGAGCGGGATACCCAGCGCCTGCGAGTGCTTTGCGCAGAGTCTCGCCCTCTCTTCGCCCCGGACGTGCAGTATTTGCTCCGCTTAGATTCCTCATCTTTTAAGCAGTCTCGTTGGGAGAGAAGAAGCTTTGTGAGGCGTGCTTACAGTCTTTCTTGCCGCGCGAAGCGGCCCTGGTACACCGCACTGCCTTCGGTCCGCTGCAGGATCAGCTGACACAACCGCGTCCCGGCGTGGATAACCAGTGGCCGGCCAGCGAGATTGGAGATCTCTAGCACTTGCCGGTTGTTGACCCCTGGGGAGATAAAACTGGAAGTGACATGGATGATCAGCCCGAGCCGGGCAAAGCGGCTCCGCCCTTCGAGCCATCCACAGATGTCCCCGGGCAAACGGATGTGCTCGCGGGTGATGCCGTGAATCGTCTCCCCAGGTTTGAGCAGGTAAGGGCCGTTGAGGGTACGAATTTGCGTGACCGTGCGGTAGTCAGCCTCTTCGGTCACATCGATCACGTCCGGGCCGCCTTCCATCACACGGATTTCATCCCCCAGGTGCAAGTCGATTGAAGCCGGGCCTATCTGCTCTGGCAGTAACGGGTCGATGACAATTCTTTTATTCGCGATCTCGCGCAGGATGACATCTCGGGTCAGGATCATGAAACCTCTGGCTATCCACGATGCCCTGGAGACGCTCGCAGGGAGAACAAGGATGGCGGAGAGTTGGCTGAGGGAGCGGCGTAGGCTTTCGCATCATTTCGTCTGCTGCTCGTCCAGGGTGGAGTTTTTATATTCGCGGCGTATCTCGGACTGTAATCGGCCGAGATGGTACGTTTGCCAATCAATGAAGCGAGCGCAGCGTGCCAGCGCAGGATGGACAGCTTCAATCTGACGCCACATTTCTTGGACGACACGGCGGTAATCTGGATGTCCCTGGGGCATGGTGCGCAGTTCGCCGATGTAGACGGCTTCACGCAGGTTGAGCTTCATATACCACCGTACTCGATAGGCGAACGGCACGACATATTGTGCTTCAGCGGGGAAATCCTGGGCGATCTGTTCATAGAGCCGCGCTGCCTGTGCCATGCAGTGATCAAACGCTGCCTTGAATCCCGCCGCCTCTATTTCCGGCGGAGTGTCGTAGCCGTGGGCAACGGTAAAGTCTTGCCGTTCCTGGCTGAGAAGTCGGTGCCGCTGGAGGTCGCGGTAGAGGCCGAGATTCGCGAGTATGTCAAAGGTGTAGTACACCTGCTCCAGGGCGCGGCCCGGCTTCTCCCGCCGATGCTGGCGCCGTTTGACGTATTCGTTGAGAATAGCGTGCCGTTGCTCTGGAGTGAGCCGCGCCGCGACCTCGCGCAGCTGCGAAAGAGGGTGGCTAGCATGTGGATAGAGGATGGCGGCGATGATTTTTGTTTCAGCCTCCGTATCGTAGTCGATCAACCGTACGGCCTGACTCGGCTCGATCGGGAGCGGCCTGAGGAGATGAGTGGCGAGCGCACGCGTCGCTGCAGTCGTTCCCACAAGGTAGTCGCTGCGCCGTGCCCGTTTGACGAACGAGGGAATCAGCTCGTTTAAGGCGCTGTGAATGCTAGTAGCTAACGCACGAGCTTCGGCTAACTCGTGCGAGTAGAGTTTATTGAGGAGATGCTCGAACGCCTGGCCAACGCCGAAGAGACCGACATTGGTGAGCGTTGCAGCGGGTAAGTACGCGCGCAGGATGTCGCACGCCTGTGCGCGTACGGTGGAACGGTATGCCGCCTCTGCCCACCGCTGCAACTGGGTGTCTTTTACTGCTTCTCGATATGTCAGCGGTTCGCCGGTCTGCGGGTGTTTCCATTCGACTGCGTCGATAGGCAGACTCTGCCTGACGAACGCGAGCATCGGTTCCATCTGGGCTGCGTACGTTGCGAACAAGAGCCGCATCCCCGCCAAATACGCATCGCGATGGTGCGACGCAATGATACGTGGTTCTTTGTAGAAGGGATAATCGCCGTCGGCCTGCTTGACGTCAAAACGTACATAACGGGTGGACTTTTCTAGAGGCGCGATCCCGATACGCGCGTCCTCCAACAGCTTGGCTGCGACGTTAGAGACCTGCTCGCAGGCGACGTGTGCACCGCCGAGTTGCGCAATCGAGTCGTCTCCGTAACCAACCAGCACTCGGTCATAAAACGCGCGGGCCTTTGTGAGTGCTGCGCTCTGGTCCGCTACAGATCTCTGGCGGTCGGGCAATTGGATGAGGGAGAGATCAAGGTTTCCTAGGAACTCATCGAGAAAGATCCGGCGTAGGCTTTTCGTTGAACGGCTATAGCGCGAGAACAGTGCCCCGGCGACTTCCTGCGGAAGCTTTAGACCAAAAACCGGTTCGGTCAGATTGGTGAAGAATGGGGCGAGTTGTTGACACTCGGCAAGAGAAAATTCTTCCATTTCCCTTACTCTAAAATGACGAGCAATTCCCCAGTTTCTACTGCCTGTCCTGACGACACACAGATTGCTTTGACTCTACCGGACGCCGTGGCACGGACTTCGTTTTCCATCTTCATCGCCTCGATAATGAGCACTCCTTGGTCTTTATTGACCTCGTCCCCGACCGCTACCAGTACTTCTACAACCTTGCCAGGCATGAAGGCGCGGATTTCTTTTGCCCCTTCGCGGCTGTCAACCTCGCGGCCTTCCCCGGGACGGAGCGCACGCCGTTCATCAAGCAGGCGGACGCGAAAGCTCTTGCCCTCGCATGCGACTATATAGTCATCGCCTTGCGCAGCAACGTCTACGGTAAAAGAACGGTCCTCGATGAGCAGCGAATAGAGGTGGCGGCTGATTTCCCGCCCATCGACAATGCGTTCTACACCGTCGATGACGACGCGATACAGGTGATCTTCCTCGAGCTCTTGGATTTCAATACGGTGGCTCTGGTCACCGAGGGTTGCGATATACGCCATGGTCAGTCCCAAGTACAAAGGCAAAGGTTTACGGATTTCTCTTTGGCTCTTGTCTTTAGTAGAGTCCGTGCCGCCAACCGCTCGTCCGCCAAGCTGACACCCCCTTACGCAGTCCTGGCGGCAAAGCGCGAGTCACGGCCTGGTCTTTCTTGTACGCCGACAGTGCCGCCGCCGCTAAGATCACTTCGCGGTGCAGGTGGTCTTCGCCGAAGGGGAGGCCGCGGAATTCTTGCGGGATAAAGCCAGTGTCGATATCGCCGGCAAGAAACCGTGGATGTTGCAGCGCCCAACGGTGAAAGGGGATGTTCGTCGTGATTCCTTCGATCGTATACTCCTGCAAAGCACGGAGCATCCGTTGGATGGCCTCGTCGCGGGTACGACCATACGCGCATAACTTGGAAATCAGCGGATCGTAATAGATGGGTACTTCCCACCCTTCGTATACGCCGCTGTCATCGCGAATGCCAGGGCCGCTCGGGACCCGCAAGATTTCGATCTTGCCGGGGCAGGGAAAGAAGTCTCGTGCCGGGTCTTCGGCATAAATGCGGCACTCGATCGCCCATCCACGCTGCTGCACATCTTTTTGTCGCAGAGCGAGTCGCTCTCCCGCGGCAATTTCGATCTGTGCCTTGACCAAGTCGATCCCGGTCACTAGTTCAGTGATCGGGTGCTCGACTTGGATACGGGTATTCATCTCCAGGAAGTAGAAGTTTTGCTGGGCGTCTACCAAAAACTCTACCGTTCCGGCTCCCACATAGTTCACTGCCCGTGCTGCCTCGACAGCCACCTGTCCCATCTTCTCGCGTACGGTACTGTTGATGGCTGTCGAGGGTGACTCTTCGATGACTTTCTGGTGGCGACGTTGCAACGAGCATTCGCGCTCATAGAGGTGGATGATATGGCCGTAGGAGTCGCCGAGCACTTGTACCTCGACGTGCCGCGGCTTCTCGACGAACTTTTCCATATACATGCGATCGTCCCCGAATGACGACCTCGCTTCTGAGCGAACACCGCGCAGCGCTGAGATGACCTCATCACGGGAGTGGACCAGCCGCATGCCTTTCCCGCCGCCGCCGGCCGACGCCTTGAACATGACGGGAAAACCGATCCGTTCCGCGGCTTTCAGCACCTCCTCCTCGCTACCGAGGACGTCAGTGCCGGGGACAACCGGGACGCCGGCCTGCTGCATAATGGTGCGGGCGGTGACTTTATCGCCCATCTTTTCGATCGCTTCGGGCGACGGACCGATAAAGACGATCCCTGCCTCCTGACAGGCGCGGGCGAAAGCAGCCCGTTCGGACAGAAACCCATATCCCGGATGGATTGCCTCGGCACCGCTCTTCTTGGCCACCTCAATAATTTTCGGGATCGCTAAATAGCTCTCCGCCGACGGCGGCGGGCCGATCAGGTAAGCATAGTCCGCATACTGGACATGCAGTGCGGCACGGTCGGCTGTAGAGTATACCGCGACCGTTTCGATCCCCAGCTCGCGGCATGCGCGAATGACCCGAACGGCAATTTCTCCTCGGTTAGCAATTAAGATGCGTTTGAACATGACACAAACCTTGGAGGGAGGAGAGGACAGCTGAAGGCTCTGCCTCTCACCTTTTTGCTTCTTCAGCCCTAGAGTGGAATATTGCCATGTTTTTTCGGGGGATTTTTCTCCCGTTTGTTTTGCAGCATGTCCAACGCACGAATCAAATGGGGACGTGTATCAGCGGGCATGATCACTGCGTCGATATAGCCCAGTTCGGCGGCTTTAAACGGATTGGCGAAGGTACGCCGGTACTCTGTCACCAGCCGCTCACGTTCGGCCTGCGGATCTGCTGCCTTCTCGATAGCGTTACGAAAGATGATGTTCACCGCTCCGTCCGGACCCATCACGGCAATCTCTGCTGTGGGGTATGCCAGGTTAATATCCCCCCGAATGGCCTTACTCGACATGACCACATACGCGCCGCCATAAGCCTTGCGTGTAATGATAGAGATTTTGGGGACAGTCGCTTCGCAATAGGCGTACAACAGCTTTGCGCCATGTCGGATGATCCCGCCGTACTCTTGCACGGTACCGGGTAAGAACCCTGGTACGTCGACAAAGGTGATAAGAGGGATGTTGAAACAATCGCAGAACCGGACAAAACGGCCGGCCTTGGTTGAAGCGTCGATGTCCAGCACTCCGGCCAAGTAAGCCGGCTGGTTCGCCACAATCCCCACCGGACGTCCGCCAAGGCGCGCGAAACCGACGACAATATTCCGGGCAAAATCTTTGTGCACCTCAAAGAAGTAGTTTTCGTCCACCACGGTCTTGATGATGTCTTTCATATCGTAGGGCTTGGCCGGGTTATCCGGCACGACCGTGTTGAGCCTTTCGTCCCGGCGGTTAGGATCATCGTTCGCTGGCCGGACGGGCGGATCCTCCATATTGTTACTCGGCAAAAAACTGAGGAGTTCGCGAATCGCGTGAATACTCTCGCGCTCGTTCGGCGAGGAAAAATGCGCTACACCGCTGCGTGTATTGTGGGTGCTAGCGCCCCCTAGCTCTTCCATTGTCACTTCTTCATGCGTCGCCGCCCGAATCACATCCGGACCGGTAAGGAACATGTAGCTGGATTTTTCGACCATGAAGATGAAATCGGTGATAGCTGGAGAATACACCGCGCCACCGGCGCACGGCCCCATAATCGCCGAAATCTGCGGAATGACACCAGATGCGAGCACGTTGCGCAAGAAAATCTCTGCGTAACCAGCGAGACTCACCACCCCTTCCTGTACGCGGGCCCCGCCGCCGTCGTTAATCCCGACCACCGGGCATCCGGTCTTCATCGCTAAGTCCATGATCTTGCAGATCTTTTCGGCAAAGGCGCCAGACAGGCTGCCGCCGAACACGGTAAAATCCTGAGAAAAAACGAAGACTTGACGGCCATCGACCGTGCCGTAGCCGGTCACCACTCCGTCCCCTGGGATTTTTTTCTTCTCCATGCCAAAATCGGAACAGCGGTGGGTTTTGAAGCGGTCGAGTTCGACGAAGCTGCCTGGGTCGAGAAGCAAATCGATCCGTTCGCGCGCGGTAAGTTTCCCGAGCTCATGTTGCCGCCGAATGCGCTCCGGACCGCCTCCTAAGAGGGCCTCTTCGTTGCGGCGTGTGAGTTCTTCTAAGTTATCCTTCAGGCTCATAGGGGATCCTACTGATACTCCTGGTAGGAAAATGCAGGTTCCCGCTCTTGTAATATGGGGAACAAAAAAGATCAAGGGAGGGCGAATTTGTGTTGGAGACTTACC
>Ga0308420_1000905_pt1 | contig 15282 bp, 14 predicted proteins | sample HotsprSampleMS55_FD_203802 | JGI IMG/M metagenome (GOLD analysis project Ga0308420, IMG submission 203802) | Hot spring phototrophic mat microbial communities from Mushroom Spring, Yellowstone National Park, Wyoming, United States - 20090730_MS55 ... | reverse complement strand
CTCGCCCGAAGCCCGATGGGCAAAGTGCCCTACCTCGAGACCCCGCAGGGGCGGCTGTGCGAATCGGCGGTGATCCTGGAGTACCTCGAGGACGCGTTTCCGGAGCCACCGCTCCTGCCGCGCGAGCCCTTCGCGCGGGCGAAGGTGCGCGAGCTCGTCGCGGTGCTCGAGCTCCACGTCGAGCTCGTCGCGCGCCGGCTCTACCGGGGCGTGTTCTTCGGCGCGGAGCTCGACGAGTCGACGAAGCGTTCGGTCGAGCGCGATCTGGAGAAGGGGGTGCGTGCGCTCGGTCGGCTCGCGCGCTTCGACCCGTTCATCGCCGGCGCCGAGCTCACGATCGCCGACTGCGCCGCCGCACAGCATCTGCCGCTCGTCTCGCTCGCCACCCGGCTCGCGTACGGGCGCGATTTCTTCGAGGCGCTGCCGCAGCTGAAGCCCTGGCTCGCGCGCGTCGAGGCGCGGCCGGCGTTCGCCCAGGTGAAGGCCTGGCGCAAGGAGGCGCAGGAGGCGGCGAAGGCGAAGGCGCATTAGGACCGGGGAGTGGACGCCGGACTGCAGCCGCTCGCGAGCTACGCCCGCTTCTTCGTCACGCTCACCGCGGTTCTCGATCCCTTTCTCGCGATCCCGTTCTTTCTCGCGCTCACCGCCGATGCGGACGCGGTGCGCAGGCGCACGCTCGCGCGCGCGGTGGTGTGGACGGTGTTCGGCGTGCTCGCGGTCTCGGCGCTCCTCGGCGAGCGGCTCCTCGGCTGGATCGGCGCGAGCCTGCCCGCGTTTCGTGTCGGGGGCGGCCTCGTGCTCCTTCTGATGGCGCTTGCGATGCTGAACGCCGAGGCGGGCGGCGTGCGCCAGACGCGCGCCGAGGCGCAGGAGCTCTCGAGCGGGGAAGTCTCCGGCGTGGTGCCGCTCGCGGTGCCGCTGCTCGCGGGCCCCGGCGCGATCAGCACGACGATCCTCGCCGCCGAGCCGGGCGGGGCGGCGCACCGCGCGGCGATCGTCGGGTGCATCGCGGCCGCATGCGCGATCACCTGGCTTGCGCTCGCCGCCGCCGAGCCGCTCGGCCGCAGACTCGGCACGACCGGCCTGAACGTCGCGACGCGGCTCCTCGGGCTGCTGCTCGCCGCCTTCGCGATCGAGACGATGGCGGAGGGATTGCGGGGGCTTTTCCCGGCGCTCGGCTGAGCGCGCGCTCCGTTCGGGCCGCGCTCTACCCTGCCGGTCCCGGCGTCACCGATGGCTCGCCCGCGCGCTCGGCTTGGCGATGCAGCGCGCCGCCGGTGTCCGCCGAGCGCCAGGGCGGGGCCGAAAGCGCACGGCGCTTGCACGGCGTCTCGGTCGAGGAGTAGGTTTCGGCCATGATCCGGATCTCGCGGCGGGCGCTCCTCGGTTCGCTCGCCGCGCTCCTCGGCTCGGGGAGCGCTTCGGCGCAGGGGCGCGGCGACGTGCGCGAGGGGCCGCCGCTCGCGGCCTCTGCGCAGGAACAGCGCCTTCTCGACGTCCTCGCCGACGTCGGGCGCAACCAGCGCTATCTCAGCGTTCCGGAGGAGGATGGCCGGCTTCTGCGCGTGCTCGTCGAATCGATCGGCGCGCGCCACGCCGTCGAGATCGGCACCGGGACCGGCTATTCGGGGCTGTGGCTAGCGCTCGGCCTCGTCGGCACCGCCGGGCGGCTCACGACCTTCGAGATCGACCGGCGACGCCACGCGATGGCGCGCGAGAACTTTTCCCGAGCCGGGGTCGGCGAAGTCGTCACCGCGGTCCTCGGAGACGCGCACGTCGAGGTAAAGAGACTTTCCGGTCCGCTCGACCTCGTCTTCCTCGACGCCGACAAGGAAGGCTATCTCGATTACCTGACGAAACTGCGTCCCCTCGTTCGCCCCGGCGGGCTGGTGGTCGCGCACAACATGGCCTCGCCGCCGCCCGATCCCGCCTACGTGCGGGCGGTCACCACCGATCCCGCACTCGAGACCGTTTTCCTCAACATGCACGCGGCCGGCGTCGGCGTGACGCTGAAGAAGCGCTACGCTTGAGCGTGCGCCGCGCGCTCGCGCTTCGGCAACCGCGCTCAGCAGCCGGCGAGGAAGTTGGCCGCCTCCTGCCAGAGCCTCTCGCGGAGCCGCTCGCGGAAGTATCCGAAGTGCCCGAGCGAGCCATAGCGGGCGGAGTCGAGCACGACGAGCTCCTTCGCCGCCGCGTTCGGATAGAGGTCGAGGAGCGCCCGGACGGCGGCGGGCGGTGCGCAGGGATCGTCCGAAGCGGTGTAACTGCGGATCGGCGCGCGAAGCCGCGCCTAGCCCGTCTCTTCGCCGAGCGCCCCGACGGCGTAGCGCGGATGCCGGCACCAGCGCGCCCATTCGAGGGCGACTCCGCCCGGAAGGTCCTCGCCGCCGGTGAGCGCGCGCATCGGCAGGAAGCCGAAGAGCGCCGAGGCCGCCGGGATGAGCGCGTGCGTGAAGAACCACATCCGGAGGCGCGCGGCGCCCCCCAGTGCCGCCCGTAACCGCTCGGTGCGCCGAAGAAAAGCGCACCCGCGAGCCGTTCGATCCCCGGGACGAGTCCGAGCGCATTCGCGCCGAAGCTGTGACCGACGCAGAAGAGCGCTGCGCCGGGTGCGCGCGCGGCGAGATGGCCGAGCGCCGCGGCGGCGTCGAGGGCGGCCCAGTCGCCCATGCGCGCGCGAAGGGCGCGCAGCGGCCCGCGGCGCGAATCTCCGATTCCGCGGTGGTCGAAGCGGAGCACGGTGAAGCCGCGATCGGCGAGGTAGTCGGCGAAGCGCCCGTAGTAGTGGCGGCGCGCGCCTGCCGCGCCATGGATCAGCACCGCGCGGCCGTTCGGTTCGCGCGGCGCATGGAGCGTCGCCGCGAGCCGGTAGCCGTCGCGCGCCTCGATCTCGAGGGCTTCGGCCACCTTGTCAGGACTTCGGCACCGGACGCGGCCGGCCTTCGGCGTCGATCGCGACGTAGGTGAGGGTTGCCTCGGTCACCTTGACGACGTGCGGGTTCTCGGGCCTGCGCTCGGCGTACACCTCGACCCGCACCGTGATCGAGGTCGTGCCGACGCGCACGACGTCGGCGTAGAACGAGAGCAGGTCGCCCACCTCGACCGGCTGCTTGAAGACGAACTCGCGCACCGCGACGGTCGCGACGCGCCCGCGCGCGATCCGGATCGCGACGGTGGCCCCTGCGATGTCCACCTGCGCCATGATCCAGCCGCCGAAGATGTCGCCGTGCTGGTTCGCGTCGGCCGGCATCGGCATCACGCGCAGCGCCGGCTGCCGGCCTTCGGGAAGCGTCCCGACCGCGGGGCGCACAGAGTCTGCGCTCATCGCTCGCCCCGGCTCGCGAGGTAGTGCAGCGGCCCGCCGCGAAACGGCGCGAAGCCGGTGCCGAAGACGAGCCCGACGTCCACCAGATCGGCGTCGGCGACGATGCCTTCGGCCAGGACCGCTTGCGCCTCGGCGAGATAGGGCTCGATGAGCGCCTCGACGAGGTCTTCGCGGAAGGCGTCGGGTGGGCCCTTGACCGGCTTGCCATCGGCCCAGCGGTAGATGCCCTGGCCGTTCTTGCGGCCGAGGTGGCCGAGTGCCACCTTGTTCGCGAGCGTCTGCGGCACCTCGACCTCCGCGCGCGCCTTCTTCGCGAGCTCGCGTCCGGCGGCGAGGCAGATGTCGAGCCCGACGGTGTCGGCGAGCTCCATCGGTCCCATCGGCATGCCGAAGGCTTCCATCGCCGCATCCAGCGTCTCGGGCTTCATGCCCTCTTCGAGCATCCGGAAGGCGTTCTGCAGGTAGGGGCCGAGCACGCGGTTGACGAGGAATCCCGGAGAGTCCTTGACCGGCAGCGGCAGTTTGTCGAGCTGGCGCACGAAGGCCGCTGCCCGCAGGGCTAGCCCGGGATCGGTGCGGTTCGCGGAGACCACTTCCACCAGGCTCATCTGCGGCACCGGATTGAAGAAGTGGATGCCGACGAGGCGCGAGGGGTCGGCGAGCGCGGTGGCGATGTCGGAGAGCTTCAGGCTGGAAGTGTTGGTCGCGAGGATGGCGTCGGACCGCGCCTCGGCTTCGAGCTTCGCGAAGAGCGCGCGCTTGGCAGCGAGGTCCTCGAAGATCGCCTCGACGAGGACATCGGCGCGCCGTGCCCCGGCGCCGGCGACATCGGGCACGAGCCGGTCCATCGCGTCGCGCTCGCGGCGCGCGTCGCGAAGCCTGCGCGCGAAGAGCGTCGCGGCGCGCGCGAGCGCCGGCGCGATGCGCTCGGGCGCGGTGTCCTGCAGCGTCACCCGCATGCCGGCGAGCGCGCATACCGCGGCGATGTCGCCGCCCATCACGCCCGCGCCCACCACGTGCACATGTCGCGCGCGGAAATTGGAGCTCTTGCCGAGCGACTTGAGTCTCTCCTGGAGGAAAAAGAGCCGGACCAGGTTCCGCGTCGTCGGGTGCTCGAAGAGCATGCGGATCGAGCATTCGGGATCGTCCGGGCGGGCGAACGGGTTCCCGTCGTAGCGCTGCCAGAGCGCGAGGATCGCGTAGGGTGCGGGATAGTGCTCGCGTCGGGCGCGTTTCGCCACGCGACGCCTCGCCTGCGCGGCGACCCACGGACGAAGCGGGCCCGCGAGCAGGCGCTCGGCGATTCCGAGCGCGCGCGGCGCGGGGGCTTCGAGCGTCAGGATGCGGGCGGCGTTTTCGAAGATGCGCTCCGGCACCACCTCGGTGACAAGCCCGATGCGCTTTGCGCACCGCGCGTCCACCGAACGGCCGGTGAGCAGCAGGTCGAGCGCCGCGGCCGGGCCCACCACCCGCGGAAGCCACTGGATGCCGTGCCAGGCGGGGACGATGCCGAGCTTCACCTCGGGCAGCGCGAAGCGCGTGCGGGGATGGTCGAGCGCGACGCGGTAGCGGCATGCGAGCGCAAGCTCGAGCCCTCCGCCCATGCAGAAGCCGTTCACCATCGCGGTGGTGGGAAAGGGGAGGCGGTGGAGCTTCTCCAGCACCTCCCAGCCGAGGCGCACGAAGTCGAGTGCCTCCTCGGCGGAGGCGAAGCGGGTGAATGCTTCTACGTCGGCGCCGGCGACGAAGTTCTCCTTCGCCGAGCGGAGGACGAGTCCCCGCGGCGGCTGCGCGGCGAGCGCCTCCAGCGCCGCGCCGAGCTCTTCGAGCGCCTCGCGCGAAAGCGTGTTGACCGACTCTCCCGCCTTGTCGAAAGCGAGCCAGGCGAGCCCTTCGGCGTCGCGCTCCAGGCGCCAGTGGCGCCATACGGTCGTCGCGAGGTTCATGTCGCTTCGACGAGCATCGCGCCGCCGAGCCCCCCACCGATGCAGATCGCCGCGATGCCGCGCTTGGCGCCCTTGCGCTTCAGCACCTTCAGCAGATGGAGCACGATGCGCGCCCCGGAAGCTCCCACCGGATGGCCGAGCGCGATCGCGCCGCCATCGACGTTGAGCCGCTCCTCCTCGAGCGCACCGAGCGCGCCGTCGAGCCCGAGCGCGCTGCGGCAGTAAGCGGGATCCTTCCACGCCGCGAGGCAGGCGAGCACCTGCGCCGCGAAGGCTTCGTTGATCTCCCAGTAGTCCACGTCCGGGAGGCCGAGGTTGTGCCGGCGCAGGATGGGGGTGGCGGCGTGCACCGGCCCCAGGCCCATCTCGGCCGGATCGAGCCCCGCCCACTGCGAATCGAGGATGCGGCCGAGGGGCGCGAGATCGTGCCGGCGCAGCGCCTCCTCGGAGGCGAGCACGAGCCAGCAGGCGCCGTCGGTGACCTGCGAGCTGTTGCCGGGCGTGATGTTGCCGTACTTGCGATCGAAAAAGGGCTTTAGCTTCGCGAGCCCTCGGACCGAGGAGTCGCGCCGCACGCCGTCGTCGAGACCGTACACCTCGCCCTTCGCGTCGTAGAGCGGCTCGACCTCGCCGCCGCCCGGTGCGAGCAGGCCCTCGTCTTGCGCGCGCGCCGCGCGCTGGTGGCTGCGCGCGGCGTACGCATCCATCTCGGCGCGCGAGATTCCGAAGCGGTGCGCGAGGTTCTCGGCCGTCTGGCCCATCAGAAGCCCCACCATCGGATCGGTGAGCCCCTTCAGGATGCCGACCACCGGCGAGAGCAGGGAGCGCACCGGAAGCCGTGCGAAGACGAGCGCACGCTCGCGCGCGCTGCGCGCCGCGCTCAGGGCCGAGAACCAGAGCACGGCGCGTTCGGGGTAGAGCAGCGGCGTGCGCGAAAGCGCATCGGTGCCGCCGGCGAGCACGAGCTGCGAACGTCCGGCGAGGATGTTCGCGACCGCCGCATCGAGTGCCTGCATCCCGGAGGCGCAGTTGCGCATCACGGTCCACGCTGGAACCTTCTCGCCGCAACCGATGCGCAGCGCCGCGACGCGCCCGATGTTCGGCTCCTCGGGCGAGGGCGCCGCGCAGCCGAGGATCACCTCGTCGAGCGCCTCGGGCTCGAACCTCTGGCGCGCCAGAAGCGCGCGGCCGGCCTGCACCGCGAGGTCCGAAGCGGAGAAAGGTCCGGGGCGGTTCTTCGCCTTGAGAAAGGGTGTCCGCGCGCCGTCGACGACGTAGATCGGTTTTGCGTATCCGGCCATGCGTCCTGCCTTCCTCCCTCGCCCTCAAGCCGCGGCGCGCCGGGCGGTTTCCTTTTCGCGCGCCAGCCGCTCCGCGATTTCCGCGCGGCCGAAGTCGGGCGGGAAGTCGTCGACCGCGATCGCGCGCCGGCGCAGCGCTTCCTTGCGCTGCCACTGCGCGTACTCTTCGGCATCCAGGATGCCGAGATCGCGTGCACGCGCGGCGGTGTCGGTGCCGGGCTGCGGCGCGAGCGCGCCCGAGCGCACCGCTTCGCGCAGTTTCTTCTCGATCGGCTCGCAGGCGCAGGTGGCGAGGAACGCCGCCTCCAGCGCTGCGGCGGCCTCCTCCTCGTCCTTCGCGAGATAGACGCCGGCGGTGAGCCGATCGCGCGCCGCACCGGGCTCGAGCAGAAGCTTGGCGCAGCGGTGATTGTGCCGGTCTTTGGGCGGGCGGAACGGCGTGCCGAGCGGGAAGACCGCGAGCCGCAGCCAGCGGCGCAGCCACGGCACCGGGAAGTTGGCGTAAATCGCATCGATCGCCTGCTGCGCCTGCCAGAGCGCATCCCGCACCGCCCAGTGCACGAGCGGAAGATCCTCCTTCGGGCGGCCGTCGTCCTCGTAGCGCTTGAGCGTCGCCGACACGAGGACCATCATCGAAAGCACGTCGCCGAGGCGCGCCGAGATCTTCTCCCGGCGCTTGAGGGCACCGCCCATCGCCAGCATCGAGATGTCGGCGAGGAAGGCGAACGCGGCCGAGAGGTGCGAGGCGCGCTGGTAGTAGCGCCGCGTCTCGGGCGCGCAGCCCGAAGGCGCAGGCGCAAGACGCGAGCCGGTCAGCCCGTGCACGAACGAGCGCATGCCGTTCGCGATCACATGGCCGATGTGCGAGGTGAAGGCGTCGTCGAATTCGCGCGAAGCCGCCTCGCCCGAAAGCTCCTTCGCCGCGCGCATCTCGCGCAGCACGTAGGGATGGCAGCGGATCGCCCCCTGGCCGAAGATGATCAGGCTGCGCGTGAGGATGTTCGCGCCTTCGACCGTGATCCCGACCGGTATCACCTGGTAGCCGCGGCCGACCCAGTTGTTCGGTCCGAGACAGATGCCCTTGCCGGCGTGGATGTCCATCGCGTCGTTGACGCAGGCGCGCGCGCGCTCGGTGAGGTGATACTTCGCGATCGCGGAGAGGACCGCGGGTTTTTCGCCGAGGTCCACTGCGCCGGCGGTGAACACGCGCATCGCCTCCATCAGATAGGCGTTCGCCGCGATGCGCCCGAGCGCTTCCTCGACCCCTTCGAGTCGGCCGATCGGGGTCCGGAACTGGCTTCGCACGCGCGCATATGCGCCGGTCGCGCGCGCGAGCGCCTTCGCGCCGCCCGCCGAGGAGGCGGGAAGCGAGATCGCGCGCCCGGCGGCAAGGCAGCTCATCAGCATCATCCACCCTTTTCCGGCGTATTCGGGCCCGCCGATGATCCAGTCGATCGGCATGAAGACCTCGCGCCCGCGCGTCGGGCCATTCTGGAAGGCGGCGTTGAGCGGAAGATGGCGTCGTCCGATCTCGACGCCGGGGGTGCTCGCGGGAACGAGCGCGCAGGTGATGCCGAGGTCCTCGCGGCCGCCGAGCAGCCGCTGCGGGTCGTAGAGCCGGAAGGCGAGGCCGAGGAGCGTGGCCACCGGCGCGAGCGTGATGTAGCGCTTGTCCCAGGTCACGCGCATGCCGAGCACCTGCCGGCCCTGCCATTCGCCGTGGCACACCACGCCATGGTCCGGGATCGAGGCGGCGTCCGAACCCGCCTCGGGGTTGGTGAGCGCGAAGCAGGGGATCTCGAGGCCTTTCGCGAGCCGCGGGAGGTAGTGGTTTTTCTGCGCCTCGGTGCCGTAATGCAGCAGCAGCTCCGCGGGCCCGAGCGAGTTCGGCACCATCACGCTCACCGCGAGCGCGTTCGAGCGCGTCGAGAGCTTCGCCACCACCGCCGAGTGCGCGAGCGCCGAGAACCCGAGCCCGCCGTAGGCCTTCGGGATGATCATGCCGAAGAAACCCTTGTCTTTGAGGTACTGCCAGACCTCGGGCGGAAGGTCGCAGCGTTCGTGCGTGACTTCCCAGTCGCGTGTCATCGCGCACACTTCCTCGACCGGGCCGTCGAGGAATGCCTGCTCCTCGTCCGAGAGCTTCGGCGCCGGAACCGCGAGCAGCCGGTCCCAGCGCGGCTTGCCCGAGAAGAGCTCCCGCTCCCACCACACGGTGCCCGCTTCGATCGCCTCCTTCTCGGTCCGAGACATCTCCGGCAGGATGCGTCGGTAGAGCGCGAGCACCGGATCGCTCAGGATGCGGCGGCGCAGCGCCGGCAGGTTGAGCGCGACGGCGGCCGCGAGGAACGCGCCGGCGAGCGCGAGACTCGCACCGGTACCGGCTTCGAGTGCGATCGTCCAGATGGCGAGCACCAGCGCAGCGGCGGCGGTCCAGACCGCGAGCGGAGCCTGGAAGTAGGCGAGCGCGGCGAGGAGGGCGGCGGTGCCTGCGGCGAATCCGAGCATGACGAGCCTCCTCTCTTGCGCGCGGGCGCTAGGCGGTGTGCTGCGGGCTCCTTGCGCCAGGCAGCGGCGCGAGAAGCCCGGCAGCGAGAAACGGTACCAGACGCTCTTCGAGCCGCCGCGCGTCGTACCGGTCCTCCGGCTTGCAGCCGGCGATGAGATGCACCGTGTCGGTCGCCGCGAGCGTCCAGGCGAGCGTGCCGAACATGAAATGCAGGCGCCAGACGAGCTCCTCGCGCGGAAACTGCGGCAGCGCGCGCTCGAACGCCGCCTTGTAGCGCTCCATCGCCCCAGCGTAGAGCGCGCCGATGAGGTGCCGGATCTCTCGCGCCGGTTCGGTGTAGGCACGGCCGAGCAGGCGCACGAAGTTGCGCCCGCCTCCGCGCACGTCCTCGAAAAGCCGCAGTCCCGGCGCGACGAAGGCGCGGATGATCGCTTCGGGCGCCGGCGGCGCACCGCCCGCCTCCTGCTCCAGGCGCTCGAGGGCAGCGATGCGCTCGGCGTTCATCGGATCGAGGCGGCGCCGGAACACCGCCTCGATCAGCGCGCTCTTGGAGCCGAAGTGGTAATTCACCGCCGCGAGATTGACCCCCGCGCGCGCGGTGAGCTGGCGCATCGAGGTTCCCTCGAAACCGTGACGCATGAAGAGCTCCTCTGCGGCATCGAGGATGCGCAGGCGCGTCTCGCCGGACGGCTTCGCAGGGCGCTGCGGCATCGTCCGAATCGGATTGAAACGAGTGTTTGAATGCTAGCCGTCCGGCACCGGCGCGTCAAGGCGTTGCGCCGCACGCACTAGAATGGATCCCTTCGCATGGCCCTCTCGCGACATCATCGCTCCGCTCCCACGCAGCCGCTCACGCGCGAAGAGTGGCGAGCGATCCCGCTGCTCCTGCCTTACCTCTGGGAGTACCGCGGACGGGTCGCCGCCGCGCTCGTCTTCCTCGTCTGCGCGAAGCTCGCCAACGTCGGCGTGCCGCTCGCGATGAAGGAGGTCGTCGATCGGCTCGACCCGAAGCTCGCGGTGGTGGCGTTGCCGGCGGCGATGCTCGCGATCTACGGCTTGCTGCGCTTTTCCGCCACGCTCTTCGCCGAGCTGCGCGACGTGGTGTTCGTGCGCGTGGCGCAGCGCGCGATGCGGCGCGTCGCGCTCGGGGTCTTCCGCCACCTGCACAGTCTCTCGCTGCGCTTTCATCTCGAGCGTCAGACCGGCGGTATGACGCGCGACATCGAGCGCGGCACGCGGGGCATCTCGACGCTGCTCTCGTACGCGATTTTTTCCCTCCTGCCGGTGATCTTGGAGTTCGCGCTGGTGGCCGCGGTGCTTCTCGGGCGCTTCGACTGGCGTTTTGCCGCGGTCACCTTCGGCGCGGTCGCCGTCTACATCGCGTTCACCGTCGCGCTCACCGAGTGGCGCATGGAGATCCGTCGCCGCGCGAACGAGCTCGACTCGCGCGCCCATACGCGCGCGGTGGACAGCCTGCTCAATTTCGAGACGGTGAAGTACTTCGGCAACGAGGAATACGAGGCGCGGCGCTACGACGAGAGCCTGCAGAAGTACGAAGCGGCGGCGGTGAAGACCGAGGCTTCGCTCGGTCTGCTCAACATCGGCCAGAGCTTCGTCATCGCGGCGGCGGTGACCGCGCTGATGTTCCTCGCCGCCGAGGGGGTGGTGGCGGGCCAACTTACGATCGGCGATCTGGTGTTGGTGAACGGGCTTCTCATCCAGCTCTACATCCCGCTCAACTTCCTCGGCATGCTGTACCGCGAGATCAAGCAGTCGCTGCTCGACATGCACCGCATGTTCGCGCTCCTTGCCGAGCGGCGCGAAGTCGAGGACCGGCCGGGCGCAGTGGATCTGCCACCGGGACCGGCGACGGTCGAATTCCGCGACGTGGATTTCCACTACGAGCCCGCGCGCCCCATCCTGCGGGGCGTCTCGTTCGCCATCCCCGCGGGCCGCCGCGTCGCGGTGGTCGGACCCTCGGGCTCGGGCAAGTCCACGCTCGCGCGGCTGCTCTACCGCTTCTACGACGTCACCGGCGGTGCGATCCTCGTCTGCGGGCGCGACGTGCGCGAGCTACGCCAGGCGAGCCTGCGCGCGGCGATCGGCATCGTGCCGCAGGACACCGTCCTCTTCAACGACACCATCGGCTACAACATCCGCTACGGGCGCCCGGAGGCGAGCGAGGAAGAGGTGATCGAGGCCGCGCGCGCGGCGCATCTCCACGACTTCATCCAGAGCCTGCCGCAGGCATACGACACGATGGTGGGCGAGCGCGGCCTCAAGCTGTCCGGCGGCGAGAAGCAGCGCGTCGCGATCGCACGCGCACTGCTCAAGAACCCCCGCATCCTGGTCTTCGACGAGGCCACCTCGGCGCTCGATTCCAAGTCCGAACGGGCGATCCAGGCCGAGCTCGAGCGCATCGCCCGCGGGCGCACCACGCTCGTCATCGCGCACCGGCTGTCCACCGTGATGGATGCCGACGAGATCCTGGTGCTCGTGCGCGGGGCGATCGTCGAGCGCGGCACGCACCGCGAGCTGGTCGCCGCCGGCGGCGAGTACGCGCGCATGTGGACGCTGCAGCAGCAGGCGGCGGCGGCCGAGGCGGCGCTGCAAGACTCGCAGGCGCAAAGCGAGGAAGCGCTCGCGCGGCAGTCGCGCTACGGCTGAACGGGGCGGGGGCGGCGGCGGGATTCCCGCAGAAGGGGGCCGCTCGCCCCGGGCTCGAAGAGGCACGAAGTTCGTGCCGCAGTCCTTTCATTTCGCTTGCCTTTTCGGCGTGGACCGGGCTAGACTCGCGCCGCGGTAGCGAACAAGAAGACGAACATGCGCTCGGGAGAGGGAAGACAGCTGCACGGGCTGGAGAAGATCGTCGCGATCGCGGCGCTCGCGGCGGTGCTCGCGCTGGCGATCGGCTTCGCGCAGGCGCGCGAGGTCGTGCGTTCCGGCGAGCCGCTTTCCCTGCGCTCGTCCGCGGCGCTGGTGCAGGACGCAGCGAGCGGGGAGACGCTCTACGCCAAGAACCACGACGCGGTGCTGCCGATCGCCTCCATCACCAAGCTGATGACCGCGCTCGTGATCGTCGAGAGCGGGCTCGACCTCGGCCAGCGCGTGGTGATCAGCCCGGAGGACTACGACACGCTCAAGGGGACGCGCTCGCGGCTGGGCGCGGGCGCGGTGCTGACGCGCGACGAGCTGCTCTTGCTCGCGCTGATGGCGTCGGAAAACCGCGCGGCGGCGGCCCTCGGGCGCACCTTTCCGGGCGGTACCGCAGCCTTCGTCGCCGCGATGAACGCGCGCGCCCGGCTGCTGGGGATGGCGGATACGCATTTCGTGGACGCGAGCGGGCTTTCCCCCGCCAACGTCTCGAGCGCGCACGATCTTGCCCGTCTGGTGGCGGCGGCGCACGCGCACCCGCTGATCCGCGACTATTCGACCCGCGAGCGCGCGGTGGTACAGGTGTTCGGCCAGCCGCAGGAATTCCGCAACACCAACCGGATGGTGCGCCACGGGAGCCGGGAAGTCGCCCTTTCCAAGACCGGCTACCTCGCCGAGGCGGGTCGCTGTCTGGTGCTGCGCCTGCACGTCGCCGCGCGCGAACTGACCGTGGTGCTGCTCGACTCCTCGGGCAAGTACGGGCGTCTCGCCGACGTCGCGCGCATCCGCAGGTGGCTCGAGACGAGCGCCGCGCGCGAGGTGCGGGGCTAGCCTGCCGCGGCGGCGCAGACCGGCTGCGAGGACGATCGTTCTGCAGCCGGCGCGGAGTCGGCTCAGGCGGCTCCGATGCGCCGATCCTCGCGGGGGTAGCCGATGGCGCGGCCGATGCGCTCGGCGGCCTCCCGGACGAGCGGCCCCCAGTGCGCCTTCATGCGCTCGGCAGGCGAGGAGATGGAAAGCGCCGCGACCAGCCGCCCGGCGTCGTCGCGCACCGGTGCGGCGACGCAGCGTACGCCGGCTTCCGCTTCCTCGTTGTCGGTCGCCCAGCCCTGGCGCTGGATGCGCTCGAGCTCGCGCTCGAGCTGCGCCACCGTGGTGATCGAATTTTTCGTGAGCGCGCGCAGTCCGGTGCGGCGCGCGTAGTCGCGAAGCCGGGCGAAGCCGTCTTCCAGCAGGAAGAGCTTGCCGGCGGCGGTGACGTGCAGCGGCGCGCGCGTGCCCACCACGTGCACCACGCGCATCGCCGAGCGCCCCGACGAGGTGCGCTCGACGTAGACGATCTCGTCATCGTGGCGCACGGTGAGGTTCACGGTTTCGCCCGTCTGCGCGTGCAGCTCGCGCATCACCGGTAGCGCCCACTCGCGCACGTTGATGCGAGACTTGACGAGGTTGCCGAGCTCGAGCAGCCGCATGCCGAGCCGGTAGGCGCCTGGCTCGACGCGGTCCACGAAGCGGCTGGCGGCCATCGCCGCCAGGATGCGGTGCGCGGTCGACGGATGCAGCCCTGCGTACTGGGCCACCTGCTTCAGCCCGAGGGGCTCCGGGTGCTCGGCCAGCACATCGAGCAGCTTCATCATGCGCTCGATCACCTGGATCGGGCTCTTCTGCGAATCGCGCAAGGCCATGACGCGGATTCTATCCCGCGATGTGAAATGCGCCGTCGCCGCGCGCGTCGTACACTTCCGCCCCATGGCCGTCATCACCTGCATCGCCGACCTGCGCGAACAGGCACAGCGCCGGGTCGCGAAGACCATTTTCGACTACGTGGAGCGCGGCTCCTACGAGGAAGAGACACTGCGCGCCAACCGCGCCGACTTCGAACGCATCCGGCTGCGCCAGCGCGTGGCGGTGGACGTCGCCGCGCGCTCGACCCGCACGCGGCTGCTCGGCGAGGAGGTGGCGATGCCGGTGGCGCTCGCGCCGGTGGGTCTCACCGGGCTCAACTGGGCCGACGGCGAGATCCTCGCCGCGCGCGCCGCCTCCCGCTTCGGCGTGCCGTACACCCTCTCGACCATGTCCATCTGCTCGATCGAGGACGTCGCGGCCGCGGTTCCGAAGCCCTTCTGGTTCCAGCTCTACGTGATGCGCGACCGCGGCTTCGCCGCCGAGCTCGTCGCGCGCGCGCGCGCGGCGAAGTGCTCGGCACTGGTGCTGACGCTCGATCTGCAGATCCAGGGCCAGCGCCATCGGGACCTCAAGAACGGGCTCACCGTGCCGCCGAGATGGAGCGCGCGCATGCTGGCCGACGTCCTGATGCACCCGCGCTGGGCGCTCAACGTGCTCGCGAGCCGGCGCAAGAGCTTCGGCAATCTCGAGGGGCGCATTCGCGGTGCCGACAGCCTCGCGACGCTCTCGCAGTGGATCGCCGGCCAGTTCGACCCGACGCTTTCCTGGAAGGATGTCGAGTGGGTGAAGGGGCTGTGGGGCGGGAAGCTCGTCCTCAAGGGCATTCTCGATCCCGAGGACGCGAAGATCGCTGCCGGCCTCGGTGCGGACGCGATCGTGGTCTCCAACCACGGCGGCCGCCAGCTCGACGGCACGGTGTCCTCGATTCGCGCCCTGCCGGGGATCGTCGAGGCGGTCGGCGACCGCACCGAGGTGCTGCTCGACGGCGGCGTGACGACGGGGCAGAGCGTGTTGAAGGCGCTCGCGCTCGGGGCGCGCGCGGTGATGATCGGGCGGGCCTACATCTACGGACTCGGCGCGATGGGCGAGGCGGGTGTGACGACCGCGCTCGAGCTCATTCAAAGGGAACTGGACGTCACCATGGCGCTCTGCGGGCTGCGCGACGTGAAGGAGGCCGGGCCGGCGATCCTCTGGCCGCGCTGACATGGCCTGGCCGCTCGAGCGCTACGCGCGGCTGTCGGTCGCTGCCGCGCTCGCCACCCTCGCCCTCAAGAGCGCCGCCTGGTGGGTGACCGGGTCGGTCGGACTGCTCTCCGACGCGCTCGAATCGTTCGTCAACCTCGCCGCGGCGCTCCTCGCGCTCTCGATGCTGCGCCTTGCGGCGCGGCCGCCGGACGCGGCGCACCCGTACGGGCGCCACAAGGCCGAGTACTTCGCGAGCGGCATCGAGGGGGCGCTGATCGTGCTCGCGGCGGCGAGCATCGCGTACGCCGCGCTGCCGCGGGTCTTGGATCCGCAGCCGATCGCCGCGCCCTGGCTCGGTATCGCGATCAACGCCGCCGCCTCGGCGATCAACCTCGGCTGCGGGCTGGTGCTCATCGGCGCCGGCCGGCGCCTCGACTCGATCGCGCTCGAGGCCGA
>Ga0308420_1000904_pt1 | contig 15290 bp, 19 predicted proteins | sample HotsprSampleMS55_FD_203802 | JGI IMG/M metagenome (GOLD analysis project Ga0308420, IMG submission 203802) | Hot spring phototrophic mat microbial communities from Mushroom Spring, Yellowstone National Park, Wyoming, United States - 20090730_MS55 ... | reverse complement strand
GCGAAGCTCTTCGCCCTTCTGGTGCTGGAAGGGGCTTTGCTCGCGACGGCGGGCGCGGCGCTCGGGCTTGCGCTCGGACATGCGGCGATCGGCGCGATCGGCCTTGCGCTCGAGGCGCGCCACCAGGGGAGCCTCGACGCGCTCGTCTTTGTCGCCGAAGAGTGGGCGATCCTCGCGGCGGCGATCGCGGTCGGCGTCGTCGCCGCGCTCGCGCCGGCCGCGCGGGCGACGCGCGTCGAGGTCGCCGAGGCGCTCGCCGAAGGTTGATGCCACGGAAAGGAGGCTTGCATGAAGCTCACAGTCGCGATCGCAGGAATCGTGTGCACGCTCGCCGCGGGGGCGCCGGCGCTCGCCGATCCGAAGGCGGGCCAGAAGAAGGACGACGCGGCGCACATCAAGCGCGACATCGAGGCGCACCGCACGATGGCGGCGGCGCACGAAGCGGCCGCCCGCTGCCTGGAAGCCGGACGGCCGGAGAAGGACTGCCATGCGCAGCTCGCCAAGGACTGCAAGAACGTCGGCATCGGCAAGTACTGCGGCATGCGCCACCGGCACTGAGCGCGGTGTTATACTCGCCGCGATGGCTCGCGCGATGCTCGCCCTCGCCCTCGCGTTCCTCGGCGCCGTCGCGCACGCGCAAGGCGGCGCTCACGCGCCGGCGCCGGGGGTCGATCCGGCGCTCTTCCGCCCTCTTCCGGAGCGCAACGACGTCGTGTCGTGGAAGCTCCTCGCGCAGGTCGAGCTCGTGCGCCAGAAGGAGCGCTTCGTGCCGAAGTTCTCGGCCGCGGTCTCCGCGCTCGACGGCAAGGAAGTGAAGCTGCAGGGCTTCATGCTGCCGCTCTCGATGGGCGAAAAGCAGTCGCACTTCGTCCTCGCGTCGATGCCCCAGTCCTGCGCCTTCTGCCTTCCGGGCGGCCCGGAGAGCCTCGTGGAAGTGAAGGCGAAGCGCCCGGTGCCCTTCGGCTACGAGCCGGTGGTGGTGAGCGGCAGACTGCAGGTGCTGCGCGACGATCCGAGCGGCGTGTTCTACCGTCTCGTCGACGCGGTGCAGACACAGTAGCCAGGGGTCGCCCCGGCTTCAGATGCAATAGAGTTGCATTTAGCGCCGCGCGCGGCTAGACTCCAGGCCGTGCGCGCCGCATTCGTCCGCGTTTTCCTCGCGCTTGGGCTCGTCTTCGCCGCGCAGGGCTCGCTCGTCCATCCGCTCGTGCACCTGGACGATGCCGGGCTGCCGGTCCATCGGGCGGCAGGGCAGGACACGCGCGAGGGGGAGGAGGACGGCACGGGTGTGCTCTGCGATGCGATCGCTGCGCTCAGCGCCTGCGCGCATTCGGCGGGAGGGGCGCTCGCCACCGAACTCGAAGCGGGCGCGCCGCGCGCGCGAACCGCGCGCAGCCGCTCCGGTCCCTCCTCCGCGCTCGCCTACCGAAGCCAGGCGCCTCCGACCGCGCTCCTCTGATCCGGATCCGGGCGCGCCGCAGCGCGGCGCGAAGGGTGGTTTTTCGATCGAGGAGCAGCTCATGGTTCGTGCAGGAAAGTGCGCGGCGGTGCTCGCCGCCGCGTCGGTCATTTCGCTTCCGGCATGGTCTCAGGAGGCGGACATCCGCAGGCTTCGCGAGGAAATCCGCGAGCTTCGCGAAGCGTACGAGAGACGGATCGAAGCGCTCGAGAAGCGGCTTCGGGAGGCGGAGGCGCGCACGGCGCCTGCGCCCGTGCCGCAGGCCGAAGGCCCGCGCGCCTTCAATCCCGAGATTTCGCTGATCTTGCAGGGCACGCTCGCGCGCAGTTCGCGCGATCCCGAGACCTACGAGATCACCGGCTTTGCGCCTTCGGGCGGCGAAGTCGGCCCGCCGCGCCGCGGTTTCTCGCTTGCCGAATCCGAGCTCGTCGTCTCGGCGAACGTGGATCCGTACTTCAGCGGAAAGCTCGTCGCCGCGCTCACGCCCGAAAACGAAGTCGAGGTCGAGGAAGCCTACTTCCGCACGCTCGCGCTCGGCGGCGGCTTCACGCTGAAAGGCGGGCGCTTTCTCTCCGGGATCGGCTACCTGAACGAGATCCATCCGCACGCGTGGGACTTCCAGGACGCCCCGCTCCCCTATCGGGCGTTTCTCGGCGGCCGGCTGGGCGACGACGGGCTTCAGCTCCGCTGGGTCGCACCGACGCGGATCTTTGTCGAGCTCGGCGCCGAAGCAGCCCGGGGTCGCGGATTTCCCTCGACCGACCGCCCGCGCCACGGCGCAGCCGCATGGAGTCTTTTCGGCCGGCTCGGCGGAGACCTCGGCGCGAGCACCGCCTGGCGCGCGGGCCTCTCGTACCTTCGTGCCTCGGCTCGCGATCGCGCGTTCACGGACCACGATTCGCTCGACAACGACGTCACGCAATCGTTCAGCGGTCGAAGCCGGCTCTGGATCGCGGACTTCGTGCTCAAGTGGGCTCCGGACGGAAACCCCCGGGCGACGAATTTCAAGCTCCAGGGCGAGTACTTCCGCCGGCACGAGACCGGCACGCTCACGTACGACGATACCCCCGTACTGCGGTTCGGCGCGGTCTTCACCGACGCCTACTCGAGCCGCCAGTCGGGCTGGTATCTGCAGGCGGTCTACCAGTTCATGCCGCGCTGGCGCCTGGGCTATCGCCACGACCGCCTCGACTACGGCAGCGTGTACAACGCGATCGTCGCGAACGGCCTTGGACCGACGGCCGCCGATTTTCCGCTTCTCATGACCCGGCACAACCCGACGCGCAGGACCGCGATGATCGATTGGAGCCCGAGCGAGTACAGCCGGCTTCGGCTGCAGCTCGCCTCCGACCGCTCGCGCTTCGGCCTCGCCGATCGGCAGGCGCTCGTGCAGTACATCCACTCGATCGGTCCGCACGGCGCGCACCGCTTCTAGGAGCCTCGCATGAGAGCCCTGATCGCAGTCCTGCTCGGCCTCGCGGCAGGGCCCGCGGCTGCCGCGCTCGAGGTCTTCGCCTGCACGCCGGAGTGGGCAGCGCTCGCGCGGGAGCTCGGCGGCGAGCGGGTCTCGGTGTACGAAGCGACGAGCGCGCGCCAGGATCCCCACCGCATCGAGGCGCGGCCGGCGCTCCTCGCGCGCGCGCGCCGCGCCGATCTTCTCGTCTGCACCGGTGCGGAGCTCGAGGCGGGCTGGCTTCCGCTTCTGCAGCGCGAATCCGGAAACCCGCGCATCCAGAGCGGACGGCCCGGCTATTTCGAGGCCGCCGCGTACGTGGAGCTCCTCGAAAAACCTGCCGCGCTCGACCGCTCGCTCGGGGACATCCACGCGGCGGGAAACCCGCACATCCACCTCGATCCGCGAAATCTCCTCAAGGTGGCGGACGCACTCGCCCGGCGCCTCGCCGAGCTCTCGCCGAAAGATGCTGTCTATTTCGAGAGCCGCCACCGGGACTTCAGCTCGCGCATGCGCGAGGCGATCGCCCGCTGGGAGCGGGAGGCCGCACCGCTGCGGGGCGTTCCGGTCGTCACGCACCACCGGCATTCGTCCTATCTCCTCGCGTGGCTCGGCATAAAGCAGGTCGCTGACCTCGAGCCTCTTCCGGGGGTCGAACCGTCGGTCGCGCATCTTGCGAAGGTGGTCGAGCAGCTCCGGACGGAGCCCGCCCGCATGGTGCTTCGCGTCCCCTACCAGTCCCCTCGGCCCTCCGAATGGGTCGTCGGGCGCGTACCGGGCATGCGGGCGGTCGAGCTTCCCTTCACCGTGGGCGGTTCGGAAAGGGCGAAAGACCTCTTCGGTCTTTTCGACGATACGCTCGCGCGGCTTCTCGCTGCGGTCCGCGGATGAGCGAAGGGCTTTCCGCCGGCATCCTGCTGCCGGCGCTCGCCGCAGGGCTTCTCGTGCTCGCGACCCACGTGCCGCTCGGTGCGGAAGTGCTGCGGCGCGGGGTCGTCTTCCTCGATCTCGCCGTGGCCCAGATCGCGGCCCTCGGCGCTCTCTTCGCGCATCTTCTCGGCGCGGCCGATCGCGGCTGGGCGATGCAGGCGGCGGCGCTCGCAGCCGCCCTCGCCGGCGCGCTCTTCCTCGTCTGGACGGAGCGGAAAGCGCCGGCGCGGCAGGAAGCGCTCATCGGCGCAACTTTCGTCGTCTGCGCTTCGGTTGCGATCCTCGCGCTCGCGCGCCACGGGCATGCGGGCGAGCACCTGCAAGACATGCTCGTCGGACAGATCCTGTGGACGACCTGGGGCGATCTCGTTCCGCTCGCTGCGGTGAGCGCGGCCGTGCTCTGCGCCTGGTACGGCATGGGGCTTCGGCGTTCGCCCGTCGGCTTCTACGTTCTTTTCGCCGTCGCGATCACGGCATCGGTGCAGGCGGTGGGGGTCTATCTCGTCTTCGCGAGCCTCGTCCTCCCGGCGCTCGCTTCGCACGGCCGCGAGGCGAAGGGCTACGCGGTCGGTGCGGCCGGCTACGCGCTCGGGCTCGTCGCCTCGGCGCTATTCGACCTTCCCTCGGGGGCTGCGATCGTCGTCGCGCTCGCCGCAGTGGCAGCGCTCGCCTTCCCGTCGCGGCACCTAACCCCGGCGTGGCCACGCGATGAAAGGCGTCCACGCGTGCGTCGGCCGCGGAACACGACCGCGGCCTCAGAGAATCGGAATTTCCCGTAAGCCTCTTTCGTGCGATCCACATTTTCCCGACGAGGAGTCGCCACATGAAAGTCGCCTACGTCTTCGCCACCGACATGGCCGCAACCTTCAAGCTCAACACCATGATCCTGCCCCAGCTCGAGCAGGGGATTCACGGGGCGGAGGTCGTCGGCATGATGTTTTTCGACGATAACCTCTGGGCCCTGCGCGCAGGCGACCCCTTCGGCGAGCGCCTCGCGAAGGTCGCGAAAAAGCACAACATCCTCCTCATGGCCTGCGACCAGTGCGCCATCCGGCGGGGGCTCGGCGAAGGCGAGTTCCACCAGTGCGGGAAGGGGGAAGTGAAACCCAGGGGCATGATCGAAGGGGCGCAGGTCGGCTGCTTTCCGCAGCTGTATGCTGCCCTCGCAGGCGTGGACGCCTTGCAGGTGATCACCTTGTGAACGGCGTGCCTCGGAAAAGGAGCTACCTATGGAAAGCGATCCGCCCTTTCGACCGCGCGTAAGCGTCGCCCAGGTGGAAGAAGGGCTGGAACTTGCGCCGAAGTTCGGCCCCGACGGGCTACTGCCCTGCATCACCACCGACGCCGACAGCGGCGAAGTGCTGATGCTCGGCTGGATGAACGCCGAGGCGCTCGAGCGCACGCTCGCCACGCGCGAGGCGCACTACTGGAGCCGGAGCCGCAAGGTGCTCTGGCACAAGGGCGAGACGAGCGGGCTGGTGCAGCGCGTGGTGGAACTCCGTATCGACGACGACCAGGACGCGCTGTGGCTTCGCGTGCGGCTCGAAGCCGGACCGCGGGTGAAGCCCGCGAGCTGTCACGTCGGCTACCGCAGCTGCTTCTACCGCGCGATCGATTTCGAGACGGGCGCGCTGCGTTTCGTCGAAGAGAGCAAAACCTTCGATCCTCGCGTGGTCTACGGGGGCGCCCCGAGCCCGACCGTGTTGTGATCAGCGCCGCGGACTAGGGGAACCGGGGTCGTGCGTCTGCGCTGGGCAAGCCCCTGATCTCCGCCATACGAGGACCGATCGCATGCGTACCTCCGCGATCCCGCAGACGTACGAGGAGTGGCGCTACTGCATCACGGTGGAATGCGGTATCGCGCTCACCCCCGCCTTCGTCCGGGAGCGGCTTGCGGTCTGGAGCAACCCCGACGCCAAGGAGACCCGGCGCTTCGCGCAGCTCTACGGCGCAGCCCACCTCGAGCGCGTGCGGCAGTGGTTCGCCCGCGCCCTAAGCGAGCTCGAATGAGCGGCAGCCGCTGAACAGGCCGGACGGGGCCGGTCCTTTCGGGCAGGCACCGGGCGGCTCCGGCGCCTCGCGGGCCGGGTTCCCTGCGCCCACGGATCTTCTTTGCCGCGTGCACAGGCTCATCCGATGAGCCACCGGCAGGGCTAGACTACCGGTTGCGTGCGAAGGCACGCATCGCCGATTTAAGCGTCAACTTGCAGGGCGATTCACAAATGCTGCTAAAGCGACGGCCCTCCCGGATTCCCCGGGGGCCGTTCGGCAACCGAACCGGAGGGTGAGCCCATGGACCGGAGACCCGGATAACGACCACGGCAGGGCCGCGTACCCGACCAAGGATCCGGCGGCCCTCGCGTTTTCGTCGCGCACGGCCTGCGCCCTGTCGCCGCCCGCGTTTTCGCGGGCCGCTGCGAAGAGGTTTTCACGCCAGTCTCGCCGGTGCGCGGCGCCCGGGGGCGGCGGGACGCGGAGGACGAATCGAAGTGCGGGGCTGTCGTGCCTCGCCGATTTCGCATACGGCAGAAGGAGGAACGATGGAAACGTGCGAAGCGCAGAAGCTGGAACAGTGGGAGAACACGGCCATGGCAGCTGCGGTGCCGGTCTCCGAGCGGGAACTCGGCGCCCGCTACGCGAAGGAGATCGGCGCGATCGCAGCCGACGCGTACGAACGAAAGCTCCTGCGCGTGTTCGTGGACGTGCTCGCGTGGAAACTCGCGAACATCGCCTACAGCAACGGGCCCCTTGCGACGGGCGACGTGTTGCGCCGCCTCGGCGTGTGGCTCTGCCTCGTGGCGGAAGCGGCGGAGGCGCAGCGCGAGGCCGAAGCGGAGCGGAAGCAGGGACGGCTGCCGCAGTGAACACGCCGCAAGAAGGGCCGGCGCCACGCCGTTCGTGGCGACGAAAGGAGCCGACGATGGAAAGGAGAGACAGCCGATGATTTCCCGGATCTGGAAGCGCGTCGAGGGCTTCGACCTCGACTTTCGGCCGAAGAGCTATTGGCCGCTCCGGGCGATGCGGCTTGCACCGATGGCGAAGGGGACCTTCCGGCGTATGTTGCTCGCGGACCTGGAGGAGGACATATTCCGCCCGCGGTCGCCGACGTGATCGCACGCGAATCGCTGCCCGAGCCTCTGCGCAGACTGTTCGGGTCCATCCACCCCCTGATGATGAGCGGCGAATACCTACCGGCCCTCGACGAGGACGAGGTCGAGATCGCGCGCATCACCCTCGCCTCGGTGATGGGGGACGTCATCGAATTGCGCGCGCGGCGCACCGCGAAAGGGATCCGCTACCGTATGGTGGACGAGCACGAAACCGAATACACGATCCGGCCGTGTTATACGCGCGAGCCGCTCACGATGCTCGAGCTCATCCGCGCGATCGAGGGCGCGAAGCCGGACAACCCGACGGTCGATGTCCTCCGCTACAACCTCGAAGCGCTCGACGAGGAGGAGTGGGAATCGATGCAGGGATTCGTGCAGGTGAGCTCGCCTTTCTACCCGGAGCTCGAGAGCTGGTACGCGCGCTACCTCGAGCTCTGGCTCGACCATTTCCGGCGCAAGGCGCGGCGCAACGAGCGCGGTCTAGAATAACCGCGTGGGCGAGTGGCACGGAACGACGATCCTGTCGGTGCGCCGCGGCGCGCAGGTCGCCCTGGGCGGCGACGGCCAGGTGACCTTGGGCGCCGTCGTGCTTAAGGGCGGCGCGAAGAAGGTCCGCCGGCTCTACCACGACCGCATCCTCGCCGGCTTCGCCGGCGGCACCGCGGACGCGTTCACGCTCTTCGAGCGCTTCGAGGCGAAGCTCGAAAAGCACCAGGGCAACCTCTTGCGCTCGGCGGTCGAGCTCGCGAAGGACTGGCGCACCGACCGCGTGCTGCGCAGGCTCGAAGCGATGCTCGCGGTCGCCGACCGCGAGAAATCGCTCGTCCTCACCGGCGCGGGCGACGTGCTCGAGCCCGAGCAGGGCATCGTCGCGATCGGTTCGGGCGGCCCCTACGCGCAGGCGGCGGCGCGTGCGCTGCTCGAGAACACGGCGCTCGCGCCTCGCGAGATCGTCGAAAAGGCGCTCGCGATCGCGGCTGACATCTGCATCTACACCAACCACCAGCGCAGCATCGAGACGCTCGAATGAGGAAGACGGTCCCCGGCGCGAGGGGAAGGGGCGCGCCGCGCGCCCCCAGGCAGGCGCGCAAGCCGGGGCCGGCGCCACAAGCACATCGGGTATCCGCGCTTCGACGATGATGACGCCGCAGGAAATCGTCCACGAACTCGACAAGTACATCGTCGGGCAGGCGCGCGCCAAGCGCGCGGTCGCGATCGCGCTCAGGAACCGCTGGCGGCGCTTGCAGGTGCCCGAGCCGCTGCGCCAGGAGATCACGCCGAAAAACATCCTGATGATCGGGCCGACCGGGGTGGGCAAGACCGAGATCGCGCGGCGGCTCGCACGCCTTGCCGACGCGCCGTTTCTCAAGGTCGAGGCGACGCGCTTCACCGAAGTGGGCTACGTCGGCCGCGACGTCGACTCGATCATCCGCGATCTCGTCGAGGTGGCGGTGAAGGCCGAGCGCGAGCGCGCGATGCGGCGCGTGCGCGCCCAAGCCGAGGAGGCGGCGGAAGAGCGCGTGCTGGACGCGCTGCTGCCGGGGGCGCGCGGGGCGAACGCGGGCGAAGAGTCGGCGACACGGCAGAAGTTCCGCAGGATGCTGCGCGCGGGCGAGCTCGACGAGCGCGAGATCGAGATCGAGCTCGCGATCGCCGCCCCTCAAATGGAAATCCTCGCCCCGCCGGGGATGGAGGAGCTCACGGCGCAGATCCAGTCGATGTTCCAGAACCTGGGAGGCGGGCGGCGGCGGGCGCGGCGCATGAAGATCGGCGAGGCGCTGCGGGCGATCGCCGACGAGGAGGCCGCGCGGCGCGTTCCGGACGAGGAAGTCAAGACGCGCGCGCTCGCCAACGTCGAGTCGAACGGCATCGTGTTCCTCGACGAGATGGACAAGATCGCGAGCCGCGGAGAGATCGCCGGGGCGGACGTCTCGCGCCAGGGCGTGCAGCGCGACCTCCTGCCCCTCGTCGAGGGCACCACCGTGTCGACGCGCTACGGCATGGTGAAGACCGATCACATCCTGTTCATCGGATCGGGCGCCTTCCACCTCGCCCGGCCCTCGGATCTGATCCCCGAGCTGCAGGGCCGCTTCCCGATCCGCGTCGAGCTCGATCCGCTCTCGGTGGACGACTTCGAGCGCATCCTCACCGCGACCGACGCGAGCCTCGTGAAGCAGTACCAGGCGCTGCTCGCGACCGAGGGCGTGACGCTCGAGTTCCGCGCGCGTGCCATCCGGCGTGTCGCCGAGATCGCGGCGCAGGTGAACGAGCGCACCGAGAACATCGGCGCGCGCCGCCTCTACACAGTCTTCGAAAAGCTCCTGGAGGAGATCGCCTTCGAGGCCGGTGGGGGCGGCGCGCGCACGGTGACGATCGACGAGGCCACGGTCGAGGCGAAGCTCGAGGCGCTCGCGCGCAACGAGGATCTCGCACGCTACGTGCTCTGAGGCGCCCGCGGCTGCCTGCCTCCCCGGTGCATCCCGCTAGAATCGGCGCCATGAGCGATAGGCCGACGAACGACGTGCCGCCGGCGCAGAAGGCGCGCATCCTCGCCGAGGCGCTGCCCTACATCCGGCGCTTTCACGGCAAGACGCTGGTCGTGAAATACGGCGGAAATGCGATGACCGACGCCGAGCTCAAGACGAGCTTCGCGCGCGACGTGGTGCTGCTCAAGCTCGTCGGCATGAACCCGGTGGTGGTGCACGGCGGTGGACCGCAGATCGAGCAGGTGCTCGCTCGCTTGGGCAAGAAGGGCGAGTTCGTGCAGGGCCTGCGCGTCACCGACGCCGAGACCATGGACGTGGTCGAGATGGTGCTCGGCGGGCTGGTGAACAAGGAAGTGGTCGAGCTGATCAACCAGGCAGGCGGCAAGGCGGTCGGTCTCACCGGACAGGACGGCGCCTTCATCCGCGCGCGCAAAATGGTGCTCGCGGCGCAGGGCGAGGCAGGCGCGGTGGACCTCGGGCAGGTGGGCGAAATCGAGTCGATCGACCCTTCGGTGATCTCGGCCCTCGAAAGCGGAGGCTTCATCCCGGTGGTGGCGCCGATCGGCACCGGCGCCGACGGCACCACCTACAACATCAATGCCGATCAGGTGGCCGGCAAGCTCGCCGAGGTGCTGCGCGCCGAGAAGCTGATCGTCCTCACGAACACGCCCGGCGTGCTCGACCGCGACGGCAGGCTGCTCACCGGGCTCACACCGCGGCGCGTCGACGAACTCGTGGCCGAGGGCACGATCGTGGGCGGCATGCTGCCGAAGATCGCCTCGGTGCTGGATGCCGCGCGCGCGGGTGTGAAGTCCTGCCACATCATCGATGGCCGCGTGCCGCACGCGCTGCTGCTCGAGGTGCTCACCGACCAGGGCGTCGGCACGCTCATCCGCTCGAAGTGAGCGCGTTTCGCCGCCTCCGGGCGCCGGCGCGCGCCCCGGCGTAGAATTGCCGCATGCCGCGCGTCAAAGGGGAGCGGCGGCTCGAGATCCTGAGGGCGCTCGCCGCGATGCTCGAGCAGCCGAAGTGGAACGGGATCACCACCGCCGCGCTCGCGGCGCGCCTGCAGGTCTCGGAAGCGGCGTTGTACCGGCACTTCGCGTCCAAGGCGCAGATGTTCGAGGGCCTGATCGAGTTCATCGAGACCTCGGTGTTCACGCTCGCGAACCGCATCCTCGACGACGAACCCGACGCGCGCCGGCAGGCCGGCCGGCTCGTCGAGATGCTGCTCGCGTTCGCCGAGAAGAATCCCGGCATGGTGCGGGTGATGATCGGCGATGCACTGGTGGGCGAGCACGAGCGGCTACAGGCACGCATGAACCAGTTCTTCGAGCGCTTCGAGACCACCCTGCGCCGGGCGTTGCGTGCACCCGGCGAGGCCGGCGCGGACCGTGCGGCGGCCGGCGACGCGATCGCCCAGGCGGGCGCGCTCACGCGCTACGCCATCGGCTCGTTGCACCAGTACGCGAAAAGCGGCTTCGCGAAGAAGCCGACGCAGAGCTTCGCCGACGAGCGACGCTTTCTGTTTGGCTGAGGAGGGGATCCGCGCTCAGCGCGCGCCGGCGCAGACGCCGCACGCGGGATCCCGGCGCACCTGCAGGCTGCGCCACTCGCCGTGTTTTGCGTCGAGCAGCGCGAAGCGCGCGGCGGGGGGCTCGCCGCGCAGGGCGAGCAGCCGGACGGCCTCCATCGCCTGGGTGGCGCCCACCACGCCCGTCATCGGTGCGAACACGCCCATCTCGGCGCACTGCACCTCCTCGAACTGCGCGTCTTCCGGGAAAAGACAGGCGTAGCAAGGAGCGTCGGCGCGGCGCAGGTCGAAGACCATGAGCTGGGCGTCGAAGCGCATCGCGGCGCCCGACACGAGCGGCTTGCGCTTCGCGACGCAGGCGCGGTTGACCGCATGGCGCGTCGCGAAGTTGTCGGAACAGTCGAGCACCACGTCGGCGTCGGCCACCAAGGGGCCGAGCGCCGCGGCGTCCAGGCGCACGGCAAGCGGCACCACGGTTACCTCCGGATTGAGCGCGGCGAGAGTGCGGGCTGCCGCTTCCACCTTCACCGCGCCGACCGCGGCTGTCGGGTAGAGGATCTGGCGCTGCAGGTTGGTGAGGTCCACCCGGTCGGGATCGGCGAGCACCAGGCGGCCGATACCGCTCGCGGCGAGATAGAGCGCCGCCGGGCAGCCGAGCCCGCCCACACCGACGACGAGCGCGCACGCCGCGCGCAGGCGCTCCTGCCCTTCGATGCCGATCTCCGCCAGCAGGATGTGCCGGCTATAGCGAAGGAGCTGCTCGTCGTTCAGCGAATCAGTTCGGCTTGTCGGTACGCGCGGCGACCGGCGGAGGGGTGCTTTTCACCGGTTCGCCCTTCAGGAATGCGATCGCCTGCTGCAGCTGAAAATCTTCCTTGGAGCCGAGCTCCGGCGGCCGCGGCGCCTCGGACGCAGCCCCCGGCGCAGGCGCCGGTCTGGCGCGCGGCGCCGCCTTCTCGCCCCCCTTGCCGTCATCCAGGTGGCGCACCAGGTCGGATTCGCGCAGCCGCACCGGAGCACCGGGTTCCTCGACGACGATGTCCGGGGTGATGCCCTTCGCCTGGATCGACCGCCCGCCGGGCGTGTAATAGCGCGCGGTAGTGAGCTTGAGGGCGGTATTGTTCGCCAGCGGCATGATGGTCTGCACCGAACCCTTGCCGAAGGTCTGCGTTCCCATCACGGTCGCGCGCTTGTGATCCTGGAGCGCGCCGGCGACGATTTCCGAAGCGGACGCCGAACCGGCGTTCACCAGCACCACCATCGGCACGGTCTTTACCGCACCCGGCAGCGCCTTCAGCGCGTCGTCGCGCGCCCCGCGCGCGTAGTCCTCCGGCACGGCGTGGAACTTCTTGCGCGCGTCGGCGGTGCGACCGTCGGTCGAGACCACCAGCGCTTTCGGCGGCAGGAACGCGGCCGCGACGCCCACTGCACCGTAGAGAAGTCCGCCGGGATCGTTGCGCAGATCGAGGACGAGCCCCTTGATCGGGCCCTGCTTGAACAGGCCGTCGAGGTGGCGCACGAGGCTGTCGAGCGTGGTTTCCTGGAACTGCGAGACACGTACCCACGCATACCCGGGTTCGATCAGCTTCGAGCGCACGCTCTGCACGCGAATGATGTCGCGCGTGAGCGTGATCACGATCGGCTGCGGCTCGCCCTTGCGGGAGATCGTGAGCGTGATCTGCGTGTTCGGCTTTCCGCGCATGCGCTTTACCGCCTCGTTGAGCGTCATGCCCTTCACCGAGGTGTCGTCGAGCTTGATGATCAGATCCCCCGGACGGATCCCGGCGCGGAAGGCGGGCGTGTCCTCGATCGGCGAAATCACCTTCACGAAGCCGTCTTCCATGCCGACCTCGATGCCGAGGCCCCCGAACTGGCCCTGCGTGCCGACCTGGAGCTCTTTGTAGGCTTCGGCGTCGAGGTACGCCGAGTGCGGGTCGAGCCCGGCGAGCATGCCGTTGATCGCCTCGGTGATGAGTTTTTTGTCGTCGACCGGTTCGACGTAGTTCTGCTTGATCGCACCGAAGACGTCGGTGAACGCGCGCAACTCCTCGACCGGGAGCGAGGGGCGGCTGGCGAGTTGCCCGGCGGCCTGGAAATTGAAGCTCGCCAGGATGCCGGCGAAGGCGCCGAGGAGAATCAACCCGTACGGCCTGAATTTCGTCATGTTCGTCCTTGCGGCGTGCAGGGGCGCGGACCGGCGCGGCTCATCTGAACCTCGCCCAGAGGAGCGGATCGAGCGCACGCCCGAGGTGCCTCAGCTCGAAGTATAAACCCGTTTCTTCGTTACCTCCGCTCGCCCCGACGATCGCAAGCGGCTCTCCGGCGGCGACCGTATCGCCGACCTGTTTCAAAAGCGCCTCGTTGTTGCCGTACACCGTCAGGTAGTTCTCGCCGTGATCGAGGATGAGCAGGTTGCCGAAACCGCGCATCCATTCGGCGTAGACGACACGGCCTGCGGCGACCGCGCGCACCGGCTCTCCCTCCGCCGCCCGGATGAAAACCCCTTTTGCGATACGGGAAAGGCGGAGCCCTCGACCTTGTATCGGCGGCCGCAGGTTTCCCTTGAGCCGGGAGAACGGTGGAGCGAGGAAGCGTTCGGATACCGTCTCGACCGCCCGATGGCCCGCACCCGGGCGCACCGCGATCACTTTTCCGAGCTCCTCGACGACGCGCGCAAGACGGCGCTCGTCGGCGGCGAGCTGCCTTTGTTCGCGCCGGGCGCGGGCGAGCTCCGCCGAGATGCGCTCGAGCACGCGGCGCCGTTCGCGCCGCTCGGCGAGCAGCCGCTCGCGTGCGGCGCGCTCGCGCGCCTGCAGCGCCACGAGCTCCCGGGCGCGCGCCTCGAGCACCTGGCGTAGACGCCCGAGCGCGGCGAGCGCTTGCCGATGCGCGTCGATCGGTTCGCCGGCGGCTCGGGAGAGATACGCGAGGTACTGCAGCTTGCGCGCCGCCTCCGCCGGGTGGTCTCCGGACAGCAGCAGGCGGAGCGCGGCCGGGGCACCGGCATCGAAGCCCGCTGCGAGCCGCGCCGCGAGCAGTCGGCCGAGGAGCGCGCGTTGGGCCTCGAGCGCGCGTTCGCGCGAGCGGTGCTCGGCCTCGAGCGCCGCGATGCGCTCGCGTGCCTCGCGTACCTCGCGCTCGAGCGCGGCGAGCGCGCGCCGTGCTTCCGAGATCGCGCTCTCGGATGCGCGCAGCGCATCGCGCGCCTCGCGGCGGTCGGACTCTTTTTCCTGCACCGCGGCACGCAGCGCTGCCAGGCGTTCGCGCAGCGCGGCGAGATCGGCATCGGGGTCGGCGGCGGACGCGGCGAACGCGATCCCGGCACCGGCGAGCGCGCAGCCGAGACGAACCGCGTTCAGGTCTTCGCCCTGCCCTGCGCCGCGACCGCGGCGGTGCGCCGCGCCACCTCCTCGGCGTCGCCGAGGTAGCGTCGGCCGAGAGGACGCAGCGCAGCGTCGAGCTCGTAGACGAGCGGCACGCCGGTCGGGATGTTGAGTCCGACCACGTCGGCGTCCGAAATGCCATCGAGGTGTTTGACCAGCGCGCGCAGCGAGTTACCGTGCGCGACGACGAACACCGTCTGGCCGGCGCGCAGCTGCGGCGCGATCGCCTCCTCCCAGCACGGCAGCACGCGTGCCACCGTCGCCTTGAGCGATTCGCCGAGCGGAAGCCGCTCGCGCGCGAGGGCGCGATAGCGCCGGTCGTGCCAGGGCGCGCGGGCGTCGGCGGGGTCGAGCGGGGGCGGCGGGACGTCGTAGGCGCGCCGCCAGGCGAGCACCTGCGCCTCGCCATAGCGCGCCGCCGTCTGTGCCTTGTCGAGTCCCTGCAGCGCACCGTAGTGGCGCTCGTTGAGCCGCCAGTCCTTGACGACCGGAATCCAGGACTGGTCGAGCGCCTCGAGAGCGAAGTCGAGCGTGCGGATCGCCCGCTTGAGCACCGACGTGAACGCGAGGTCGAACTCCCAGCCCTCGGCGGCGAGCATCCGGCCGGCAGCGCGCGCTTCCTCGATACCGGCTTCCGAAAGATCCACGTCGGTCCACCCGGTGAAGCGGTTCTCGCGGTTCCAGACTGATTCGCCGTGCCGCAGCAACACCAGGCGATACATGCGCTCGATTATAATGAGCCCATCGGCCGCTCGAGACACCGCGCCCGGAAAGGCGCCCTCCTTGGAGTTCGTCAAGAACAACTGGATGCTGATCGCGCTCGCCTTCGTCTCGGGCGCGATGCTGCTGTGGCCGCTCGTGCGCCGGGCGAGCGCCGGCGGCGCGAGCCTCTCGACGTTCGAGGCGATCCAACTCATCAACCGCGAGGATGCGCT
>Ga0308420_1000902_pt1 | contig 15304 bp, 16 predicted proteins | sample HotsprSampleMS55_FD_203802 | JGI IMG/M metagenome (GOLD analysis project Ga0308420, IMG submission 203802) | Hot spring phototrophic mat microbial communities from Mushroom Spring, Yellowstone National Park, Wyoming, United States - 20090730_MS55 ... | reverse complement strand
AGGAGCCCGCGCGCCGAGACACACAAGAGTCCCGTGCCGACAAGGACCGCAGCGAGCCCCAGACTGAAGGCGACGATCAACAAGAGCCCGAAGGTAATGCGCTGCAAAGCCACAGCACTCAACAAAACCACAATCGCGGCCGGGCAAGGGACCATCCCGCCAGTGACGCCGAGGGTGAGGAGTGTCCCATAGCCCACAGCCACCGGGTCGTGGTTCTTGTCATGCGGGGGATGGGTATGGAGCCGCCTGGGTGCGTGCGGGTGGCTATGGCCATGCTCGCGAGCCTGCCGCCGAGGGTCGTAGTGGTGATGCGCATGGAGATGGGTATGCCCGAAGGTGCGCTGCCAGGCCTGGGTTAACAGGACGACTCCCATCCCCGCGATCAGCAGGCCAGAAATCAAGCCGAGCCAGGGGTACAGGTGTTCCGGCATCACGTAGTGGGCGGCGAACAGAGCGAGAGCGCCAAGCGCGTAGACCCCCAGCGTATGGCTGGCCGTCACGACGAGGCCTAACAGCAGCGCGTGCCACGCTGTGCCGCGCGAGCCGACCAGATACACTGCCACTAGGGTCTTGCCGTGCCCGGGTTCGAGCGCGTGGAAGGCGCCCAAGCCAAAGGCAGCGAGCAGGGACAGAAGAACCACTCCGATACTGAGCTGGCGTGCGGTGATTAACTCTGTGAGGAGGTTGCGAGGAGTGCTGGCTTCCCTCACCCCCGAGGACCCTGTCGGAACCGGCAGAGAGGCAGAGGCGGCAGGCCGTCCCTGGAGCGCAACGGGGACGGCAAACGCACAAGTCGCGCGGAGGTCTTGCGGGGGCGTTTGCAGGAGGTCGCCAGTATAGGTCGTTAAGCGGTTGCTTTTGCTCTGCGCGGGGACGGAGGCGTCCGCGACGATCACCCCCTGATGGGGGGTGATGACAATTTCCTTCCACCCCACCCGCTCGGCATAATTGCGATCCTCGTAGAATATGTTTCCGGCCGCGATCTCGAGCGGGGCTTCGTAGACCGCCTCGATCCGTAAGGTCGGGAGCCCACCCGCCCCCGGGGGGAAGGTCACCGTGCTCGCGCGGGGGAGCAACGGGAGTCGCTGCCCCTCCACCTGCAGAACCAGACCTTGCTGCAGTTCCTGAACTTTGCGCGCACGATACGCCGCCACGCGAGGCGCGTCGTCTCGCCCGGTCACCCCGTGTTCTTGCATTTCCTGAAATGTCGGGATCTCGGCGAAATCAAGGACATACACGAGACGGACGAGGGAGGGATACAGTTCGATGGCGGAGAAATGGTTGATGCTAAAGTTCCCCATGGGGTGGGCCAATCCCGGAGGCGGGACCCACACGGCTCCCGTGACCAGGAGGGACACACACAGCCAGAGAAAGAGCCGGGTCCCGCTCATCGCCCTTGCCCCCGCACCACGGCCGGGCTCGGGGCGGCCGCTAAGGCTTCCAGCGTCCGTCCGGCAACCTCCGCCTGGAAAATATGGAAAGCGGGGTTCACTGCCAGCGCGCGTTGGAGATACCGCTCGGCCTCCTGCGGTTGCCCGAGCCGGTGGTAGATCATGCCGGCATGGAAGAAGAGACGGGCGTCCTGGGTCCCGAGCGAGAGGGCCCGCCGCATCGCGGAGAGGGCCTCTTGCGGCTGGCCGTTTTTATAGAGTACCCACGCCAAGACGTCGTAGGTGTAGAGGTCCTTCCTCACTTCCAGTTCTCTTCGGGCCAGCTCGAGCGCCTCCGGCAGTTTCCTCTCATGATCGGCGTAGAAGAGGGCCAACTCCCGATTATAGAGCGTTTGGTTCAGCGTGTTGAGAAAAGCGATATACTCCACGAGGTCGTACTGTTTTTTGGACTCCTCAGCGGAACCGATCTTCGCATAGACATCCCCGAGCGCGGCGACGTAGTCCGGCAGGGGGATCGCCGCGATCGCTTGTCGATACAGCGCGATCGCCTCCGCGTACCGCCGCCGCGCCGCATAGACTTGGGCCAGACCCGCCAGCGCTCGATGGTACCCGGGATACGTCTTCAGCGCCTGCTGGTAGGCAGTCTCCGCCCCCGGAAGGTCTCCGACATGAAAGCAGAGCTGGCCCTGCTCGGTCTGGGTCCAGGCGACGTTCTCCGCCGGCGCGCCCGCCATCACCGCAAGCTCCGTTGCTCTGCGTGCGAGCCGGAGGGCCTCCTGAGAGTCTCCGCGTAGGAAGCGCAAGTAGGCGAGCCGGCTGGCTGCTGAGAACGAATCGGGTTGGCTGCCTAGGCGCTCGTACGCCTGTGCCGCCCGCTCATACTCGCCCAATTCGATATATGCGTCGCCAACGACCGCGTACAGCAACAGGTCATTGGGGTCGAGGAGAAGCGCTTGCCGGGCAGCATCAAGAGCCTCTTGAAATTGGTGTTTGGCGAACAGGACCGTGGCCAAATAGGTCATCGCCGTCACCGCCGCCGGCTGCCGCGAGACCAGTTCCAGCGATTTCCGCAGTGCCTTCTCGGCTAAATCGTAGTACGACAGCTCGCCGGTCTCCCGGGCCTTCTGCAGATACACCTGGCCCAGCCGGTTGTAGGTAGAAAAATCGTCCGGGTCACGCGCGACCCGCTGTTGATAGAACTGGAGAAGTTGGTCCGTCGCGGTCGTTTCGGCACGCGCCGCGGCACCGCCCCACAGGAACACGAGAGAGGCAGCGAAAAACACCCTGCTCGTTTTCATCATCTCCCCCGTGCCCATTACCGAGAGGCGAAGATTCTCCGTGCGCCCCTTCCCTGATTACGTCTGCGGCGGGAACCCGCTTGTCCCCGGCGCGCCCGGGAAGGGGTGCGGCGCAGGATGGAAAGGAAAGGCAAAAGGGTCAGGGAAAGGCCGGTCATTGCCACTGACGGACAGGTTTGGGATATCCGCGTCCGGTTTGATGAAATCCGTTCCCTGCAGTGTAACCAGGACGCGGCGGTCCGGGCACGCCGGCAAGACAGAGCAGTCGAGCGCTTTTCGTGTCCCGACCGGCCCGCTGCCCGGCACGCCGGAACCGTCAGGAAATTTCACATCGGCCAGCTGGCGCAGGAGGAGCAGGGCGATATCGACTTGGTCGATCTTGAGGTCGCGGCCGTTGGATAAGCCGAACTGCCCGATCGCCAGGTCCCCCGGGGGAAGGTCGATGTTTAACCGCAGGACGTCAGGCAGGAGGGCGACCCGCAACAGATTGACGTTGGTATTCGCAAAATTCTCCGGGAGGAGCAACGGCGCCCCGGCGGGCAGGCTCGTCAGCCCCAAGGCGGTGAGCAGCCGGGCCCGCCCGGCGATGGTGTTCCCCGTGCCGTCGTTGTCCGTGGTCGTCAGCGCATCGGGCACGAGCGCGGAGAAACTGGCCACGTCGTTCGAAGGGATCGCCGCGTTAAACGCATCACGCTGTCCAGCCGGGACAAAGACGGTCGAGAACGCGGCTTGTCCCATGCGCTCAAACTGTCTGTACACAATGGGCGAATACGGATGACCGGGGCTCGGGACGGATGCGTCCGCGGTCCGTGGCTCGCTCACCGTCCCCCAGATGTTGAGCAGAGACCCGGTGCCCCGTACCCACGCTTTCGGGAATGAGACGGCGAGGAATGAACCGTTGATACCGCCAAAGGCGTCTACCCCACTCGTCCCGTCTTCCCGGATTGGCCGGCCGCGGAGGTCTCCCAATGGAGTCCTGGTCAGTCCACGGAAGACATCTTGAGAACCGTTCAGGATGCGGTTGAACTGCCCAGCATCGAACACAAACGTGTCATCCTGCAGACCGGCAAAGGCTAGGATTCCGGCCGGGTCCCCGAGAACCTGCCCGACCGGTCCTTGCACCGACGCGGCCCCGCCAAAGAGGACATTTGTCGCCCCGACAAAACCCGGGTCAGGCGGGAAAGGACCGAAGATCCGCACTTGCTGGGGAGTGCCAGGCAGGAAAACGGCCTGCACGACCCAGTCTTCTAAAAAATCGCCGTTATTGTCGATCTTAAATTGATAGAGCCACGAGGTGGAAAACGTATAGCTCCCTTGTACGGCCGGGATGGCGAAGCCGTTGACCCCCAAGTCCAAGACCAGGCGTGAGGGATCATTCGGGTCCAGATAGGCGAACACGTCACCGATGTCCCCCTGCGGCCGCCCGTTCACCAGCGGCGCCTCGCGGTGGTCGGCGGCTTCCACTAACGCCGGGCACACTGCCGGGAGTGCCACGAGAGCGAAAAGGACCACACGAAGAAAACGTTTCACTGCTCCTCCCTCCTTGTGAGCCGAATACAGACATTGTCCCCTCAGGGTAGCCAGGAGAGCATTCGGCCACGGTTGGTGCTGCCCGCACCTCTCCTCCTCCCTCCATTGTTCCCTTCCTGCTGGACATTGTGTTCCTTTCGTACCTCCTCTGTCAATGAGGAGTTTGCGCGCCGGCGTTTTCCTGCCACTCGCGTGAGCTCCGATGTTGCTTTCCACCCCAGGCCGCTTCCGAATCCTTCGCGAGCAACCTACCCCTTTTTACGAATCAGGCGTGGGATTGGATTCCCCGTCGCCCCCATCCATCCCTCGTCCCCAATTCGTACTCCAGGAAGCAAGAGGAGTTCCTATGCCAATAAAAGGGCATCCTCGCAACAAGGCCCGGCTTTCTTCCTCGTCGGAGACACTCCAGCGGTCATCGCTCTTGCTTCCTCTGCTCGCGCAACTCCATTACCAACAAGGAGAAAAGCGGCTGATGCTTGCCGTCTTGATGGACGCGGTCGGGTGCATCGAACGATACTACGAGGGACGCAGGACGCAGAGCTGGCCGGCATTTCACGCAGCGCGCCGTTGGGTGCTCGACCGAGACCGGACGTGGCTCTTCTCTTTTGAGAATATTTGTCTGGCTCTTGACTTGGATCCAGACCGCATCCGCTCCTGTCTGTTCGCGCCTCTCCTTCCTTCACAGCGATCCCCGTAAGTACATCTCGCCCGAGGGCTTGGGCAGGCCACCTGCTGGTTCAAGTGTCACAGCAGTGGCAGTAATCCTGCCGGAGAGCTTCGAGGGTGGCGTCGCCAGCAGGGAGCCGGTACCCGTTTGGTCGGGCACGAAGAGCCCAGCACTCACCGGCCCCTCCCGTTCGGTCATAAACCATACCTGGTATTCCTTCCCCGGAGGCGGCGGCGGGAGCCCAAAGGTATAGAAGAGCCAGGCCTTTTTGCGCTCGTTCCACAAGACGTGCCCTTGAGCTGCTACCCCACGTTTGGCCCGACGCAGATACCCCATCTGCAGCCCAGGGGTAGTTAACACCTCTATCACTCCCTGCTGACGAGTCAGCGCCTCACGTACTTGGGCGACCTCGCGCACACTGGCTTCGACCAAGGCCCGCTGTTGCGCGAGGGCCGCACGCAGGTCCTCGATTTCTCGTTCCTTGCCGACGACGGCGTCTCGTTGGTGTTGCACCTCAGCCCGTAACTCGGCAAGTTCACGCGCGTAGGTCGCGGCCAACATCCGGCTCTCGTCTTTCTCAGCCCGCGCACGGGAGAGCTCCTGTTCACGCAAGGTCAGAAGCCGTCGCTGTTCGCCAAGCGCAGCTTCGAGCTGGGCGAGGGTCTGCGCGCGCTCAGCCGCCACCCGCTGTTGCTCATGGAGCTGGGTAGTGAGCTGCTCAATCTCGGCCTCATGGGCTGCGAGTTTCCTCTGTTCCTGCCTGAGGAGCGCGGCAAGAGACGCCTCTCTCTGCGACTGCGTAGCCAGGCTGCGCACGACCGCCTGGTAACGGAGGCCGCCAATAACGAGGAGGAATGCCGCAGCCGCGGCAAGAGGGAGTGTTATCCAGGCAGACCGCCACCGCTGTGACCAGGGAGCACGCTTCTGGGGGCTGAGGTCTTGGCGTACCCGTGCCATCAGACGCGCCTTGACTGCCGGGCTCGGTCCGTCCGGGATGAAACCGAGGGGAAGGAGTCCCACGACCTCCTGCCACTCACGGAACAGGGGGGCACAGACCTCACAGGTCTCAGCCAAGTGACCAGCTACGGCTCTGTTGGACTCGTCGTCAAGCCCGCCGAGGACATACAGCGGTAATAATTCCTGGATCTCCTGATGGGTCATTGGTCACCGCCCAGGAGCGGACGCAGCCGCTCACGTAACCTCAACAGAGCCGATCGAATCCGCGTTTTTACTGTCCCCAGTGGTTCGGCTAGCCGGTCGGCAATCTCCGCATGGCTCAACCCACCGAAGAAGGATAATTCTAGAGCAGTCCGCTGTTCAGGCGACAGACTTTGTAACGCTGCGCGTACCAACAACGCACGCTGCTCAAAGCTGGCAACTGTTTCCGGGTCATCCCCCTGCCCTGTTGCCACCGGCAACAGAGCAACGTCATCCCCAGTTGTCAGACTACCACGCTGCGCCCGTAACGCATCAATCGCGCGGCTCCGCGCCAACGTTGCTACCCAGGCTCCCACACTGCCACGCCGCACGTCATAGCGCTCAGCCTCGCGCCAGACTTGCCAGAACACCTCGTAGACAACCTCCTCAGCACGCTCACGGTTCTGGAGGACTTTATAGGCCAGGTGATACACTAGGGTATGATATCGTTCGTACAAACGTTCGAACGCATCCTGGTCACGATGCGCCACGGCAGAGAGCAAAGCGCAGTCCTCCTGCTGTACCATACGGGGAGAAGCAGAGGGTGGATGTGTTTTTCGCGCCACAGGCCGAGGTTCCGGGTAGGAGAAGGCAAAGGCCCCTCTACTCTTCTGTACGTCCTCCGCCCATACCCAGCACACGCTCAATGCGCCGTAAGCGGCGCAAGACGGCAGGCAGTTTGGGTAGGGCAGCCGAGTAGCGCCGCCAAGAGAAGATGTCTACTGCCGGATATCCCCCGATCACACTGTTAGGCGGAACATCGTTGGGGATCCCACTTTGGGCCGCCACCATCGTGTTCTTGCCCACCGTCAGATGACCAGCGGTCCCAACCTGTCCCCCCATTCGCACCCCAGCCTCGAGTATCGTACTGCCAGATAACCCGACCTGCGCTGCAAGTAGTGACCCCTCTCCCACCTCACAGCCATGCGCGATCATCACGAGGTTATCGATTTTTGCCCCACGACGAATCACCGTCCTCCCCACTGTTGCTCTGTCAATAGTCGTATTTGCACCGACCTCGACATCATCCTCCAGGACAACTATCCCAGTCTGAGGGATCTTGTAGGATGTGCCGTCCGGCAGAGGGACATAGCCAAACCCATCTCCCCCAATCACGACCCCACTATGGAGAGTTACCCGATCACCGATCTGGGTCCCTTCCCGGATCACGACCCCGGCGTGAGCCGTAAAGTGATGACCGATATGGACCTGCGGATAGATCACCACATGGGCGAAGATACGGGCGTAGTCGCCAATCACGACACCGTCGCCGATGACAGCGTACGGGCCGACGAACGCATGAGACCCAATACGCACCTGCGGTGAGATCACCGCGGTCGGATGGATACCTTCCGCAGGTAGAGCAGGAGAATAAAAGAGCTCCAAAGCCCGCGCAAACGCGAGATACGGGTTCGCAGTCCGCAATGAAGGGATCCCGACCTCAGGATCAGTAGCCGAGAGAATGACTGCCGCTGCCTTGGTCCGGACCACCTTGGCAAGGTATTTCTTGTTGGCAACAAACGTCAAGTCTGTTGGGCCAGCTTGGTCTAGGCTGGTCACCCCGGCAATGAGAATCTCACCATCTCCTCGTAACTCGCAACCGAGCCGCTGCGCAATGTCGGCCAGCTTCATCATATGTCCTCGCCCTCAGTTTCTTGTGTCACTGTATCGGCGCCATATGTAGCAGAGTCTGCCCGGAACGACTATGCTAGGGGACTCATCGAGGGAGAGGAGTGCACTATGAGAGCGGGGCTGGCGGTGTTATTGTTGGTCACAGCAGGGTGCGCGTTTACGACCCCTGCGCCTCCCCCACGACCGACATTGCCAGAGGTGACGTACGTCGCACCCTGCGATGCTCAAGCGGTCGTTGGCTTAACCCAAGAGGCCGTCGATGCTCTACGGCGGCGCGACCAACTGCTGCGGTATCACATCGAGCTGCTTGAGCAGCAGGCCCAAGGAATACGCCTCGTCCCGAGCCTACGGGGCAGCTGGTGACCGCTTGCCACGCAATTGTGTTGCTCCCCCTGGGGTTCCTTCGCTTGCTACCTCTGTTCCCCTATGTTAGGAAACCGGCATGGTCACGATTAACTTTGCAAAAGGCGGCGGCATGGTTCCCGTCATCGTGCAAGACGACGCGACCGGCGAAGTCCTGATGCTGGCGTATATGAATCAGGAGGCGTGGGAGAAGACCCTCAGCACCGGCAAAGTGCACTATTATAGCCGCTCGCGCGAGCGACTGTGGATGAAAGGAGAAACCTCTGGTCATATACAGGAGGTGAAAACCATTGCGGTAGACTGCGACGCCGATACCATCCTGATCAAAGTCCATCAACGTGGCGGCGCGGCGTGTCATGAAGGATATCGGAGCTGCTTCTTTCACTACCGTCTCGCCAATGGCGAGTGGCAGATTCGTGGGGAGCGCGTTTTTGACCCCCATACAGTGTACGGGAAAAGCGAATGACGGACATCCTCAAACTCGGTATCCCCAAAGGGAGTCTGGAATCGACCACCATCGATCTCTTCCGCAAGGCGGGGTGGAAAATCACTACCAGCGCACGCAGTTATTTCCCGACCATCGACGATCCGACGCTGCGGTGTATGCTGGTGCGGGCGCAAGAGCTCGCACGCTATGTGGAGTCTGGCACGTTGGACGCCGGCATCACCGGCAAAGACTGGATCATGGAGAGCGAAGCGGATGTCGAGGTCGTTGCCGATCTGGTGTATGCCAAAGCGAGCTTTCAACCTACCCGGTGGGTCCTTGCCGTCCCTCACGACTCGCCTGTCCAGAGGCCGGAAGACCTGCACGGGAAACGAATCGCCACAGAACTGGTGGGGTACACACGCCGATATTTTGCCGAGCGTAGGATTGCGGTGGACGTGGAGTTCTCGTGGGGAGCGACCGAAGCGAAAGCGGCGGAAGGGCTCGTCGATGCCATCGTGGAGGTGACGGAGTCGGGCTCGACCATCCGGGCGCATGGTCTCAAGATCGTCTGCGAACTCTTTACTTCCAACCCCCAGCTCATCGCGAACCGCTCGGCATGGCAATATGCCGCCAAAAGAGAAAAAATCGAACAGATTGCGCTGCTGCTGAAAGGGGCGCTGACGGCCGAGGCGAAAGTGGGGATTAAGATGAATGTGCCCAAAGCGAGACTCGACACGATCGTCGCCATGCTCCCCAGCCTGACCGCGCCGACAGTGTCACCGCTTTACAAAACTGATTGGTTTGCCGTCGAGAGTGTTATTAGCGAAGAGGTCGTCCGCGAACTGATCCCACAGCTCATCAAGAACGGCGCAGTGGGGATCATCGAATATCCCCTCAATAAAATCGTGTGACGGCGTCCCGCCACGCCCCCCGTTGAGGGGGGCTCCCTGTGTTTATGCTGCCTCTTCCACCTCAATCCCTAGGGCAGCCAGAAAAGCCGCTTTTTCCCCGGTGGGCATAATGTAGATCCCCTCCCACCCGCACACTTCCTCGCACAGCTTACATCCCACGCAGGTCTTCTCATCGACTTCGACCTTACCTAGATACTGCGGGCCGTTGTCGGGGGAAGGGTAGAGGCAATCGAAAGGACAAACATCCACACATACGCCACAACCGTTGCAGTTATCCGGATGGACGACAGCAATCGGACGTTCCGCCCGCTTCAACACGTGCGTCACATTGCCGTAGGTATCGAGAATGGCCTCGTCTGGACAGATGACCCCGCACGCGCCGCAGTCAATGCACAGCGAGGGTTCGATAAAATATGCCTTCTTGGGCTCGCCACTGATCGCCTTTGTCGGACAGCGTTTCTCGCACGCGCTACAGCCGGTACAGTTTTCCGCAATGATCGTAAACGGCATCGCAGCTCCCTATTTCTGCATTTCCTTGAGGATCTCGTCGGCGCGCCCCTCTTCGATTAGCTGGTCATTTTTGCGCGCTTCACGAAAAGCGACCCAGGTAAAGAACAACACCAACACCATCAACCCTACGATAGGGATGTTGTCGGGCTTGAGCATGATCTCGAGAAATTGATCAAGTCCTGTCTTTTCCATACCGAGAGCGTAACGATCGCTCACCGGTTTGTCAATTTCGGCCAGCATTTTTTCGGTCTTCGCGAGCGGACGCCGCCCAGAAGGCCACCTGGCGGGTCAGGGCAAAACCCACGGCTTGCCCTTTCCCTCCCTCCCCTTGCGGTGGTGTGGTTTTTCGTTATAAAGGGGACGAATCTCACGGGGAGAGAGGAAAAAACCTGCATGCTACGCTGGTTGCCGGAAGACGTGTCCCCTTACGGGGCAGGAATCGATTCGCTCTTTTATTTCATCTATTACATTACCGCTGCTGCCTTCATCCTGGTGACGGTGCTCATGGTGATTTTCCTCGTCATGTACCGTCAACGGGAAGGCCGTCGTGCGATCTACACCCATGGGAACACGGCCTTAGAAGTCCTGTGGACGATTATTCCTGCTGTGGTCTTCATCGGATTAGGTTTTGCCAGCAAAGTCAAGTGGGATGAATTAAAAATTGCCGTACCGCAAACTGACACAGCCATTCAAGTCACCGGCAAACAATTCAATTGGGAGGTTGTGTACCCAGGCCCAGACGGCCAATTCAACACAGCGGACGATAAACAGGTGGATAACGATATCCGTGTTCCGGTGGGGAAGCCGGTGCGGGTCATTTTGAAATCAAAAGATGTGATTCACAGTTTTTTCCTTCCCAATTTGCGCTTTAAACAAGATGCGGTTCCGGGCCGGGAGATTATCGCATGGTTTCAGGCAAATAAACCTGGCAAATACGAAATCCCTTGCGCCGAACTCTGCGGTTTTGGTCACTCAGGTATGAAGGGCTGGCTGTATGTGCTCACACCTGAAGACTACCAACGGTGGGTCAAGACAGAGTGGCCATCGGCTGCAACCGCCCAGGCACCAAAGACCGAGTCGCATTCATAACCACCAACCCCCAAAACACTATCTCGGAGGAGAGGTTACCAATGGCAGACGCAGGAGTAGTGGCAGCCCAGGCTGCACGTACAGTGCACCACGAAGAGTTGGGTTTTCTCCGCACGTATGTGTTTTCCACCGATCACAAGATGATCGGTCGGCAATTCCTCTTCATGAGCCTGATTATGCTCGTTTTTGGCGGGCTGATGGCCATGATGATGCGCTGGGAACTCGCGTGGCCTGAAACGCAGGTTCCTTTCACCTCCTGGATCCCTGAACCGTACATGTACGACGGGCACATGGACCCAGCATTCTATAATGCCCTGTTCACCATGCACGCAACCCTGATGATTTTCTTTGTGGTCATGCCGTTCATGGTTGGCGGGTTTGGCAATTTCCTCATTCCCTTGATGATCGGCGCCCGGGACATGGCTTTTCCGGTGCTCAACATGCTGTCGTTTTGGACCGCCGTGCCGGCCAGCATCCTGATCCTATACAGTTTCTTCGTGCCGGGCGGGGCTGCTGCCGGCGGCTGGACGATGTATGCCACCCTGTCCGCAAAGGCCACCTACTCGGGTGTGGACTGGGGGGTCAACCTGTGGATCATCAGTCTTATCATCCTGGGTATCTCTTCGCTGATGGGATCGATCAATTACATTACCACCGTGATCAATATGCGGGCTCCAGGGATGACGTGGTTTCGTTTGCCGCTCGTTATTTGGTCACTGTTCATCACCGCCATTCTTCTCCTCCTCGCCCTCCCGGTCTTAACAGCGGCTCTCGCCATGCTTTTATTTGACCGGACGATGGGTACGCACTTCTTCCTGCCTGAGGGAGGGGGATCGCCTCTGCTCTGGCAACACCTCTTCTGGTTTTTCGGACATCCTGAGGTTTACATCCTGGTTCTGCCAGCGATGGGGGTGACCTCAGAGATCCTCTCGACTTTTTCGCGCAAGCCCATTTTTGGGTATCGGGCGATGGCGTTCTCTATGATCGCGCTGGCCTTCCTATCATGGATCGTGTGGGGCCATCATATGTTCGTCAGTGGGATGAATCCCCTGCTCGGAACTGCTTTTATGCTCTCTACCATGGTCATTGCCGTCCCCTCGGCAATCAAAACCTTTAACTGGCTCGGCACCCTGTGGGGAGGCAATATCCGCTTCACCAGCCCCATGCTCTTCGCGTTAGGCTTCGTCTCGAATTTCGTGATTGGCGGGCTCAGTGGCATTTACATGGCTTCGACGCCGGTCGATATTTTTATCCACGACACCTATTTCATCGTCGCCCACTTCCACTATGTGGTCGCGGGCATCATCTTCGGCATGTTTGCCGCCCTCTATTACTGGTTCCCCAAAATGTTCGGCCGAATGATGAACGAGACGCTGGGGAAAATTCACTTTGCGCTGACATATATCTTCTTCAACGGGGCGTTTTTCCCCATGCATTTTCTCGGAGTTGGAGGCCATATGCGCCGGATCTACAACCCGCTGCAGTACGAGTTCCTCCACGATCTCCAGTGGTGGAACGTCTTTATCACCATGAGTGCCTTTTGTCTCTTCGTGTCACAATTCGTTTTTCTCTTCAATTTCTTCTGGAGTCTCTTCGCGGGGAAGAAAGCAGAACGTAATCCGTGGCAGGCGAACACATTGGAATGGACGGCCCCTTCCCCTCCCCCACATGGCAACTTTGCCGCCATTCCCACGGTGTATCGCGGTCCGTATGAGTACAGCTCCCCCCTCGTTAAAGAGGACTGGTTGCCACAAGACCGCCGGCTCGGCCCAGAAGCCGCTGCGGCTGTGCACTAAACAGACAGATGAATCGATCTTCCGCTGTCCGTCGCCAGCACGGTTGTGCTGCTCCTTGGCCGCATCGCCTAGCGTGTGCGACAGCAACAGCCACTCTGCTGCTTCTTTGCGCCGGCGGGTTAGTAACCAGCACGGGCTCGGGCCTGGCGGTGCCAGACTGGCCGACGACGTTTGGCTACAACATGTTTTTGTTCCCTTGGTCGCGCATGGTCGGTGGGATTTTGTACGAGCACAGCCATCGGTTGCTCGGTTCCCTCGTCGGCCTCCTGACCATACTGCTGGCGCTGGCGCTCTGGCGGCATGAGCGGCGCTCGCGGGTCCGTTGGCTCGGTGTGGCTGCACTTGCTGCTGTGATCGTCCAAGGAGTGCTAGGCGGCTTACGTGTGGTGCTGGTAGACTACTCATTCGCTATCGTGCATGCCTGTCTCGCCCAGGCATTCTTCGTTCTTGTGGCGATAGTAACTGTCCTGACTTCTGCTCGATGGCGCCAAGAGACTGGTGGCAAAACAGTGCCAGACGCGGAGAAGGTGCAACGCCTCAGTCTGCTCACGACCATCCTCATCTACGGACAGCTCATCCTCGGGGCCGTGGTCCGTCATACCGGCGGATGGGTAGCACTACACCTTGTGGGAGCGGTATTGGTTTCGGTCCACGTGGTTGTGCTGAGCGGACAGATCCGCTGGCACCATGCCGACCAGCCTGTGCTGAAGCGCTCCGCGAACCTCTCGTTGGGTTTACTTGTCTTACAACTGCTGCTCGGCCTAGGCGCGTACTTAGGGAAATTTACCGCTTTAGGCACCGCTCTGAGCCCCTTTGTTGTGGCGCTGGCGACCAGCCATGTCGTTGTGGGGGCGTTGCTACTGATCACCTGCGCTGTGCTCACGCTGTGGGCTTACCGCTGCTTACAGCAAGCACCTCAGGCAGGTCAAGCGCAGCTGGTTTCTGAACGGGTTCCAGTATGACACCACCAACGGACATCCTCGCCCTCGACACTGCCCGCGTTCAGCGTCGCGCGATAGATTTTCTCGAGTTAACCAAGCCGCGCCTTGTGTTTATGGTCTTGGTTACAACCCTCGTTGGCTTCTATCTTGGCTCTCAGCACACTCCCGACTACCTCCTCCTCTTACACACCCTCCTCGGCACAGCTCTTGCAGCCGGAGGGACTTTGGCGCTCAATCAAGTCATAGAGCGTGAGGCCGACGCGAAGATGCAACGCACCTGCTCGCGGCCCCTGCCGGACGGGAGGCTGCACCCTGCAGACGCGCTTGCCTTTGGCGCCCTCATCACGGCACTTGGCCTTCTCTACCTCTCCTTTACGGTCAACCCGCTGAGTGGCTTTGTGACAGCGTGTATTGTCGCGAGTTACTTGTTTGCCTATACCCCCCTCAAGCTCAAGACCCCGCTCTGCAGCTTGGTCGGCGCAATTCCGGGGGCGTTGCCGCCGGTCATCGGCTGGGTCGCCGCGCGAGGGACCTTCGATACCGAAGCGTGGGTGCTGTTCACTATCCTGTTTCTCTGGCAGTTGCCTCATTCTTTAGCGATCGGCTGGTTGTACCAAGAGGACTACGCCCGCGCAGGGTTTCGCCTCTTGCCGGTTGTCGAGCCCGACGGGAAAAGCACGGGCCGTCACATCGTGAGTAATTGTCTGGCGCTGCTGGCGGTAGGCCTGCTCCCTACGCTGCTCGGGCTTGCCGGGGTGATATATTTTTGCGTCGCCTTTACACTGGGCACGATGTTTTTATGGTACGGGATCGGACTGGCACGGTCGTGTTCGCGCGCCGCAGCACGCCGCTTAGTGTTGGCTTCCCTCGTGTATTTACCTATTCTGCTTGTTACCATGGCTCTCGACAAAGTGCCCTTTTAACTGAACGAGGTTCATGACATGGTGAGTTCGCGCACCTCTTTACATACTTTCCGCCGGCATGCGCCAAACCGTGCTTTCGGCATAGGACTTGCACTTTTCATTCTGCTGTACTTCACAGCAACGGTTCTTTTCATTATCTTTGCCTAGCACATCTCAGCGCGAGGAGAACAGCACGCCATGCCCCGCGGTGCAGCGACAAGCCAGGCAATAGTACAGTTCCGGCCAGCAGAACGGGAGCCTAGTTTTGGCGGCGGCCCGCCCTCTTTCCCAACGCCGTCCCCTCCGGTAAGTAACGCACGGCTAGGGATGTTACTGCTGATTGGTGCTGAAACGATGCTCTTCGCCGGCTTGATCGGTGCGTACGTCGTCTTCCGCTTCGGCAGCACCGCCTGGCCTTCTGCCAGTTTGTACTTACCCGTCGGCGTCACCTGGGTAAACACATTCGTGTTGCTCTCGAGCTGCTACACCATGCACCTTGCCATACGGACGGTCCGTGCAGACCAGCGTGAGAGCCTGGTCCAGTACCTGGCTGTCACTGGACTGTTAGGGGTCGTCTTCCTCACCGTTCAGGGCTATGAATGGATCCAACTGATTCGTGACGGCCTGACCATCTCTACCGGTGTGTATGG
>Ga0308420_1000901_pt1 | contig 15306 bp, 13 predicted proteins | sample HotsprSampleMS55_FD_203802 | JGI IMG/M metagenome (GOLD analysis project Ga0308420, IMG submission 203802) | Hot spring phototrophic mat microbial communities from Mushroom Spring, Yellowstone National Park, Wyoming, United States - 20090730_MS55 ... | reverse complement strand
AGCTTTGCTTCTAGAGCTTCTCGCTTGCGGCATGACCATCCCCGAGATCGTCCAGGAATACCCCAGCCTCAGTGAAGAGGCCATCCGTGGCGTCTTAGAGGAGTTGGCCCATTGAGTGCTTTTGTGAGAGCTTTTGAGCAGAGCGATTGGTCCCGCTACCAGAACGGCAGCGATTGGCCATAACTATCAGAGGCTCTCGCCCGCCCCGGCCCTATCTGATATAATCAAAACGCCATGCGATCCGTTGCGCTCGCGCTGATCACGGCGTATCAGAAGCTGCTCTCGCCAATGCTGCCTCGGAGCTGTCGGTTCTATCCCTCATGCTCCGAGTACGCCAAACAAGCGATCCAAAAGTATGGGGTCGTGAAGGGGGGCTGGCTCGCCCTCAAAAGAATCGCTCGGTGCCATCCGGGAAGTTCAGGCGGCCTCGACCCCGTCCCGTAACACCCTCTGAATCACCACAAAGCGTGTGGTGTTGTTCGGCTCGGACTCAATCCCCTCACGCAAGATCACCAACTGATAGCGCAGCGCGGCTTCACGGCTCGCAATCGCCGCACGGGTCGGGTCGCGCTGCTGCGCCACAAACCGAGCCGCCCCCGCCGTGTCGTAGAAGTCCTCCACGGTCACTGGGAGACTCTCTACAAACTTCCGACACTGCGCCAGGGCTTGCGGGTGCGACACGATCACGCGAATCGTCTCTGTCGAACTCCCCGGCAGACCAAGCAGACAGTGCCGAACGCGCAGGCGCACCTCAGCGCACGGAGAGACCTCACGGGCGAACTCGCGCAGCAGGGCGTGTGACTCCCCAATGATCCCCGTCGTCGAGTTCTCCACGGGCAGACACCCGTAGTCCGCTGCGCCGTCGCGCACCTTTTCCAAAACTTCCCGAAAGGTGCGACAGGGGATCGGCTCATACGCCGAGAACTGTTGAGCGATCGCGGCTTCGCTGTATGCGCCGAGCTCGCCCTGAAACGCCACGCGCACGCTCACGAGCCCGCCTCCTGAAGGCGTCGGAACTCCTCAAAGATCTGTGAGAAAATCTCTCGGATCGCGCGCTCGTCCAGGGGGCCGCCATTGAGCGCACACAATCTTTGGAGAATCTGGGCTTCGCGCTCCGGAGAGTGGATAGCAAGCCCGCGAGCACGCTTCTCGCGCCCGATCTGCAGGGCAAGCGTCGCCCGCTCGTTCAACAGCTCCACCAGACGCTCGTCTATCTCGTCTATCTGTCGGCGCCACCGGTCAAGGTTCATACGTGGCTTGATTCAACCAAGAGACGTTCTCCTTGTCAAGGGAGAGCTCGCTGTTTATGATGAGATATTATGGCTCTGCTGGCGACCGAATGGCTGACGCACCGCTACGGCGCGGAAACGGTCTTGGAAAAAATCTCGGTGCGCGTGCACAAGGGCGATCGTATTGGTTTAGTTGGCCTCAACGGCAGCGGGAAATCTACGCTGTTACGAATTCTCGCCGGCCTGCAGGAGCCCACAGCCGGGCGGGTCGTGCGTGCGGGTTCTGTGCGCATTGGGTATCTCGCGCAAGAGCCACAGCTGGAGAGCACCGCGACGCTTTTCGAGGAGATGCTCAAAGTTTTTGAAAAACTTCGGGAGCAGGAGCGCGAGCTCCACAGAGTAGAGCGCGAGCTGGCCCAGACTCCCCCTGATGAGGGCTTATTAAGACAATACGATGAACTGCTCGAAGATTTTCGGCGCAGCGGAGGCTATGAGTACCAGAGCCGAGTGCATCAAGTGCTGGCGGGCATGGGGTTCACGGACGAGCAGAAGCCCGTGGCACACTTGAGCGGCGGCCAGCGGGCGCGCGCGGCCCTCGCCAAATTACTGCTTGAAGAGCCCGATCTGCTCCTGCTCGACGAGCCGACCAATCACTTGGACATTGATGCACTAGAGTGGCTCGAAGAGTATCTCTCACACTGGAAGGGCGCGTTCATCATCGTCTCGCATGATCGTTACTTTCTGGACAAGCTCGTTCACAAGATGTGGGAGCTGGAGTTTGGGCGGCTCTATGAGTATCCCGGCAATTACTCTCAGTACAGCAGGTTGCGCCAGGAGCGGCTGGAGCGCCAGTGGAAGCTCTACGAAGAACAGCAAGAGTTCATCAAAAAATCAGAAGAGTTCATCCGACGGAACATCGCCGGTGGGGATTTTCGGTCGAGCCAGGCCCAGGCCCGCCAGAAGATTTTGGAAAAGCTTGAGCGCATCCCCAAGCCCATCATCCCCAAGAAGATTCACCTATGGATGGACGTGAAAAGACCCAGCGGCGAGCGGGTGCTGCGCGCCCGCGATCTCGTGATCGGCTACGCCAACGCTCCGCTGGTGCGCTGCAAAAATCTCTCGGTGCAGCGGGGCGAGCGCGTCGCGCTCATCGGCCCCAACGGCTCCGGCAAGAGCACCTTGCTCAAGACCTTCGTCGGGGAGCTGCACTCCCTAGAGGGCTCCCTTGAGCTTGGGCAAGGGGTCGAGATTGCCTACTTTCGCCAGAGCCAACCAGAGTGGGAGAACCCCGAGAAGACCGTCCTCGAAGTCGTGCTGGAGAACAAAGACCAGACGATCCTCGAAGCGCGCAGTTTCTTGGGGCAGTTTCTCTTTCACGGGGATGACGTCTTCAAGAAGATCTCGGAGCTCTCAGGAGGGGAGCGAAGTCGTCTTGCTTTAGCGTTGCTGGCGCAGCTCGGTGGCAATCTCCTATTGCTCGACGAACCGAGCAATCACTTAGATATAGATTCGAGAGAGGTGCTACAGCAATCGCTCATGGAGTACCAGGGCACGATCATCTTCGCCTCGCATGATCGGTATCTCATCCAAGCGATGGCGACCCAGATTTGGGAGATCCGTGAGGGCGAGCTGAGGGTTTTCCGTGGGGATTATGAGTATTACCGGGCGCAGCGGGACCTCACCCTCGCCCCCTCTCCTTTTGGGGGGAGAGGGGAGCCAAAGAGAGAGGGGGAGAAGCCCAAGCGTCTCTCTCCGGGGAAAGAGCAACGCTTGCGCGAGCGCCAGCGGGCCAAGCTCGCCGCCCGTGAGGCCGAACTGATGACCGTTGTCACGCAGTTAGAGCACGAGATCGCTCAGATCGAACGAGAGATGGAAGCCGCCAGCTACGCCGGAGACCATCAGCGGCTCAGTGAGCTCACCCAGCTCTACCGGCAGAAGCGCCAGGAGCTGGAGAGCGCTTCAGAGCAATGGGCGCAAGCGGCCGAGGAGCTTGCGCGGTTTCAAGGGTGAAGTAGTAGGGGCACGGCATGCCGTGCCCCTACGCTCCCTGTAGGGGAGAGGTCATTGAGAGAAGAACTTGGCTCCATCGGCTTTGAACCCGATCTTGCTGTGCGTCCCGTCGCAGAAGGGCTTATTGTTGGACTGGCCGCAGCGGCAGAGCGCCACCCACGGACGATCAATCACGGTCTCCTTGCCGCTAGAGTCTATGAGCTTGAGCGGTCCCTTGACGAGATTGGGGCCATCTTTCTTCGCTTCCACGATCGGCTCGGCCATGCTCGATCCTCCTTGGTGCTGTGAGATATTCGTCATTGTAGCCCCGGCACACAGCACCTTCAAGCCCTCGCTGTAGCTTTGCCATCCCAGCCCGCTGATTTGAGCCACGCAGACATCTGCGATCACAGAGATTCTCCGGAACGGCTCGCGTTGCTTTATATCTGACAGATGGACTTCGACCGTGGGCTTGCCCACGGCAGCGAGGGCGTCGCGAATCGCATAGCTATAGTGCGTGTACGCGCCAGGGTTAATGACGATCCCCTCGGCCCAGTGACGCTCTTGATGAATAAAATCTATAATCGCGCCCTCGTGGTTGGACTGAAATATCTTCAGCTCAAGCTCATGCTCGGCAGCAAACTCTCTGAGCTTGTGGTTCAGCTCCTCGAGGGTCATGGGGCCGTAGACATCCGGCTCGCGCTCCCCCAAGAGATTCAAATTCGGCCCGTGAACGACGAGAATGCGCTTCATATATCACTAACTCCGACCTCACCCCCAGCCCCTCCTCCAGACCTACCCCCACCCCCTTCAGGAGAGGGGATGGGGGTGAGGGTGAGCTCCGCTTCTGAAAGAGTGTCGCAGAGCACCGGGTCGCCGATAGCTCGCAAGAGCACGAACTGCACTCGACCACCATGAGCTTTCTTGTCGCGCCGGATGAGCTCTCGCACTCTTTCATGGTTGATCGGTTCCAAAGATGGCTTAAGGAAACGCGCCAAAAGCTTTTCGATGCGCTCCAGCTCGGACGCGCTCAGGCCCGTCTTGGCGTGAGAGAGCCGTGACTCTATCAGCATCCCCCACGCGATAGCCTCTCCGTGACGCAGTTTGTAATCGCTCGCCGCTTCGAGGGCGTGCCCTACGGTGTGCCCGAAGTTTAAAAATTTTCTCAGCCCGCCCTCGCGCTCATCAGCGGAGACGATCTCAGACTTGATCGCGCAGCAGCGCGCGATGACTTCAGAGAGCGTCTCAGGGCGCTGGACAAAGTCTTCAAACTTCTCTTCCAAGCGTGCCCAGAGCGCTGGATCGCGGATCAGCCCATACTTGACTACCTCAGCGAGGCCAGACCAGACCTCGCGCTTGGGCAATGTTTTCAATACCTCTGGATCAATGAAGACGCAACGCGGCTGGTAGAACGTCCCGATGAGGTTCTTCCCCAAGGGGTGATTGACCCCGGTCTTGCCCCCAACGCTGCTGTCCACTTGAGCTAAGAGCGTCGTGGGCACTTGAACATAGGGGACTCCGCGCAGGAATGTCGAGGCGACAAAGCCAGCCAAGTCCCCGATCACGCCCCCGCCCAATGCGATAATCGTCGTGTGACGGTCGCAGCCCGCTGTGAGCAAGCGCGTGTAGAGCATCTCTGCGGTGCGGAGGCTCTTCTGGGCTTCGCCGGGAGAGATGCTGAGCACGAGCGTCTCCACGCCGGCACGGCGTAAGCCCTCTTCTATCTGAGGGCCGTAGAGAGCAGCAACAGTCTCGTCGGTGATGATCGCTGCTCGTGGGCCCAAGCGATAGCGCTCATAGAGCGTACTGATATGGCGGAGCAGCCCCGGCTTGATCCAAATATAATAGCTTCTCTCGCCCAGCGCCACAGGCACGATAGAGATGCCCCACTCGTCCCCAAGGGCTTCACAGATCGCAGCCACGGCTTCGGCGGGAGTGCGCTCGTTCTCAAGAGTGATCTCGGCTTGCTCGTAGCGCTCCCTTCGGCTCTCTAGGATCTCAGAGAGCTTCTGCAGACGCTGCTGTGGAGTCAGACCCAACAGCAAGGGGCGCTCCGGCTCGCTCTCAATGCGCTGGGCGAGCAGCTCCGGGCGGACTTTGAGATAGATACTGACCCCCGTCTGTTGGATAAGCCCCCAATTGTCGTCCCTGAGCACAGCTCCCCCACCCAGGGCGACGACTATATTGTTGCGCTGCGCGACCTGGCGCAGCGCCTCGCTCTCGCGCTGGCGAAACCCAAGCTCTCCCTCGTCTGCAAAGATTTTCGAGAGAGAGCGCCCGGCACGCACGACGATCTGCTCGTCTAAATCTATAAAATCTCGCCCCAGGACGCGCGCCAAGAGCTGGCCCACAGTGCTCTTGCCCGCTCCCATGCACCCCATCAGATAAAGATTAGAGCCGCGTGCCCGCTTTGAGTTCTCGGACATAGTCTGCTAGCGCTTCCGGCGAAGCTCCTTCAGCAATCCGTGCCGCCAGAGCACTGCCCACGATCACTCCATCCACCTTGGCCCGCACCACGGCCTCGACCTGCGCCCGCGTCGAAAACCCAAAACCCACAGCTAATCTGAGGTCTTCTGGGAGGAGGGGCCTCACGCGCTCGATCAAGGGGATCGCCGTGGGCGCGATTGCTTCGTTTATTCCCGTCGTGCCGTAGCGCGACACTACATACAAAAACCCCGAAGCGTGCTCGCAGATTCTCTTGACGCGCTCGGTGTCGGTCTCCGGCGTGACAAAGAATATCCGCGCCAGCCCGTACTTGCGCGCTTGGTTCACCCACGAAGCGGCTTCTTCGATGGGCAGATCAGGGATGATCACGCCGTCCACGCCAGCCTCGCTGCACCGCCGCGCAAACGATTCTTCTCCGAGCTTCAAGACCGGGTTATAGTACGTCATGAACAGAACGGGCACCTCCGAGCTTTTGCGTAGCTCGCGCACCATCTGAAGGGCCGTGTGCACGGTCACACCCGATCGCAACGCCCGCGCGTGAGCGGCCTGCAAGATCGGGCCGTCGGCTATGGGGTCGGTGAAGGGCACGCCCAGCTCCAGTATGTCAATCCCGCCGGTCTCCAGCGCGCGGATATAGTCAAGCGTGCGCTCCAGCTGCGGCTCTCCAGTCATAATATAGCCGATGAGCGCGGCCGTGCCCCGGCTCCGCACTTCCTCAAAGCGCTTGTTCAGACGTTGGCTGAGTATCATAGCGCAACACCGTCTCCAAATCTTTGTCGCCTCGGCCAGAGAGCGTGATGACCACGAGAGCATCGCGCTTCATGCGCTTGGCCCGCTGCACCCCAGCGTAGATCGCGTGGGCGGACTCCAAAGCCGGCAGAATCCCCTCCAGCCGCGCGAGCAGCCGAAAGCCCTCCAGGGCTTGCTCGTCGCTTACGGTGATATACTCCCCACGGCCGAGCTTCTTATACAGCGCGTGTTCGGGGCCGACCGCCGGATAGTCCAATCCCGCTGCGACGCTGTGCGTCTCGCGAATAGCGCCGTGCTCGTCTTGGAGCACAAACGTCTTCGCCCCGTGCAGCACCCCTACCGAGCCGTGACTCAGCGAAGCTGCTCCTGTTGGTTCTGCCCCCAAAAACTGGACTTTCTCGTCGGTGACGAACGGGAAGAAGGTGCCCATCGCGTTGCTGCCGCCCCCCACGCACGCCACTAAGAGATCGGGCAGGCGCTGCTCTCGTCGGAGGAGCTGGCCCTTGATCTCGTCCCCGATGACTCTTTGAAAGTCCCGCACGATCATGGGGTAGGGATGCGGGCCGACCACCGACCCAATGAGATAGTACGTCGTGGGCACGTTGGCAACCCAGTCGCGCAGGGCCTCGCCCTGCGCATCTTTGAGCGTCTGGGCGCCGCTGGTGACGGGGTGCACCGTCGCTCCCAACAGCTTCATTCTTTGGACGTTCATCTGTTGGCGCTCGATGTCGCGCGCGCCCATATAAATCTCAGCATGAAGCCCAAGCACCGCACAGGCCATGGCGACGGCTACGCCGTGCTGGCCTGCCCCGGTCTCGGCGATCACGCGCTGCTTGCCCATCGCGCGCGCGAGCAGGGCTTGCCCGATGGCGTTATTGAACGTATGGGCGCCGCCGTGCACTAAATCCTCGCGCTTGAGGAAGATCCGCGCGCCCCCGGCGTATTCTGTCAGGCGCTTGGCGAAATAGAGCGGGGTGGGGCGGCCCCCATAGTCGGCCCGCAGCGCTTTGAGCTCGCTCTGAAAATCAAAGCGCACCGAGATCTCGCGATAAGCGCGCTCTAGCTCTTTAAGGGCTGGGATTAAGATCTCTGGGACGAACTGTCCCCCAAATTCCCCAAAGTGCCCCTCGTGGGGCAGCTCGCTGAGTTTCGTTGGGCTTTGTTTGATTGGCGCTCTTGCTACCATACGGTTTCACCTGAGCCCTCACCCCTTTCCTCCCCTCTCCCTCGGAAGAGAGAGGGAACAGGGGTGAGGGTGAAGCATCGCTCATTATACCCGATCGCCCAGCCGCTTGTCTGGACCATGATCTCATTGTACAATGTGAGCAATGAGAGAGCTTATTGAACGTCTCGCTCAGATGCTTGGAGAAGCTCGGTATGCTGTCGCCCTCACGGGAGCTGGGGTAAGCACGGATTCGGGCATCCCTGACTTTCGCAGCCCCACCAGCGGCCTATGGGCCCAGCATAACCCCATGGAAGTCGCTTCTCTTGGGGGGTTTCGCAGTAACCCTCAGCGATTCTATGAGTTCTGGGGCCAACGCTTCGCCAAACTCGCCGACGCCCAGCCCAACATCACCCATCGGGTGCTCGCGGAGTTAGAAGCACGCGGCTATCTGAAGTGCGTCATCACCCAAAACATTGACGATCTCCACAGAAGAGCCGGATCGAGGCGCGTCCTAGAAGTCCACGGCACCTACACGCGCGGGCTGTGCCTCGGCTGCAAGAGAACTTATACGATCCAAGAGATCTTTGAAAAAGTCGAGCGCCATGGCGTTCCGCTGTGCGACGCCTGCAAGAATTTACTTAAGCCCGACGTCGTGCTCTTTGGGGAGTTGCTCACCCGCGATTTTGATCACGCCCTCGACGAGATCGAGCGGTGCGATCTCTTACTCGTCTTGGGCTCGTCACTCGAAGTCTATCCCGTGGCTGGGCTGGTGCCCCACGCGAAAAGCCTTGGAGCGCGACTTGTCATCATCAATCGCGACGAGACCCCCTTCGATCCCATCGCCGATCTTGTCCTCGAGAGCGAGCTTGGGCCGGTCATGACCGAGCTCCGCCACGCGCTCTCCCTGTAGCGTTTGCACGGGAATAGCCTCCTCTGCTACACTTATATCAGATGGATACTGTGCTCATTCTCGATTTTGGCTCGCAGTACACCAAGCTCATCGCCAAGGCCATACGCGAGCTGGGGGTCTATGCCGAGATCGTCCCGTGGGATGTCTCTGCCGCAGAGATTCAACGGCTCGCCCCACGAGGACTGATCCTCTCCGGCGGGCCGGCCAGCGTCTATACCCCCGATGCGCCCCATTTAGATAGACGCATCTATGAGCTCCAAATCCCGATCTTGGGGATTTGCTACGGCATGCAACTGATGGCTCACGATCTGGGCGGCCAGGTGCTCCGCGGAGAGACGCGCGAGTACGGCCCCAGCGCCCTGCAAATCCTTCAGACAGATACGCTCTTTGAGGGTCTCAACCCCACCGAAGAGGTCTGGATGAGCCACGGCGATGAGATCCGCACCCTGCCCAAAGACTTTGTATGTCTTGCCCAGACCCCTAACGTCGCTCACGCGGCGATGAAGAGCCGCGACGGGCTTTTTTATGGGATTCAGTTCCATCCCGAAGTCGCTCACACCCCCAAGGGCACGGAGATTCTCAAAAACTTTCTCTTGAAAGTTTGTAAAATTTCCCCACAGTGGAGCCCAGCCGATCAAGTGCAACAGCTTATCGAGCAGCTCAAGAGAGAGCTTTCAGACGCCCGCCATGTGCTCATTGGGGTCTCCGGCGGAGTAGATAGCAGCACGGCAGCCGTGCTCGTCCATCGCGCTCTTGGGGAGAGACTGATCCCCATCTTTATTGACACGGGGCTGCTGCGCCTTGGCGAAGCAGAGCGCACGAAGACCGTCTTTGAGAGGCTTGGCTTGCGTCTGCGGGTCATAGACGCGCGCTCACGATTCTTGGCAGCCCTGCAGGGCGTCACCGACCCTGAAGAGAAGCGCAAACGAATCGGAGCAGAGTTTATCAGGGTCTTCTACGAAGAAGCTCAAAAACTCGCTCGGGAAGTCGGGGGCATTGACGTGCTCGTCCAAGGGACGATCTACTCGGACGTGATCGAGAGCGGCGCGCCGAACGCCGGCGCGCGCGGCGCCGATAGAATCAAGAGCCATCACAACGTCGGTGGGCTGCCCCCAGAGGTGCCGTTTCGGATCATCGAGCCGTTGCGAAATTTCTTCAAAGACGAGGTGCGCCAGATCGGGCTGCGCCTGGGGATTCCTGAAGAGATCGTTTGGGAGCAGCCCTTCCCTGGGCCAGGCTTAGCTGTGAGAATCCTTGGGGAAGTCACGCCTGAGCGCGTCACGCTCCTCCAGAGGGTAGACGCGATCGTGCGCGAGGAGCTTCAGCGGGCCGGGCTGGCTCGCGCGGTCTGGCAGTATTTTGCGGTGCTGCTCCCCATCCGGAGCGTGGCGGTCTTAGGGGATGGGCGGGCCTACGGGCAGGTCGTGGCGGTGCGGGCTGTCGAGAGCCGCGACGGCATGACCGCCGACTGGTTCCATCTTCCCTATGAGCTCGTAGAACGCATTTCGAGTCGGATCACCAACGAGGTCGAGGGGGTCACACGGGTGGTGTATGACATTACGTCCAAGCCCCCGGCCACGATAGAATGGGAATGACCCAGCCCCTCTCCCCTGGGAGGGATGAGGGCAACCAGATAGGGAGAGGACAAAAAATTATGAAAGTCTGTCTCTATCTAGAGGCGGAGAACGTGGTAGCCCGTTCGGGGTTCCGCACGGCGTTTGCCCAGCACTTGCGGGCGCTGGAGCGTGCCGGCGTCCCCGTGACGACCGATCCCGCCGATGATTTCGATATCCTGCACTTGCATTGGTTCGGCCCGCGCTCGCTGTATTATCTCAAAAAAGCCAAACAGCAGGGCAAAATAGTCATCGCTCATGCTCACAGCATTGGCTCGTATGATTTCAAAGACAGCTTCACGCTCTCCAACACCTTCGCGCCGCTGTATGAGAGATATTTGCACTATTTTTATGAGCTGAGCGACGCGATCTTCACGCCGTCCGAACATGCTCAGGCACTTCTGCAGGCCCAGGGGATCTCCCGCCCGATCTACGTGGTCAGCAATGGGGTGGACTTGGAAAAGTTCCGCTTCGACGCCCAAGCGCGCCAGCAGTATCGGCGGCGCTTCGGCCTGAAGCGTTTTACGGTCTTCTCTGCGGGGAATCTAATCCCCCGCAAGGGGGTCTTAGACTTTCTCGAAGTCGCCAGACGGCTGCCCCAGTTTGATTTTATCTGGTTTGGGCAGGCGTGGGGGAGATTATTAGCGTTCGATATCGAGATGCATGAGGCGCTCGACGCGCGCCCTCCCAACGTGAAGCTGCCCGGCTTTGTTGAAGAGACCCCGGGGGCGTTCTCTGCGGGCGATCTGCTCTTCTATCCGTCGTATGGGGAGACCCACGGGCTGGTGCTCTTCGAGGCCGCAGCCTTACAGCGCCCTCTCGTCCTCCGTGACCTGCCGGAGTACACAGCGGCCGGCTGGCATGACGGGGAGAACTGCTTGAAGGGCCAGACCATGGACGCGTTCTGCGAGAAGATCATCCAGCTAGCTTCTGACGCGGCGCTGCGCGAGCGCCTGGCTCACGCGGCCTATCGCTTAGCCGCAGCCAACTCTCTGGAGCGCGTGGGGCACCACCTCCACCAGCTCTATCGAAAGCTGCTCAGACCTAACCCCCCTGGCCCCCTTCCCGGAACGGGAAGGGGGAGCTCCCCTCCCCGTGTCGGGGAGGGGCTGGGGGAGAGGTCAGGGTGAAAGGGGGGAATATGAGAGTCTGTCTCTACTTGGAGGCCGCGGAGTTCGTGGCCAAATCGGGGTTCAAGTCCGCCTATGAGCAGCATCGCCAAGCCCTTCACAGGGTCGGGGTGTCGGTCACCGACGACCCCGACTCCGATTATGATATACTTCATTTGCACTTCTTTGGGCCAAAGTCGCTCTTCTATCTCAAACGCGCCAAGCGCCTCAAGATCCCCGTAGTCGTCCACGCTCACAGCATCGGCGCTCACGATTTTGCCGACAGCTTCACGCTCTTTAACTCTATCGCTCCCCTCTACGAAAAGTATCTCTATTATTTCTATGAGTCGAGCGACGCGATCGTCACGTGTTCTCGCTATGCTCGTGAGCAACTCCTCGTCCAGGGGATCACCAGACCCGTCTATGTCGTGAGCAACGCCGTAGACCGAGAGCGGTTTCGCTTCACCGAAGAGGGGCGGCGGCTCTATCGCGAACGTCTTGGGCTGAAAAACTTTACGGTCTTCTGCGCGGGCAACGTCATCCCCCGCAAGGGCGTCTTAGACTTCCTCGAAGTCGCTCGAAGACTCCCTCAGATGGACTTCGTCTGGTTCGGCAAGATCTGGCCGAAGCTCCTGACGTTCTACCCGGAGATGCATAAGGCTCTCGAGAAGAGGCCCCCTAACGTGAAGCTGCCCGGCTTTGTCGAGGATACTCCCGCGGCGTTCTCCGCTGGGGATCTCTTGTTCTTGCCGTCGTTTCGGGAGAACCAGCCGATGGTCTTGCTCGAGGCGGCCTCCCTTGGGCGCCCGCTCGTCGTGCGCGATATCCCCGAATATCGAGGATGGCTCACAGATCGAGTCAACGCCCGCTTCGGCTCGACCATAGAAGAGTTTGTCGAGATCATCTCCGAGATCGCCCAAAACCCACACGAGTGGCAGCGGCTCTCCCAAGCGGCTCACGACGTAGCTCAAGCGAGCAGCCTGCCCGTCGTGGGGCAACAGCTCAAAGAGCTCTATCAGCAGCTCTTGGCGGTGCCCGTATGAAGATCTCCGTGGCCATCCCCGCTCACAACGAAGAGTCGTATATCGCCCGCTGTTTGCAGTCTTTAGCGCGACAAGACTTCGAGGACCTAACCCCCCGGCCCCCTTCCCTAAAGGGAAGGGGGAACTCCCCTCCCCGACACGGGGAGGGGCTGGGGGAGAGGTCGGAGCTAGAGATCGTGGTCTGTCTCAATCTATGCACCGACAGGACCGAAGAGATCGTGAGAGAATTCGCAAAGGCCTCTCCCTGGCCGGTCAAGATCGTCTCTGAAGACCGCAAGGGGGTGAGCTGGGCGCGGCAGACGGCCTGCTTGGCCGCCTCCGGGGAGATCATCGCTTCTGCTGACGCTGATGCGATCTATCCTCCCGACTGGGCGGCCCGCATCGCGCAGGCGTTCTCCGCAGACCCTCACCTTGTGGTGCTCTACGGCCCAGTGCGCTTGCGTGACTTCGCCAACCGGCTCTCTCAACTTCTTCATCCCATCCTCAACGATGCGATCACGCATTTAGGGCGCCTTGTGGGGTGGCATAACGTCATCGGCTCGAACTTCGCGATGCGGCGCGAGGCGTTTCTGGCTGTGGGCGGATTTAACACGTCCCTCAAAGCCCTCGAGGATCACGAGATCGTCAGGCGCTTGCGGCGTCTGGGGACCGTTCGCTATGACCCACAGTTGGTAGCGTTCGCTTCCGCGCGTCGCTATAATCGTCTGGGGGTGTGGAAAACTATTCGCTTCTATCTGCGCAATGCTATCCGCGCTGTGATCTTGAACCGTGAGACCGAGGACTTGGAGAACCTAACCCCCGGCCCCCTTCACCCTCCCCCCCCAGCCCCTCTTCCCTCCGAGGGAGAGGGGAGCCAGAGGGGTGAGGGGGTTGGGAGGGGGTGGGGGTTAGGTCAGAGAAAGGGAAACTGTGAACGCTCCGAAAGTTCTTGTGATCGCCCTTGACGGGGCGACGTTTGACCTGATCGAGCCGTGGGCCGCTGCCGGGTATCTCCCAAATCTTCAGAGACTTCTCCATCAAGGAGCTTACGCCCGTCTCGAGAGCACTCAGCCTCCCATTACGGGCGCCGCCTGGACGAGCTTCCAGACGGGAGTCCAGCCGGGACGCCACGGCATCTTCGATTGGCTGACCCGCAAAGACGGAAGCTATCAGTTGGTGCCGATCAGCTCCCAGTCTATTCAGAGAGAAGTCCTGTGGGAGTATCTCAGTCGGCATGGCAAGCGCGTCGGCGTGATGAGCGTGCCCGTCAGCTACCCCGCCCGGCCCGTCAACGGATTTATTCTGACAGACTTACTCACTCCCGACGGAGTCAATTATGCATTTCCCCCGGAGCTCAAAGACGAGATCGAACAGAAGATCGGGCCGTATCCGGTCATGCCGGAGCACTGGCGCGGCCGCTATGCCGCGAGTTCCTGGTTAGAGAATCTGAAGAAGTCTCTCGCCCGCCGCGCCGAGATCGCCCTCTATCTCTCGCAGAATAAACCCTGGGACTTCTTCATGGTCCACATCATGGAGACAGACTCGGTGCAGCACCAGATGTGGCATCTGTTAGATAATATTAAACGTCCGCGCTATCATGGGGGAGACTGCCAGGGCAACCCCATCTTGGAGATCTATCAGCTCGCTGACCGTTTCGTGGGACAGGTCACCGAAAGACTTGACGACGACACGACGCTCTTGGTCATCTCCGATCACGGCTTTGGCCCGCTCTTTTATAATATCTATCTGAACTGCTGGCTCTACGAGCACGGCTACTTAGTCCTCAAGAGCAACGTGACGACGTTTTTAAAGAAATTGGCATGGCGGGCGGGGCTGACCCCTGAAAATCTTTACGTTTGGGCGGAGAGACTGAGACTGCTCGATCTGGGGGCCAGTCTCCGACATGGGCGTATGCACGATCTGTTGGGGCGCGTCTTCCTCTCGACGCAGAACATAGACTGGCCCAGGACACGGGCTTACTCCTACGGCAACGTGGGGCAGATCTATCTCAATCTCAAGGGGCGCGAGCCCCAGGGCTGTATCGAGCCGCACGAGGCTCCCGCGCTCGTCACCGAGATCATCGCGAAGCTGCAAGCTTCGCTTGACGTTCATCTTCGCCAGCCTTCGGCTGGCGAAGGTGTACAGTCCAGACGGAGTCTGGTCTATCGCAAGGAGGAGATCTACTGGGGCGAGGCGCTGGATCGCGCTCCGGAGATCCTCGTTGTTCCTCCAGACGGGATGATGGCTGTAGGCACGACGGAGTTTCTCTCTAACAGAGTGATCACGCCAACGTATGCCGGATCGGGTTGGCACCGCATGGAAGGGATCTTCATCGCTGCGGGAAAGACTCTCTTGCCTGGCCTCAAGCAGAAGCTTCGCATCGTGGATCTCTTCCCGATCATCGTGGCGCTGCTGGGGCTTCCCATCCCCGAGGGGCTCGACGGCCAGACTCCATCTGGACTGTTCGTCGTGCCGCCTGCGGCGACACGGTGTCCGGTCCAGGCGAAGCCTGGCGGGAGAGGGGTGCCCGCAGGGCGGGGTGAGGGCCAAGGCGAAGTCTGGGAGAAGGAGATCCGCCAGCGCCTCAAGGGCCTGGGGTATATCTAACTATGGGACGCCATCTGTTCGTGTTCGGGTCAGCACTATTGGGCATAGGGATCCTTTGCGGGGTGCTGATCTATCTGGGCTGGGGCAGCGGGGAGTCGCCCTGGGCTCGGTTCCTCGCGGGGGTGGGGATCGTCATCCGGCAGATCGAGATGTTAGGGCTGTGGGGCTTTCTGTCGCTGGCGGGGATCGTGCTCGCGACGCTGCTCTGTTGGTCGCTCAGTTGGTGGATCATTCTGAGGGCGTACGGGGTGCGGGTCGGGTGGTGGGCCACGTGGCGGGCGCGGGTCTGCGGCTTCGCGATCACCTATCTGACGCCCTCGATGTATCTTGGGGGCGAGCCGGCGAGCGTCTATCTCATCGCGCGGGAGCAGCAGGGGTCTTCCCCGGCGACTCGCATCGTGGCCACGATCTTGGTCGCCAAGCTCTTAGAGGGGCTCTGTCTGTTGGCGTTTATTTATCTTGGGGTC
>Ga0308420_1000880_pt1 | contig 15510 bp, 8 predicted proteins | sample HotsprSampleMS55_FD_203802 | JGI IMG/M metagenome (GOLD analysis project Ga0308420, IMG submission 203802) | Hot spring phototrophic mat microbial communities from Mushroom Spring, Yellowstone National Park, Wyoming, United States - 20090730_MS55 ... | reverse complement strand
TTCCTTTTGAACTAGAAAGTTTACTAATTAATCTTGATACTCCCGTGATATTAGATATTTACAATAGTTTTTTTTATAAATATAGTCATGGAATAAATTTTTTAGGAAAAAAAATTCTAAAAAATAAAATTCCTTATTGGATTGGAAGAGCCGAAGAAGTTATTACTTCTTGTAATTCCATTTATAATTTTTGTAAACAATATCGAGATGAAGTTCAACTTATTCCTTTAGCTATAGATGAGAAGAAAGTACAAGCTTTTCTTCCAGAAGTAAAACAAAACCATGAATACGTACTTGGCTGGACTGGAACACCTTTTACTGCTCGATTTTTAAATCAAATAATCAATCCTCTAAAAGAATTAGCTAGATATTTTCCTTTAAAAGTAAAACTTATTGGAGGTCTAGTTCCGCTTCCAGTAAAGACAGAGTATTATACTTGGAGTAGGAGTAATGAATTGGAATTACTTGTAGACATAGATATAGGTATAAATCCATTACCAGCTACTTTACGTGAAATTGGAAATCCATGTCTTAAAACCCTAAAGTATATGAGCTTAGGTAAGCCAGTAGTTGCTAGTAGCTATGGTGGTTCAGAAAATTTTGTTGTTCACTCTGAAAATGGATTCCTCGTAAAATCTGAAGAAGATTGGTATATAGCTTTAAGAAACTTATTAGATGATGAAGAAGTTCTTCGAGAGATGGGAGAAAAGTCTAAGGAAAGAGTAGTCAAATTTTTTCAAAAAGAGGATGCTTTTCTAAAAATGTATTTGATTTTTGAAAAATACTTTTAGGTAGTCTATAAAAGAAGTGAATTTTTTGCTTTTAGTTTTTATTTTCTTTATAAATATGGTTTACTAAAGATATGATACGATTGAAAACTTTTTATTTTTTGAATGTGACATTTTTAGTTCTTGTTTTAGGTTGTTCTAGTTTAGAAGTTATTCCCGAGCCAAATCTCAATCAAATTACCGTCAAATCAGAGCCACTTTGTTTGAGTTGGAATTGGCATCCTTTTTGTGTAGTTTCTAAACCAAATAGTATACAACTTATAGGAGTATTCAATAATTCTACTTTAGAAAAAAAATATTTCTTAGATTACTATCTTGATAGTTTTGATACGGATTTGCCAGTTGGAGTTTCTTTAAAAGTAGATGGAGTCTACTACAACTTACGAAAATCTGCTACTGACTATGTAGATACTCTTAAGATTTCTTCCGAACTTAGTGAAGAAGTAGTAACTAAACTCAAAGCTACAAAAAATTCTATCTCGTTAAGTTATTCTAGTAGAAAGAACACGTTAAATTTTGATTTCTCTAGTAGACAGACAGATAAGTTTATACAGGACTTAACAGAGCTAACCAATAAAACTACAAATTTACAAAAACTAAAAATAGTTAAGTAGTATGAATCCTTTACATGAAACCCTCAAAAGAAAAAGAGCAGGAGTATCCTTTCCACTTACAGCTTTGCTTTCTACTCGTTCTTATGGGTGTGGAGATTTTTATTCTCTACAATTACTTCACAATTGGGCTTTAGATACAGGGATTAGTATTATTCAAATTTTACCACTTAACGATTTAGGATATGGTAGGAGTCCTTATAGTTCAATTTCTGCTTTTGCTATTGATCCTATTTATATTTCTTTACATTTACTGGGAATTCCAGAATACTCTGCTGAAATTCCTACAGTGAGCTTAGATCATAAATTTATAAAAAGTAAAAAACTTGAAATTCTAAAAAAATATTTTAAAAAAATTTATGATTATAAACTATTGCATTCACTGGAAGAATTTGCCTCCAAGTATAGTTGGATAAAGCCTTATGCTGCTTTTAAAATCTTATATCAAAAACATTGGGGTTTACACTGGAGTGAGTGGAAATTAGGATCTAAGTATTCAAAAGAACTTGAAAACCAAATTCTTCAAGAAAATCGTGAAGAGGTACATTTTGAATATTGGTTACAAAAAGTAACTTTTGAACAACTTAGTAATATTAAAGAAAAAATGGAATCCACAGGAGTATATCTCAAAGGAGATATGCCTATACTCACTTCAGACAACAGTGCTGATGTTTGGTCTCGAACAGAACTTTTTAATAGAGATTTAACTTCAGGTGCTCCCCCAGACTTTTTTAATGCAGAAGGACAAAATTGGGGATTTCCAGTAATTAACTGGTCTGAAATGGAAGCTCAAAATTTTTCTTGGTGGAAAGAAAGAATTTCTTATCTACAAAATTTTTATCACCTTTATAGAATAGATCATGTACTTGGAATGTATCGAATTTGGGCAATTCCTAAAACTTTTCAATCTGCTAAGTATGGTTATTTTCATCCGCAGAAAGGAGCTTCGCGGAAAGATTTTAACTTAGTTAGACTTTTTCCTGAAGATTTTGTAGAGTTAGGACTTATTTATGAGTTTAAGCCCGATAGCTATATTTTCTTTTGGGACTTTTTTAAATATCCCGAGTATGCTCAACTTAGCGAAGAAGTAAAAGCTAAGTTTTTTGCTTTGTCCCATAAATATTTAAAGGAAGATGAGGCATATTGGAGAACTTGTGGAGAAAAGATTTTAAAATTTCTTCTAGAAAATACCCGTATGCTTCCTTGTGCAGAAGACTTAGGTGCTGTTCCAGGTTTTGTAAGAGATAGTATTCATGAATTGCAATTGATTGGACTGGATATTATACGTTGGACGCGATCTTTTGAAGATGGAAGTTTTATTCCTCCTGAAAAATATCGTAATATGGCTGTAAGTGCTCTTTCTGTACATGATACTTCTACTGCTTTAGCTTGGTGGTTAGAAGAAGCTAGTATGGATGACAAAGTAGCTTTCTCTACTTTACTTTTTCCTCATTGGGAAGCTCAATGGAAAAAAATTGTAGAAAGAAAAAAAATTAACCAAGATATGACAGGTCCAAAAATGCAAGCACTCTCTAGTGTTGTTCACACCAAAAGAGAATTTTTAGAAAAAAAAATTAATTCCCTAGATAAGAAAAAACTAGCCTTAGGTTTATTAAAATTTGCTTTTTCTACAAATAGCCTTTTTTCCATTCATATGTTACAAGATTATATAATTGATGGAAAACTTACAGAAAGTACTAACTTTAGAAAATCTCCTCTAGAAGAACCTAAGCTACATCGAATTAACGTTCCAGGTACTCCTGAAGAAGAAAACTGGGGTTATACTTTTCCTTTTTATGTAGAAGAACTTAGAGAAGACGAGGTCTTATCTGAACTCATTCATCAGCTTATTGTAGAATCAGGTAGAACTTAATGAACAATATATATGCCATCATCTTAAGTGGGGGCATTGGTTCAAGAATGGGTAGTTCTCTACCTAAACAGTTTTTAAAGCTTAAAGGCTTACCTATTTTAGCACATAGCGTACAACGTTTTGTAAACTGGGGTCTTTGTAAAAGCTTAGTAATTGTTTCTCATCCTAATTATATAGAGATTACAGAAGAAATTTTAAGTCCTTATTTAGGAGTAAACGACAAAATTATAGAAGGCGGGCAAACTCGGCATGAGTCTTTTTTAAATGGAATAAAAGCTTTAAATTTAAACAACGATATAATTTTCATACACGATGCAGCAAGGCCTTTTTTTACACAAAAAGAATTATTTGAGTTAGTCGATACTACTTTAAAATGGGGCTCTGCTAGTTTAGGTGTAAAGCCTACTGAAACCTTAGTTTTAGCCGAAGAAGACAAAACTCAGCAAATCCTACCTCGAGAAAAAATATATCTTATAAAAACTCCTCAGTGTCTACACAGCTCTCTTTTGGATATTTTACTTCTAGAAGAAAAAGAAGAAAGCCATCCTACCGATTTATGTTCTTGGGCTCTTAGTAAAAAAATTTTTACTCGTATTGTAGATTCTAATCCATATAATATGAAAATTACTCAAAAAGAAGACTTACAAATAGCAGAAGTGCTTTATCCTCTCTTTGAGTCTTGGAGTAAACAACATTCTTAAGGATCAAATTTAGATTTTTCTGGAACTATAACAGGACCATGTACATGTTTTTTAAATATCTTATAAGAAATCCACAGATAAGTATCATAAGTTAACTTGTAAAGAACTGGAATTAAAACTAAAGTTAAACTTGTCGCAAACATCAAACCCCAAGCTATTGCTAAGGCTAAAGGTTTTACAAAAGGATCAGAGCCTCCAATCCCATAAGCAGTTGGAAAAATTCCTAAAACTGTAGTAATGGTAGTTAAAAGTACTGGTCGAAGTCGAACCAGTCCTGTCCGCATAAGTAATTCGTAAGAACTAAGATGTGGATTTTCTCGTTTTAGTTGGTTAGCAAAATCTACTAGAACAATAGAATCATTTACAACTACACCTGCTAGACCTACCATTCCTATAAAACTTAAAAAACTAAAATATTCACCATGAGTTACAAAAGCAATACTTACTCCCATAAAAGCTAATGGAATAGTAGACATGACAATAATAGGTTGAATAAAAGAACGAAAAAGAGAAGCTAAAATCATAAAAATAATTAAAAAAGCTACCAAGAAAGCTCTTCCTAAACTTGCTAAAGCTTCTTCTGTATCTTTATTTTCTCCACCATATCTTACCCTATATCCTGGATAGCTGTCCATGAGGTTTCCAGCTAATTTTTTTATTTCCATATTGGCTTTTCTAGGTTCTGTAACGAGATCATCTAAGTTTGCTGTAGCTGTAATAAGTCTTTTTCCATCTAAATGGTTGATTGCAGCAATTCCAGGTCCTTTTTCTAATTTTATAAGTCTAGAAATTGGGATGAGATTTCCTTGAAGATTATTTACGTATAGTTTTTCTAAAGAATTTATTGACTGCCTATATTCTTTTGGAAAGCGAACTCGTACATCTACTTCTCCATCAGGTCGCTTTATCGTAGTAGCTACAGCACCTTGATAAGCACTGTTGATTGTCAGAGCAATTTGTTGAACTGAAATTCCAGCTTGAGCAGCTAAGGCTTCATCTACAGTGATACGAATTTCATCTTTCCCTTCGTAATAGTCATCTCCTATATCAATTACACCATTTGCTTTAGACATCACTTCTTTGAATTTTCCAGCAATTTCACGTAACGTTATAAAATCATCTCCACGAATTTCAATAGCTACAGGTTTTCCAACAGGAGGTCCACCTTGAATTTTTTCAAAGTCTAAAACAGTTAGTTTTCCTTTTAAATTTTCATATCCTTCGGGAATTTGAAATTCTCTTTTTGTCAATACTGGTTCGGGATGAATCCATCTTTTTACTGCTAAAAAAGCTTTAATAAGTGGCTTTGATTCTCTTTCTTGTTTACTTTTTTGAAGGATTGCTTCTCTTTCTCGAATAGCACGTAACGTTTCTTCAGAGAGCATCCAGATAGTTCGATCTCTTAAATCATTTAAAATTTCATCTGTAGAGCGTTTTCTTTCAGCATCGGGAGTGAGATATACCATTACCATCCCATAATTTTTTCCACGTTTTGTAAAAGGATCATTTGGATCTTTCTGAGTAATTCCAATTCGAGTTACAAAATTTTCTACTTCTTCTTTTGGAAAACTCATGAGTTCTTTTTCAATCACTTGAGCAAACTTTTCTGTCTCTTCTAAGCTGTAACCTACAGGTGCTGAAATCTTTACTATAAATATTTCAATTCCACCAGGAAATAATTTAAATCTTCCAAAGACTACAGCTAAAGCTATTGTAAAAAAGAAGAAAAGTGTAAACAAGAAAATAGTTCTACGAGTATGACGTAAAGCAAAAGAAAGAATAGGTTTATAAAATTTATCTCTTATCCAAAGATATAATTTTCCTTCACTATGTTCTGTAGGTTTATGGACGTAATTTTTGTTGATGTCATACACGTGGGAAGGAAGGATAAATATGCCTTCTAATAGAGAACTTACTAAGGCAATAATTACTACTGCTGGAATGCTAAAAACAAATTTACCAAAAATTCCACTCGTAAACAACATAGGACCAAAAGCAGCACAGGTAGTAGTAATAGTTGCAGTGACAGGAGCTACTACTTCTACCGTCCCTCTCACACAAGCTTCTCTTATGGGAAGACCTTGTTCTATATATCTGTAAATATTTTCACTAATTACAATAGCATCATCGACAAGCATTCCAAGTACAATAATTAGGCCCATCATGGAAATTAAGTTGAGTGTAAATCCAAAATAGTCCATTGCAATAAAACTCATAGTGATAGCTAAGGGAAGACCCAAAGCTACCATGAGAGCAATTCGCCAGCCTAAAAACAAAAATAAAGAACCAACTACTAAAATAAAGCCTTGTATTCCATTGGAAATAAGTACTTCCAGACGTCTACGAATAAACTTAGAAATGTCGTTTACGTAAGCAACAGTAAGAGAACTTTCATTTTTTTGTTTAAACTCTTCAGTTACTTTTTTTACTTCATTTACTAACCGAATAGCATCTGCTTTTTCTTTTTTTATGACAATAAGCCCAATTGCATATAGTCCATTGACTTTTTCGATATAATCTTTATCAGCAAAATCTTCTTTGACATTTGCGACATCTTTAACACGAATAGCTCTACCGGCATCATTTGCTCGAATATAGACATTTCCAATTTCTTCTTCTGTATTAAATTCACCTACTGTACGAATAGAAGATTCTTTACCTTTTTCTTCTAATATTCCACCGGGTAAATTAATATTTTTTAACTTTAAAGCATTTACAACTTCAAGAGGACTTAGATTTAAACTACTCATAGCTAGAGGATTTAAGTCTATGTGCATTTCTGTTTCTAGATAACCTTTTTTTACAACTCGTCCTACTTCGGGAATATCTAAAAGAATTTCTTCTAGTTCTTTTGCTTTTTTATGAAATTCCTTAGATGTTAAAGCTGGTTTTCCATTTATTTCTTTAATACCTAAGTTTACTTCTATAACAGGAGTCCGAGCGGAGGTAATTTCTTGAACAATGGGCTTTTTAGCATCTTCTGGTAAATCTTCAGTGCGATCTACTGCACTTTTTATATCATCAACAACTTTTTGAGTATTTTTGACGTCAGGATCAATGGTCACAATAATTCCCGAACGGTTTTCTATAGATCCGGAACGAATTTCTTTAATTCCATCTACAGCTTTTAAGTTATCTTCAATAGGTTTGGTAATGAGCTTTTCTACTTCGCTAGGAGAAGCTCCAGGATAGAGAGTAGTAATTGTAACAATATCAAAATTTATATTAGGAAATGCTTCTCGGTTAATGGTTAAAGCCTTGTAGCCTCCCACTAGTAAAATGATAGCAGATAGAAGATTTAAAAATACATTTTTTTCTAAGAAGTATTCTATGATAAATCGCATGCTCAAACCCTAAGATATAGATTTTTTTCATTATGATTTTTGTCAAGTTGATTAAATAAATAGTTAGTTATCAAGGATATTTAAGTCTTTATAGCTTTAAACTACATGGTGAGTTAAAATTAAACGTGAAAGTTCTCCCCCTAATAAATTTGGCATATGAGAAAAGTTTTCAGGTGAAATTTGAACAGAATTTGTAAAAAGCTCTTCAGCTAAATATCTGTTTCCCATTCCAACCCCTAAAAGTACATAAGACTTATTTGTTGCTCGAATGATGGCTTCTTTTAGTTTTCGGTTTTCATACGAACTTAGTTCTGCCTCGACTGTAGCCTTTCCTCTTTGACCACGAAAGTCTGAAATCATCACTACAATTCTTGTAGAAGCATCTTTCGTGAAATACATTTCTAAGTTTTCAAGTAAAGCATATTCATGTATGCTGTCACCTTGCCAATCTGTAGTGAGATTTTGAAAAATTTCTTCTTCTTTTTGATCACTGTATTCTTCCTCAAACTTTTTTAACTGAATTAAGTCAATATGTTCTTTGCGATTGAAACGATCAGAATATGTATAAATAGAAAAAGCTACATTGTGATTAGCAAGTAATATAGAACTAGAAAGCAGTGCAGAGAGAACAACAATAGAATACTCAAAGTTAAAAATTCTTCTAGCTTTACTAACTAAAAAAACAACTTCTACACCTTTTAATTTTTCGTCTTTTTTATCAATAATTGTTTTATCAAAAACTTTTAAGTCACCTTTGCCTTGTGTAAAAGAAAGATACTTTCTAGCGTCAATTCTTCTTCCTTCTAATTCAAAATGCCTTGTGATGTCAATTTCAGGTTGAAAGAGTTTTTCTAAATTCATTTCTGTATTTTCTAATTCTTTTCCAAACACTTCCATAAATTCTTTTCGTGTAACTAGCATAGTATAAGACCAAAGAATTTTCCGCTTAGCTAAGAATTGTTTATATAGTTCTTCAGTGCGATACCCCCAAGCCCCACCTCCACCAGCAGGTTCACCTTGTCCCATATTTCCACGAGTTTCTTTTCCATACCAAGCATCTGGACCTTCTTTAAGATTTCCTCCTGTTTCAGGGGTATCAATTTCAATTCCTTTTTTGAGAGGGTTTCCACTCATTTGTAACTTAGCTTTTCCTGTGTTAGGTTCTCTGTAATGTAAAGCAGGGTCCCACCACTTTTGTTTTTCTATATTAGAACTTAAAGTAAAAGTTTTTTTTTTCTCTTCTATTTCTTCAAAAAGTTCTGAAGTAAGTTTTCCATTTTTGAGAGCATTTTCTAAGGTTTTAGTTAGATCAAATCTTTCTTTTGGATCATAAATTTGATTAATATAAGAAATTTTAGCACCTCGAAGTACAATTTCAGAGACGTTAGGCGTATTGTATTTTAAAATATGTTTACACCAATTGACTAAATTAGCTATTCCAAATATATAGGGATTTAAGTTAGCAGAACCTATGACCCTTCTATGAGAAAGTTCTTTAACTTTTATATGAAATCCTACTAAGATTTCTGTGAGAATAGAATTTGGTAGATAAAAATTGACTATTTCTTTAAGTGAGTCAGGATTTGTAAACTGTGGAAATATGATAGAGGTAAATCGATTTCTAAAAGCTCTTGAAATAGTAGAAGTAGATTTGGTTTTTCTAAAACTTTTTAAAGCTACTACAATAGAACTTGGTTTTAATACCAGTGGTTCTTTTTCTCCACTTTCAGGAGGTAAAAGTAAAGAGCGAGCATCATCTGTAAGCATGTTTAATTTTTCTACAAGTTCTGCCCCAGCTGTTTCTAAAGCAGTGATGACAATATTTTTACCAAGTCTAAGCCCCCTACTGAGAGGACCATCTACCCACATAATTTCTGATTGACCAGTAGGCTTGAGTGCTCCTAAAATATCTGAGGTATGAATTCCTTTACAGAGATTTATAAACTCTACTTCATTTCCATTTAATCTGGTAATAATTGGCATAAGAAAGAGTGGATCATCTTCTTCAGAGTACTCTATTAAAATATTTTCTTTAGTTTCAAAACATACAGAAAGTTTTTCAATAAATTCTCTTACTTCTCTAGTCAGTGGAATAGAATTTAATATAGAATGTATAATTTCAGGATTTTTAATTTCTATTTTTTTATCATTACAATAAAAAGTATTTTCACTTACAAAGATTTTAACGTCGGGCGAAACGTATTCTTTTGCAAAAGAAATTTCTGAGGCTACTAAGTCCCACTGAGCTTTTCTATCTTCTGGGGTCCTAAAACAATCTACATAAATATCTTTTAAGTGAGAAAGTAAAATTTGCTTGTCGTTGGAGTTAAAATGTGTGAGCCTATTGCAAACTTTTTTTAAAGTACGGATGTTAAAGTGGTATTTCTCTAAATCTGACTTTCCAAGCTGACCTGAGAGAATTCTCTTTTCAGTTTCTAACGTTATGCGAATACAAGCTTTTATTAAAGACTCTACTAAGTCGGGATATAATTTTTTTAGTATAAAATATATTTCATCTGGAGGATAAGGGTCTACATAAATTACAGCAAAATTTTTAGTAATTTCGTAAGGTAGAGATTTTCTACCTTCAAAGCCTTCAGAAGGATTTTGAGTTCCTATAAAGTTAAATCCATTTTTGGCGTTTATTTTTTCTCCATTACCTTCATATAGATCTAAATAATTGGATTCATACACTGTAGAAAATCTTTTAATTACACTAGTAGAAGCTAAGTTCATTTCGTCAGCTACAAAAGAAACTCCCTCTACTAAAGCTTTTACAAGTGGACCATTTACCCATTCAAATCCTTTTCCATCCATAAGGAGTCGATAAGAACCAATGAGATCTTCAGGTAAAGTATCTTCATTAAAACTGAAGCGGATTGTCGGAAAATTTCGTTTGTAGTTTATGTAATAAATAAGTGCATTTTTTCCTACTCCAGCATCTCCTATAAGCAAAATAGGTGTACCTTCTATAAGAGGGTAGAGAATTTTTTGAAGAGTTTGCCTGACTGTGTCTGTTTCTACTAGGTTGGAGGGAAATACTAGTTTAGTTTCCCCTTGGTAAATAGGAACTTGAATTCCAGCTATTTCTACAGTTTTCATAGTAGCAAATTTTTTTAAAAAGAGTTTTTCGCAAACAAAAAAAATCTTTAATCTAACGACTAAAAAAAAAACTTAGACTAAAGACTATATGAATTTTTATTTTTTACTTATTTTAGCTATGGTAATATGGGGAGCTAGTTGGCCTATTGCCAAGCAAATTGCACATTTTACAAGCCCACCAGTATTGATATTTTGGAGAAATTTATTGACTTTTTTTTCTCTTTTACCAATAATTTTTTTCATAAAAGAAAAATTAAATTGGAACTATAAAGTCATTTTACAAGGAAGTTTAGGTGCACTGATTATGACTACTTATAACTATCTTTTTTTTATGGGATTACAAACAGGTCTAGCTGGGGCAGGTGGGGTATTAGTTACTACTTTAAATCCTATTTTTAACTTTGCTTTAGTTAGTTTAATCTATGGGAAAAAAATTTCTTTTCAAGAAAAGTTTGGTTTAAGTCTTGGCTTTTTAAGTGGATTATTTTTACTACATGTTTGGAGTTTAAGTATAGAAGAGTTATTTAAAGCTGGAAATTTAACTTTTTTGCTAGCAAGTATCTGTTGGGCTTTTTTAAGCATTCAAACTCAAAGGTCATCTAAATATATGTCACCAATTTTTTATAGTGTTTTGGTATATGCTTTTGCTACCTTACTTACTTTTTTTTGGGTACTACCCTTAGATTGGAAAAAGCCACTTAGTTTAGGATGGGAATATTGGTTACCTTTATTGTACCTTGCTGTAATTTCTACAGCTTTTGCTACTACTATTTATTTTATAGCTTCGTCTCATTTAGGTTCACAGAGAGCGAGTAGCTATATCTTTTTAGTTCCAGCCTCTGCTGTAATAAGTTCGTATTTTCTAGTAGATGAAGTTCCTAAGTGGTATACTATTTTAGGGGGAAGTTTAGCTATTTTATCAGCCCGTATTTTACATAAGACTAATGGAGAATGAAAAACAAAAAACTTTCTTGCTAAACAAAGCCAACTAAAAATAACGTTTCTTTATGAGAGATTATGAAGTAATTATTGGACTAGAAGTCCATGCTCAACTCAATACTCAATCTAAGATCTTTGCAGAAAGTCCTACTACTTTTGGAGCCTCACCTAATACTCAAGTTTCAGCTGTATGTTATGCACTTCCCGGAACTCTTCCTGTACTGAATGAAAAAGCTTTAGAAAAAGCTATTCAAGCAGGGCTTGCTTTTGGTTCTAGTATTACTTTATTTACTAAGTTTGACAGAAAAAATTATTTCTATCCCGATTTACCTAAAGGCTATCAAATTTCCCAGTTTGATAAACCTATTTGTGTAGGTGGACAAGTTGAGTTTACTGTAAAAGGAAAAACTGAACCTTCTATAGTGAGGCTTACTCGAATTCATTTAGAAGAAGATGCTGGAAAACTAATTCATTCTCTAGATTCTAAAGTACCTCTTTCTTATGTAGATTTAAACAGAGCTGGAACACCACTTATTGAAATAGTTTCTGAACCCGACATTCGTTCTTCTGAAGAAGCTTATTATTATTTGCTTACGTTAAAAAATATTTTACGTTATATTGATGTTTCTGATTGTAATATGGAAGAAGGTTCACTACGTTGTGATGCAAATGTCTCGATACGTCTCAAAGGTGAACAAGGTTTTAGAACAAGAGTAGAAATCAAAAATTTAAACTCATTTAAAGCAGTTAAAGCTGCTATTGATTATGAAGTAGAATGGCAAAAAGACCAATATGAGCGTGGGCTAAGTTTTTCGCAAATGACAAAACTTTGGGATGCAAATTTACTCAAAACTATTCCTATGCGAACTAAAGAAATGGCTCACGACTACAGATATTTTCCAGATCCCGATTTACCTCCTGTTTTAATTTCTAAAGACTATGTAGAAGAGTTAAGAAAAAATTTACCAGAACTACCTAAGGCTAAAAAACAACGTTACGTGCAAACTCTAGGTCTTCCAGACTATGACGCAGAAGTACTGACTTCAGAAAAAGAAATTGCTGAGTATTTTGAAAAAGTAGTAGAAATCTGTAAAGATGCTAAAAAAGCCTCTAACTGGGTTAAGGATGAAATTTTAGGAATTGTCAATAAAGAAAATATTTCCATAAGAGATTTTTCTATTGAACCTGAAAGAATTGCTCAAATGATTCAAATGTTAAACTCGGGAAGTATTACTGGAAAAATTGCTAAGATTATCTTTGAAACTATGCTTACTTCTAAAGCTTCACCTCAAGAAATTGCCAAAGAACAAGGTTTGGTAGTAGTAAGAGATGACAAAGCTTTAGATGAAATTGCTCAAAGAGCTATAGAAGCTAACCCTGACGCTGTAGAAGGCTGGAAAAAAGGTAGAGATAGAGTTTTAGGTGCTTTAGTTGGTTATGTCATGAAAGAAACAAAAGGTAAAGCAGATCCTAAACTTGTAAATGAAATTTTACTAGCTAAATTAGGACCACTTGGACCTAAAAGTTAATTTTTTTACAAACTTAAGTTCTTTTTATAATATATCAAAAATTTTAAAAAAGAAAGTATTTTTAAGTGTAAAGTAATTTCTTTTTTTTAAGTTCGTCTATTTAAATAATTAAAAAATTATTGCAAAACCAAACTAAAAAAGCTTTATTTTGCTATAAAACGTTAGAATAAGTTTTCAGTCATATTATACAGGATGAATTTTTTAAAGGGGACATAGGAAATACAAACATATGTCTCGAATGTATGAGCAATGCTAAAACCTCTCTTCATTTACCTTCACATATGTGTAAGATGAGTTGATAAAAATTTTTTTTTGTTAAAAAAAAGTTGATAAATATACTCTTTTTTTAGTCAACTAAATAAATAAAATAAAAGGTTTACTGTTATGCTAAGGCTTCTTTTTATAATTTTTTTTTTTGGGGTTGTGTAAGATCTTCAGGTGATAGTTTTGCCGACATCTTATTCTTACAATTTCGTTTAGGTAAAGTGACATTAGTTGGACAGGCTATCAAAGGAGCTTACAAAAGTGCCTTAGTAGAAGCCTATCCTGTCACACAGGAAGGAAACTGTGATTTAGGCAATTTACTTGCTAAAGATTACACAGATAGCTTCGGAAAGTATTCCTTGAGTTATCCTCGTAGAAGTTCTTTGGTCTCTGAAAGCTAAGCCAGATCCTTCAGGCAAGTCTTTTTTATATGATGAAAAGACTAAGTCAGACCTACCTGTTCCCTCTGATTCAGGCTTAGTTTTAGATATGCTAGTTCCTGAAACCAGCCTAGAAGGGCGGAAGAATCCCCTTGCTACCTCACCTCTTAGCCGAATTGTGGCTTCTAGGTTTGCTCATTTAGCTAAGGGGAATACTGATTCTCAAGAACTCCTCAAGCTATATCGCAGAGCTAGTAAAGAAATGGTCATTCGCTTCGGACTAAATAAAAAAGCAAAACTTAGTAAAAATCTTTCAGGGGATGAGGTCCCTACTTTAGAAGAAATTCCTATCAATTGGAACGACCCAAAAGACCCTTATGCAATTAATTATCTTACAGTACTGGCAGGATTTTCTCAATTAGCTAGTTCTCAAAAGCAAGGTTCTACTGTTTCAGCAAGTGATATAAATTCTATAATAGAGGTCTTCGCAAAGGATGCAAGTGATGGGGTTTTTGATGGAAAAGATGCTTCAGGAACTGCCCTTACCTTTGCTAGTGGACAAGCCTTAGGAACTGACCCTCTTGCTAACCACTTAGCTACAGCTGTTCAGACTTTTTTTCAAGAAGGAGGAAGTCTAGGAACTACCTCAAACATTCAAGTTTCTGTAAATGCGACAGAAATTTTGAATTCGATAAGTTTCAATGGGGTTACTCCTATAAGTTTTTCTGATGCCCCCAGCCCCAGTACTTCTTTCCCTACAGTAAGTTTTTCAGGTAGTTCTGCTACCTATCTTGAAACAGCTGGAACTGTCTCCATTCCAGTTAGCTTGTCAGAAAGTTCTAGTTCTCCTGTAACTGTAGCCTACTCGGTGTCGGGAGGAAGTGCTACAGCCGGTTTAGACTATACATTTACACCTGGTACTTTGACCTTTGCTGCGGGAGAAACTACAAAATCTCTTACTGCTATTTCTATCCTTACTGATACCGTGCATCCAGAGTCAGATGAAACTATAGTGATTACTCTCTCTTCTCCTACAAATGCTATTCTTGGGACACAAACTAGCTATACAGTGACAATCCAAAATGTGCCTCCTCCTACAGTAAATTATCCCACTACAGATATGATTTTAGTAAAAGATCAACCTCTTACCTTTACACCCACTACTTCTGGGACCATAACTAGCTGTAGCTTAAGTCCTATTCCTTCTGGACTCAGTATCAATAGCACAACCTGTCAAATTACTGGAACTCCAACTAGTACTCAAACTGCTACTCCTTCTACAGTTAGTAAACGGAGGAGAGTTGAATGTAAATCTGACAATTCAGGTTCTGGATAATATTTCTTATTATTCAGCACCTGTATACTACCGGCTCAGTACTTTAGGACAAGATTGTATCAGTAGATGCTCAAATCATTCAGGGACTGCGTCCGATTCCTTTAATACGGCTACAAATTCTGCCAATTGCAGTACAGCTTTACAGAACCTCTTAGGTGTGGCTCCAAGTGGTAGTTCTCATCATTGGGGTGGCAACTATCCCTTTATGTACCAAAAGCACTGGCCTCGTTACATTTATTCTGTTGGAGGTGGTGGGTTAAGTTATTCTGACTCTACTATGAATATAGTTTGTCCCTGTACGAATTAGTTTTAGGTTGAATTTTTAGAAATATGTATGACGTTACTTCAATCCCCCACCTTTTTGAAGTGAGGGATTAGCTGTTTTACACCAAACGTCAAAAAAAATTCCTAATCAATTAAATTTAAGGAAACTTCTAAAAACCCAACTTACAAAGTTTAAAAGATAAAAAATTTGTATACAGAAATAAAATATTTATCAATAAGTGATTTATGGCACAAACAAATCTTTTTAATAAAATTACTAAACTAGCTAAACATTTAAAGTATAATAGTAGTCTGCAAAAGTTTAACGATGTAATAAACTGGGAAATCTTTCGTGATGATTTAGAGCCAATGTATAAAT
>Ga0308420_1000878_pt1 | contig 15520 bp, 28 predicted proteins | sample HotsprSampleMS55_FD_203802 | JGI IMG/M metagenome (GOLD analysis project Ga0308420, IMG submission 203802) | Hot spring phototrophic mat microbial communities from Mushroom Spring, Yellowstone National Park, Wyoming, United States - 20090730_MS55 ... | reverse complement strand
ATGATGTTGCCCTCTTTGAGTTCGAGCGGGGCGTCGTCGCGAAGGGCTTGGCTGAGCAGCTCGCGCAGCTCATCGAGGGCTAATGATTGCAGCTCTTGGGAGAACTCTCGCAGTTTTGCTGGGAATCTCTCTGCTTCCCCCCATACGTTGAACAAGGTGTTCAATTCCGGCAGCCGCTCCAGCGATTGTCGTAGTGACAACAGATCTCTGGGCGTGACGCGCCCTGCGCCCAAGCGCCCGGCCAGGCGCTCTAAGTCTGAGATGCGCTCGATCACTTGGCGTACTGTTTGACGCTCCAGGCCGTGAGTGACAAAGAACTCCACGACGTCCAAGCGGCGCTCGATCTCCGCGCGGTCTACGAGAGGAGCCAGCAGCCATTGTCGCAACAACCGCTCCCCCATGCCGGTCACCGTGTAATTCAGTATATGAAAAAGGGTCGCTTGGGTTCCGGAGCCGCGCAGCTCTTCTAAGATCTCTAGGTTGCGCTGGGTGAACGGATCCAGCCCCATCTGGCGCGACAGCTCATAAAATTTAGGGGGACGCAAGTGCGCGAGCGATTCTTTCTGGGTCTCTTTGATATAGCTGAGCAGTCCGGCGGCGCTGCGCCCGGCCAGCTCCGGCAAGCCCAGCCCGTCCAGCGAGACGATGCCGAAGTGATCGAGCAATCTTTTCGTCTGGAAGCTGAATGGCTCAAGGGGGCTGAGGGGCAATCGTAGCTCTTCTCTCCATTCGAGGGTCGCGCCTGTGGGGACGACCAGCTCGGCCGGGCGGATGCGTAGCAGCTCATTCTTGAGAGAACCGATGCTCAGCTCCGTCGCACGGAACTCCCCCGTCGAGATGTCGGCGTAAGCCAAGCCGCAGAACTCTCCTTCTGTATAGATAGCCGCGATATAATTATTGAGCCCGCGCTCCAGCAGCTCCTCTTCCAAAACAGTTCCGGGAGTGATGATGCGCACGACGTCGCGCTCCACAAGGCCTTTGGCCTCGTCGGGGTCTTGGAGCTGCTCGCAGAGAGCGACCTTGTAGCCCTTCTTGAGGAGCTGATTGACGTAAAACGTGACGCGCTTGACGGGGACGCCAGCCATGGGGGCGTCTTCGCGCTTGGTCAGCGCAATATCCAGCTCACGCGCGGTCAACTCCGCGTCTTCAAAGAACGTCTCGTAAAAGTCCCCAAGCTGAAAGAAGAGAATGACATCGTGGTGCTGGGCCTTGATGCGCAGATACTGCTGCATCATTGGAGTGAGCTTCGATCTCGCCATAGCGATACTTGATGATAGCACAGCCTGGGAGGGCTGACAACTCTCTAGCAGAGCTTCTCCCAATCAGCAAGAGTATTAATATTGGTGAACGAGCGCAGCGTGGGATCAACGGTGCGCAGCTTGGTTTCTGCGACGATCTTTATAGGGACGGAGTCCAGCAGGGCTTGTATAGAAGTGCACTCTTGCGATACGAGCCGCTCTATTGCAAAAAGACACTCTTTGTGATAGATGGCGAGCGTCGGCACACGATGCGCCTGGACTTCAGGGACGACGGCCCTCACAGAGCTGTCCAGTTCGCTCGTGAGCAGGTCTATGACAGCCCTGTCGAGCAAGGGCATATCGCACGCCACAACAAGACTATACTCATGCCGTGCGTGCTTCAGACCCGTATACAGCCCTCCCATCGGCCCGATATTAGCTATCTCGTCGGCGAAGATGGGCACATCCAAGAGTTCGAGGTATCTCTTCTCTCTTCCCGTGATGACGAGCACATCGTCGCTTACTGCTTGCAGTTGCGCAACAATGTGCTCGATGAGCGTATGGCCCTGCCAGGGCAAGAGGGCCTTGTCGCGCCCTAGGCGGCGAGAGCTTCCTCCCGCCAAGACCAGAGCCGAGAAGCTGATTGGGTATTCTAGCTCACCCACATCAGGCGCGCGAGGTCCGCCCCATCGCCTTGGCGCGGCGGCAGCTTCACCACGCGCGTGTACCCCCCGGCACGCCCTTGGAATTTCGGACCCAGCTCCGTAAATAACTTATCGGTGAGTGCGGGGTCTTGCAGGACAGAGAACGCCAAGCGCCGCGCATGGGGATCGTTGCGCTTGGCCCACGTCACCAAGCGTTCCGCGAGCCGCGCGCTCTCCTTGGCCCGCGCCACGGTCGTGTCCACCTTGCCGTGATCAATGAGTTCTTTCACCAGATTGGCCAAGAGCGCCTTGCGATGCTCTGGAGCCCGATTGAGCTTGCGAAATTTCTTCTTGTGCCACATAACCTCTCAACTCCGCTTGACCGAGCTTTTGAGCTGATACCCCAGCTCCTCCACACGCTCGAGCACCTTCTGTAACGTTTTCTCGCCAAAGCCGTGAATGTCCTTCAGCTCTTCACGAGACTTCTGCAACAGGTCTTTCAACGTGATGACGCCCTTGGTCTCCAAGAGATTGCACGCACGCTTGTCAAAGTCCAGCTCCTCCAAGCGCTTATTCAGCTCCTCCGGCTCGACGACCGCTGACTCTGCGGCACCGACCGGCAGGGTGAACAGCTCGAAGTGTCCGATCAAAATCTGCGAGGCCTGCTGGAGCGCCTCGTCGGGGCGAACGCCGCCGTTCGTCTCCACCACAAGACGAAGCCGGTCATAATCGGTGCGCTCGCCCACGCGCGTCGGCTCTACAGTAAAATTGACGCGCTTCACCGGGGAAAAGTCCGAATCTACGGCGATAATCCCCAGCGGCATATCGCCCCGCTTGTTGCGCTCCGCAGGACGATAGCCAAATCCCGGCTCCACTTCCATGTCGAGCGCGAGCGTGCCCTTCTGGTCTACGGTGGCGATGACGTGCTCGGGGTTCATCACTTCTAGGCCCTTGGGGAGTTCGATATCCCCAGCGGTGATCACGCCCGCGCCCTCATGCTGAATATAGACGTGCTTGGGCTCGCCGTCGGTCAGACGGAATGCGATCTCCTTGAGATTGAGAATGATCTCCAGTACGCTCTCTTTGACGCCCGCGATCGTGTCGTACTCGTGATATTTCCCATCAAAGCGTACTCGCGTGACCGCTGCTCCCGGAATGGAAGAGAGCAGAACTCGCCGCAACGCGTTGCCCAGCGTCGTGCCATAGCCGCGCTCCAGCGGCTCGACCACAAAGACGCCTCGGGTGGGCGTCAACTCGTCCACCCTGATCTTCGGCTTCACTAGCTCTGCTCGCATAGTCCCCCTTACCGTGAGTAGAACTCCACGATCAGGTGCATCTGCAGCTTGTGCTCCAGCTGGTCTACTTTGGGGCGATCCAACACGTGAATGCGCCCATCGGTGCGCTCGAGCCACGGCGGAACAGATGCCCGCCCCTTGGTCTCTACCAGGGCTTTGATGCCGGGCTTTTGGGCAGCATTGGGCTTGAGCGCGATCACGTCTCCGGGGCGCACCAAGAACGACGGCATATTGACACTGCGGTCGTTGACGAAAAAGTGTCCGTGGGTGACGAGCTGGCGGGCTTGATCGCGCGAGACCGCTATCCCCCCGCGATAGACAATATTGTCCAGCCGGCGCTCCAAAAGCTCCAGCAAGAAATCCCCAGTGACGCCCTTGACGCGCTTGGCCCGCTCGACGTAGCGCCGAAATTGCTCCTCGCGCAGCCCGTAGATCCGCTTCACTTTCTGTTTCTCCCGCAAGTGGATCCCGTACTGGCTCATCTTGCCGAACTTGCGCTGGTGCATCCCCGGCGCGTAGGGCCGACGCTCCACGGGGCACTTCTCGCTATAGCACTTGTCGCCCTTGAGGAAGAGCTTCTCCCCCTCGCGACGACACAAGCGGCACTTCGCTTCTGTATAGCGTCCCATACTCCTCCGTTTAGAATAGTATCAAAATTATATCAATGCAGATGATGCTCGGCGCTGTGCGAGACCGGCGTGACGTTCTTGACGTCCTCCACACGAATACCAGACCCCTTCAGGGTGTTCACGACGGAGTTGCGCCCTTGCCCCGTCCCGTTGATCGTGACGATCAGGGAGCGCACCCCGAGCTCGCGCATCTTGGCGATGAGCGACTCGCAGGCGAGCTGGGCCGCGTAGGGCGTGCCCTTCTTGCTCCCCTTGAAGCCGCGCGTGCCGGGGCTGGCCCAAGCTAGGACATGACCGTCTAAATCCGTCAGCGTCAGAATCGTGTTATTAAACGTCGAGTGCACGTGGAGCCGTGCGCGATCTACTTTGCGGGCCACAGGATCACCTCACTCTCACTTGCGCTTGCCGGCCTTGGCCGGGCGCGGGCCTTTCCAGGTTCGGGCGTTGCTGCGCGTCTTCTGGCCGCGCACCGGCAACCCCACCGTATGGCGTACACCGCGATAACACTTGATCGTCTTCAAGCGAGCAATGTCGCTAGAGACCTTCCTGCGCAGGTCGCCCTCGACTTGGTATTTCGTCTCGATCTCCTTGCGCAGGGCGGTGATCTCTTGCTCGGTCAAGTCGCGTACCTTCTTGTCCAGAGCGATCTTCGTCTGCTGCAGGATGCGGCGCGACAACGGAGTCCCGATCCCATAGATATACGTCAGCGCAATATCTATGCGCTTATTGCTGGGCAGATCTACTCCGGCAATCCTGGCCATGCTCAGCCCTCCTCAGTTCACTGTTCCCTAGCACCCCTGGCGCTGCTTATGCTTGGGGTTCTTACAGATCACCATGACGCGCCCACGACGGCGCACGATCTTACACGAATCACAGATCTTCTTGACGGAGCTGCGCACTTTCATCTTGGGGTCACCTCACGTTCCCCACAAACTATTCGCGATAGATTATCCGTCCGTGGCTGAGATCATACGGCGAGAACTCCACGATCACTTTATCACCGGGCAGGATTTTTATATAGTGCTTGCGAATCCGCCCAGAAATATGGCAGAGCGCTTCCGTGCCGTTCTCAAACCGCACCCGAAACATCGAGTTCGGGTAGGCTTCTAGAACCTCGCCACGGCGCTTGATGAATTCACCCTTGCCAATAGCCCTTCACCTCGACACCGCTCCCCCAACTGTAGCGGGCTCGAAGACCCCAAGCCCCAACAGATCCGGGGGAGCATGCTCGCGCACTCTTACCATCGCTTCGAAATGGGCCGAAGCGGTCGCGCCCGGCGCGACCGCCGTCCAGTTGTCTTCTAGAACTTCGATCTCGATCAAATCTTTCTCGCCGTCGGCCACCATCGGCTCGATGCAGATGACCAGGCCCTCCCGCAGCCGGGGCCCCTGGCCGGGGGAGCCGTAATTGGGCACCTGCGGCTCCTCGTGCATCTGCCGTCCGATTCCATGCCCGACAAAGTTCGTGACCACCGACAGGCCGTGGCTATTGACATAGTGTTGAATCGCGTGAGAGATATCGCCCACGCGATTCCCCCCCCGCGCGGCTTCTATGCCCCTCCATAGAGCCTCTTGGGCCACACGCACGACGCGCGCCTGTTGGGGCGTGCGCGGGGCATCCTCAATAATAACCGTTGTGGCCAAGTCCGCGCAAAATCCCTGACGGATCATGCCGATATCTATCGAGAGCACGTCGCCGGGCTTGAGAATTCTCTCTGCTTTGGGAATGCCATGCACGACCTCGGCGTCGAGCGACGTGCAGATATTCGCTGGGTAGATATATCTCCCGACGCGATACCCCTTGAACGAGGGTCGGCCACCCGCATCAGCGATGAGGCGTTCTGCGAGTCTATCTAAGTGCAGCGTCGAGAGACCCGCACGGGCCTCTCTCACTACTCTCTCTAAAATCTCTTGTAGAATCTGGGCATTCTCCCGCAGGATCGCGATTTCTGCGGCACTCTTGATCTTGATGGCCATAGTCACTCCAGGGCCTTGCAGGCCGCCCGATAGACCGTCTCGATGTCGCCGCGCGCGTCAATCTCGCGGAGCACACTGCGCGCGCGATAAAATTCCAACATGGGCCCGATCTCGCGCGCGTACTGCACGTCAATGCGCCGCGCGATCACGTCGGGGGTATCGTCGGTGCGTTGCGTGAGCGCTACACTACAGACATCACAGAGCGCATCGTTCTGGGGCGGGCTGGAGAGAAGATTATACACGCGCCCACACTGGGAACAGACACGGCGCGCGCTCAGCCGCCGCACGATCTCCTCGCGATCCAGGCGAAAGTGCAAGGCCCGATCTACCTCCGTGACGCTCTCTAAAATCTGCGCTTGCTTGACGTTCCTGGGAAAACCGTCGAGCACGAAGCCCGACGTCCCCTGCACCCGATGCTTGATCATCTCCGCGACCACCTGATCCGGCACCAGTTCGCCGCGGTCCATAAAGCGTTGGGCTTCTCTCCCCAGCGCCGTGCGATTCTGCACTTCACTGCGCAGCAGATCGCCCGTGGAGATATGGGGCACGCCGAGCGATGCCGCAAGACGCACGGCTTGGGTGCCCTTGCCCGATCCCGGTGGCCCTAACAGCACAATCCGTCGCGCAGTCATAGCTTACGCCCTAGGCCACCCTTGGAGATCAAGCTCTCGTAGCGGCGCTCCACCATGTGCGCCTCGATCTGCTTGATCGTGTCTACGCCCACGCCCACGACAATAAGCAGCGACGTGCCCCCTAGGAAGAAGGCCGTCAGCCCGCTCACATTCGTGGTGATCATAGGGAGTAGCGCGATGGTAATCAAGAAGATCGCGCCGATGAACAGCAATCTGCTCTGGACAGACTCGATAAAATCAGTCGTAGGCTTGCCCGGGCGAATCCCCGGCACGAACCCGCCCCACTTGCGCAAATTATCCGCAAGATCTCTGGGATTGAAGACAATCGCGCTGTAAAAATATGTGAACAAGAGAATCAAGATCGCATTGAGCGCCATATACAACCAATGTCCACGCGCTAGATCTGCGGCGAGCCAGTTCAAGAAGTCACCGAAGACGTTCAGCCAGTCGCGGCTGGCAGCCCTGGTGAAGGTGATCCCGTGCACCGTCGCGGTATTCCCCACGCTGGTGAGGGCTGTGAGGTTCTCGGCGGTCTCGCCTACAGAGACGGTCTTTGGTTTCTTGGGGTCTACAGGGATAATGATGTGACTGCTCTTGGTCTCGGCGAAGCTGGGCTGTTGCTTGTTCAGCGTCTCGGCCAGGGCTTGCGCGACCGCCGAAGAGCTTTGGCCCGGCGCCAGGGCGATCTGCACCAGTTGGCCGTCTACTTTGACGAAGAGATCCCCCCCTTGGCTCGCCCCGGAGATCTCGAGCGCGATGCGCCGCTCCGCGGTCAGATTGGCCCACCAGTCGGTCTGCGAGGCAAACTGAAAGATCGTCTGGGGGATGGCGAGCAGCGCGACGGCAAAGATGATGGGGATGACACCGCCCTGGTTGACCTGCAAGGGCAAGAAGGTGCTGTGGCCGCCGTAGACGCGCCCTTTGACCATGCGCTTGGCGTACTGAATATCAATGCGTCGCGCCCCAAGCTGCACCATCACGATGCCCGCCGTGACGAAGATGAAGGCGGCTATGAGTATAGGCAACCACAGCGCATTCACGGGATTGGGGTTATTGATGATCTCGACCCATAGGGTGCCGGCGTAGCGGGGATAATCGGCGAGAATGCCGATCATGATGAGCATCGAGATACCCCGTCCGATGCCGTTCTCCGTGAGGCGCTCGCCCAGCCACATCAAGAACATCGTCCCGGTGGTGAGCGCGACAATCGAGATGAACATAAACCCCAAGAAGCTCTGGCCGGGCTGCACGAGCCCCTGCGTATAAATAAGATAGCTTGTGCCGGCGGCTTGGACGAACGCCAGCCCCACGGTCGCGTAGCGCGTGATCTTATTAATAATGCGCCGGCCCTCTTCCCCTTGCTCTTGCCATTCTTTGAGCTTGGGAATGACTGCGACGAGCAAGCTCAAGATAATCGAGGCGTTAATATAGGGGATGACACCCAAGGCGAAGATCGAGAAGCGTTCCAGCGCCCCCCCGGTAAACGCCCTCAAGAACTGCCCCAGCTGTCCCAATTGCTGAAATATCACCTGGACTTGCTGGGGGTCTACCCCCGGCACAGGAATCCATGCCCCCAGCCGAAAGACAATGATAATCCACAGCGTAAATAGAATACGCTTGCGGACTTCTGGGATACGAAATGCTTCAAACAGCCCTTCAGTCATAGCTCACTTCCCTGACTTCTCCTCGGATTTCTTTGGTATCTTCGGCTTAGCTGGCTTCTTCTCTTTTGGCTCCTCGGCTTTGGCTGCTTGTGCGCCCTGCTTGGGGGCGGCTTTCTTCTTGGCGGGCTGAGCCGGCGCTGCTTCTATTGCTGTTGGCGGCTCTGTCTTCTTGGGCGCCTCGGCTTTGGGGGGGGCTGCCGCTGGGGGCGCACTTGCCGCCTGCTCTTTCGGCTCCTCCGGCAGGAGGGCTATCGCTTGCCCCCCCGCAGCAACGATCTTCTCTTTGGCGCTCTTACTGAACTTATGAGCTTTGACAATCAGTCTCTTCGAGAGCGGGCCATCGCCCAGGATCTTCACGCCATTCAAGAGTTTTTTGATAATCCCGTGCTCTTCGAGAATCTTGGGAGTGATCTCCGCGCCATCGGCGAAATGCTCATGCAGTTGCCCCACGTTCACGAACGCGTAGCTCTTCTTGTGGGGGTTTTTGAATCCTCGCTTGGGTGTGCGCTTCCACAGGGGCGTCTGGCCGCCCTCGAACGCCGGAGGCATCCGATACCCCGACCGCGCCGTCTGGCCCTTGCCCCCACGGGTGGAGTAGGTCCCATGCCCGGAAGCGTTGCCGCGACCGACGCGCTTAGGTTTTCTCACGCTGCCCGGCGTGGGACGCAGATCGCTCAGTTTCACTGCAAGACCTCCTCAGGCTTCTTATCGCGGCGCCTGGCCACCTCTTCGAGGGTTCGCAGCCGGCTCAACCCGTTGAGGGTCGCCTTGGCCAGCGTCAGCGGGTTGGTCGAGCCGCGCGCCTTCGTCAGAATATCTTTGATCCCCGCGAGCCGGCAGATCGTGCCCACCGTTCCCCCAGCGATGACCCCTGTGCCGGGGAAGGCCGGCTTGAGCAGGACTCTCGATGCTTTGAACTCGCCCCAGATCTCATGAGGGATCGTGCGGTCCTCGATGAGCGGGATTTGGATGAGATTGCGCTTGGCGTCGCGGATCCCTTGCTGGATCGCTGAGGGCACCTCGCGGGTGTTCCCTTTGCCTAGTCCCACCCGACCATGACCATCTCCAATCACGACCGTTGCGCGAAAACTCAAGTTCTTCGTGCCCTTCGTCACTTTAGCGACGCGACGCAGGTCAATGACTTCGTTGTTGAACTCATCGGAAGGCCTGCGTTCGCTTCGTTGTCGTGCCATAGTGTGTGTCCTCCCTTAGAAGTGCAGCCCGGCCTTGCGGCTGGCCTCGGCGAACGCCTTCACAACCCCATGATAGGCGTACCCGCTCCGGTCGAAGACGACCGTGCGGATCCCCTTCTCCTGGGCGCGCTCGGCGATGACCTTCCCCAAGACCTGGGCGGACTTGACCGTTCCACCCTTCAGGTTCAACGCTTCCTCGAGTGTGCTGACAGCACAGAGCGTCCGCCCTGTCACGTCATCTATGATCTGGGCGCGCAGGTGCTTTAAGCTCTTATACACGCACAGGCGCGGGCGCTCCGGGGTGCCTACGACCTTCTGGCGCACCCGCCGATGCCGGCGTTCCCGCCGCTCCGTGCGATTCTTCACTCGCATAGTTCTCACCCAGCTTTCGCTCCCGTGCCTGCCCCGCCGGCAAGCTTGCCTTCCTTGCGGCGGATCTGCTCATCTTTATAGCGAATCCCTGTGCCTTTATACGGCTCCGGCTTGCGCAGCGCCCGAATCTCGGCGGCGACCTCGCCGACGAGCTGCTTATCGGGGCTGGAGAGCGTGATCTCCGTCTGGTCTTTGATCTCCGCTTTGACGCCTTCTGGCAACCGATAGGTCACAGGGTCATGAAAGCCGATCTCCAAGATCAAATCCTGCCCCGCCATCTTGGCGCGATACCCCAAGCCCACCAACTGGAGCGTCTTCGTATAGGGCTGTTGCACCCCCTGCACCATGTTGGCAAAGAGTGCCCGATACAGCCCGTGCCGCGCCTTGAATTCTTTCTCATCGCCCTTGCGCGAGACCACCAGCGTGCCATCGGCTAGAGAGACGCTCACGTAGTGAGGCTCATAGCGTTGCACGAGCTTGCCGGCCTTGCCCTCGACAATGACCTGATCTGGCAAAAGCGTGACTTTGACGCCCTTGGGCACGGGGATCGGCTGCTTCCCTATTCGAGACATACTCTCACCATACCTGACAGAGCAATTCCCCGCCGACTTTCTTCTGGCGAGCTTGCTTCCCAGTAAGAACCCCTTGCGGCGTGCTCAAGATCGCCACTCCCAACCCCGCGCGCACCCTGGGGATCTCCTCCACCCCAACGTAGGTGCGACGCCCCGGCTTGGAGATCCGCTCTATTCCCTCGATGACCGGCTCATTGCCGCGCTTCCCTTTGTATTTGAGCACAATGACCAGATCGCGCTTCTTCTCGCCCTCACTGCGATAGCTCTCGATGAATCCCTCTTCCTTCAAGACGCGGGCGATCTCCGCTTTGATGTTCGAGTGCGGGACGCGCACCTCTCTCAAGCGGCGCGCCGTGGCATTGCGAATGCTTGTGAGCATATCTCCAAGAGTGTCCATAAGACTCCTTTGCTCTGTTACCAACTGGCTTTGCGGACGCCGGGCAGCTCGCCCTGATGCGCCAAGGAGCGAAAGCAGAGGCGGCACAGCCCAAAATCCCTCAAGAACCCGCGACGACGCCCACACAGGCTGCATCTATTATACCGCCGTGCCGCAAACTTGGCAGGCTTGGCCAGCTTCGCTCTCCATGCCGTCTTCCCCATGAAGTTCCTCCTTTTCTAGTCTTTAAAGGGCATCCCGAGCGCCTTGAGCAGATAGTAGCCCTCGCGGTCTGTCTTGGCCGTCGTCACGATGCAAATATCCATACCCTGGACTTTGGCGATCTGGTCGTACTTGATCTCGGGGAAGACAAGCTGATCGTTCAACCCCAGCGAGAAATTGCCGCGCCCGTCAAACGAATCCGCCGAGACCCCGCGAAAGTCCCTGATCGCCGGAAGTGCAATATTTACTAACTTCTCCAAGAATGCATACGCGCGCACGCCGCGCAGCGTCACCATGCACCCCACGGGATCACCCTTGGTGATCCCGAAATCCGAAATACTCTTCTTCGCTTTCGTCACTACCGGACGCTGCCCCGCGATACTCATCAAGTCCTTCACGCACCCCTCGATCTTCTTGGGGTCGTCCTTCTCTTTGATCCCCATATTGATAACGATCTTCTCGATCTTGGGGACTTGCATAATGTTCGTATAGCCTAACTCTTTCATGAGCTTGGGCACGATCTCTTTGCGATAGCGTTCGTAGAGCATAGTTAATCAAAAGTCTTCTTGCACTGTTTGCACTGGCGCAATCTCTCTCCCGACTCCGTGACCACAAAGCCGACGCGCGTCGGCCGGTCGCATTCGGGGCAGATCAGCAACACATTGCTGATGTCCAGCGTGCCCTCCTGCTGCACGATTCCGCCCTCGCGGTGCTTCGCCGAGGGCCGCAGGTGGCGCGTGATCATGGAGACGCCCTTCACGATAATTCTACGCTCTTTGGGCAAGACCTGCAAGACCTCGCCCTCCTTGCCGCGGTCGTTGCCCGCGATCACCCTCACGGTGTCACCCTTGCGAATCTTCTGCATCAGAGCACCTCCGGCGCGAGCGAGAGAATCCGCACCATGCCCTTCTCCCGCAGCTCGCGGGGCACCGGGCCGAAGATGCGCGTCCCCACTGGTTCTTTCGCCGCGTTGATCAAGACCACGGCGTTATCATCAAAGCGAATGTAGCTGCCGTCTTTGCGCCGATAGGGCTGGCGTGTGCGCACGATCACGCCCTTGACCACGGCGCCTTTGTCGATCTCGCTCGTGGGGATGCGCTTCTGCACCGAAGCTACGACGATATCCCCGATCTGGCCCCAGGCCGCGCTCGGCTGCCCCATCACCGAGATCACCCGGACTTCCTTCACTCCGGAGTTGTCCGCCACTTTTAAGATGCTGCGCAGTTGAATCATGGCGTGCTCCTTTGGCCCGGGCGGGCGCGCTCCAGGACTTCCACTAAGCGCCACCGCTTGAGCCGCGAGAGCGGCCGACACTCGATAATCCTCACCAGATCGCCCTGCTTGGCCTGCTCCTGCTCGTCGTGCGCGTAGAACTTCGCCCGCTGCATATAGTACTTCTTATAGAGCGGGTGCTGCACGCGCGTCTCGACCAAGACCGTGATCGTCTTGGCCATCTTGTCGCTCACGACTCGTCCGATCTTCTCTCTCTTGGGCATAGGGATCGTCCTCACTGGGCACCCTTCCGCTGACGCTCGCGCAAGATCGTCTTGACCCGGGCCAGAGCGCGTTTTGTCTGGGTCAGCAACGCCGTGTTGTCTTGCTGCCCGGTGGAGACGGCAAAGCGCACGTTGAAGAGCTGCCGCTTCAGTTCTCGCTCTTTTTGTTTCAGCTCGGCATCGGTCATCTCGCGGAGCTGCTCAGGCTTCTCCATAGCTCATCTCCTGGCTTCTCTCTCCCCGCCCAACCGCAGGCGCTCTCGCAGGCGCGTTCGGATGGGCAGCTTGTAGTCAACTAATCTCTGAATCTGCTGCGCCTTGGCACGGTCTACCCCGCTGAACTCAAACAGAATCCGCCCAGGAAGCACCACGGCGCACCAGCCCACAGGATCGCCCTTCCCCTTGCCCATGCGCGTCTCCGCGGGCTTCTTTGTGATGGGCTTATCGGGGAAGATGCGCACCCAGATCTTCGAGTTCTTCTCCATCTCGCGCACCATGACCGTACGACATGCCTCGATCTGCTGGGCCGTGATCCACGCGGGTTCTAAAGCTTGGATGCCGTACTCCCCAAAAGCGACGAACGACCCGCGCGTGGCCTTGCCCTTGCGGTTGCCGCGATGGTCCTTTCTAAACTTGCGCTGCTTGGGCGCTAGTAACGCCACGAGCCTCACCCCCGCGCGCGGGGTAGAGATCCCCGCGATAGAGCCAGACTTTGATCCCGATCATGCCGTACTTCGTCAAAGCTTGCGCAAACCCGTAGTCAATATCAGCGCGAATAGTCTGCAAGGGGACGCGCCCGGCCTTGCTCTCGATACTGCGGGCGATCTCCGCCCCGCCCAATCGGCCCCCGCAGCGAATCTTGATCCCCTTGGCCCCATGCTCCATCACCCTCTGGATGACCTCTTTCATCGCGCGCGGGGCCGGGATACGATTTTGAATCCGCGAGGCGACATCCTCGGCGATCAGCACGGCTTCCAAATCCGGGTGATCTACTTCTTTGATATAAATCTTGACCTTGCGCCCGAGGGCCTCTTCGAGTTCACGCTGGAATTGATCAATCTCTTGACCCCCCTTGCCGATGATGATCCCCGGCCGGGCGGTGTAAATCAAGATCGAGACCAGCTCTTCGGTGGGGCGCTCGATGCTGACTTGAGCGATCCCCGCGCCGTGATAGCGCCGCTTAATCATTGTGCGAATCTGCTGGTCCTCTTTAATATACTCTCGCGCTTTCTTCTCAGAGAACCAGTTCGACTTCCATTTCTTGTTGATCCCCAGGCGAATCCCGTATGGATGCGTCTTATGTCCCATAGGCTACCCTTCCTTCTTCTGGTCTTGCTCGCTTTGCTCTTTCATGGGATCGTCGCAGACGACGACCGTGATATGGCTCATGCGCCGCTTGCGGATGGACATCTTCCCGCGCGAGCCGGCCCGCAAACGCTTTAAGAAAGGACCCTTGTCCACGCGGGCCTCCTTGACCCACAGGGCATCTACGTCCATGCCGTAGTTGTGCTCGGCGTTGGCGATCGCCGATTCGAGACACTTGCGCACGGGGGTTGCCGCCTTCACCCCAGCAAAGCGAATCAGAGAGAGCGCCTCGTCCACTGGCTTGCCCTGGATCTCTTTGGTCAACAGCCGCGCCTTCAGCGGCGATATCCGAATCCATTTCGCTACGGCTCGTGCTTCCATACAGAACGCTCCTCCAACACTCTCTTACTTGAGGGCGGGGGCCTTCTTCTTCTTGATGCCACCGTGCGCCTTGAACGTGCGCGTCAACGCGAACTCCCCCAGCCGATGCCCCACCATCGTCTCCACAATCGAGACCGGGATGTGGGTCTTGCCGTTATGGACTTTAATGGTCAGCCCGACCATCTGCGGCGTGATCATCGAGGCGCGGGACCACGTCTTGATCTCTGATATCTCCCCGCGCTTCATCTTCTCGACTTTTTTGAGCAGCTTCGGGTGCACATACGGGCCCTTCTTCAACGAGCGCGCCATATCAGACCTTCCCCCCTTTGCGCCGCGAGACGATCCAGCGATCGCTTGGCTTATTGGGCTTGCGGGTGCGCACGCCCTTGGCGGGCTTCCCCGAGAAAGTACGGGGCGGCCCACCGACATAGTGGCGGCCCTCGCCGCCGCCGTGCGGGTGGTCTACGGGGTTCATCGCCGTGCCGCGCACCGTCGGGCGAATCCCTAAGTGCCGCACACGTCCCGCCTTCCCGTGCACGACGTTCTTGTGATCAATATTCCCTACCTGTCCCACGGTCGCCATACAATCTTCATGAAAGAGCCTGATCTCCCCGGAGGGCAAGCGCAGCCGCGCGTAGCCCCCCTCCACCGCCATCACTTGGCAGGCCGTCCCGGCAGCGCGAGCGAGCTTGCCCCGTGAGCGGGGCGTAAATTCCACACAGTGCACCATCGCTCCCACGGGGATCTTCTTCAGGGGGAGGGCGTTTCCCACCCGCGCCTCGATATTCTCCCCGGCTTCGATCACCGAACCGATCTCTAAATTCACCGGGGAGAGAATATAGCGTTTCTCGCCGTCGGCGTAATGCAGCAGCGTGATCCACGCCGAGCGGTTCGGATCGTATTCTTTGGAGACGACCCTGGCCGGCACGCCCCACTTGTCGCGGGCGAAGTCAATAATTCTGTAGAGCCGCTTGTGGCCGCCGCCGCGATGGCGCACCGTGACCCGGCCTTGATTGTTGCGCCCGCCGGTCTTGGAGAGCGGCTCCAGCAGGCTCTCTTCCGGCTTCTTCTTCGTCAGCTCGCTGAAGTCCGGAAGCTCCATGTGTCTGCGGCTGGGCGTGATCGGCTTAAATTTCCGCGTGGGCATCGTGCACTCACCCTTTGCTGTAGACCTCGATGCGCTGCCCCTGCGCGACTTGCACAATGGCCTTCTTCCAGCCGGGGAGCTGCCCCTGCTGGTAGAACTTCTTCTTGCGGGGCTTGCTGGGCATATTCAGTGCCCAGACCTTGAGCACCTTCACTTTAAAAATGCTCTCCACGGCGCGCTTGATCTGGTTCTTGTTTGCTTTGGGATGCACATCGAAGACGTACTTGTTCTCTTCTTGGAGGCGCCAGCCCTTCTCGCTGATCACCGGTTCGCGCAGAATATCTTCGAGAAAGCTCATCTCAGTTCACCGCCCTCTCTACAGCGCAGCGCGCCTCCAGCTCGCTCAACGCTTGCTGCGTCACTAAGAGATATCTGTA
>Ga0308420_1000876_pt1 | contig 15533 bp, 14 predicted proteins | sample HotsprSampleMS55_FD_203802 | JGI IMG/M metagenome (GOLD analysis project Ga0308420, IMG submission 203802) | Hot spring phototrophic mat microbial communities from Mushroom Spring, Yellowstone National Park, Wyoming, United States - 20090730_MS55 ... | reverse complement strand
CCTTAAGCGGAGTCGTAGTTACAGAGGAAAATGCTTTGCAGGTATCGGCTGTTTATGCCTGCGTGCGGGTGTTGAGTGAATCTGTGGCGATGCTTCCATTAGTTTTATATCGGCAGAATGGACGGGCACGAGAGAAAGCGTTGGAACACCCGCTCTATTCCAAGCTGCATGATGCACCAAATGATGAAATGACCTCATTCGACTACCGCCAGGTCATCATGAATCACTTGTGTTTACGTGGGAATGCCTATTCTTATATTGAATATGACGATGCGGGTAGAATCGTTGGGCTCTGGCCAATCAACCCGGACAGTGTACAGATTGTCCGCGAGAAAAAGACTGGGATGTTGTTATATGCTGTGCAATTGCCAGATAAATTTGGGGGAGATTACATCTATCTCAACAGCGAAAATGTATGGCACTTGCGAGGGTTGAGTCGGAATGGAGTCGTTGGATACAGTCCTTTGCGGATGGCAAGGGAAGCGATTGGAGTATCGTTGGCAGCTTCTGGTTATGGAGCATCTTTCTTTAGTAACAATGCCGAACCTGGATTTGTATTAATACATCCGGGCAAGCTATCTGATGAGGCATATAAACGATTGAGGGTATCTTGGGAAGATCGGCATAAGGGGTTTGAGAAGGCGCATAAAATTGCGATATTGGAAGAGGGGATGAAGCCAGAAAAGCTGGGGATTTCCCCAGAAGATGCTCAACTTTTGGAAACCAGGAAATTTCAAATCAGTGAAATTGCACGCATTTTTCGCATTCCGCCACATATGATTGGCGATTTAGATCGGGCGACATTCTCAAATATCGAGCATATGGGGTTGGAATTTGTCACTTATTCCTTGATGCCGTGGCTGGTTAATATTGAGCAATCTATCAATACTCATTTATTGCTGGAGCGGGAGCGTGGGATTTATTATGCCAAGCATACGGTGGCGGGGCTGCTCAGGGGGGATGTGGAGAGTCGCTATCGGGCTTATGCAACAGCGAGACAATGGGGATGGATGAGCATTAATGAGATCCGAGAGCTGGAAGAGATGAATCCGCTCAATAATGGCGACCAATATCTGACGCCGTTGAATATGACTCCGCTCGATACCGTGACCGATAACAGCCAGCGGACGCAATGGGAAGGAATGGAAAGACGCAACATATCCGTAGAGCGGAGAGATGCAGCGATTAAAAACCGCCGGCGGTTGATGGAGGAATATCAAAAAGTATTCAGTGATGCAATTAGCAGGATTTACCGACGGGAGCGGTCGGATATTCTTACGGCAGCAAAGCGGATTTTCAAGAGTCGGACTCTGGCAGATTTCAATCGATTCTTAGATGATTTTTATCAAGAGCATAAGGAATATGTTTTCCGTAATATGTTGAAGGTAACGGAGACCTATGGAAAACTGGTGGCTTTGGCAGCAGCAGATGAGGTTGGTGAAGATTTCATTGATCAGGAAGCAGTTCAAAGATTCGTCAAGAGCTATGTGGATAGTTTCACACGGCGGGAAGAATATGACAGCCGAAAGAGGATAACTCAGGCGATCAATCGGGCGCAGAAGAATGGGACGGATATCGTTGACGAGTTAGATAGTGAAATGGAAGATTGGGATACCACCAGAGCAGACGCAGATGGAAATTATGAGAGTTCGAGGGCGAACGGGGCGTTCAGTAAGCTGGCATGGACGTTGTTGGGGATTGCATTCATAACCTGGGTTACTTCACCGGGTAAAAATTGTCCGATTTGTGCGGAATTAGATGGAAAGAGGATTCCGATTTCGATGACATTCGTAAAAGCAGGGGATCAATTAAATCAAGACGGAGAGCCTTATACCGTACAGCAAGATCATGCTCATCCGCCATTACATGATGGGTGTAATTGTATGATTGTAGCTGGATAGGAGGTTGTGATGGGAGCAATTAAGCCACATACGACGAAAGTGGACACGGTAAGTAAATGGGATGGCGCAAAGGCAATTGCGGATGCGCCAAATGACGCGAAAATCTTGCGGTATATGCACGCATGGGTGGATGATGAGGGCGATCCGGAAGCGAAAAGCTCTTATAAATTCCCGCATCATCAACCAAAACTTGATGCGCCAGCGAACATTGCGGCGGTGAATAATGCATTAGCGAGATTATCCCAAGCAGATATTCCGGAAGCGGACAGGGATGGTGTTGAAAAACACTTGCGCAAACACCGCATCGATGCAGGATTGGAGGAAGGGAGAATGATGGAACGACGAGAAATCGGGGCAAGTGAGCTGAGGGCGAATATTGCGGACGGAATACCAGCGACGATTGAGGGTTATGCAGCGGTATTCAATCAATGGAGTGAAGATATTGGTGGATTTCAAGAGATTATCCTTCCCGGTGCTTTCAAAAAAGCATTGGATAACGGGGATGATGTACGGGCGCTAATCAATCATGATATGAATATGATTTTGGGGAGGCGATCTACTGGGACGCTGGAGTTATGGGAGGATGAAGTTGGATTAAAAGTGAAGATTATCCTACCCGAAACACAATATGCAAAAGACCTGGTAACCATGATGCAGAGGGGAGATGTGAATCAGATGAGTTTCGGGTTCACAGTTGAATTCGACCGCTGGTATCAGGAGGATGGTAACCAGAAACGGGAAATTGTGAGTGTGGCGAAGTTGTTCGATGTGAGTGTGGTCACGTATCCGGCCTATCCGCAGACAATTGCGGTGGCGAGGGACGTGTTAATGGCACGAATGGCGGACGCAGCGCCGATCCAGGAGGACGGAACGCCGGCCAAGGAAAACCAAGAGCCATTGCAGGAGCAAGCGCTTTTGGAGGTGAAGAAGAAACGATTGAAACTATTGGAATTAGGAGGTTTAAAATGACTGATAAATTACGAGAGTTACGCGATAAGCGGGCTCAATTGATTGAAAAAGCAAAGGCGTTGATCGAGGCGGCGGATGAGGAGAAGCGCGGCCTGAACGATGCTGAGAATCAGGCCTATGATGCCGTTATTGGCGAGATCGAGCAGATTGACGCGGAGATTGTGCGCCGCGAGAAGTTGTTTGCGCTGGCGGCCGAGAATGCGGCCAAGAATGGGGCAAGAATCGGCATGGACGGTGGAGATTTGAAGCGGTACAGCCTGGTGCGGGCGATCCGAGCGGCGGCCAGCCATGACTGGCGGGGCGCTGAGCTGGAACGTGAGGCGAGCGAGGCGACAGCGCGGCAGCTTGGGCGCGATCCACAGGGTTTTTTTGTGCCGCAGGACTGGCTGGAGCAGCGCGACCTGGTGAAGGGTACTAACAGCGCGGGCGGGTATCTGGTATCCACCGATTTACTGGCGCAATCGTTCATTGAACTGCTGCGCAACCGGATGATGGTGCAGCGCGCTGGGGCGACTGTGTTAGGCGGCCTCGTTGGCGATGTGGCGATTCCGAAGCAATCTGGCGGGGCGACGGCTTACTGGGTGGCGGAAAACAGTGCGCCAACGGAGAGTCAGCAGACTGTCGGGCAAGTCCCGCTATCTCCGAAGACGGTTGGAGCTTTCACGGAGATCAGCCGCAAGCTGCTCAAACAATCCAGTATTGATGTAGAGGCATTCGTGCGGAATGATTTGGCGACTGTGCTGGCGCTAGCGATTGATTATGCGGCACTTCACGGAAGCGGGTCCAGCAATCAACCGACCGGAATTGCGGCTACATCTGGGATCGGGAGTGTGGTTGGCGGAACGAACGGTGCGGCACCAACCTGGTCAAATATCGTAGCGCTTGAAACGGAGGTCTCTGTGGATAATGCGGACATCGGCGCATTGGCTTATATGACGAATGCGAAGGTGCGCGGGAAGCTGAAGGTTACGCCACGAACAGCAACTTACGGGGATATCATGGTGTGGGAGAACAACAACACTCCCTTGAATGGTTATCCGGCGTATGTGACCAGTCAGGTGCGGAGCGACCTGGATAAGGGCACATCCATTGGTGTTTGCTCGGCGATTTTCTTTGGAAACTGGAACGATTTGCTGATTGGTATGTGGGGCGGGCTGGATATCCTGGTCAACCCGTATGCCAATGACACGACCGGTGCTGTGCGGGTAACTGCATTGCAGGATGTGGATATTGCGGTACGACATCCAGAGAGCTTTGCGGCTATGCTGGATGCGCTAACGGCGTAAGAAGGATGAAGGATGAGGGATGAAGGATGAAGTGGGGCATTCTTCATCCCGAGGATGCAGGAAAGGATGAAGGATGAAAGAAGGGATGAAGGATGAAGATAAGGATATTGAGGAATACGATTTGTGATGGTCGTGTGGTGGAGGCGGGGGATGTTGTCGAAGCCAAAGAGGAGAGTGCGCGGATTTTGATTGCGCTAAAGAAAGCGATGCCGGAAAGTAGAAATATAGAGCCGGCTGAGAAAGCTATTTTGCCTAGAGGAGAGAAGCGGAGTAAGAAGCATGTTGAAACTGATAACGCCTCCGACAATTGAACCAATCAGTTTATCAGAATTGAAAGCACATTTGCGCATCGATGGGACGGATGAGGATGCGTTATTGAATGCTATTATCAAAACGGCACGGGAGCATGTGGAGGCGATAACACGGCGGGCGTTGATCCAGCAGACATGGCAATTGATTTTGGATGGATGGTGGTTGAGTGGAGCTATATTAGAGCTACCTATGCCGCCATTAATTAGTGTGGAATCTATTGTTTACAAGGACAGCGCCGGCACAGAATACACGCTGGAGAGCAATAAATATCTTTATGATGCAACAGATATTGGCAGATTGATGCTGGCAGATGGGGAGAGTTTTCCGACATCGGAATTGTATCCGATGGGGGCAGTGAAAATCACTTTCAAAGCTGGGTATGGTACGAGCGGCGATAGTCTACCAGAGCCAATCCGCCATGCGATACGGTTATTATGCGGACATTATTATGAGAATCGAGAGGCGGTAATTATCGAACGTGGGGCTAATATCATGCAATTGCCGATGGCGGTGGATGCATTGTTAGCGCCATATCGGGTATGGGGGTTTTGAAGGGATGAAAATAAAGGATGAGGGAAGAAGGATGAAGGATGAAAATAAGGGATAAGGGATGAAAGGATGAGGAATGTTTGCAGGATGGTTGAGGCATAGGATTGTTATTCAGAGGCTGGTGGGTACAAAGAACAGTTATGGTGAGGTGGTGCAGAGCTGGCAGGATGTGGCGACGGTATGGGCGAGCATCGAGCCATTGCGGGGGAGGGAGTATGTGGAAGCGGCGGCGGCGCAAGCGACTGTGGATCATCGGATCCGGATACGATATCGGAGCGGAATCAGTCCAACGATGCGGGTTACGTATGGCGAGCGGATTTTCGAGGTTGTGTCAGTTATTGATCCACGGGAGCAGCACAAGGAGCTGGAGTTGATGTGCAAGGAAGATGTAAATGATTAGGTTAGCGTTGAAGGGAATGGATGAATTGTATAAGGAGCTAGAGCTGAGGAAGAGCCAGGTGACGGCGATGCGGAAGGAGGCGCTGGGAGAGGGAGCAAAGGTTATTGCGGATGAGGCGGACAACCGGGCGCCGAAGAGTGGTCATATTCGCATAGATGTAAAATCAGATGAAGCAATTATTGGATTTGATAAAGAAAAATGGTATTGGAGATTCTTTGAATTAGGTGCGAAAGCCCATGCGATAAAAGGCGAACCGCTTGTATTCGAGGGAGATCAAGGGTTGGTTGTTACACGAGGAGTAGCTCATCCTGGAATGGCAGCAAAACCATTTTTAAGACCAGCATTAGATACGAAAAAAGATGAGGCAATCAAGATTATGGGTGAAATTGTGCGGAGGAAGGTGGAATGACGCTGGAATCTGCGATCCGCACGGCGCTGGTGGGAGATGCAAGCGTGTATGCGATCATTGGGGATCGGGTGTATCCGTTGTTGATTCCGCAAGATGCGGCTTACCCGGCCATTGCCTATCAGCGGATCAGCGGGAAGAATTTGCGGTCGCATGACGGGGCGGACAGCCTGGAGAATGTGCGGGTGCAGTTAACGCTAGTGGCGGAGTCGTTTGAAATGGTTAAAAATCTGGAAAAGGAGGTTAACAGGGTATTAGATGGGAAGAAGATAGGAAATTTGATGATATTCATCGAGAACAGGACGGATGATGTATCCGGCAATGGATTGGTTTGGAGTGAGCGAATAGATTTGAAAATTTTGTATGGATAGAAAGGAGAAAAGAAATGCCTGCAATTGGATCGCATGGAACGCTTTTGAAAATTGGAAATGGAGCTCAAACGGAGGTCTTTACCACAATTGGGATGGTAGGGGATATCAGCGGGCCGAGTTTTGAGCTGGGGACGGAGGAGGCGACTTCGCACGATTCGGCCTGGAGGGAATATGTTCCGACTCTTCTGTCGGCTGGCGAGGTGACCTTCGATATTTTCTTCGACCCGGCTAATGTAACACACTTTTCTACGGCAAGGGGAAGCCTGTATTATGCGCAGCGCAATAAGGTAAAGAATAACTTCAAGCTGGTGCTGCCGGACCCGGGAGCGATGGAGATTGCTTTCGGGGCATACGTGACGGGATTGGAGCTCAAGGCAGATGTAGAGGGTGTGTTGACGATGTCGGTGACGCTGCAAATCAGCGGAGCGGTGACGATAACGCCATAGGGGATTGGAGATTGAAGATTGAAGATTGGAGATTGAGGTGATGTTGACGCGTGAAGAGATTTTGCAAGCGCAGGATATCGAGTATGAGGTGGTGGAGGTGCCGGAATGGGGCGGTGAGGTGCGCGTGCGGGCGATGACGGCGGCCGAGCGGGATGCGTTCGAGGCGTCTATTCTGCGGCAGACGAAAAGTGGTGTGCAGGTGGAGATGGTGAATTTGCGCGCCAGGTTATGTGCAATGACGATTGTGGATGAGGATGGCAAGCGGATTTTCAGCGATAGTGATGTTGCTGAATTGGGAAAGAAGAGCGCGGCGGCGTTGCAGAGAGTCTTCGATGCGGCGATGCGCTTGAGCAAATTTGGCAATGAGGACATCCAGAACCTGGCGGAAAACCTAAAAAACGACCAACCAGGCGGTTTGCCTACCGATTAGCGCTGGCGATAGGTGAACCGCACGTGGATGAGCTGTTACGCGGGATGAGCTCGGCGGAGATGGCAGAGTGGATGGCTTATGCGATGATCGAACCATTTGGTGAGGCAAGGGCAGATTTGCGGATGGGAATCATTGCGTCATTGCTGGCGAATATCTACCGAGATCCGAAGAAGAGGCGGCAAGCCTACAAGCCGGAGGATTTCATCCCGCAATTTCAGATGGAAACAGATATCGATGAGAGGATGCAAAGCGCAACGGAGAAGGTCAGGACGGTTTTCAGCGCTTTAGCAGGAGGATCGGATGAAAAAGGATAAGGATTGGCAGGAAGAATCGCAAGAGGAAGTGATTGAGGAAAAGGTATATCCAGATTACAACGCTGGAAAAAGGCGGATTGTTGTCAAGCGGGCATATCCGATTTTTGGGGCTATGGGGAACGAACATGGGATGATTGGCCGGCTTGAGGAAGGGGAGGTTATAGAGGTGGAAGAGGAAGTTGAGGGATGGGTGAGGCATGGGAGGGGATGGAGCTTTGTGATTGAAGATTGAAGATTGGAGATTTTAGATTGGAGATTGGAGATTAGATGGCGGATATTGCCACGCTGGTTGTTAAGATAACGACGGATGCGGCGGGGTTTGTGAAGGGGGTGGAGGAGGTGAAACGGAACGCCGGCATGTTGGAACGCGGTATGACGGGACTGGCGGCGATTGGCGGGGGGATTTTGACGGCCGGGTTTGCGGCGGCGGCGGCTGGAGCGGTGGCGCTGGGGGGCTTCTTGTATGAATCGGTGCAGGAGGCGATGGCGGCTGAGAAGGTGCAGGCGCAGTTAAATGCGGTTTTGCAATCGACTGGAGGAGCTGCCGGGGTTACGGCGGATATGGTGAATAAGCTGGCTGGAGAATTGCAAAACCTGACGCCATACGGGGATGATGCGATTGTCTCGGCGCAGAATATGCTGTTGACGTTTACGAATATTGGCAAGGATGTATTCCCGGATGCAACCAAGACGGTGTTGGATATGTCCACGGCGCTGGGGCAGGATTTGAAGGCGAGTGCGATGCAACTGGGTAAGGCGCTCAATGATCCGATCAACGGGATTACAGCGTTGAGACGAGTGGGGGTTGCCTTCACGGATGATCAAGAGGCGATGATCAAGAAAATGGTTGAAAGCGGGGATTTGATGGGGGCGCAGAAGATGATTTTGGAGGAGCTGCAAAAGGAATTTGGGGGGAGCGCGGAAGCGGCCGGAAAGACGTTTGCGGGTCAGTTGGAGATATTGAAGAATAATCTTGGAGATGTTAAGAAGAGCATTGGGGGGGCGTTGTTGCCGGTGTTGAGAGAGCTGGCAGGGAAGTTATTGGCATTTTTGAGGCGTGAGGATGTGCAGGCAGGAATCCAGCAGATGGTGCTGGCGATTGGGGAATTTGCGCGCAAAGTTATTGAGGCTGTGCCGGTGGTGATGGGATATATTCAGCAGGTGGTTGATTGGTTTCGGAGCAACCCGGCGGTGATTGCAGGGGCGCTGACGGTTTTGGGGGCGGCGATTGCGGCATTTGTGTTTACCACGGTGATACCGGCGATTGTGGCGTTTATTGCTTCGGCGGCGCCAGTGGTTGCGGTGATGGCGGCGATTGGGGCGATTGGGTATGTGGTGTACCGAGCCTGGACGGAGAATTGGGGCGGAATCAGGGATGTTGTTACGGCATTCTGGCAGAATACGTTGCAGCCGTTCATCCAGCAGGCGGGTGTATGGCTCAAGGAAAATATTCCAATGGCGTTAGCCTGGTTGAAGGCGAAATGGGATGAGGTGATGAATGCGATTGCGGGGGTGGTGCAGCGGGTGATGCCATTTATTCAAGCTATTATGAATGCGTTTGCGGCGGCGATGCGTGGGGATTGGTATGCATTTGGGCAGTATTTGCGGCAGTATTGGGATTTGGCATGGGAGGCGATAAAGAATGGATTGAGTGCAGCCTGGCAATGGATTGTGAATACAGTAAAAACATTTATCGGGAATGTTGTTAATACATTTAAAACAACAGATTGGGCTGGACTAGGAAAAGCAATGTGGCAGGGTATTATTAATGGGATAAATAGCTATATTAATATGGCTGTAAATAACGTAACTGGGGCAGCTAAAGCTATTTACGATGCGATTCGTGGGTTTTTTGGGATTAAATCTCCCTCTCGGGTGTTGATGGAGGTCGGCAAGGATTTGATATTGGGGATGATCGAGGGGATTGCAAGCAGTGTGGTTGGGATAGCGCAAAAGGTGCAGGAATTAATGAGGGCGTTCACAAGTGTGGACTGGCTGGGGATTGGGCGGAGTATTATCCAATCGTTGAGCGGGGGGGTGACATCAGGGGTTAGTTTGATTATCACGGCGGCGAACAATATTGTGAGCAAGATCAACTCGATTATTACGGCTTATAACTGGGTGAATGTTGGCAAGACGGTGATTACGAAGATTGCGAGCGGGGTGCAGGCGAATGCATCGGTGATTGCGAGTGCGATCAACAGTTCGCTGTCTGGAGCGAGCGGGGGGATAAATTATAATGCGTGGTGGTATGTGGGGCTGAAAATTGTGCAATATATTGCCAACGGAATTAAGAATAACGCCACCTTAGTGACGGCGGCGATTACGTCTTTGTTGTCATCGGCGAAGAGTGCGGCGGATAATGTGATTGCGAATTGGAAGTATAGCGGGAGCACCGGGAGCAGCACAGGAACGGCTTTGGTTGGAACGCCCGGGGGGCAGACTACGATTAATGTCAATTTGTATGCGACTGTGAGCGACAATGTGGATATCGAGGCGATGACGTATCAGGTGGCGCAGAAGTTGAGGCAGTACGTATGACGTATCTGGCTATGACAGACAGGACGACAACGATCAATTTGAATGGGGATGGGATCGTGTTATCCAGGTATGTGCCGGCGAGCGGGGGGGTGGAAAATGTGACGGAGACGATAGAGGTGTGGTTGACGGGAAGCACGGCGGCAGCGGTGATGGAATTGCTGCGAAGAATCGAGAGGGCGTTATCGGTGACGGCGCAATATAGCGATAATCGAATTGGGAAGCAGTGGTATTTGTTGATCCAGCCGACCGGCATGACGGACACATTGGAATCGCCGATTTATGGGGGGAAGGTGGTGATGGGGGAGAATGCATTGCGCTGGCCGCTGGGGAATAAGCGGATGAAGATCGGTATTGTGGTGGAGCGGGCAGGATGGTGGGAGAAGACGACAGAGGATGAGGTCAGCTTGTCGAACGGGAATGGAAGCGGAACGGGGGGGATAAATGTCTATAACTGTAATGATGGGAGTGGGACAGCGCCGAATAAGCGAAATAACTATGTGGAGATGAGCAATTTGGGGGGTGATCTGCCGGCGAGGTGCCGGATTGAGATGACGAATTTGTATAACAGTGAAAGCCGGCTGTATTATGTGTGGATAGGGAGGAATGCTTATTCGAGCCCAGCGACCTTTACGCATGTGATCGAGGGGGAGAGCGCCAGTTGGGGTGGGTCGAATACATCTGGGAGTTACAGCGGTGGATATACGCGGGTATTTACTTGGTCGGGGAATGCGCAAGCATATATTGGGCGATGGGCATTAGCAGCGAGTATGCTGGAAGCTGGAGGGGGGAGGTGGTTCAGGGTCTATGGGGCGTTGACGAATGTTTTGGGGAGTTTGTATGTGCAGTGCAAGTTGACGTTCCCGAGCGGAGTGCCGTTGACGGTTTTGGGACAGGATTATGAGCGGTTGATTGATACGAATGTGAAATTTGCGGAGCTGGGGACGCTGCAATTACCGCCGTGGCTGGAGGATATGACGAGTTTGTATCCGCTGGATTTGTCGCTATATGCTCGGAAGAGCGGGGGCGGATCGTTTGGGATAGATTTTTTGATGTTTATGCCGGCGGAGGGGTTCATGTTGTTCAGCCCGCGAGGGTACGGGCTGGCTTACTTGACACGGCTGGTATATGACGGGATGAAGGGTGTGGTGTATTCGGACGGATGGACGCCGAGCGGGAAGGTGGCGCATTATATGCGGTATGGGGATGAGATTATGCTCGAGCCTGGGATGACGCAGCGGTTGTATTTTCAGCAGAGCGGGAATACGGGGGATATTGACATTGGCCGGAAGTTGAGTGTGAGGGTGTATTACAAGAAGAGATATGGGACGATTTAGGGTTGAGGTGGAGGAACGGGATTTTTCGGGGCTGAAGGGGACAGCCTATATGGAGATGCAGCCGATACGGTATCGGAGGAGTGTCATCGGTGGATGTTTGGATGCGGAGTTTTCGGTGCGCGGGGCGGAGGATCGGCTGATGGAGCTGATGGATATGCTGCGCTGTCCACTGCGATTATATTATGATAATGTGCTGGTGTGGTGGGGGTATATCTCTGGCGTGGAGATAGCGATGGCGGGATATACGCTGGGGATGAGCCTGGATGAGATGTACAATAAGGTGGCGGTGACGTACTCGCTGATCACGACCACGGAGAGCGGGGAGCAGGAGCTAGGGAATCGGGCGACAACGGATTGGGTGGAGGATACGTTGAGCGAGGCGGAATATGGGATTAAGGAGTTGGTTGTGAGTGCGGGGGGGATGAACGAGACGCAAGCAAACGCAGCGAGAAACAGGATACTGGAGACTTTTAGCAAGCCGATACCGAAGATCACGTTTGGGAAAGTTGAGAAGGGTGGGAAGGTGTATGCCAAGGGGTGGTGGCATACGCTGGATTGGAGGTATCATCAGAATACGATTACCACATCGGCGGATACGGCAACAATTATGGCGGAGATGATAGGCGGGGGGGAGTTCATCAGCGGGGTGACGATTAATGGAGCGAGCGGGATCAGCGGAGGGAGGTACAGGGATGGATCGCTGACGATTATGGATGAGGTGATGAAGTTGATCGAGATTGGGACGAGTAATAACCGGCGGCTGCTGGTGGATATTACGGCGGAGAGGAACGCGGTGATCAGTGAGGAGGCGCAGACTGTTGAGTATTATGCGGAGACGTTGGTGTATGGTGACGGGAGGATACTGGATCGGTACGGGAATGCGAAGGCGGTGTTTAAGTGTCCGGTGGGGGTGGCTATTTTGAGTGATTTGTTTGTGAGGGCTGTGGATGCTGGGCGGATGGCGGATGCGAGGATTATTTTTATTGATGAGGCGGAGTATTCGGTGAGTAACGGGTATTTGCCGATTGCGAGGGGGAGCATCAGCCCGTGGGACATTATTGAGCGGTTTACGGGGTAGGTATGCCAGCACGGAGATATGCAGAGTTATTTCAGCATTTGAAGGTATATATTTTGGATTTGATTGGCACTGTCGGAGGTGGGTCTGGTCCCTATGCACCCAGTCCGCATGGGTTATTATCTTCCCACCATACAGGGAATCTTGCTGATAGTCAAGCTCCACAATTTTTAAAAACTGATGGATCAAGACAATTGATTGGAAATCTATCTGTTGCAGATGGAATAACCATAGATAGTGTTGATATATCCAATTTTAAAAGTCTTTATGATATTCATATTGCAACAGCTGCGGCAACTGCACATGCTGGAGTTGGAATACATAGTCATCAAAGCAATGCGCAAGGCTCGAAGTTAGATCATGGATTAGCTTTGATTGGATTATTGGATGATGATCACACACAATATGCACACGCTGAAGGAAGCGGCACGCGCCGCGCCTATGAGGCGGGGAGATTGAATTTAAGCGTACTTGCTGGTAATGGTTTGACTGGCGGGGGATTAATGACGCAAGACCGCACATTATCCATTGATTTCACACGCGCCAATACATGGACTGGTACGCAAACATTCACAGTGGCTATCAACGCTCAAGGAGGGATAAATGTCGGCACTGCCACTGGTGCGTCTGGCGGAAATATTTACGCATCAGGAATTATCAATATTAATGGTACTGGAAATAATTATCTAGCGGGCAATCTTGGAATTGGCGCAACCTCATTATCTGGAAAATTACATATTGCTCAGGGTACTGGAGCAACATTGTATGTGGCAAGTCCTCCATCTGGATACCCAGCCATGTATATTGGTCGTGTATCTTCACAACCATCCATTAGGGGTATATCTGACAGTGACTGGCTTATTATTGATGCTGGTACTACCGGAAAAGCAGGATTGAATTATTGGAGTACAGGAGACGTTGTTCTAGCAAAAGGTGGTGGAAAAGTTGGTATAGGATTAGATACGACATTATCTGAAAAATTGCAAGTAAGTGGTGGAATGAAGGCATCTGGTCATCTGCAAATAGATGGCACAGATACAAGCTATATTATGGGCAAGCTCGCTGTCGGTAGAAGCTCAACAACTTATAAATTCGACGTTGCTGGTACTGCCAATATCGATACATCGTTACGAGTGCCATTGCTTAATGCTCCTGGCGCATTGACCATTAATCCAACTACTGACATATTATTACAACCGACAAGTAATCTCGTGAAATTAATGAGCAGCGCCTCCATACAATCTAATGGGTATGCCAGTCAAACTACTGGTTGGCGCATAACTTATTCTGGCGATGCTGATTTTCGTTATCTATATGCCGACGAATTACATGCAAAAGCATTTATTACTGATTTAGAGCAAGCTCTTGCCGGTGGTCAAATTATCAGCAAGTCTGTTGCAATATTGGCGCAAGATTTTGTATTGCCAACTGCTGGCAATAGCGCAACACTCTATGTAAAAGACCTCCCATCTGCGCCAAACATGGCTGTATTTCAGGCGAATGATTTTGTAGGTCTGAGACAATTTAATCGGGCAAATGGCTCATTAACGATTAGATGGGCATGGGGGACAGTGACCAATTATGTTGATCGACCCGATGGCACACAAGCATGGACATTCACGCGCAGTTCAATACCAGGTTCCGCGACTGGGACAATTTATGCCGATGAATTAGTACTAGATTTTGGTATCAGTGGCAATGGCTTCTATGAAGTGAATGCAATAGACGGCGCTTATGGCGCCAATTCGCCTTATGCCCAAGTTGTTACATGGAATACACATCCAGCGACACAAACAGTAAATGCCAGATTTGGGAATTTAAAAGGCATCACAAGCAATTTAGAATATGGTCTTATCGCCGGCACTGGTGTAAGTACAGCAAGCCAATATATCAAACTTTCTAATTCGGCAGCCGAAATTCACAATGTCCCGATTAATGTTTATGATAGTTCGACAATCACTATCAATCTTGACCCATCCATACCAACATTCAGAGTTGGCGCCAATGCCACATCTATGACTTATAGTTCCGGCGCCGGAATATGGATGGGCAAACATAGCAGTGTTTATAAAGCAAGAATTGGAGACCCAACCGCTGAAAATCTCACTTGGGATGGTAGCGATTTATATTTGAAATCAGATGTCAATAATTATTTGAAATTTACTGGGACATCTATTCAATTTTATTCTGCCAATACTAAAGTTATTGATATTACCAATACGCCTACAATTGTGATTGGTCAAGTTGGCACCAACCAATCAAATGTTCAAATTACTAGCGGAGCAATTTATCTACGTAATAATACGGCAAACATTGTGGCTATCTCATCTGATGGTAAATTAACTATTTCCGATACTTTAGGCAATCAACGTATATATGTAGATACAAGTGGCGTATTGGTCAAATATAATGCTTATAACTATTTAGCTATTACCAGTTCAGATTTATCATTTTGGACTGGTTCGTCTGCGGCGACGAAAGTATTCTCAATTACAAATACGCCAGCGATTACAATTGGTCAATACGCTTCTGGTATGACAAATATCTATATCACAAACAGTGAAATTAATTTACGAAATTACACGACTAATCTGATTAAACTTACTACCAGTGCAATTACTGTTGGTCAAGTTGCTTCTGGCCAATCAAATATTTATATTAGTTCCGGCGAAATTGATTTACGAAATAACACTACTAATATCATTCAATTGACTTCTGCTGGTGTGTTAAATATCAACAATCCATCTGGCGCAACTGTTCTGCGATTCGCAAGCACTGGCAATTTTATTGAAAATATACTTAATGTGAGTGGCACTGGTGCTGCGATTTCTATTGGAGCGACACCGCCAACATCATCAACTAGCGGAACAGGTATATGGATTGATAGGACGGGATTATATTCATTAGCTAATAATGTGAGGCAAGTTTGGATTGAAGCTAGTAGTGGAAAATTATATGCTGGTAATGGTAATGTTTATTTCGACACGAATGGTATTACATTCACAACTTCATCAACTTACACTACCGAACGTACAATCAAATGGGGAACAAATACAAAAATTGCGGCTTATGATTATGTAAATGATAGTACTTTATTAATTGCTACAAATAGCAGCAGCCAAGCGACATATCCAACAGAGATAACAATAGCAGCGATGGAAGGTGGTTATCAAAGATATAAATCTAATCTTACGTTAGC
>Ga0308420_1000874_pt1 | contig 15545 bp, 14 predicted proteins | sample HotsprSampleMS55_FD_203802 | JGI IMG/M metagenome (GOLD analysis project Ga0308420, IMG submission 203802) | Hot spring phototrophic mat microbial communities from Mushroom Spring, Yellowstone National Park, Wyoming, United States - 20090730_MS55 ... | reverse complement strand
CTAAAGTCATCCCACGAACACAGCGGCTCGTCAATGATGTGTCGCCAGTGAGTTTCCAAATATGGTTCTACGTACCCCGCTCATCATCGGAAACTGGAAAATGCACAAGACGGTCGCGGAGGCCGTCGCCTATGTGACTACCTTTCTCCCCCACATCGCCCAGGTCACGGGGATTGAGATTGGAATTGCCCCGGTGTTCACGGCGCTCTCCTCCGTGGTGGCGGCGGCTGCGGGGAGCGCTCTGCGGGTGTTAGCCCAGAATGTGGCTGCCGAAGGTCCAACCGGAGCCTTTACTGGAGAAGTGGCCGCCGAAATGCTCCGCGAAGTCGGTTGTTATGGCGTCATTGTCGGGCACTCCGAGCGGCGCCGTTACTACGGCGAAACCGACACCGTCGTGGCGGCCAAGGTGCGACGTGCCCTCAATGCACAACTTCTGCCCGTAGCCTGCATAGGCGAGACACTGGAGGAACGGGAAGCCGGAACGGCGCTGTCCGTCGTTGAGCGGCAGCTCCGGGCCATTGCCGGTACGTTGACACCGGACGAAGCCCCCCGTATAGTGCTCGCTTATGAGCCGGTATGGGCAATCGGCACGGGCCGGGCCGCCACGCCGGAAGTGGTGCAGGTGATGCACCGGCATCTGCGGGCCACCTGGGAAGAGTGCTTTGGCGCGCCAGCGGCAGAGGCACTGCGTATTCTGTACGGCGGGAGCGTGACGGCTGACAACATCGCGGCGTTTACGTCCTTGCCCGATGTGGACGGAGCGCTGGTGGGCGGGGCGAGCCTCTCGCCGAACGGTTTTGCCCAACTCATACAGCGGTCGCAGGTGGCTTCGGCGTAGGTGGTTGCGTACTATGCTGGATTGAAAAAGCGTTGATGTCGAGTCGTGGAGTAGTGAAGTTTTAGACATGCCTTGGTACGTTTACGCGCTGTACGCGCTCTTTGTCCTTGTCTGCCTGTTGCTCATTGGTGTGATACTTCTTCAACCCGGCAAGGGTGACATCGCTCTGTTTGGTGGCGGCAGCCAGACTGCCTTCGGCCCGCGCGGCGCACAAAAGCCCCTGGAACGGGTGACGTTTGTTCTGGGCGGGTTGTTCATGGCGCTGGCGTTCACCTTTTCCATTCCAGGAATTCTTTTGCCACGTTCGGCGGCTTCGGGCATCAAGGATACCCCGCCACCGCCCAAGTCAGAGAAGCCGAAAGAGGAGACGAAGCCGGAAGAAAAGAAAGATGCCACCGTGACGGAGACCCCAGCCGGGGCGGCTCCGGCTGCGGATACGCCTAAAGCAGGTGAGGATAAGCCCAAAGAGGAAAACAAGGGAAACGACAAGGAAAATAAAGACGCCAAGCCAGCCCAGTCCCAGTCCGAATCAGAAGGCGGACAAAAGGCCGGCAGCCAGCCGGAAACGCCAAAGAAGAACCAGTAAGGATTGCCAGGTTTTCTGGATTTCAACCCCGGCTTGGACGTATAGTGACAAAGCAGATTATGCCGAAGTGGTGGAATTGGTAGACACGTACGTTTGAGGGGCGTATGGGCAACCGTGGGGGTTCGAGTCCCCCCTTCGGCACCACCTGACCATGGCACGCGGCTACCGCGTGCCATTTATTTTTTTCGTTCAAGTGCCCGTGCAGGCGCTCAGGGCCGGTTCAAGCCAAAGACGAACTGATGGATGCGGGTGTCGTCCGTCATTTCCGGGTGAAAGGTGGCCGCGAAAATCTGTCCCTGCCGAACCCACACCGGATGACCGCCCCAGGTGGCCAGTACCTCGACACTGGGGCCAACGGACTCAATGATGGGCGCGCGAATGAAGACGAGTTCGAGCGGGTCAGGGCCCAGGCGCGGGATGGTCAGCGTCGCGGTAAAGCTATCCACCTGCCGCCCGTAGCCGTTGCGCCGTACGGTCATGTCCACAAGGCCAAGTGAGGGTTGGGCCGGCTGTGTGACGACGCGCGCCAGCAGAATGGCCCCGGCGCAGGTGCCCAGCAGCGGCCGCCCCGCCGCCGCAAACTCCCGTATGGCTGCAAACCACGGCTCCGCCTGGAGAAAGCGCAGCATGGTCGTGCTTTCTCCACCTGGCAGGATAAGTCCGGCCAGGTCGGTCAGGTCGGCCATGTGCCGCACGAAACGCGGTGTTGCGCCAGCCCGCCGAAGCGCCTCGGCATGGGCTGCAAAGTCACCTTGAAAACTGAGAATGCCAATCGGTTGCCGGTCACGCATAGCTCTGGAAACCTAACACGGACGCCGGGTTATGACCAATGCACGTGTCCCTGGGGCGACCGTCAACTGGTTCTGAAGCGCCGGGCAAAGCCTGACACTGAAGTAATGTTTGATCTCGATTGACCGTCAAAGTAGGTTGAAACCATCACGTTCAGGTAGCGCTGCCGGTTGCCACCGATACTTTCTACGCACTGATTCCATGATGAACGGGCGACGGCAGAAGGCCTGTAATGAGGCGCGCTCGCGCCGTCCTGGATTGTTTCCGTCCCCGCTTCGGCGTCCCCGTAAGTCAAGTTGCTGACGACACCACGCCTCGTCCAGGTGGCTTCCACGTGGCGGCTGTGGTTGGTGAGAAAGTCCTCTGTAGTAGGGAGTTGCTTATGGCTAGCTTTTCGTCCTACGCCAACGGGGTGAAGCGGTGGTACCAGAAGCTGGAACTACCGATGCCACCGGAGCGCATTTTCGGTGCGCACATGATGTTGATTGGTGGGCTGGCATGTCTGATTGGGACGTACTTTTTCGCCAGTATGACGATGTGGAACGACGGGTATGTGAATCTCACGCTGCGTCCACGTCTCATTTCACTGGGGATTTACGACCCGTACGACACAGAACAGATTCAGAGGGTGTGGCTGCCGCTCATTGGTGAGTTCAGCACCAGTAAGCTCCCGTTTTTTGGACAGTATCCTCTGACGATGACCGATTTCCGGCTCTTTGGCTGGGGGTGCTTCCACATTGGCCTGGGACTCTGGCTCGTCTATGCCGGCGCTGCCCACTACTACGGGGCGCGGGGGGGCGCCACGATCGGCGAAATTTTCTGGCTCCTGCCCTACGTCCCCGGACTCAAGGGACTGTGCCAGATCAAGTGGTTCACGCCCGAAGGGCCGTGGTACAAGGTCGGGCTGCCGTGGGGGAGCTTTGCCAATACGCCCTGGCCGATTCTGCGGCGCACCTACGCCGACGCCCTGAGTCCACACACGATTTACATCGGGTTGTTGTTTTTCATCTGGGGCTTTGTGCTGTGGTTTGTGCTGGACAAGCCGCCAGTCCCGCTGCAGCCGGCCCAGGTGATGACGCCCAATGGGCTGATGCCCCTCGAACAGGCACCGTTTCCTTATGGCTGGTTTGACCCCTACCTCAACCAGGTCATGCACCCGATGAACACCATCAACGGCGAAACCACGATGTGTTTCGTCTGGGGGGTACTGTTCGTGGCCCTTGGGGCGTACTGGTGGTATCGGCCGCCGCGCAGTATCAACATTACGCACCTGGAAGACACCAAGGCCGTCTTCCACGTGCACCTGACGGCCATCGGGTACGTGAGTTTTGCCCTGGCCATCGTCGGCTTCCTGGCGCTGCGCAATCACCCGTCGTACCTGATGCTCAATGACATGAACGTGATCATCTACGGGAAGAAGATCGTCAATCCCGGTCGGATGATTCACAACATGATCACGTTCAACCACGTGCAGGTCGGGTTGCTCTATGTGGCGGCGGGCGTCTTCCACGGCGGGCAGTACCTGCATGGGCTGAACATTTCCGGCGCGTACAAGCAGGCGCGCTCGAAGTTCATCACCTGGTTCCAGAATCCCGACCTCCAGACGAAGATCGTCGGGACGACCATGTTTGTCAGCTTCGTCACCGTGGTCTTTGGCTACGGCATGATCTGCTGGAACACCGGCGCAGAACTCGATCTCAACTTTGGTATCTATCAGTTCCGCTCCTTCCGGGCCATTCAGATGGATGGCGAAGCCGGCAATATCGGCTACCGGGTGTTTCGTCCGAAGAATCCGTGGGACCCCACGGCCGGTGGAGACTGGGTGAAGAACCCGGACGGAACCGCCAAGCTGGTCAAGGCACGTAACCTGCAGGTCGGCGACCGCATTCTCAATGAAGAACTCGGCATCGGGTCCTCTCCAACCTACAGTTTCACGACCATTGAGGAAATCAACTACAAGCCGGAATGGGGGCAGCCGAAACTGTATGCCGTGCAGTGGGGAAGCTGGACGCATTTCCTGCGCAAGGTCAACCCCCTGTTCTGGGTGGACAAGGGCATCTGGTATCTCCAGAACCAGAAGACCTTTGAAGCGACCCGCAAGGCTGATGAAGCCTATCTGGCCGCGCATCTCAAGGCCGTAAGCCTGCTCAACCAGATTGACGATGCCCAGACGGAAGAGGCGAAGCAGAAAGCCCAGGCCGAGTTGGACAAGTTCCGCCCGGAACTCGAAAAAGCGCATGCCAACATGCTTGAGTGGAACGAGCGGTTGGCCAGCACGCCGGCCGTGCTTTATTCCAACCTGCGCGATCAGCACCGCGATGGTGAGATCAACGACGCCATCTTCTTCTGGCTGATGATTGGCGGCTGGTTGTTCGGGTTCATTCCGCTGCTGCGCATTGCCTTCCACAACTATCAAAGCCCGTGGTACCGCGACTTTGAGTGGCGGAAACAGTCGCCGGACTTCCCGTGCATCGGGCCGGTCAAGGGCGGTACGTGCGGTGTTTCGATTCAGGACCAGTTGTGGTTCTGCATCCTGTTCTCCATCAAGCCGCTCTCGGCCATTGCCTGGTATCTGGATGGTGGCTGGATTGCGACGATGATGGCCCGTGGAAATGAAGCGTACTACCTCACGCACAACATCAGTCACACGGGCGGGGTGTTCCTCTACATGTGGAACGAAACAACCTGGATTTGGACCGACAATCACCTGACGGCCATGCTGCTGCTCGGGCACCTCATCTGGTTCGTGAGCTTCGCGCTCTGGTTCAAGGATCGCGGCTCGCGGGCTGAGGGAGGTGACATCCAGAGCCGCTGGGTGCGCCTGATGGGCAAACGGTTGGGCATCAAGACCCTCCAGGAAGTGCGTTTCCCGGTCTCAAACCTGGCCACTGCCAAGCTGTGGGGTACGGTGTTCTTCTACACCGGAACCTTTGTGCTGGTGTTCCTCTACTTTGCCGATGGTTTCTTCCAGAACCGGTAGGCAGCCGAAACCGGCGGATGGCCGTCTGTCTGTCATCCGCCGGCTCTTTCCCGGCCCTGTGCCGAAGCATGTAACAAAGTTCACATTGCCGCTGGTGACGGTTGTGGACATTTTTTCAACACGGAACTTGAAAAAAGTCTCCGTTATTTTCGCGGTGTGAAAGGCAAAGTCACCATGGCAGCAGAGGAGAAAGCAGAAACGACCAACGGCGCGCCGGCGGAAACACCGGCCAAGGCACCCGCCAAGGCCGCCGCCAAGGCCGCGGCCAAAGCTCCGGCCAAAGCCGCAGCCAAAGCGGCCCCGCCGCCCATTCCAGGGCCGCCAAGTCGCTTGTCGCGTCCGAAGACAGCGGCGCCGAAAAAGAAGCGCGAGCGGCAGATTTACACCATCATCGAGGAGTTGTGCATCGGGTGCGGCTTCTGCACGGATGAATGTCCGCCCAAGGTGAATGCCATCCTGCCACGGGATGTTGAGGCGGTCCTCGACGGTGGCGAAACCTACTGGATTGACCAAACCCGGTGCATCAGTTGTTCGCTGTGCTTTGTGGCCGGCACCTGCCCGACCGATGCCGTCGTCTTTACGGAAGGTGGGGTGTCACGGACGCAGTACATGGAGGACTACCTGCACATCGAGATGGTGGATGAGCCGTACTGGCGTCAACGCAACGAATTGTCGCGGATTGGTTCAATCCTGTGAAGTACACTGGAAGTAAGCCTCCCCAGGCGGCTTGAAAAGCCGTGAAACCTCAACCCCGGAGCCGTCCGCAGCCGCCCGAAGGCACCACCTGACGGTAACACCTGACGGCGACTGCGGACCCGGACGGATGGAAGCCACGTCCGAAAACAAGGCTTCCGCCCCTTGCGTCCCCTGCCAGTGTTGATACTCCGCCCCGTGTCGCAGAACCGGGGCCGAGGGCTGATGTCGGTTGTCAGCCGAGATTTCCTTCTTTGAGTTCCTCCCGCAGGAGACCGCTGTATGGCAAGCAAACTCACCACTTCAAACTACGACCTCGACCTGGATGCCACAGGTTGGGGAACGCTGCGGGCCGAGGCCCGAATTTCCAATGTACCATCGGCTTCGCCGCTGTTGCCGATTGACGGCGAGCTGAAGCTTGAGGCCAAAAAGATTGAGGATGATGTTGTCCGGCTCACCTTCTTTGGGCAATCCATCGTGGATGGCATTCTGGGCCGGGTGGAAGGAGAATCCGACATTGCCAACGAATCACCGACGCGCCGGGTGGCGGCCGGTGACGGCAAGATTACAGTCGGCAAGTTCTCACACCGCTTTGAGTTTGAAGGCGTTGTGGATTGTCTGCGGTACTGGCGGTCGAAAGCCATAGACGACAACATCATCGCACGGAAACAGCGCCTGCTGTGCGGCAATCTTTTTCACGATCTGTCCGTGCGCGTGCCGCTCGACAGCGAGGAGGTCATTGATACCTGGCTGGAGATGCAGGACGCCTTCCGCAACTCGCCCAACTTTGGCGACTACATCAAGGATGTGTGGCTGATTGGGCCGCTGTGGAACGCACTGGAACAGACCGGGCAGAGCCTCGACAACATTGACGTGTATTACTTCTCGGAAGTCGAAGGCGGCGAAAAATCACGCATTGACTTCCGCTTTGCCGGCGGCGGCACAGGGATTGTGGATTCAATCAGCCGCTGGCTCGAATTGTTCCCTATTGATGGCTTGGGCAAACCGGTCAATCAGGGTGGGCGGGTGGCCCGCCTGCAGGGGAACTTCAACGCCAGCGTACAGGGGATTGAAGTCAAGCTGTTCGTTGAGTTGCCGGGCTTTAGTGTCCCTATTGAAGGCGGCAAACGGAAAGTTCTCAACCATCCGCTGGTGCCTTTGGCACACCACGGTATTGCGGTCAACTCCGAGCCGGCTGACCTGGCCATTCGCTTCAAGGTTTCCATTCCAAAGGGCAAGAAGTTTATCGAGACAGCCAACAGCTTTGAGTGGGACCGGGTGGCGGAAAACGTCCGGGTCTTCACGGGTGGTCGCTACAAAGCCTGGGCAGAGGGTATCTGCAAGGGCAGCTACTCACCCTTTGACATCTTCTTTGGTTGATTTATGGGCATCATCACCGGTCTTTCGCCACGGTGTGTCAGGCAAACCGGCGGCATACACCGGAAAGGGTTATCATGACGAACACACGAGTCATCATCTACTCCGGCAAAGGGGGGACGGGCAAAACGACTGTCTCGGCGGCCACCGCCGTGACCTTGGCAGCGGCTGGCAAGCGGGTGCTGGTCATCTCCAGCGATCCGGCCCATTCGCTGGGCGATGTCTTTCAGATGTCGCTTTCGCGGACAGACCCGACCCCCATTGCCGAAAACCTGTTTGGTCTCGAAATCGACACGCTCTACGAAGCCAAGCGCAACATGGGCAACTTCGAGAAGTTCGTGTCTGAAAGCTACGAAAAACGTGGCATCCGCTCTTCGGTGGCGTCGGAACTTTCTACACAGCCGGGGCTGGATGAGATTTTCTCCCTGGTACGCCTCCACCGCGAGGCACTGTCGGGACTGTGGGAGGTCGTCATTCTCGACACGTCGCCGACCGGCAACACCTTGCGGCTGCTGGCCTACCCCGAACTCATCGTCGGCGGAAGCATGGGCAAGAAGCTGTTTCGGGTGTACCAGGGGATGTCCTCGATGATGAAGCCGTTTGGTTCGTCGAATGGTCCTGACCCGGAATTCTTTAACGAAGTCAACCAGTTGCTGGATGCGATGAACCAGGTCAGCACGTTTCTGACCGGAGAAAACGTCACTCTGCGCCTGGTGATCAACCCGGAAAAGCTTTCGATTCTGGAAAGCAAGCGGGCTTACACTTTCACCCACATCTATGGCCTGACGATTGATGCCGTCGTTGTCAACAAGATTTACCCCGTGGGCGAGGCACTGCACGGAGCCCAACTCGGCAGCTACTTCGATTACTGGGCCAAGCTGCACGGGCGATACCTCGAAGATATCGAGTCAGCCTTTGCCCCGTTGCCGATTTTCAAACTGTTTCTGGAACCCTGCGAACCGTTGGGAGTCGAAGCGCTGCGCCAGGTCGGCGCCAAGGCCTTCGGTGAAACCGACATCGGGCAGGTGCTCTACAGCAAGAAAAACATGTGGGTCGAAGAACGCCAGCCCACGGATGACCCGGACATTCGGCGCTTTGTTGTACGGATTCCGTTCCTGACCGAAAACGAGCACATCGAGGTTCAGCGGGTGGGTATGGACCTGTATATGTGTGTTGGGAGGATTGCCCGCAGTGTTTCGCTGCCGAGAATCCTGTCAAACGCTGACATGGTGGATTATGTCGCCAACGGTGAACTGCTCACCGTGACCTTTCGTGAACGGGCGCGTGAGCCTGAACCCCCCCGGTTGACACGGCTGCGGCGTTCCCCCGCCAGTGCTTGATTTGTCGTGAATGCGTCCCACGACGTGCGCGAGGTTGAACCATGAAAAGCATCAAGATCATCGTCCTTGGCAGTGCCTTGGCGCTTCTGGTCGGTGGCTGCTTCGTCGGCTCACGTGATCCGAATGAAACCCGCTATCCGAAGGCACCGATGCCGCTTCAGAATCAGACATCTACACTCAAGACGGCAGAGGAAATCCGGCGCGAAAGTGTGGCGCAAAACACGCCGGGCGCACGTGAGGCCGCCGCGTTACGTGACCGGGTGACGCCGCTCAACCTGCAACAGGTCAATGAGCAGGACGTGGCCGGAAATGACCCTCTGGGCTCGCCAGCGCGGGTGGTGCTGGATGAAGGGGAAATGTACCGCGATCCGGTTGAAATCTATCGTGAAGGGCGCGCCCTCTTTCAAAACAACTGCGTCGGCTGCCACGGGCACAACGGTTGTGGGAACGTGCCACGTTCGACGAACTTCACCGACCCCGGCTGGCAGGAAAACAACTCGGACGGCGGGATTTATTCCTCGATTTACAACGGCAAGGGGATTGGCAACGGCGGCGGCGCGATGCCGGCCTACTACAACCAGTTGAGTCCCCAGCAGATTCGCTACCTGGTGGCCTATCTGCGCGCCTTCAAGGGAAGGCAGTGTAATGGTTTGCCGACCCTGAGCGATGTTGAGCGCATGGTGGCCGAGCGCCAGAACAAGCCTTAGTGCTGGCGTGGTCCCCCAGTGGTCAAACGGGGCGCGTGTGCCGGGAATCCCCGGTTGACACCCGGCAGGAAGCGTGGCTTATGCCTTACGACCCGGAGGCTTGCACAAGGAGTACGATCATGACGGACAAAGTGAAAACAGTCGCCCTGCTGGGCCTGACGGCAGTGATGGCTACGGGGTGTTTTGTTGGCGCGCGCAATGCCAGTGAACCGCGTCTGGGGAGTTCTTCCATCGCCGCTTCGCGTACGGCCCCGGCCTATCTGCGGGAGGCGCAAGTGCTGTACGAAGGCTCAACGGACGGTCTTCCCAAAGACACGCCGGCGGATGAAATCGCCCACTACAAGGCGATGCTGGCCGAGCTGCAAACCCGCAACTACGCGGCCTGCGCCGGATGCCATCAGGTCAACGGTGGAGGAAACAAAGCCATCAATGCCACGAACTTTCAGGATGCCGGCTGGCAGGCCAATAACTCATCACCGGGGATGGTCACTTCCATTGTCAACGGCAAGGGCAAGGTCATGCCGGCCTACAAGGACAAGCTGACCCTGCAACAGATCAACTACCTGGTCGAATACATCCGGCGCTTCGAGAAGAAGCGCACGGACGCAGCGCCCATCACCGCCGGCATCCCTTCTGGCACAACGACGCCAGCCGAACTGCCGGTGGCAGAAGCCACGGCGCAGCGCTGAAGGGCTGGTTCCCAAACCGGATGCGCCCAATCGGATGCCCTTTGTCTCTGGCCGGTGCGTGGTTCTGCTTCACGTACCGGCCAGAGGTGTTGTGGGGAGGGGCGCCGTGAAGGCCACTTCCGGTGCAGCGGCAGCCCGTTGCGCCTCACGCTCGATAGCCGACTCGACGAGCCACTTCACCATGGGCAGGTCGGCAATGCCTTCCAGAGCACGGGCCGTCGTGTGCAGGGCAATCGGGATGTAGCCCAAATAAACCGGATTGTTGCGCACGGCGAACTGATAGGCATAGGTCCCAATGGCCTTGAGCAGGCGTTGCACCAGCATGAGTTGGTATTCCTGCTCGAACTGGCGGCGGGAGGCGTAGTATTGCGCGCCAAAGGCAGCCCGGTGGAGCTGCCAGAACCGCTCCCTGAGTGTGGCCTGAAAGTCCTCGTCCAGTGCCGCGTAGGGGTCACCCAGAAGCGAGGCCAGATCGTAAGTGGCCGGCCCCATGCGGGCATCCTGATGATCAATGACCCAGAGCCGTCCGGCGTGGTGCATGAGGTTGCGCGCGTGGTAGTCGCGGTGACAGACAACGCGCGGGACCCGCGCCAGACGGTAGGTGAGGGCAAAGAGTTCGCCCAGCACCAGAGCTTCCTGTTCCGCCGACAACACCCAGCGGCCGTAGCGTTCGACGTAGTTACGGAAAAAGTAGTTCATTTCCCAGAACAGCTTTTCGTCGTCAAACGCCTGCCGCCAGGCAACAGAGTTGCAGGCCTGGGCCAGTGGGGTTGTTTTCTGGATGTCCACAATCAGGTGAAGCGCCAGGTCGTAGTCCACCCGGCGGGCCACGTCCGGTTGATTGGTCAGCACATCCTGAAGCCGCCAGTCACCGACATCCTGCTGAAGCACCACACCCCGGCGGCCATCCACCGCAAACACCTGGGGCACAGGAATGCCGGCCGACTGGAAAAGCCGGGTGACATCCAGGTAGGCAAAGCTCGTGACATCAAACGGTTCGGCATAAACCGCGGCAATGAAGGTTTCCTGCTCCCGGCGAATGCGGAAGTACATGCGGGTTGACGCATCACCCAGGAGGGGTTCGATGGAGAGAATCGCCTCCGGGAAGTGGTCACTGAGGAAAGCGGTGAGTTTGTCCGTCGGGCGTGGAAGTGGGTCGTGAGAGAGGTTCATTCGGATTGTTGGTGGAGTGAGTCGGAGATGCTTCCCGTCTGGATGCCGGGGAAATCGGGGATGGGGACCGGCGCAGCACCTGCCAGAGGGCGACGCCGTGTTTGAGGTCGCGGCCGGTAAACCGATACCGCACGCCTTTGGTTGTGGTCACGCAAAGCTCATGGCGCACCAGACGCAGTTCAGCAATGTCTTCTGTGGCAAGGGAAAGGCTTTCTGTGCCACGTGGGGCGGCGAAAACCAGACCCGTGGCGGAAAAGCGCAGGGTTCCGGTGGTTTCGGAATGATGTCCTGGCATCTGACGAACCGCCGGCACCGAAACGGCCGAGACAGCGCGTGACCGGTCAGCCGTGCGCTGCCGTTCGAGCTGTCCGGCGCGGTAGAGCAGTGTCCGGTCTTCCGGGAAAAGGCGTGCCAGCCGCCGGTATTCGCCAATGGCCTGTTCCAGCGCGCCTTCTTCCACCCGCGCTTCAGCCTGCGCTTGCACGCGCTGGCGGATTTCCGCCCGCAGGGCTTGCGCCTGTGGATGCCCACGCTCGTGGGCCAGAACCTGCGACAGGTAGAAGTAGGCGTTGTTGTGAGGCGGATCAAGGTAGCGCCCGGCGGCAAAGGCCGCTTCTGCCAGAGCGAGAAAGTGTGCGGCCTGCCCCCGGTTGGCATCAATCAGGTCGGCAATGCGCGTTATGCTGGACTGGCTGCGTTCGTCGCTGGGAAAGCGGTTGAGCAGCAGATTGTAGGTGGACTGGGCCGTGGCGAGATCGCCGCGGCCGGCAGCCAGCTCAGCCTGCCGCACAAGGGCGTTTTGCACTCTGGTGCGCATGGCGCGCGCCGGTTCGTTGTCCGGTTGAATGAGCAGCACCACATCGGCGTAGTACAGCGCGTTGTCATTGGCCGGTGTCACCCAGTCGCCGCGCTGAAAAGCCTCTTCGGCGCGTTGCATGAACTCAGCAATCCGCTCGGTCGGCGCGCTGTCACTGGCGCGCGCTGCCGGCGGTGGTTCAGCCTTGATGGGTTGCAGGACGAAGCTGACGGCTTCCGGCTGTTCACCTGGCTCAACCAGAACTTCGCGCTCGGCCAGCAGGAACCCTTCGTGCACTGCGCGCAGCGTATGAAAGCCGGAGCCAACCCGTTCAATCGTGCAGGGGGACGTGCCCACGCGCCGCCCATCGAGCCAGACTTCAGCGCCCGGTGGGGTCGTCACCACATCCAGTGTGCCCAAGGCGGACGGATACCGGACGTAGAGCAGAATCCCAGCGCTGACCAGAGCCGCCACCAGACAAAAACCCAGGGTGACAGCGATCCAGCGGACAACTTTTCCCCGTCGGGTAAGGGCAAAGCCGGGTTGTCTGTGCACCAGGTACGTTGTCGTCATGTGGCTTTGTCAGAAGAGTTCACAGCGAATCGCTGCCGGGTGGTTGGCTTTGGTACAGTTGCCGGCGGGCGGCGGGTCCTTGTTCACAAAGCAGCATAGAGTGTAAGTTTTGCTTTCTGCGAGCGTCAACACACCCTGAATTGCCGGTGCGGCTGCCAGTCCCGTTGGGCCGGTCGCTGGCGTTGCAGACGGTCATAGCCTGTATGAGTCACGCCACTGATTCTCCCTCCTCTCCGCCCGTGGAACTGCTCATCGAACAGTTGTCGGATGTTTCCGCCCAGGTTCGCCTGCAGGCGGTGGAAGCGTTGCGGTTGCAAAGAGAAGTGTCTGCCCTGCCAAAACTTCTGCCGCTTCTGCATGACCCGGACTGGTGGGTACGAGTGGCTGTGGCCGATGCCATCGGGGAGTTGGGCGATGAAGGCACGGCCCAGACGCTGTTGCCTGATCTGCACCACGCTGACCCGCTGGTGCGGAGTTCGGTCACACTGGCGCTCGGACGGCTGCGCTACAAGCCGAATTTCGAGACGATGCTGGCCATGCTGGAAGATGACCACCACTGGGTACGCTATGCCGCCGCCGTTGCCCTTGGTGAGCTGGAAGATGTGCGCGCCGTGGACGCCCTGATTCCTCTGCTTGCCGGTGATGCGGATTACCTCGTGCGCGCTGGCGCAGCCCGTTCACTGGGCCGCATCCGGCACCCAAAAGCCATCCGGCCGCTGCGGCGGGCAGTGGTGAAGGACGACAACGAGCTGGTGCGCGCCGATGCCCTGGAAGCTCTGCGTCTGATCTGGAACGGCTCGCCTGGCGAGGAGGAATGAGAAAGTTACGGTGTTTTGAGCCGTTCCAGGGCGCGCGTGACGAAGGCATCCTGGCCGTTGGTCAGCGCTGCGGCCTTTTCATAGGCGGCAATGGCCGCTTCGGTACGCCCGGCACGTTCGTGGACGTAACCCAACTCCCGCCAGACGCCGGCTTCCTGCGGCAACAGGGAAGTCGCCCTGGTCAGTGTGGTTGTGGCGCGCTCAAGCTGCCCCTCGCGGGACAGCGCCAGCCCCAGAGCAAACACGAGCGTCGCTTCATCGGGTTGGGCCGTCAGGGCGCGGTCGAGTTCCGGGATGGCCTTGGCGAACTGGCGCTGGGCCACGAGCAGTCGCCCCCGCAGTCCGGCCGCAACGACTGGCTCGAAACGGTTGACTTTCTCGATACTGGACTGAGCGCGTTTGACGGCGGCCGGGTCATCCGGGGTCGCCGTAACCGCCTGAACATCGAGTTCGGCCAGCAGCCGCCACGCCTCGGTCTGCCGCTCATCCCGCGCCACGGACTGGAGCAGGGTTTTCCGCGCGGCGGCTTCGTTCCCCTGCCGGTAGTAGGCATAGCCCAGAAGTGTCAGGGTCGCAGCGTCGGCTTCGGGGCGCTGCGCGGCGTATTCCAGTTCGGGAAGGGCTGCCGCCGGGTCTCCCGCCAGAAACAGTGCCCTGCCCAGCGCCAGACGGGCAACGGCGTCCTCCCGTTTTTCCTGGGCGCGTGTCAGCTCAATAGCCTTGCGCAGTGCCGTGACGGCCGGCTGGTACTGCTTGAGTTGCAAGTAGCACAAACCCAGCATCCGATAGGCGACCGCCTGTTCGGGATGGTGAATGACGAGCGGTTCAAGTACTTCCAGGGCTGCCGCATACTGGCTTTGCTGATACAGGGAAATCCCCCGCTGGAGACGGTTCTGCGCCTCTTCGTCTTCGGCAAAGGGGGGGCGGCTTTCCTGCCCCCAGGCCATCCCGGTCAGACAAACGGCAAGCCAGAGACTCCACCAGTACCGAGTCTGGTGCCGGTACGTCACGCTGCTGGGTCGTTGATGCCGCCACATCCCGTATGGACACTCCCGGAGTGAATGATTACCATGGTGTTTCTGTCTTCACGTCGTTTTCATCCTGTGGTTGCACATTTTTTTCAGCAGGCTCCGGCTTTCCAGAGGGCAATGTTTTGAAGTACGACCAGGTTCACCATGGAGCACCGTCAGGCCAGCGACTCACCTCTCACCGAAGCGGATATTGATCTGTTCAATCGCTTCTACGTGGATTTCCTGGGCAAGCGTCTTGACGACCCGGTATCGTTTCTCAAGGTCGGTACGCTGTTGCGCCGGGGCGATCTGCGCGACGTTGTGCGCGAAACGATGGTCCTGCGGACGATGTTCGAGCAGGCCATCCCCAACATCCGCCAGCGGGATTTGTTGCTGAGCTTTCCCGGCGTATTGCCCAACCTGCACAGCATCATGTTTGACCTGTCGCAGAGCTACGGGGCCGAGGGCAACACCGTGCAGGTGATGAAGCGCGACCAGGTGGAGAAACACCTCGATGGCACGGAAATGTTCCGTCTCGACGTGGACAAGGCCATGGAGGATTTCCCCTCGCTGCCGCCCGATGACCGGCAGGCGTTGCTCCAGCTTATGAAGACTCATCCCGGCGAAGCCACCCTGCGGTTTCTCCTGGTCATTCTGGCTGATCACCTGTTTCTGGTTGTGCTGCCGAGTCAGACGACAGAAACCACGCCGGCCCTGGGACGCCTGCGCCAGCTCATCGAAAACCAGTTGGGTGAAAAGGCTGATGAACTCATCGTCGAGTTTTTTACGGTGGGTGGCGGCTACATCCGGCGCGCCGGAGAAGGTGTGGTTTTTGGCGGCAGCAATCCATTATTTGATCCCACATACGCTACGCCGGAAGCTCCGACCGTCAAGGTGTTCCAGCAGCGGTGGCAGGAACACAAGTTCTCGCTGGTCAAACGGATTCTGTCCGCCGAAATGCCGGAGCTGATTGTGGGGTTTGACCGCTGAGCCTGGTTTTTACCCGGTTTACTCCGGGACCGGCGGGCTGAAATGCTGTTTTGCCAGCAACAGCAAGGCTTCCAGCTCAAAGGGCTTGACGAGAAAAGCCACCTGTTCAGAGGCAAACATCTGCCGTACGCGGTAGGTCACGTCCGTGCCGGACATGATGATGATCCGCACTTCGGGACGTTTGAC
>Ga0308420_1000873_pt1 | contig 15563 bp, 14 predicted proteins | sample HotsprSampleMS55_FD_203802 | JGI IMG/M metagenome (GOLD analysis project Ga0308420, IMG submission 203802) | Hot spring phototrophic mat microbial communities from Mushroom Spring, Yellowstone National Park, Wyoming, United States - 20090730_MS55 ... | reverse complement strand
TAGCAAGAGAGATCCCATTCGGACGGGGCGAACGCAGCGTGTAAGGATGATTGTTATGCCGAAAGTCAGCGTTATCATCCCGACCTGTAATCGTGCCGACTTTTTGCGAACCGCGCTCGAAAGTGTACAGAGGCAAACCTTCCAGGACTTCGAGACCCTCGTCATAGACGACGCCTCGCAAGATCATACCCCGGAGGTCGTTCGTAGCTTTACCTCTATATTGGTGCGTTATTTTCGTCATGAGACTCGGAAAGGCGGAGCAGCGGCGCGCAATACCGGTATCGTGAATGCCCGCGGTCGCTATCTGGCGTTCCTCGATGATGACGACGAGTGGCTACCGGAAAAGCTACGCCTGCAAGTCGACTTGTTGGACCGTAGCCCTGCGGAGGTCGGTATCATATACACCGGGTATGTCGTCGTCGAGCGCGGCTCGGGCAGGGAGATCGCCCGGAAGGTACCTTCGCGCCGGGGGCGTATTGCTCTCTTCCTATTTGAAGAGAATAGTGTCGGTGGCACATCCTCTGTCATGATCCGCAAAGAATGTTTTGCTACGGTCGGGCTCTTTGACGAACAGTTACCGAGTTTCCAGGACTATGATCTATGGATTCGCCTGGCGCAGGAATTTCAATTCGATTATCTACAGGGGCCGTTGTTGAAGTATTATGTTCATGAGAAGAAAATTTGGACCGACCTGGAGGCGCTCGATGCGGGGATGGAGATCTTACTGAAGAAGTACCACTACCCTCGGGGTTTAAAGAAAAAGTGTAGTTATTATTATAGGTCTTTGGGAAACCAGTATCGGCAGCGGGGGGACCTGACGAAGGCGAGAAGAGCATATGCCAAGGCTGTGAAATTGTATCCTGTCAGCATCAAGCACGGGGTCAGGCTTGTGCTGTCCTGGCTCCAACCGTCCATTCCTACACAAAACTGATGCGAAGAACGTCTCGCTGCACTTCCTCTGAACCTGGTTTCCAGACAAGCCGGACACAAAAGCAGGGTACCCCATGCCAAAAGCGAGCGTGATTATCAGTACGTACAACCGGGCTGCGCTTTTACCAACGGCGATAACGAGCGTATTGCAGCAAACTTTCCAAGACTTCGAGATTATTGTTGTCGACGATGCCTCACAGGACGAGACCCCAGCGGTCGTCGCCGATTTTCAAGACCATAGAATCAGATATATCCGTCACGAGCGGAATGCTGGTGCAGCCGGGGCGAGGAATACCGGGGTGACGAATGCGACCGGTGAGTACATAGCGTTCCTGGATGACGATGACGAATGGTTGCCGGAAAAACTCGCATTGCAGGTGGACGTGTTGGAAAACAGCCCAGCACAAGTGGGAGTCGTGTATACGGGGCGATCGACCATTGACGGGGCTACGAAGAAGGTAGTCAGTATCCTCATACCCACGCAGAGAGGCGACCTTTTACCGGAGCTCCGGAAGGGAAACCCGATCACGAATTCCTCGGTTCTCTTGAGAAAAGAATGTTTTAGCAGGGTTGGGTTGTTCGATGAGCAGCTAGCATATAGTCTAGACTATGACATGTGGATACGTATTGCAGGTGCCTATCACTTCGAGTATGTGGCAAAGCCGCTGGTCAAGTATACCGTCCATGGGAGAAGCTTGTCTGCTAACCGCGATCGCGCGATCGCGGGAAGAGAAGCACTACTCAAAAAACACGAAGCTTATTTTGCACAAAACAGTCGGGATTACAGCCGCTTCTGTGCGCAACTGGGAATCCAATATTATTTGAACGGCAACGCTCGAAAAGGCAGGCAGATGTTCCTGCGGGCGGTACGGTTATATCCATTCCCCACACGAGAGTATTTGATTTGCATAGGCCTGTCGCTGCTGGGAGCGGAAGGGTATAAGAGGGTACAAAAAATAAAACATCTCCTTTCCTCCCCTTCTTCCGCAGAAGAACAAGTCGCTTGAAGAGTTGCGGGATGTGTGGAATCGCCGGTGTTATTGGCAGCAAAGATCGCGCGCATGCCAAAAGCACAGTGCAGAAGATGATTGCTACTCTTGCTCGCAGAGGTCCCGACAGTGAGGGAATAGAAAGTTGGGATAGGGCTGTACTCGGCCACCGGCGATTAGCGATCTTCGATCTGAGCGATGCCGGGCGACAACCCATGTTATCCGCTGATCGTTCCATAGGTATCGTATTCAATGGATCTATCTATAATTATCTCGAATTACGGCGAGAGTTGAGTGAGAGAGGGTATCGGTTTTTCAGTCATACCGATACCGAAGTGCTGATCCATGGGTACCAAGAGTGGGGGCTCTCTTCACTTGTCTGTCGTCTAAGAGGAATGTTCGCCTTTGCGGTTTGGGATGACAGGGACCGGCGGTTGTATCTTGTCCGAGATCGGCTGGGTGTGAAACCGTTGGTGTTTACGATTAAGGGCGGGATCCTCGCCTTTGCTTCGACTGTACGTGCGCTGCGAGTAGCTGGGTATGTCGGGGACCTCGATGAAAGCGCCGTGATGGATTTTCTCGATCTTGGGTTTATCCCAGATGACAAGTCGATCTACCGCGGAGTGCTGAAGGTTCCGGCTGCGTCAATTATCGAATGGTCGAACGGATTCTGTCGTACCTCCCAATACTGGGAACCGCCGACCGCTGCAAGGTCCTCTCACATCACTTTTGACGATGCGGTTATGGAGACAGAACGCCTCTTCCTGCGCTCAGTGGACATACGTCTCCGTGCTGATGTACCGGTCGGAACGCTGCTGAGTGGTGGGATTGATTCCAGCTTAGTCTGTTGGGCAGTCACGACACTCGGTGGCGACGTCACGGCGTATACTATTGGAACACCTGGCGATCCATGGGATGAAACCAAGGCGGCATGTGAGACGGCGCGAATGCTGGGTATTAGACACCAGGTGTTAGAAATGTCTGATACAGAGGACTGCCAACAAATAGTAGGAGAACTGGTGTCGGCCTATGCAGAGCCGTTTGCGTGTGCCTCAGCGCTCGGTATGCTCAAAATATCTCGGGCTGTTGCATCATCAGCCAAGGTCTTACTCACAGGGGATGGCGGCGATGATGTGTTTTTAGGCTACCCTCGCCACCGCCATCTATGGCTTGCCGAGAAGCTTGCTGGAGCGTTGCCTGCTGTCGTGAAGAACGGATGGCGCACCTATCACTCGATAGTGCCGCGGGTAGGTCCGTTGCGTCGCGCAGCTGCGTTGTGTGATTATGCAACAGGTGGCTTAGAAGCTTTTGTCAGCTATGGCAATAGGTTGTTGACTGATCAGGTGAACGGACTGCTGGGAGATCGACTTTTGCATTTTCGTTCTGGTGACTCCGATCGACCACCTTTGCCCAATAGTGGATGCAGTGTACTGGCGGATTTGCTCGCTTATGAACGTCGCACCTCCTTTGTCGGTGAATACATGACAAAAGTGGACGGTGCGACCATGTACTATGGGCTAGAAGCTCGTTCTCCCTTTCTTGATCATTGTCTTTGGGAGTTTGCCTCCTCGTTGCCATTTGACCTTAGGCTTTATCGTGGGCGCCTGAAGGCGATTCTCCGTGAATTGGTTCGGCGAAGGATTCACGAGAGGGTCGCGAGAAGAACGAAACGCGGCTTCGGGGTTCCGGTGCAGCGCTGGATTGTTGGTCGCTGGCGTCCTCTGGTTGAGGCGGTGTTTCGCGAATCAGTCCTAGATAAAGAAGGGTGGGTTCGTGCAAGCTCTGTACTGGCACATTTAGAGTCGGCTTCGCGCCGGGGATGGGCGCCGCACCGACTATGGTATATGTTTGTGCTCGAGTCGTGGGCGAGACACGAACAGGCTATAATCTAGCGGAAACACCTATCGAGAGGGATTTTTCATCGTCTATCGTCTTATGATTCAAGGCACCCTCCTTCCACGCCGGTTAGCATCGAGGGCTGAAGCACTACTGGGCGACAAGCAGTTTGTCATGACTCCCCATATTCTTGCTAGGGAGCGAGGTCCTCTTCTGCTCATTCGCTATACGTATTACGCTTTTATCTTTTCTATCCCTTTTGAGACAGTACACCTGGGATTTATTCCTGGGCAGTCCACGCTGTCGAGGTTGATTGGTTTATTGTTTCTTGCAGTTGCATCACTCCAACCTCGCTTATGCTTTAAATGGCCACCAGATGCATTTTGGTGTTTCGCCGTCTACTTGTTCATATACGTCATACTAGGGTACCTGCAAGACCCGGTGTTTCGGAGTGCGATGATTACGCGGCTGTTCATGCTGGGCCAAATGCTTATTCTCTTCTGGGCTTCGTACAATCTGATGCGGTATGACCGAGTGGTAAAAGGCACCTGCCTGACGCTGGCTGGTGCTTGTCTCTTGCTATCGGTGTTGCAGGCTTTAGGTATTTCGAGTCAGGAGATCGGCCAGGGGCGACTCACAGCTTTTGGGGAGAATGCCAATACGGTTGGGGCACTATTGTCTTTGGGATTACTTGCTTTGTCCGGACTTGCCTATGGTCGAAAAATTACCAATGTTAAACTTCGACTCCTATTTTGGCTCTGCGCTGGTATTCTTGCGGTGACCCTCATTCGCACTGGCTCTCGTGGTGCCATGCTCGCGTTGATGGTAGGGCTCTTGATGTTCTTTCTGCATGGTAAGAGCCTGGGAGCAAAACTGAAGATTGCTCTGGTTGCTCTCCTAGTCATAGGATTCTTAGGGATTGCTGCCTACCAAATTGAGGCCGTGCGGGTACGGTGGGAGAGGACTCTTCTTGAAGGAGAAACGGCTGGACGGGATAAGATTTTTTCGATGGCCTGGGAAATGGTCAAAGAGAAGCCGATCATTGGGTGGGGACCTGTCCACCACTATGCTGAGTTAGGCTCTCGCCTGCGTTATCCCGGCCCGGGTAGGGATCCGCACAATCTCTATTTGTGGATATTGACGGAAGTCGGAATTGTGGGAGCGATCCCTTTCTTTGCAGGAGTATGGCTGTGTGGATATGCGGCATGGCAGGCGCGTTATACCATCCAGGGTGTTTTACCTCTGGCAATGGTATCTTGCCTCTTAATGGTTAATATGTCAGGGTCATGGCACAATCGGAAACTCTTCTGGATAGTCCTAGCCTACGCTCTGGCAAGCCGTAGCTATGCAGTACTCCCTCAATACCAACGTTTGCCGAGTCTTCACACTCCACTCCACTTTCGTACTAGCCTGCTGCAATCGCGTCATCCTTCTCAACTTGTGGCCCATAACGCTGTAGTGAATTACTCTGTAGAACGCTGAAACCCCGTGCATGTGTTAGTCGTTGCATTAAGTTTTCCCTCGCCGCAGAATCCTTATCGTGGATCTTTTATCGGGCAACAGGTGCAGTTGCTATGTGAGCGCACTGAGATAGAGCGGATCACCGTTCTTTCTCCGACAACTTTTGTCCCAACGTTTCTCAGTAAGGTTCGTCGTGTGGCACTCAGGCTGTGCTATCACAACGATATGAGATGGTAGAGGGGCGCTGCGAAGTTCTCTTCCCCGCTATATGAAAGCACCAGGAGCTTGGTTGTTAAGTTGGACAATTTTTCAGTGGTGCCGCATTGTTGATCAAACGGTCGCGCGGTTTGCGAAAAGCTCTCCCGTGTCTCTTATTCATGCAAATACAGGCCGTGTCAGTTCCTAGGCGGCAATCCGAACAGCGAGGAAACATCGTATCCCCTGCGTGGTAACTTACCAAGGAAGCGAGGTTCATCAGATCTTGGCACATCACCGCATACAGCCGCGCCACCCGTCGGGTGGTCACTTCACAGCGCTCAGTCACCACCTCCACCCAGCGGGTGTCTGGCAGTTGATCGCTGACCACCTGCAGCCTCATCCTCAGCAGCGGATAGACTTGGGCCTGCGAATCCTCCTGCGTGGTTGTTGTGTCCGCACCAGGAGACCTGGCGCATAGGAGGATTCGCATCCCCATCTATAGTCAGCTCATATGGAACACCACTGAGTCGTACCTGCTCTGGTTCGTTTATCTATGAGCCATTCGCGGCTTCAATACTTTCTTCAAACTGAGCAATTTGGGCTCAAAATCGAATCAAGGAAAGGGAACATGAAGGTTCTCCTAAGGCAACTGCTCAAGAGGAAGCCGTGAGGATCTTGATCCTAGCCTCTAATTACCCTCATGCGGGACATTCCTTCTCGGGGATCTTCAACGAGCGGTGTGCAGCTGCTTTGCGAGAGATTTGTGAGAAGGTGGAGGTCATCGTTCCTCGCCCCTATGTGCCATCGATACTCGCATCATTCGTGTCACGTTGGCAGGTCTATGCGCAAATTCCGCCCTATGAGGTTAGGAACGGCATTCCGGTCAACCGACCGGCGTATCTCCAAATCCCTTGGTTGGGGAAAGTTTTGAGCTTTGATAGAAGTGCCTACCTTTTCAGCCGCCATGCGGCTATGGAAATGCACCGTCGCATACAGTTTGATGCGATCCTCTCCTTCGGTTTAGAAGCGGGAGGACTCGCATGGCGGCTCGGGAAAGTTCTCAACATTCCTGCTTGCGGGTGGGCTACTGGTGGTGATGTTCGTGTACCGGCAGCATCGTCCTCTGGGCGGATAGTAATCAATACGTTGAAGCATTTGGATTTGATTTTTTACCAGAGTAGCGAACTGCTGGAAAAGGCAGCCGAACTTTTGGGTACCTCCCCAGACCGAATGCCGTATGGTCGACACACGGTCTTGCCTCGTGGGATACCAATCCCGCCAGTTCTACAAAGCAAACAAATACGGAATCGAGTGCGATCTGCGTTAGGGATCCCAGATGCTCATACGCTTGTCCTTAGCGTTGGTAGGATCTGTCGTGAAAAAGGTGTCTACGAGCTGCTCCAAGCTGTAGCGTTAGCCGTAAGACAGAATCCGCAGATCACTTGTCTTCTTGTTGGCGCCATGCCAGCTCTCGACGAAACACCTATGGTACAGAAGGCAGTGAATCAAGTTGCTGAGCTGCGAAACCGTGTGAGAATTCTTCCTGCTTGTGATCCAGAGAGGATCTGGGAGTATTTACACGCGGCCGATATATTCGCTTTTACGAGTCACCGGGAAGGGATGCCTAACAGCCTTTTAGAAGCGATGGCAGCAGGGGTGCCGTCTGTCGCTTTCTCTATTCCTGCTGTCTTGGAACTTGAAGCGCAAACCGGAGCCCTCCTCCTGGTTCCTCCATTTGATGTCGCCTCGTTCGCTGATGCTATTTTGCGTTTAGCCGCTTCCCCTGAGGAACGTCTGCATCTGGCAGCAAGGGGAAAAACGCGGGTGGCTGATGGTTTTGTGGTAGAAAAGAATATGACGAAAGCAGTCCAACTGATCGCTCAAGTAGTACAGAGAAAGAAGGAGTCTCTATTTATGGAGAAGAGCATCAATGGCTGTAGCCAGCGAGAGGAATACTGACGACCAATCGCTGCCATCTTGCTCTCTACCCTGAGACCTGAGCCAGGCTGGATCTTCTTCTGCAAGAGAAATCTCTCATTGAGCTTCTCGTAATACACCTCGCATGCACGACCATGTTTAAGGAGTCTCGCAAAAGGCTTATTGTTAATGCTGATGGATATGGTTTCGGACTTGGTGCGACGGAAGGGATTATCGATGCCATCAGAGAGGGACAGTTCATCACGAGCGTGAGCGTGAACGCTAATTTCAGCGAAGCTGAGCGAGTCTGCGAACTAGCCTCTGCCTATCCATCTCTAAGTATTGGCGTTCACCTCAACCCTTTGGTGGGAAAGCCATGTTTACCTCCGCAGCAGGTACCATCACTTGTTGGTTCTGACGGGTTCTTTCACGGTAAGAATTTTCTGCGGCTCCTGAGAAAAGGGCAGATCTCCGCGCGGGAATTAGAAGCTGAATTTGACGCGCAGATTAGCAAAGTCAAAAAGTTAATTGGGGAGCGTCTGACGCATCTAGATTCTCAAGCTAATAGCCACTTGCACTATTTTGATTTATTTTTAGCGTTAGCAAGAAAATGGCGATTGCTCCGCATACGCAACAACGCGTCCTTGATTTGCCTAGAGGCGGTACGGCCACAACTGTCAAGAGTGAGAACCTATCTGCTCAAACCTCACGTTTGGATAGCACACCAGTATCGCAAAATCCAAATGAAGAAGGCGAGAGCAGCAGGAATACGTATGGCCGATCGCCTGATCACAATTGGTTATGCATCCACTGGAAATAAGACTAGCTTTGATAACTGGTTCCGTATATTGAAAAACCTCCCTGTGGGAACCTATGAGATCTATTGTCATCCTGCCTACCCCGACGATACCCTCCGTCGATGGGCTTCTTACTGCGATGAGCGGGCACATGAGTTAGCTATTCTCCGTAGCGGGGGCCTACGCAAAATCGCACATACGTTCGGTGTAGACCTTATTAGTTTCCATGCGATTTGAGCCTTAGGGGGGGCCATGGTCTACGATTGGAAAATGGAACTCTACTGGCGGTTGCCGATTTGCCTGCAAGAAGTCGTACTGAGTCTTTATGCCCGTCACCTTGAAAAGCTGTATTATGGACCAGGATATGAGGAATGGCGGCAAGAGTTTATCAACCGACGACAAACCTGGTCCCGTGCGGACATCGAAGCGTGGCAAAATCACCAATTACAGTATCTCATAAGGCTTGCTGCTACCCGTGTTCCTTACTATCGAGAGAAATGGCGTTGCCTTGACTGGAAGTCAATCCGATCGGTAGAAGACCTACGCATTCTCCCTCGGTTGGAAAAGCAGGATTTGCGGCAGCAAGAACATGCCTTTCTTGTGGAAGGGTTACAGCCAAAGTCGCTCTGGATGGAAAAAACGAGTGGCACGACCGGTACTGCCCTTCGAATTTACTGGCCTATGGCTATGCTCCCGCAGTGGTGGGCTTTGGTAGAGGTAGCGGTCAGGAACACCGCTGGTGTAGGACAGGAAATACCTCGTGCCATGATGGGCGGGCGCCCGATCGTGCGTGGAGATACCAGACAACCTCCTTACTGGCGGTTTAACCGACGCTGGAACCAATTGTACTTATCAAGCTATCATATATCTCGCGCTTCAGCATCAGCCTATGCAAAGGCAATTCGTGAATACGGGTCGCAGTGGATTACTGGATACGGTTCAGCCATCGCGGCATTGGCAGAATATGCGATGGAAACAGGTGTACAGCCGCTACCGCTGCGTACTGCCATTGTCAGCGGAGACACGCTCTTGCCTGGGATGCGATCCAGCATAGAACGGTTTTTCCAATGCAGATGTTTTGATAGCTATGGACAGTGTGAAGGGGTGTGTATGGCTATGGAGTGTACCTACGGCCGCATGCATCTTATTCCGGAGACGGGTGTTGTAGAAATTCTCCGCGAGGATGGTTCACCGTGTGCGCCTGGGGAGAGCGGTGAAATAGTTGCTACTGGTCTTCTCAATGACGCGATGCCGTTGATCCGCTATCGTTTAGGAGATTATGCGGCCTGGGCTGATATCCAAGATTGTCCATGCGGAAATACCAATCGTATAATTGCCGATTTGCAAGGACGTGTCGATGATTATTTGATGACCTCAGATGGGAGGAAAATCGGCAGGCTTTCTACCGCCGTAAAGCGAAGTCCAACTATCCATTCAGCACAGATTGTGCAGGATCGTCCGGGGCATGCATATCTGCTCGTTCGCCCTGCAGACGGGTATCGGTCAGCGGATGCGATGGCAGTGCGTGATGACATTTTAGAGCGGATTGGCGCTTTCGCTTTAGAGATCGTCGAAGTACCAGAAATTCCGAGAACTGTGCAAGGAAAGACAAAATTAGTCATTCGCCTTGATGAGCAACCACACATGACCGAGACTTATGAGCAACTTCTTGGGAGATAAAGCCCATACAACAGAGGGACGGTTGCAGGCACAGGCAGTGGAGAGGGTAGAACAACCTTGCGCTCGGCCGTTAGCCGGCGTGAGGGTATTGCTTGTCACCTCGGGGCATGAAGCAACGGATGCGCGGATATACGCAAAGCAAGCCTATAGCTTACAAAATTTTGGGGCTAACGTTACTGTCGTAGGAAAGCTCGAACATGGCATCTATGGCGGGGCGGTGGAGGTCATAGCAATGCGAAAACCGACGTCTCGTCTCGTGCGGTTTCTATGGCAGCCTTGGCGTTGCTTGTGGGCAGTGCGGCACCGCCATGCTGATATCATCCATGTTCATGATGCTGAGATGTTGGTAACTCTTCCCCTTGCGAAACTGTGGTGGAGCGGCTGTAAATTTGTTTATGACGTGCATGAAGATTTCGCGAATCTCCTGCTCATCCGGGATTGGCTCCCTACGTGGGTGAAACCTCCGGTACGGACCTTGACAGATATAATCGAGAAGACTTTAGCATTGTTTGCTGATGCCGTTGTGGGAGTTACTGGTCCCCTCGCCGAGAAATTCTGGAACAGACAAAAGGTTGTAGTACACAATTATGTCTCGCAGGAATTTTTTGATCTTGCCAGGAAAGTGAGCCGTCCGCCCCAGCAGCGAGAATTTGATGTGGTTCATTTAGGAACTCTTTCCTCTGATCGAGCGATATTTCTCGCTGATACTATTGCTGAATTTCACAGACTATATCCAGGTGCACGTTCGCTGGTAGTTGGGGTCTCTCCTGATATAGAGAAGATTATGAGACCCCGTATACCCGAGCACTGTGTCTTGTTCGGAAGGAAGGTATATAGAGAAGTACCTGAATTGTTGAGCCGTTCAAGGGTTGGATTAGATATTCACCCCCTATTGGCGCCTCATTTAGAAGTGGCCTTACCAGTGAAGGTTGTTGAGTATATGGCCGCTGGTTGTGCGGTGGTGACATCTGCTATGCCAGTTCTCACTCGAATCCTGACAGATGCTCGCATAGATCCAGATTCGATCACGGTTATAGAAAGCGGCAGGCCTCATGATTATGCAAAAGCTATACTGCGATGGATTGAGATAATCCAAGAGGGAGCCGACCCGGGGGCGAAATTGCGTGAGGCTGCACTCAGATGCATGACGTGGGAGGGAGAAGCGACTCGATTAGTCAAGCTCTACCTACAACTGCTCAATAAACCATGCGTTATCTAATTATCAATGCTGATGGCTATGGATTTACTGAAGGAGTTACGCGCGCAATTGAAGAATGTATCGAATTTGGCACAGTCCGAAGTCTTTCTGCAAATGTCAACTTCGCACATGCTGCGAAGTTGACCGAGCTCGTGCGGAAGTACCCGGAACTTTCCGTTGGGTGCCATCTGAATCCAGTTGTTGGCTCCCCCGTATTGCCTCCTGAGAAAGTTCCAACATTAGTAGATAAGAATGGGACCTTCCTCTATAAGCAATTTTCACGCAGCTTTTTAAGCGGGCAGATTCGATTGGCAGAACTCAGGTCTGAGTTGATGGCGCAGATTGAAAAGATCTCTAGCATGGTCGGAAGCGCATTTTCGCATATTGATTTTCATATGGGGCTGCATCGATTGCCCGGTCTCTATAAAGTTTTCCTCGATGTTGTGCAAAAGAGTGGTGTCAGAAGAATCCGTACCCATCGCTATCTTGTCGGTATGGAGAGCAGGTTCCCTATCCTGAAACATTATTGGTATCTGTCTGTGTATCCAGCCCGCATCCCCAAGTTTCTTTGGAATTTATGGCTGCGCAGAAAAGCCTTGCGCTGTGGTTTAGCAATGCCTGATCGTCGAGTCGAAATTACATATATGGGAGTTCGTGCAAATACCATCAACGTCCAAAACTATATAAAAATGATAAGAAACCTGCCAAAAGGGTTTAGCGAATTTGTTGTGCATCCAGGCTATGTAGATAGTGACTTGATACGGTGGTCTAGCTATGTAGATCAGCGGGTCCTCGAGCGCCAGGTGCTCCTGAGTAAAAAATTTCGGGATGAGATATACTCTGCGGGAGTACGTTTGGTAGGGTATCGCGATATCCCGTTAAGATAAGAAAGCAATATAGTGAGGAAACGGGAGGAGCGAGCTGCTCCTCCTTCCTGTTCTGCTAATTTGCCTGAGTGACTCGCAGATCAGATGGTGCCATAAGAGGAGTAGAGGAAACGCTTTTGCATTCAGCCGGTATTGGGCCGAAGAGTTGTTCGATCGTTCGTGTTACGTCAACCGGCTGTCTTCCTGACACGACCATCGCATCGAGAATCCGTTGGTTCATTGGCCATGGCCAAAGTGGTTCATTCGTCAACACCCCGTCTTTGTAGCGTTTGCAAATTTGCGCGCCCGAGCTGGAGGTGTATATATTGCCTGGTGGGGTTGCGCCATCGACAACGTTAGTTTTCCGCCATTGGCTGGAGAAGATGGAGGCGGTACTGCCAAAGCCCGTGAGCGAATTCGCCACGAGGGCTACGGCAACATTCGGGCTGCTGAGATTGTACAACGCAAAGGGCATTGTCCCGGTATAGGTGCCTGGTTGGATATACGCAACGCTATTGATGATATCGAAGTAATCCAATTTCGTCACAAAATAAAGCTGGCGCGCATGGAATCGGTCTTGCCCTGTGACGTATGCGATACTGCCTAAGATTTTCGCATAGGTCTTAGGGTCGTCTGGATTCGCATCTACGGCGAAAATTCCGTAGGGCTGGTTCACGTCATAATTCGTGTAGGTCCCTGCACCGTTTCCTGTCCAGGGCTGCCCCTTGTAATCCAGGAGGACATACGTTTTTTTCATCTTTTCGCCACTCCACGTGCCGATAGAGTTCTCCACGGTCATGTAATAGTTATTGTACGCCAGTGTATATGTCATTTTTGGGCCAACAACATGGGATCCCTCCCATCTTCCCCAACACCGCCGACAGGTCAAATAGTTGCCACCCTGCGAGCCCTGGAATATCTTTCGTGCAATGCCCCACCCCGCGACGTCTTCGAAGAGAGTGTTCGTGCTCCAGTGGGCTCCAAAAATTTCCGTGTTACTGTCGGCTGCATCCCACGCGGCGACTCTTCTTACGATGGTGTTGTTCGATCGATTTATCGCAACAACTGTCCCGCTACTGCTGTGGGCATTGAACCCTTCCAGAACAAAATAATCATTGTAGTTGAGCAACACAGGGCGACGAACCCCCTCCCCGTCGATTCTCGCTCCACCGTCATTCAAGGCTCTTATGGTGATGGGATGCCCCGCCGTACCGCTCAAGTTGTCCGGTGGGTCGATCATGGATTCGGTGCCCTTGTACACACCGTCGAGAAGACACAGCGTTTTGCCGGGCGCAGCCACCGACCAGAAATTGGCGATCTTGAATGGTGTCGATGGGCTGAGCCCGTTGCCTGTGCCGTTCGGTGAAGCATAATAATCACACGCCAAGGATGGACTAGCAGCCAACCCAGAGAAGAAAATCAATATAGTGACAGCTCGTAACATGCAGCCCTCCGGATTTTATGTAGAGTTTCTGATGATGGTGAGTATCTTACCATCTCAACTGATGTTTGTCGGCATCTTACAGGGAAAGTTTAGAGCTTAAACAAAACTGCCTTTTGCTACTCTGAGCGAAAAGCCTCGGTTTTTTCTGGGGTTCTTCGCCTTCGGTTTAGCCTGGCAGTCGGTCTGTTAAGTGTTTTTCGCAAAGCTCCCTTAAAGCCTGAATAGGAGATACTGTATGTATCTTGGAAAAATTCCTGAGGTTTTCCGCCGCCTTGGGGTGGCTGCAGAAGCAAAAGGAAGTTGTGAACCCGCCCTACCATTACAATCATCGAGAATTAGTGGCTAAGGACAAAAACCTGTCTCGCTCCTGGCTGACGGTAGGGAAGCTATACGAAAATATTTGCTTTTTCCAGAGGCATATTTGAATTTATCAGGTTGTTGTGCAGATGAACACATTCCTTAGTTTTTGAGTTGCCCTTGCTGGTTCGTTAGAATACCGCTATGAAGGTAGAATTACCAGCCGTTTCTGTTGTCATCCCGTGTCGCAACGAAAAAACCCATATTGAAGCCTGTATTCGTTCAATTCTGTTGCAGGAGTCGCCGCCTGGAGATTTTGAGGTGATCGTTGCAGACGGGATGTCCAATGACGGCACCCGCGACATTCTTCAGCGGCTCGCGGCAGAAAACCCGCGTTTGCGGGTTATTGATAATCCTCACCGTATTACCCCCTATGGGATGAATGCAGGCATTCGTGAGGCACGGGGGCGCTACATTGTTATTATGGGTGCCCACGCCGAGTACGCACCAGACTACGTGCGTCAGTGCGCTCAGTTGTTGGACGAGCACCCGGAGGTGTGTTGCTCGGGCGGCCCGATCGTCAGCCGGGGAAAGACTGCGTTTGGCCAAGCCGTTGCGGTCGCCATGTCTCATCCGGTAGGCGTCGGTAACGCCAAGCACCGGTTTCCTAATTATGAGGGCTACGCGGAGGGTGCTTGCTTCCCCATGTTCCGCAAAGAGACGTTTGAACAGGTCGGTCTCTACGACGAGAACCTAGTTCGCAACCAAGATGATGAGTTTAACTACCGGGTGGCTCTCAACGGGGGGAAAATCTTCATTTCCCCGCGTGCGCGGTGCTACTATTACGTCCGCGAATCTCCCTGGCAGCTGTTTCGGCAGTACTTTCAATACGGGTATTGGCGAGTTGCGGTGCTGAGGAAGCATCACCTGCCCGCTTCTGTACGCCAGCTCGCTCCGGTTGCGTTCTTTGTCCTCATGTTCATCTCGCTCGGTGTTGCTGTCTGGCTACCTGGGTGGTGGCGCCTGAGCGCAATCATACTCCCGCTCGTGTACGCTGCTATCCTGATCATCACGGGAGCGAAAGTCGCGAGCGCGCAGGGAATCCGCGTTGGGCTTCTGTTTTCCCTTGCGGCCGCGCTTATGCACCTTGCGTATGCAGCTGGCTTCGTTTGGGGTGTTCTCAGCGGGAGAAATCACAAGATGCCTCATGCATCGGTATCGCAAAGGAGGCTGCATGTCTTCCGGGTCTGATGCGGCGAAATTCTTCGATAATTTTGCCGAAGCCTTCGACACCATCTACGACGGCAAACGAAACTTTTTCATGCGGTGGGTGGACCGCCAGTTCCGCAGCGATATGTTCATCCGCTTCACCTTAAGTTTTGCGACTCTCGGGGATCTGTCCGGGAAGACTGTCCTCGATGTCGGCTGTGGGTCGGGTCCCTATGTCGTCGAGGCGCTGAAGCGTGGGGCTCAGTCGGTGACCGCGGTGGACCCGGCCCCGACTATGCTGGCGTTAGTCCGCGAGCGGCTCAAAGCGGCTGGCTTTACCGGCCAATGTACGCTGGTGGAAGGGGCCTTTCCTGGGATACAGGTACAGCCCCACGATTATGCGATTGTGATGGGGGTCATGGACTACATCCAGGACGCCCCCGCCTTTCTGTCCGCCTTACGACCCCTTGTCAAAGAAGCGGCGGTCGTTTCTTTCCCCAGCAAGCATTGGTTCAGGACACCTATCCGCAAATTCCGTTACCGCCTGCGCCGATGCCCGGTGTATTTCTATGACGAGCCTGGGATTCGCCAACTCGGCCTAGCCGCGGGCTTTCGTACGGTCAAGATCCAGAAAATCCCTGGCGCGGGGATGGACTATCACGTATGCCTCAGGCCCTCTGGTCCATGATGATCAACCTTCTTCTCTGGGCAGCGGTGATAGGGGCCATTCTGTACTGGGAG
>Ga0308420_1000860_pt1 | contig 15636 bp, 12 predicted proteins | sample HotsprSampleMS55_FD_203802 | JGI IMG/M metagenome (GOLD analysis project Ga0308420, IMG submission 203802) | Hot spring phototrophic mat microbial communities from Mushroom Spring, Yellowstone National Park, Wyoming, United States - 20090730_MS55 ... | reverse complement strand
GCGATCCTTTGACTTCATCACCAAGTGGAACCCAAGAAGGCAAGACAAGAGGCAGTGGGTAAAAAGAGTCGAAGCGGCGGGGGCATTCACCGAAGTTCGGCCTGGCAAGCGGGTGGGGTTGCTAGACGGTGCTGCAGGAGATCATGTACCGGGCAGCGCAGCTCGTTGCCCATGCAAGGAGACTGGTTCTGGACTTTGGCCGCAACGTTGCCGAACACGTCAAAGTGTTCGTTGCGCTGCAAGAGCGGCTTTGGCAAGCAGCTTCGCCATGAGGGCGGCGCAGCGGTTCCTCTTGACCGAAACACCCGGTTCCGCGCCAGTGGAAGGCCGGGACTCGTCCCGGAGCAAGAAAATGACGTCACGCTGTCCCGCCAGAGACGACTTTCGTGGGCGGAAGAAGGCCAACTGCCCCTCGAAAGAGCTTTGACAGACAGATCACCCGTGTCGCCAGACCGAAAATTCATGCCCAATAGCCCACAGGAAAGGTTTCAGATTCAACGACCACGGATTCAGGTGGTAACAGTGGCCGTCACCATTTGGTAACGGGTTATGCCGCTACTACGCGCCCTCTGGATCACCGTCCTCTGTCTTGCCTGCATGGTCTCCGCCGCTGAAGAGAAGACGCCGCTGCGCATCGGCACCACCCCGGTTTTCCTCGACGATCAGATCGGCTTCCTCGATCAGTGGGCCACCTATCTGGGCTTGCGCCTGAATCAGCCCGTGCGCTTCGTGCAGCGGGCAAGTTACCGGCAGATCGTGCGCGAACTCATGGAGGGCAACATCGATTTCGCCTGGATTTGCGGCTACCCCTTCGTGCGTGAGGAAGAGCGGCTGCGACTGGTTGCCGTCCCCGTCTGGCAGGGTGAACCCCGCTACCGTTCCTACCTCATCGTGCCCCGCGAGGACACCGTCACCCAGAGCCTGCGCGATCTGGAGGGACGCATCTTCGCCTACTCCGACCCCCTCTCCAACTCCGGCTGGCTCTATCCCCAGACCCAACTGAAAGCCATGGGGGTGGACCCGCAACGCTATTTCGGGCGAACCTTCTTTACCTGGTCCCACCGCAAGGTGGTAGAGGCCGTAGCCTTGGGGTTTGCCGACGCGGGCGCAGTAGATGGCTATGTGTATGAGACGCTGGCGCGCCTGCATCCGGAGATCACCAGCCGCACGCGGGTGGTGCACCGCTCGCCCCCCTTCGGCTTTCCGCCGCTGGTGGCCGCGCCCCACGTGGATGAAGTGGACAGGCTGCGCCTGCGCTCAGTGTTACTTAGCATGAGCAACGACGCCGAGGGGCGCCGTCTGCTGCAGCATCTCAACCTGGATGGTTTCACCGCCGGTAACAGCCACCTTTTCGACAGTATCCGCGAAGCGTGGCGGCAGGTGGGGCGGCCATGAAGCTCTGGCGAGATCTTTCCTACCGGTACAAGGTGCCTTTGGCGCTTTCCCTGGTCATCGTCGTCACCGCCCTTATCGTCTCCCTCATTCTCCTCGCCCATGCCTGGCGGGATGCGCGGGAACAGCTCGCAACCAATGCCGCGGCCCTGGGCCGGGTGGTGGCGCGAAGCCTGGCCCCGGCGTTGTTGCACGATGATGCGTGGACCGCTTTCGAGATTCTGCGCACGCCGCTGGAAGCAGGCGAAAACCGCCGCTTCCTCGTGGTCATCGACCGTGGCGGACGCATTTACGCCGCGAGCGACCCCAGGCGTTTCCGCACCCTCACCCCGGTGACCGAGGTGCCCGAACTCAAGGCCACCGTGGCGACAGAGGGCAAGCCGTTGCACGAGGTGGGGGAATGGATTCTCCTTAACCAACCCGTCCGTGCCGAGGATGGCACCGTGCTCGGACGCGTGGTGATGGGCTATCACCGCGACCTGGTGCTGCCCCACTTTCATGCCACCGTGCGCCAGGTCCTGATTGCCACCGCTGCCGCGCTGTTGCTCCTGCTGCCCCTTGGCTGGTATGCGGGCAATGCCCTGGCGGTGCCCCTTTTGCGTCTGGCCGACTGCTTCTCCCGCGCCGGCCGCGGCCCCCTTTCCCCCAGCGAATGCCGGCTTGATAGGGGCGCGGACGAGATCGGGCTTCTGGGGCGGCGCTTCCAGGCGATGCTCCTCGAGCTGGAGGAAAAGCAGCGCCTGGAAAGACAGATGGTTGCCACGCAGCGCCTGGCAGCCATCGGCCGCCTGACGGCGGGGATCGCCCATGAGGTGAACAATCCCTTGGGCGGCATGCTCAATGCCATCAGCACCTATCGCCGCCATGGCCGGGGCGACCCCCTCGCCGAACGCACCCTGGGTCTGATCGAGCGTGGCCTCACCCAGATTCGCGAAACAGTGGGGGCACTCTTGGTGGATGCGAAACTGGAATCCCATCCTCTGTCCCCAACCGATCTGGCAGATCTGCGCACCCTCATCCACGCCCAGGTGCGTGAGCGGCTGCAGCTTGACTGGGCGGTGGCCCTCAACGAGCCTGTGCCCCTGCCGGCCACTCCGGTGCGGCAGATTCTCCTCAATCTCCTGCTCAATGCCTGCCATGCGGCCGAAAAGCGTGTCGCGCTGCGGCTTGACACACAGGCCGATGGGCTATTGCTCCAAATCGAAAACGATGGCCGGACCATCCCGCCCAAACGTCTGGAGCATCTCTACGAGCCCTTCGTGGAGGAGGAAGGCGAAGGCCGCGGCCTGGGGTTATGGATCGTCTATCAGCTGGTGCGCCAGCTCGACGGCCGCATCGATGTGACGAGCGAGCATGGCCTCACCCGTTTCACACTTTTTCTGCCCATCAAGAGATCATGACCAGCCAATCCCTGCTCTGTCTTATCGAGGATGACTCCATCATGGGCGAAAGCCTGGTTGACCGCTTTGCCCTGGAAGGTCTGCCCACCCACTGGTTCCGCACCGCGGGCGAGGCACTGCGCGCCCTGACGGAGCGCGACTATACGCTGGTGCTCTCCGACATCCGCCTGCCCGATAGCGACGGGGTGAGCCTGTTCCGTGAAGCGACCTCGCGGCTGGTAAGGGTGCCCCCCTGGGTCATCATCACCGGCTACGGCAGTATCGATCAGGCGGTCAACCTGCTGAAACTGGGCGCCCGCGACTACATCACCAAGCCCTTCGATCTTGACGAGCTGGTGGCCAAACTGCGGGCGCTGTGCGAACCCTGCCGGCGGACTACAGCCGATCATCTGGAACTCGGCCCCTCCCCCGCCATGACCCGCATCGCCGAAATCCTGCCCCGCCTTGCGCGGGAGGCAAAGATCGTGCTCCTTACCGGCGAATCGGGCGTGGGCAAGGAAGTGGTGGCCAGGGCCTTACATCGTCTGGCCGGCGCCGATACGCCCTTCGTCGCCCTCAACTGCGCCGCCCTGACGGAAAGTCTGCTGGAAACGGAACTCTTCGGCCACGAAAAAGGCGCCTTCACCGGCGCCACCCGCAGCCGGCGGGGCGTTTTCGAGCAGGCTCACGGCGGCACCCTGCTGCTGGATGAGGTGGGGGACATGCCCTTGTCCATGCAGGCGAAGCTGTTGCGGGTGATCCAGGAACGCCAGGTGGTGCGCGTGGGCGGCGAACGCTCCATCCCGGTGGACGTGCGCCTGATCTGCGCCACCCACCGGGATCTGCGGACCATGGTGCAGCAGGGCAGCTTCCGCGAGGACCTCTACTACCGCATCCATGTCATCCAGTTGCGCATCCCGCCGTTGCGGGAGCGCCGCGAGGACATTCTGTGGCTTGCCCGCCGCTTTCTGCTGGAATATGCGCAAAGCCACGGAGGAGCAGCCAAGAGTCTTTCCCCCGAGGCGGAAGAGGCACTGGTTGCCTATGACTGGCCGGGCAATGTGCGCGAGCTGCGGCACACCCTGGAGCGGGCCTGTATCCTCAGCACGGCGCCCCTGATCGATGCCGGGGACCTCTTCCCGCTTCAGGAAAAAGCCGGCGGGGAAGCCCAGCCCCTCACCGCCCTCGACGATTATCTGCGCGAATGCGAACGGGCCTATCTGAAAGAAGCGCTCGCCCGCCACGGCTACCAGATCGGCCGCACCGCAGCAGCACTTGGCATCAGCCGCAAGACGCTGTGGGAAAAGATGAAGAAACTCTCCCTCAACGATTGAAACTCCACCGGGCAGCACCTGCCAAACACGAATCAATCCGGCACGAATTTCAGCACGCTGCCGTTGATGCAATAGCGTTTGCCAGTAGGTGGTGGGCCGTCGTTGAAGACGTGACCGAGATGGATGCCGGAGCTGGCGCTCCTTACTTCAACGCGGCGCATCCCGTGCGATAGGTCGAGATGCTCCGTGATCGCACCAGGCACGGGCGCAAAGAAGCTTGGCCAGCCAGTGCCACTATCGAACTTGGCATCGCTTCTAAAGAGCGGCGCACCGGTGATCGGATCGACGAAAGTGCCAGGGCGTTTTTCATCTAAATGCGAACCGGTCCAAGGGCGCTCGGTGCCTTGCTCGAAGGCGATTTTCTGCTGTTCTGGGGTGAGCAGATAAAAGCCAAGCCATTTCCAAAAGCGCATCTTGTCGCCATCGTAGCCGGTATAGCGCGAAACCTCTTTGCCGTTTTCAAAGAGTACGATGGTTGGCGTGGCAAACAAGGGTTTTTCTAGCAGCCATCCGGCCGGCGGCTGCGAACTCAACGTGCGCGCAATCGGCACCGACGAAGACCAGTGATCGAGCACCTCGGCCTTGAACTGTTGGCAGAAGGTACAGTCGGCCGCTTCGAAGACGATCAGCTGACGCGCACGGTTTAGCGTTGCCGGGTCAAGGGGTTGGGAGGTGGCGTTTTCGATGGTCAGCGAACGGCGCGGGTATTTGACGCCAGTGCCGCCTAGCCCGCAATAGCCGTTTGGATTTTTCTGCAGATAGCGCTGATGGTATTCCTCGGCGCGGTAGTAGCTTGTAAGCGGCGCGATTTCGGTGGTGATCGTCCCAAAGCCCGCCTTTTTCAGCGCTTCCTGGTAAATGTCACGGCTTTTCCGGGCAATGGCAAGCTGGGTATCGACTGTGGTGTAGATCGCGCTGCGGTAGTTGCTGCCGATGTCATTGCCTTGCCGATCGCCTTGCGTCGGGTCGTGGTTTTCCCAGAAATGGGCAAGCACCTCTTCAAGGCTGAGCTTACTGGGATCAAAGGTGATCTTGACCACCTCGGCGTGATTGCGCTTGTTCGTAAGACCTAGGCGAAGCGCCTGCTCGTGTACAAGCACCGCCTCATAGCGCCCTTCGACCTCCCCGTTCGCGTAACCAACTTCGACGTCGAGCACGCCAGGGAGTTCGCGCATCCGCTTCTCTGCGCCCCAAAAACAACCCATGCCGAGCACGATGGTTTCTGCCTTAGCAACTGTTGCCATGATCATCAATCCCACAAAGAAAATGTTTTTGACACGCAACAACATTTTCATGTTCATTCAACCCCGCGATAGCCATCAGGGTTTTTCGCTTGCCAGTGCCAGGCATCTGCGCACATCTGGGCAAGAGTGCGGTGCGCCCGCCAGCCCAGCTCCCGTTCCGCTTTGCTGGGATCTGCCCAGCAGGCTGCAACGTCGCCAGGGCGACGCTCGACAATCTGGTAGGGGATAGATCGGCCACTTGCGGCTTGAAATGCTTGTACCATCTCCAGCACCGAGACGCCACGCCCCGTTCCTAAGTTAAACGCCTGACATTGCGGCCCCCGCCCTTCGGCCAGCAGCCAACGCAGCGCTGCTAGATGCCCTTCTGCCAGGTCCATCACGTGGAGATAATCGCGCACCCCTGTGCCGTCGGGGGTGGGATAGTCGTTACCAAAGATACGCAGAAAAGGGAGTTTGCCCACAGCTACTTGGGTAATATAGGGCATGAGGTTGTTGGGAATATCGTTCGGATCTTCGCCAATAAGGCCAGAGGGGTGGGCGCCCACCGGGTTAAAATAGCGCAAAAGCGCAATCTGCCACGTTGATTCGGCACGAAAGAGGTCGCGCAGCATCTCCTCGATGATCAGCTTAGTGCGACCGTAAGGATTGGTGGCTGAAAGAGGGTGGTCTTCGGTAAGCGGTAGCTGCTGCGGCTCACCATAGACGGTGGCAGAGGAGCTAAAGACCAAGCAATGAACCTTGGTTGCGCGCATCGCTTCCAGGAGCCGCAGGGTTCCCACCACATTGTGGTCGTAGTAAAGAAGCGGTTGCGCAACCGACTCCCCTACCGCTTTTTTTCCAGCAAAGTGGATCACCGCGGCACAGGGCCACTGGGTGAGCGTCTGGGTTAGAAGCTCCCGGTTGCGGACATCACCGGCTATCAAGGTAACCTTTTTGCCAGTAATTGTTTCGATGCGTCGGACTGCTTCAGGGTGGCTGTTGCTGAAGTTATCATAGACAACCACCTCAAAACCTGCTTGGAGCAGTGCAACCACCGTGTGTGACCCGATATACCCCGCCCCGCCTGTCACCAGAATCCGCAACCTCTGCTCCCTCCCCATACCAGTGACAAGCGAGTATACTTTGGAAATCCTCTTTCATACCCCTTGTGCGTCGTGCCGCTCTCGACCCTCATTGTCTGGCTCGATTTTTTTGGTGTCGTTGTCTTTGCCCTTTCGGGGGCGCTGATCGCCGCGCAGAAGCGGCTCGACCCGGTCGGTCTAATCCTGGCAGCAACGGTTACCGGCGTGGGTGGGGGGACATTGCGCGATCTTCTTCTGGGTCGCCCTGTCTTCTGGCTGCAGGCGTGGCACACCGTGGCGGTCACCTCGGCCACCGCTCTGCTGGTCTATGCGTTAGGTTGGCTCGCGCCGCGCTTTAGCCAGCGGATCATGGCCCACCGCGCTCTTGATTGGCTCGATGCCGTAGGGCTATCGGTCTTTTGTCTGATCGGTGCCCAGGCTGCCCTTGCCGCCGGCACCAACGGCTTTATTGCTGTGATTATGGGGATGATGACCGCCAGCTTTGGCGGCTTGATCCGTGACATCCTCTGTAACGAAATCCCGATGATCCTGCACCGTGAAATCTACGCTACCGCAGCCGCGGCGGGAGCGGCGGCCTTTGTCGTTACCGAACAGGTTTTGCCACACGACCTTGCCCTGATGATCGGCGCAGGTGTTGCCTTCCTACTCCGAGCAATGGGCATCGCTCGTGGCTGGCAGCTGCCACTCTATCCTAAGTTGGAGGCATGACCGATTCCAGGAGGACCCCATGCGTTGCTGCTATCAGTTTGCCAACGCCCTAACCATGCTTTGCCTGGCAATGGGTGCCAGCTTTTGCCTGGTTGTCTCTATCCCAGCAGCGGCCGATGCCCTCTACCGCTGTCAAGAAGCAAACGGAGCCATCCGCTGGCAGCAGCGCCCCTGTGGTACTCAGGCAACCGAGACGATCTTTCCAGCTGGCAAAAGCGCTCCCCCTACCCGGCAAGCGCAGCCAGAGGCGCGTCTGCCTGCTCAGGACCCGGCCATTCAGCAGGCGTTGGCGCGGTTAGCGGAGCGGCAAGAGGCGTTAGATGCTCAGCGCCGGCAGTTACGCGCAGAACTGGAGCAAGAACTGGCCGCTCTTGCCCCTTCTGCGCGCCAGAAGAGGGAGGGGGAGAGTGAGCGCGAGCAGCTGGCCAGTCACCGAACTTATTTGGAGCTACGCAAAGAGCGCGAGCGGCGTTACCGGGCCGAGTTGCGCTTAATCGAAAAAGAGCTCGAGGGGATCGCCCGGGAACGCCAAGCCTTACTGCGCAGCCGTCAAGCACCTATTCAAACTCAAGAATCACCTCATCAACGGCAACGCTGGCTCCAGGTTGCGCCACGATCGCCTTGACCACGCCGTCGCGTTCAGCGCGCAGGATGTTCTCCATCTTCATCGCTTCGATCACCGCCAGCCGCTCACCGGCTTTTACGGTCTGTCCCACCTGAACGGAGACTTCGCGTAGTAGCCCAGGCATTGGCGAGAGAAGGAATTTACTGAGGTCAGCACGCTCTTTCACCGGCATGTAGGCATAGCAGTTGGCAGCATGCAGAGGCAACACGAGAACGCGCACTTGGCTGCCGCGATGGCTGACGCGATACCATGCCCCCTCTCGCTCTACTTGCAGCACCAGCGGTTGATCGGCCACATTCACCGTCAAGCGGATCTCCCTCGGTCGCCAGTGGGGGTCGAGGTCGACCTCGATGCTGCGCTCACCAGAACGGACCGCGTAGCGGCAATTGGTAAGCGCCTCGATCCTGACCACTGTCCCATAGGTGGGCGATTCGATCTCCCCTTTGGCTGCGGCCCGGCGCTTTGCCTCATCCTGGTCGTCGAAGAGAACGAGCGTGTGCGCCGGTACATATAGGCGAAGCGTCCCACGGTTCACGCCAGAAGCAGCCATCGAAGCATCGAACCAGACCCCTGCAGGACGCCCCGGACGCATCGCAGCGGCTGTTGCCTCTTCGCGATAGGCGAGCACAGCGCAAATCAATTTCAACAGCAGCGGATCTTCGTGCGGTACCGCATCGACCGAGAAGCCGTTGGGGTAGGCTTCGGCGATAAAGCCAGTAGTCAGCCGTCCGGCGCAAAAGCGCGGATGCTGCATCAGCGCTGCCTGAAACGCAATGTTCGAGGCAATCCCACGGATCACAAAACCATCGAGCGCATCGCGCATCCGTGCAATCGCCTCGTCGCGGGTTGCCCCGTGGGTGATGAGTTTGGCGATCATCGAGTCGTAGTGCATCGAGATCTCGCCACCTTCGTAAACCCCGGTATCGACCCGCACCACCCCTGGCACCTCAGCAGGGGGCTGGAACTTGACCAGTCGACCGGTCGAAGGCAGAAAGCCGCGGAAGGGATCTTCGGCGTTGATCCGGCATTCGATCGCCCAGCCGTTGATGCGCAGATCCTCCTGACGAAACGGTAGCGGCTCTCCTGCCGCAACCCGAATCATCCACTCGACTAGGTCGAGCCCGGTGATCAGCTCGGTAACCGGATGTTCCACCTGCAACCGGGTGTTCATCTCCAGGAAGTAGAAGGAGCGATCTTTGCCCACCACAAACTCGACCGTGCCCGCGGATTGGTACCCTACCGCACGCGCCAGCGCAACCGCCTGCTCCCCCATCGCCCGGCGCATGTCAGGGGTGACGAAGGGGCTAGGAGCCTCTTCCACCACCTTCTGGTGGCGGCGCTGGATTGAACACTCCCGTTCGAACAGGTAGAGGACATTGCCGTGGGCATCGGCAAGGATCTGAATCTCGATGTGCCGCGGCTCTTCGATGAACTTTTCGATAAAAACCCGATCATCGCCAAAGGCGTTGCGCGCCTCGTTGCGGCAGGAGGTAAACCCTTCGCGACACTCCTCGTCGTTGTAAGCAACACGTAGCCCCTTACCCCCCCCGCCGGCTGACGCTTTGATCATCACCGGGTAGCCGATCTCGCGGGCAATCGCCACTGCTGCCTCCACCGATTCGATCGGGTCGGTGTAGCCGGGAATCGTGCTAACACCGGCCTGCTGGGCCAGTTTTTTCGAGGCGATCTTGTCGCCCATTGCAGCGATCGCCGGCGCCTTCGGACCGATGAAGACGATCCCGTTCTGTTCAAGCAGTTCGGCAAAGGCTTCGTTTTCCGAGAGAAACCCGTAGCCAGGGTGGACCGCTTCGGCGCCAGTCTGTTGGCAGGCAGCCAGAATCTTGTCGGCACGAAGGTATGACTCCCGCGCCGGTGCCGGACCAATACAGACCGCCTCGTCGGCCATCTGCACGTGCAGTGATCGGGCATCCGCCTCTGAATAGACAGCAACGGTGGTAATCCCCATCTTGCGCGCCGTCTTGATCACTCGGCAAGCAATCTCGCCGCGGTTGGCAATCAAAATTTTGCGAAACATCCTTTTTCTCCGTGCGGCAAAGGTTAGAGCGGCATGGTATTGTGCTTACGCCACGGATTGTCGAGCACCTTGGTTTCAAGCATCGCCAGCGCCCGGGCAATTGAGGCACGTGTGGCGTGCGGCATGATCACATCGTCGATGAAACCGCGACGAGCCGCGACGAATGGATTGGCGAACTTCTCTTTGTATTCGGCTTCGCGCGCGGCGATGCGCTCCGGATCGTTCTTTTCCGAGCGAAAGATGATCTCCACTGCCCCTTTTGGCCCCATCACCGCGATCTCGGCAGTGGGCCAAGCCAGGTTGACGTCGCCGCGCAGGTGTTTCGAGGCCATCACGTCGTAGGCCCCGCCGTAGGCTTTGCGGGTAATGACCGTTACCTTGGGCACCGTTGCTTCGGCATAGGCAAAAAGGAGTTTCGCGCCGTGTTTGATGATTCCCCCATACTCCTGGGCAGTCCCCGGCAGGAAACCGGGCACATCGACAAAGGTGACTAACGGGATGTTAAAAGCGTCGCAAAAGCGCACGAAACGCGCTGCCTTGATCGAGCTTTTGATGTCAAGGCACCCAGCAAGTACCATCGGCTGGTTAGCTACGAACCCAACCGTCTGCCCGTTGACCCGACCAAAACCGGTGATGATGTTTTTGGCATAATCGGGTTGCAGCTCAAAAAAGTCCCCCTCATCAGCCACTTTAAGGATCAGCTCCTTCATGTCGTAGGGCTGGTTGGGGTTGGCAGGCACAAGCGTATCGAGCGAATAGTCGTACCGCTGCGGGTCGTCGCTGGTCGGGCGAACCGGGGCTTTTTCGCGGTTGTTGAGCGGCAGGTAGTCAAAGAAGCGGCGCAACTGCATCAGCGCTTCGATCTCATTTTCGAACGCCCCATCGGCCACCCCCGACTTGGTTGTGTGGGTCACCGCGCCGCCCAGCTCCTCGGCGGTCACCTCCTCGTGGGTAACGGTCTTGACCACCTCTGGCCCGGTCACAAACATATACGAGGTATCCTTGACCATGAAGATAAAGTCGGTCATGGCTGGGCTATAGACCGCCCCGCCCGCGCACGGGCCCATGATCAGCGAGATCTGCGGGATGACCCCGGAAGCTAGGACATTGCGCTGAAAAACTTCGGCATACCCGCCAAGGGATGCGACCCCCTCCTGGATCCGTGCGCCACCCGAGTCGTTGAGGCCGATCACCGGCGCCCCAACCTTCATGGCCTGATCCATGATCTTACAGATCTTTTCGGCGTGGGCCTCTGAAAGCGATCCGCCAAAAACGGTGAAGTCTTGGCTGAAGATGAAAACCAGGCGGCCATGGATCGTGCCATAGCCGGTAACCACGCCGTCGCTTGGGATATGTTCGGCATCCATGCCAAAATCGGTGCACCGATGCTCCTTGAACATGTCCCACTCTTGAAAGCTCCCTTCGTCCAGAAGCAGGGCGATCCGCTCGCGCGCGGTGAGTTTTCCTTTGCGGTGCTGCGCGGCGATCCGCGCCGGGCCTCCGCCCAGGAGCGCCTGCTGGCGCTTGCGTTCCAACTGCTCTAAGATGGCTTGTTGCATCGTTTCATTACTCCTTGTTAATCTTGGATGCCCGCTGCAGAAAGAAGCTGGCGGGCAGCAAGGATGGGCAGCGCCTGGCCACTACGCACTGCCGCTTCTGTCGCCTGCCACTGTCGGGTCACGGCTGGGTGGTGGTAGAACCACCGTTTCAGCTCACCGTCAATCGCTTCAGTAAGCCAAGCAAGCGCCTGCTGACGCCGCTTATCGGCCAGACGCCCAGTCTGGTCGAGCCGCTGCCACAACTGGATCACTGCCGCCCAGAAGGGAGCGATCCCCTCATGCCGCGCAGCCGATACCAGCAGCACCGGCACCTGCCATTCGGGATAGGCGGGGCGCAACAGCCGCACCGCACTTTCGAGCTGGCTGCGGGCGCGCGCCGCTGCCTGAGGATCGACGTCGGCTTTGTTCACAGCGATTAGGTCGGCAATCTCCATGATCCCCTTTTTGATCCCCTGTAGCTCATCGCCCGCGTTGGGCAATTGCAACAGGGCAAAGATGTCGGTCATCCCGGCCACTGCCGTCTCGCTTTGGCCAACGCCCACCGTTTCGACGATCACCACGTCAAAGCCGGCCGCTTCTACGACGACGATCGCCTCGCGGGTCCGTTCGGCCACCCCGCCCAACGATGTCCCGGCGGGACTTGGGCGGATAAAGGCGCGCGGGTCCTGGCTCAGCCGCTCCATCCGCGTCTTGTCGCCCAGGATCGACCCGCCAGAGAGGCGCGAGCTGGGATCAACAGCCAGCACCGCCACTCGATGCCCCTGGGCGATCAGGTAGAGTCCGAGTGCTTCGATGAAGGTCGATTTCCCCACCCCCGGCACCCCGGAAAGACCGAGGCGCACCGCTTTACCGGCAAGCGGCAAGAGCCGTTCCAGGAGATTTTCGGCACGAGCGCGGTGGTCGCGCCGCTGCGATTCGATCAGGGTGATCGTCTTGGCAAGCGCACGCAGCTCCCCGCGCACCACACCATCGAATAGCCGCTGATCTTCCGGTGGCAAGGGGGCGGCGGCCCTCTCCTGAGCAGCCAGCACCGCTCGTCCTTTACGCCTGCTGCCGACCGGCCCGAATCGCCGAAAGCACAATGGTGGCTGCTTCGGGAATCGGCGTACCCGGTCCAAAGATCGCCTTGGCGCCAGCCTCGAAAAGCGCTGGGTAGTCCTGTTCGGGGATTACGCCGCCCACAAAGACAATAATCTCATCGGCGCCAAGTGCCTTAAGGGCGTCAATGAGCGCTGGAACCAGCGTCTTGTGGCCGGCGGCAAGCGTACTCACGCCAATGGCATGAACGTCGTTCTCCACCGCGTGGCGCGCCGCCTCTTCCGGCGTCTGGAACATCGGGCCGATGTCGATATCGAACCCAAGATCGGCAAAGGCCGAAGCGACCACCTTCGCCCCGCGGTCGTGACCATCTTGGCCTAGCTTGGCGATCATGATGCGCGGCCGGCGCCCCTCTTCGGCCACGAAGGCGTCGATCTCGGCTTTGAGGCTCTGCCACTGCGGCAACTGCTCGGCCACTTGACCGTAGACACCTGAGACTGCCTGCGGGTTGGCCCGGTAGCGCCCCCAAACTGCTTCCAGGGCATCGGAGACTTCGCCAACAGTAGCCCGCGCCCGGACCGCTTCGATTGCCAGCGCCAAGAGGTTCCCTTCCCCAGTGCGCGCACACTCAGTTAGCGCTGCCAGCGTCGCCTGCACGCGAGCGTTGTCGCGGCTTGCCCGCAGGGCCCGCAGCCGTTCGATCTGCTTTTCGCGCACCGCCCGGTTATCGATTTCGAGTACCTCGACTGGGTGATCCTCCTTGGCCAGCCGGTACTTGTTGACCCCGACAATGGTATCGAGCCCGGCGTCGATGCGCGCCTGCTTGGCAGCAGCACACTCCTCGACCTTCATCTTGGCCCAGCCGCTCGCTACCGCCTGGGTCATTCCCCCCATCGCCTCGATCTCCTGGATAAGGGACCAGGCTTTGTCGATCATCTCCTGGGTAAGCGACTCCATGAAGTAGGAGCCGCCCCAGGGGTCGATGACGTGGGTAAGGTGCGTCTCCTCTTGCAGGATGATCTGGGTATTGCGGGCAATGCGCGCCGAAAACTCAGTGGGCAGCGCAATCGCCTCATCCAGCGCGTTGGTGTGCAGCGACTGCGTCCCGCCAAAGACGGCGGCCATTGCCTCGATCGTGGTGCGGATGATGTTGTTGTACGGATCTTGCGCCGTGAGCGACCAGCCAGAGGTTTGACAGTGGGTGCGCAACATCATCGAGCGCGGATTCTTGGCACCAAACCCCTTCATGATCCGCCACCACAGATAACGGGCCGCGCGTAGTTTTGCAATCTCCAGATAAAAGTTCATGCCAATGGCGAAGAAAAAGGAGAGTCGCCCGGCAAAACGGTCGATGTCGAGTCCACGGGCCACCGCGGCGCGCACATACTCCATTCCGTCAGCCAGGGTAAAGGCCAACTCGGTGGCCTGATCGGCACCCGCCTCCTGGATATGGTAGCCAGAGATTGAGATCGAGTTAAACTTAGGCATCTTCTCGGCGGTGTAGGCGATGATGTCGGCCACGATCCGCATCGACGGCTCTGGCGGATAGATGTAAGTGTTGCGCACCATGAACTCTTTGAGGATATCGTTTTGGATGGTGCCGCTTAGCTGCTCTTGGGTCACCCTCTGCTCTTCGGCCGCAACGATGTAGCCGGCTAGAATCGGCAACACCGCGCCGTTCATGGTCATCGACACTGAGACCTTGTCCAGTGGGATGCCGTCAAAGAGGATCTTCATATCCTCAACCGAATCGATGGCCACCCCCGCCTTCCCAACGTCGCCAACAACTCGCGGGTTATCAGAGTCATACCCCCGGTGGGTAGGTAGGTCAAAAGCAACCGAAATTCCTTGCCCGCCTGCCGCCAGCGCTTTTTTGTAGAAGGCGTTGGAGGCTTCCGCGGTGGAAAAGCCGGCGTATTGACGGATCGTCCAAGGCTTAACGGCGTACATCGTCGGCTGCGGACCACGGATGAACGGTTCAAAACCGGGCAGCGTATCAGCATGGCGCAGCCGGTCAAGATCGGCGCGGGTATAGAGCGGTTTGACCGTAATCCCCTCTGGCGTCTGCCACAGCAGATGGTTGAGATTGCCCTCTGGCGCCTGCTTCGCCGCCGCCTTTTCCCAGTCGGCAAACGTAGCAGGCGAATATTCGGGTTCGTGTGAAAAGTCCAGCGTCAGCGGCTTGGGCGCTTGCGCAGACATGGTGTGGCTCCCTGGTGTTGCCCCTGAGGCGGTTAATTATAATTCATAATTACAGAGAGCGCGCCACCCGGCCAGCCGCCCTGCTCACTGAATCGGAATGACTCGCCCCTTACTGCCGCTCCCCTCTTTTTTCGCGATGGCGATGGTAAGCACCCCATTCTTGAAACGGGCTTCGATCCGCTCTTGGTCGGCGTTTGGCGGCAAGTTGAGGGCGCGCTGAAAGGTACCGTAGCTGCGTTCGATGCGGTGGAACCGCCCCTCGCGCTCGTGCACTTCGTGCCGTTTTTCCGCCTGGATCCACAAAATGTCCTCTTCCAGCGTGAGCTGGATGTCTTTTTCCTCTACCCCCGGCAGCTCCAGGGTGATGTGGTAGGCGTTCTCGCGCTCTTCAATGTCGAGCCTAGGTTTGAGCAGGGTGGGGAGAGAGGCCGCGGCTACACTTGTTGGCCACCCCCAGTTGCGCCACATCTCGTCCAATAGACGGTGCATCTCCTGCTGCATCTGCAGAAACGGGTCGCTTCCTGCCGGAAGGAATGTGCCTACCCGCTCCACTGGCGGTTTGGCCGCACCGACCTGCGCCTCTTCCTCTTTCTTGAACCAGTTCCACGGCATCAACTTCTTAAGGTCAAATGACATAGTATCGCTCCCTTTTTTACATCGGCATTTTCTTTATATAGTGTCTTCACTGCCAAAAAACAAGGATCCCCTGAATCCGTGGTCGTTGAATCTGAAACTTTTCCTGTAGGCGATTGGGCATGAATTTTCAGTCTGGCGACGCGGGTGATCGGTCTGTCAAAGCTCTTTCGAGGGGCAGTTGGCCTTCTTCCGCTCACGAAAGTCGTCTCTGGCGGGACGGAGTGACGTCATTTTCCTGCTCCGGGACGAGTCCCGGCCTTCCACTGGCGCGGAAGCGGGTGTTTCGGTCGAGAGGAACCGCTGCGCCGCCCTCACGGCGAAGCTGCTTGCCAAAGCCGCTCTTGCAGCGCAACGAACATCTGGACGTGTTGGGTAACGTTGCGTCCAAAGTCCAGCACCAGT
>Ga0308420_1000855_pt1 | contig 15683 bp, 16 predicted proteins | sample HotsprSampleMS55_FD_203802 | JGI IMG/M metagenome (GOLD analysis project Ga0308420, IMG submission 203802) | Hot spring phototrophic mat microbial communities from Mushroom Spring, Yellowstone National Park, Wyoming, United States - 20090730_MS55 ... | reverse complement strand
GGGTTGATGCGGCGCAGCCGCCTGGCCTGAACCACCGCTTTCGGTTTGCCCACGTCCTGCGGCGTAATGTCCTGAGAAAGGAGATTTTTCTCCTCATAGAGATCCCGGTCGATAAGCGTTGCCCGCCCGAGACCAGACATACGGCCCAGGTGAGGCAGCAGGTGCGAGCCGATATTCCCTCCGGCACCCACCACGGCGACGCTTTTCGTGTCTCTCTTCAGCTGGCTCGTCTCCTGCATCTCAAAGCTCCTCCGGTGTCCAGCGATAGCCGGCATCGAGTTCCGTGGGCTGATCACACAAGGCACAGCGCTCAGAGTAGGTCCAGCAGGGCAGATCGTCGCACTGGTGATGCCACAGCTGGCACTGCGGGCACTTGACCGCCGGGCATTCCTTGACGATCTCCTGCTTGCAGCGAGGGCAGAACAGGGGCTGTCCGGCACCTGGAAACGGCTCCACGCGGGCCAGGCTTTCCGTGGAGAAGAAGATACGATCCATACTATCCACCCACAGCTCGTCCCGGTCCCTGAGAACGCGGATTCCCGTCGGCAAAGGTGTTCCGTTGATGCGAATGCTGGTCTTTATGGCGGTCATGAGCACCCAGCTCTCTCCGTCCGGTGCCTGACGACGCAGGATGACAGTCGAGCCGTTACTTTCATCCTTGCCACGCCGCACCCGCACCGGCTGGAGCGGATCCGCTGTCAGAGTGAAGGCCTCGCCCTCAAGCGGTATGACAGTCCACTGCTCCGAGACATCTCTTCTTATCCACAGATGAGCCACTGCATTACACCCGCTAGCTAAGTGCTCTTCTCCCTCTCGGACACCACCGGTTGAACCGCGTCACTACAGATCAGGCATGGGAGCCTGCCCAGTGACACAGACTCTCACTTCTTATTCTCTCTTCGTTCGGTGTTTGCAGGTATCTGACCTCAGTGCCTTGCTTCATTCACTTTATCGTCTCGCAGGGCTGCTAGTCTGACATCGTTCACGGGCATTGCCTTCCCGCAGCCCCGCCATCTCAGCCTGCACCGCTTCGGCTCGGTATCCTGCTGCAGCCTCCGGCCGGTTGGCTTCCGCCAGCTACTGCTCCACTCGTGCGGCTGGTGCAGTCAATACCGTCAGGTTGCTCGTCAGCTTCCCGGTGTGCGCCACGAACACCATTTCCGCTATCCAACCCACCAGCCCCAGCACGGGGCCGACTGGAGTCAAAGCCAGCCACTTTCCGAGCAGCCAGGTGATGGTAAAGGTGGTCGTGATACGCTTGGAGGCCTGGCACGGCAGGCCATGTCGCTCACAGAAACGGTTGAACGCCGTTGCGTAGCCGGCCCAGACGCGAAAGATCCAATAGAGGCCAACAAACGGGATGAAGAGATACCCGACCGCCTTGCCCGGGGTGATCTCCGTCTTTCCATCCTGCAGCTGGTTCCACAAGCGGTAGGTGAAGGCGCACAGCAGCACGACTTCGACAATGTGCCAGACCCATGCAACACCTAACATTGCCTGTCTCTGCTCTAGGCTTAGAGTTGGGTTAGCGAATCCACAAACACCTCCGAGACTAAACAACGAGACAATGGCGATAGGCCAGAACCAGGCGTGAGGGAACGTCAGCCGGCCTTCTGCTTCCCGGGCGTACGGGTGACCATTCAGCGGTTCCTGCAGTTGACCTGCTTGTGACATCTTCTCACCTCCTTCTCCCTCTATATCGAGGGCAGAAGGTAGGATTCTGACAGGCTTCGTGAGAGGAAGGGGGCGGCTAACGTCCCGGGAAATCACCGGCACCAAGAAGGGAACACAAAGAACATGTAGGGAGAAGGCAGGCAGGGAAGGATTGTAAAGAAGGTAAGCCCTGTTCATTCACCTCAAGCCGAAGCCATACCGACTGTGTCAGGCGTCCGGCCACGAGGTCTTCGAGAAGACGGATGCCGCAGTGGGCAGCAACGGCATTGAGGCTGCGCAGCGAGCCTGCCCGTTCTTCATGCCAGGGGCGGCGCTGTTCCTTCGCTCTGCCCAAAGACAAGCCCGTTCGCCATCGCCGCAAGGCCTCTTGTGGATTTGCCACCCCGCCCCAGCAGAGCAGACACCCATCCCCCGGCAGGATGAGCCGTATATCAGCCCCCATTCTGCGATGGCTGACTTCCGATAGCTGATGGCTATCTTCATCGAAGATACCTGTGCCTACGTCGAGCAGGAGCTTTTCGTAGCAGCACGCTAGCGCCCCGACGACCAGGCGGGCAGCATCGTCGTCCACGCAGCAGATGAGCACGTCTGCCGTTTTCACCAACATCCGTGCCTCGGCCGTTATCACACTCTGGGGTAAGGCAGTGATGTGCACGTGCGACAAGTCGTGTTTGAGGTTCTCGGCAATGGCTTCGGCTTTGAACCGTCCGATGTCGCGCTCGGTCACCGCATCCATGGCGTCCAGGTTGTGCAGCTCCAGCACATCGGGGTCGATCAGGGTCAAGGTGCGCACGCCATGCTTGGCCAGCGTTGCTGCTACCAGCGATCCTGTGCGTCCTGTGCCGATGATACAGAAACTCAGTGAAGTGAGGCGCTGCCAGACCTCCTGCCCGCCCAGGGCACCGATGAGCCGACTCCAGCGCTCGGCATCCTCGGGCGAAATTGTGCGGCGGTGCAGGGCCTGAAAATCCACGGCGGCCAATCGGCGCATCCCTGCGCCGACGACCTTCATCTCCTGCACCGGCATAATCTGGTCACGGACCGAGAAAATGCCCGTAAACAGGCCGACATCCTCTCCGCTGCCAAGCAGAATCGAGCATGTTGGGGTTGCCGGCAGGTCTCCTTCCATCCGGGCTGCAAGGGCAACGGCTTGCCATACATCCGGGCGGTTCAAAGTGAACGGCACAAAGCCCAACTCAAAGCGCAGGGTCTGACCTTCCTGACGGCTCCGCAGCGCCCCTTCGTGGACAAAGTGAAACGACCGCGCCAGCACCTCGATGTCACCGGTAGAGAGTGCATTCAGGCCTGCCTCGCCTACCGCCACGTGATATGGCTGTCGCCACAACTCTGCCAGGATGGTGCGGAGGGAAGGATAGGGGATGGTAAAGGTGACCGTCACTCTGCGTCTTGGTTGGACGAAAAGATTGGGAGTAGCTCCAGGGTGTAGGGCTCTCGATATCTAATCGCTGGGACAGAGGTAAGAACTGACAGGAGAGAACGAATGACGGTAGGAGGAGCCCGCCGGCTGTCATAGAATTCCCACACCGGCTACCTCTTCAGGCGGAGCTGCCAGCTGTATCTTCTGGTACGACGTGATCGAAGGGATTATCAGTAGAAAGCCCCTCGGCTCGGGCAGCGGTGAGGAGGGTATTATCGCTGCTAACGAAGGTGAACTGGTGGGTCGCTAAGACTTGGCGGGAGCGCAGGGCCACTGCCAGTTGTATGGCATCGTAGGCCTTCAGAGGATGATGCTGGGTCAGTTCTGCTGCAGTTTCAAGATCGCCTGTCGTCAGAGGGATGATCGCGTAGCGATGAGCGAGTTGGCTGGTGAAGCGACGATATTCCCGATCCCGCTCCGATCTCCTAATCCGGCCTACGCGCTCGATGACGGCCAGCCCAGCAGCAACCTCCACGCGCGTGATTTCAGCGACGAGGATGACATGGCGGGTCTGGCCTGTTTCTGGATCCCGCTCTTCGATCAGCTGACGTACCCAGGTGCTGCCCGGTTCGGTGACGTAATATTTGACCAGGGCGCTGGCATCGAAGTAGTAGAAAGCCATCGTCAGCGGCGGTGCTCGATAATGATCTGGCTCAACGGCGGGTCAAGGACGAGACAACGCATGAAACGGATGTGAGCCTGCTTCTCCTCTTCCGGCAAGGCATCCCACTCAGCGGCCAGGCGATGTTCTTCGGAAGTCGGATCACGGATCAGTCCCTGCGCTTTAAGCCAAGCCAGGAGCTGTTCTTGGTCTAGGAGCTCATCCGGCGCTGGCTGCGCTCCCTGGCGCTCATTGCCCGTCAGCCGGCGTACCGTTGCTTCCAGGTGCTCGACGCGTGCCTTGAGTTCTATCAGTTCCTGTTCCAGGGTTGTCATGGATCTTACCCCGCTTTTCACGCTGATTGTAACAAAGGGATAGAAAAACAAGCAAGCTAGGGTGGACGTGTCTCAGTTGAACCTGCTCGCCGCTGCCAAGCAGGATAGAACAGGTGGGCGCAGCAGGCAGGTCGCCTTCCATCCGTGCCGCAAACGCCACCGCTTGTCAGACCGGGGGGCGGTTCAGGGTGAACGGCACGAAGCCTAACTCAAACCGCGGGGCATGGTCTTCCTGACGGCTCCGCAGCGCCCCTTCGTGGACAAAGTGAAACGACCGTGCCAGCACCTCGATGTCACCGGTAGAGAGTGCATTCAGGCCTGCTTCGCCCACTGCCACGTGATATGGCTGTCGCCACAACTCTGCCAGGATGGTGCGGAGGGAAGGATAGGGGATGGTGAAGGTGACCGTCATCTTGGCTCTTTAGTCGGCGACAGATGAAGAGAACGCGCAACCACGTGCGGTCCCCACTTCTGAATCGCTGAGTTGGGGCTGGAAACTGACACGGCAGGAAGGCGATAAGTGTCTAGTTTGTGTGAAATTTTTACGTGTTATATTTTTTTATATAACACGATATAATCGTTTCTGGAGATAATAAATCTGACACGGGGAAGAGGGGTGGAACTCAGCCAGAACCTCTGGGCGCGATACGGTTTTCGGGGCAACCCCTTCGATACAGGAGCACTGTCGGCATCTGCGAACGCCCTGCTGCCTATCGCGCAAGCCATTGTCGGACGAGAGATGGAGTCGCAAGAGTCGAAGTTGCTGCTGAATGTTGTGCGCAATCCCGGTGGCGGACGCGCAGTGGTCGAAGGTGAAATTGGTGTCGGCAAAACGACCTTCGTTAATTACCACCGTTATCTGTGGGAAGTTGAAGCACAGGACAAACTGCTGACTCCTGCCACTGAAATTTCGTTGACCGGCGACATCGGCATCAGCCAGTTGATTGCCAATGTCATTGGAGCAGTGCTGGGAAAGATCCTGTTGCTCCGTGGGGAGAAATATGTCCACGACCGTCCGTTGCTGCACGAACTTTTCCTCCTCAACCGCGTTTTTGTTCATCGCTCCCTCGAAGTGCAGGCGTCACTGTTTGGCTTCGGAGGCGGCGTGGGACGAACGACACAGGCAACCGTGCCGGAGCCGACCGACGTACAATTGCTCACCTACCTGCGCGAATTGGTAGCGGAAGTCAAGAAGTTAGGCCACAACGGTATCTTCCTCCATTTCGACAATCTCGAACTGGTCAGCCTGCGAGATCCCGAGCGCACGCGGCAGTTGTTTGAGGAGTTGAGGGACACCCTGCAAACCCCAGACGTCTATTTCGTATTTGTCGGACAGACCGGATTTTTTAGCGAGGTCATCAGCCCGTCTGAGCGCGTGCGCAGCGTGTTCTTTGGCCAGCCGATTTTCGTGCCGCCGCTGACCAAAGAACAAGTTCTGGAAGCCGTCAACAAGCGCTATCAACTGCTCGCTGTCAACCCGAACCAGATCATCCGTCCTGTCGGAGATACTCTGCTTGAGTATCTGTACGACCTCTACGACGGGAAAGTGCGGTTTATCATGGACGCCGTCACCAGCATTGTCGCCAACCTGCCAGACACTGTCGTAGAAACGCTGGATGCGGAGTCTGCGAAGACCTTCTTGGCGAAATTGGTTTTGGAGCGGCTGAAGCGCGAACTGACCCCCCGTGAACAGGAAGTGTTGCGAGAGGCAGTACGTGTGGGAACGTTCACCAATGCAGCTCTTGCCCAGGCGCTCCATCTCAAGCGGCCGAATGTGACCAAGTATCTGAATACGCTGTTGGCAAAACGGTTCATCTACCCCCACCACCGCGAGGGGAAACAGGTCTTTTACTGTGCCAGTGAGGACGTGCGAATCATTCGTGACTTGCCGGAGAATGTGGGATCTCTGTTCGGTTAACCGGCTCGACGGCTCCCAACGCCCAATCCCCGGATCTGGGGGCGGTTCAACGTTCGATGTCACCGGTAGAGAGTGCATTCAGGCCTGCCTCGCCCACCGCGACGTGATACGGCTGTCGCCACAGCTCTGCCAGGATGGTGCGGAGGGAAGGATAGGGGATGGTGAAGGTGACCGTCATTCTGTTCCCTGATTGGGTGAAAGGCTGAGTGCACACTCAGGTGTGTGAGGCTCCCAATACCCAATCGCTGGGACAGGGGTGAGAACTGACAAAGGGAGGAGACCCGGCGTGAGGATAGTCTCAGGCGGATTCCCCAGGGAAGGGCGATCTCCCTACCATCCTCTTGTCATGCGAGGGAGATCTCTACTGAGACCGTCGTGTAAGGCACACGTGGGGGCTTCCGCCCCCGCCGCTGTGGGCCAGCTTTCTCTTCTGCCAGGTCAAGAAAACCCAAACGGGCGAGCAGATGGACGTCTGCGTTCACGTTTTTAAAATCCCGCCCGACCCGGGTCGCCAGCTCCTTAATTGAGCCCGGTCTCTCCTTGTGAATGAGCCGGAGCAGCTCCAGGCGTTTGTCCGTCAGGACCTGCCGGAGCTCTTCTAAAGATGTGAAATAAAGGGTGTCTTGGGTCCACAGAGGGTCTCCCTCACCGCGTTCCAGGCGACGGGCTATGCCTCTTTCCTCTGCCCATACATCTTTCCACGGCTTAACGATAATGCGGATCTTACGAGGTCTCATCGTTTCTCACCTCCTTTAGGACGCGTTCACAATCGCGCTCAAAGTCCGCCAGGAGAGTCTCCAGGTTCTGGAATGCGTAGGGCTCCTCTACACCTCGAAAGTGGCGGTGGGAGCCTTTGGGCCAGTGGTTATCATAGCCAACCAGCTCCTCTCCGCTTACCGGGTCAACCATAAAGCAGCGAAAACGATAGCCATAAGGGTTCTTGGCGCTGACAGGAACCTTATAGATCTTCACCTCCATGAGGTAGCCTTGACGATAAACTTTGAATGCCCTGAGGGGCTGGCGCTTCATTGTATGGTATTCTACGCCATATGTGGAAGTTCGTCAACGTTCGTCTTCCTTCTGGGAAGGTCACAGAGCAGCACCGGAAGGCCCAAAGCCCGGCTCAAAGTACAGGGATTGATCTTCTTGGCGGCTCCACAGCGCCCCTTCGTGGACGAAGCGAAACGACCACGCCAGCACCTCTATGTCACCGGTAGAGAGTGCATTCAGGCCTGCTTCGCCCACTGCCACGTGGTACGGCCGCCGGCGCAGTTCGGCGAGGATGGAACGTAGAAAAGGATGTGGGATGATGAAAGTAACTGCCACCTATCTCCTGATTGGGCGAACGACTGGGAGCACGCACAAGATAGAACCCAGGAAGAGAACAGAGGAAGAGGAGCGGGAGAACAGGAGAGAAACGTTACCCGCCAGGAAGGAGACGTTGCCAAGAGAGGAAACTTCTCAGCGTCCCTCTCCTTCCTCTCACCGCGTGCGCTATAACCTCGATTGAAGAAGGCTCAATTGGTGGTAGGGGTTTCCACTTCCCATCTCCATAGACACGAATCTGGGCTCTCTGGCTGAGCATCTGCAGCGCCTTCCAGAACGTCTTCTCCTGCCGCCGCCTGGCTGCGGATAGAAGAGGCCGCACTGCGCCAGGGTCCCCGAGCTTCCCCAGAGCCCAGGCGGCGGCCTCGTGGACAGACTCACTCTCATCCTTGAGGGCCTCCACTAAGACAGAAAAACACTCTTTACACCTCTTCAGGTGCCCTCTCACCCTCCCTCTTTTCTCAGCATCTTATATCTTGAGCCGGTGGAAGATGATGTGGTCATGGAAGAAGGGGCGCTGGTGCAAGAAGTCGAGTTGTGAAAGCGCCTAGCTTGCCGTATCAGCAGATTATGCGCGCCTTGTAGAAAGATGGTGAGACAGTAGTTCGTCAGCGCGGTATCGATAACGTCCAGGCAAAATGCAGCGCTAAACGACAAAAAGGCACCGGCAAACTGCCGTGACAACCGACACGGCGCAAGTGTACTTGATCATGAACGCGTAGCGCATTCAAGCAATTTCTCCAGATTATCGAAGTGTGTGGAGAAACGATCTGGAGCAAATGCAGCGACAACAAGTACGGCATGCAGATTGCAATTGCGGAAGACGACGTATAAAATCTCCGCAGCGTAGGTCTTGCTATGCATGTTGCTGGAGGCCCGCACCGCAGGACGAGCCGGCCTATTCGCCTGCATCCTTCACTTGCGTTTGCCTCCTGGCTGGTCTGCGCACTGTTTGTCAGTGGTCCTCTTGGGGTGATGGGTTGCGCCGTACAGGATTACTCTCCTCCGCTGCTGCCAACCTTCGGGCAAGAACAGATACCTGCGGGTATCACACCGCCATCGGTCAACGATGAACCCCAGAGTGACAAGTCGTCCTCCCCTCAACCTCTTGCGGTCCGCTCTCAGGGGCTCACCCTCGAACAAGCGATCCGGACAGCCCTTGAAGCTGACCCGAAGATCCAGGCAGGCTGGGAAGCGATCAATCAAGCCAAAGCTGATCTACTGACAGCGTCCCTCCCTCCCAACCCGCAGTTCTCTACGAGTGGAACTCTGCTCCCTTTGGACCGACCTTTTACCGTGAACAAGCAAGGTGGGCCACCGCAATTTGATGTGGGCGTCAGTTATCCGCTTGACTGGTTCTTGTTCGGCAAGCGGGCTGCAGCTGTCACCAGCGCCCGGCTTGGGGTCGATGTATCTGCTGCTGATTTTGCCGATCTCGTTCGCCAGCGGGTCGCTGGAACAATTGCTGCCTTCTACGATGTGCTCGAAGCGCAGGCTCTCCTCGACCTTGCCCGTGAAGATCTCGATAACCTCAAGCGGGTCGAAACGATTACCGCTGACCGTGTGGCACTCGGTGGTGTAGGGACCATTGAGTTAGACCGAATCCGTCTGGCCGTCTTTGACAGCCAGCGCGAAGTCCGGAACCGCGAAACCGCCTTGGCTGCCACTACAGCCCGGTTGCGCGCATTTTTGGGCTTCACCGCTGCCGCCCCTACGTTCGCCGTGCAGGGCAGTCTGGACGTTCCCACGCCAGCACCACCGCTATCAGTCGAGGACGCACTTGCACTCGCAGAGCAGCACCGGCCAGACGTGTTCTCCCTGCGCCAGCAGCTCGCCAAGGCAGAAGCAGACCTCCGCCTCGAACAGAGGAAGGTATACCCCGAGGTCACGCCACATATTGGTTACACGCGGCAATTCCAGCAGCAGGCAATCGGCTTTCCCGACGTCAATGCCTGGGGGGTGGGGGTCGATGTGACGATGCCGCTCTTCGACCGCAACCAAGGCAACATTGTGAAGGCCCAATCGGTGCTACGACAAACGAGCCTTGCCCTCCAGGCACAACTGGTCGATCTCCGGGCAGAGATCGAGCAGGCGGTCAAGGAGTACCAAACAGCATATGAGACAGTGACCACGGATGATCCCGCGCGGCTCAAAGCTGCGGAGAACGTGCGTGACAAGATCCGGGCCGCGTACGAGCTTGGCGGCAAACCTCTCATTGAGGTCCTCGACGCCCAGCGCGCGTACCGTGAGACCTACCGGCTCTACATCACAGGCCGATCTCAATACTGGCACGCCTTGCACCGGCTCAATGCCGCCATCGGCAGACAGGTATTGCGATGACGAAACCGCCGAACATAACAACTAAAGAAATACCCGCGAGCGATCGTAACGTGCTACATCCTCAACGGGCCCGCTTGTGGCTTATGATAAAGATCGGATTCATGGCATTAGCGATCGGTACGGTGTTGCTCTTGTTATGGTCACCCTGGCAAAAGCCAACGGCAGCCGTACCAAAGCCAGACCCTGCGCAGCACGCCGCAATCGTGCAGTTAGTAGGTCCGCGTCTCATCGCCGTGCAAGCCGGGAGTCTCCTGGAAAAGAAGCTGACCGTCGTGCCAGTGGGCAGGGAGCAGGTCGCTACGCCGGTGTTAACAGTCACTGGGGCCGTCGTGGCCCGTCTGCGGGCCGGGAGTGAGCCGGCCGAGGATCGCTGGCAATTCAGCAGCGCCGAGCTGTTGACGACTTATGCCGACTGGCAAAAGGTGCGGACCGAGGTGGACTTTGCCGAGAAGCAGTTGCGCAAGACCCGTGAGCTGACGGCCGCGCAGTTGACCGCGCAAACAAAGGTCGTTGAGCGACTCAGAAAGCTTGTCGCCGCAGGAACAGAGGCGATCAAGGACCTTGCCGCTGAGGAAGCGAAATTGCTCCAGACCCAACTCGAAGGCCAGAAAGCCGTGTTCGAGGCCGAAGCCGCCGTGAGAGTGGCGGCGCGGAATCGCGCGGCGTTGGAGCGGCAGCTCTTCCAGACTGGCGTCGATCCCCAGCTGCTCGAACGCGCACCTGAAGGGGCGACCATTGTGATGGCCGATGTCCCGGAGGCCAAAGTCGGTCTCGTGGCAGCAGGGCAAGCATGTGAAGCGCGGTTCTACGGACTGCCAGAAACAGTATTCCCCGGTAAGGTGAGCAGCCTCGCTCCGACGCTGTCCGGAGAACGCCGGACCCTGCGAGTCTTCTTCGAACTGAACGATCGACAGGGCCGGCTGAAACCTGGGATGTATGCGGAAATCGGCCTAGGGACCGACCCGCGCCAAACGGTCCTGCTACCTCCGGATAGCGTGTTACATATCGGCCGTTCCGATTACGTGCTCGTGGAGGCCGGGTCTGGGGTCTGGCAAGTAACCGAGGTCAAGGTCGGTGAGCAAGACGGCACCCGTGTCGAAATCCTGGACGGATTGCAGGGAGGGGAGCGCGTGATCGGGAATGGCGCTATCCTGCTCAAGCCTGTTGTGGTCCAAGCGCTGCAGGGGTAAGGCCGTCATCCTGCGGGCAAGGAGCGAAACTCTGATGATCCCAGCGCTGATCCGCACAGCCCTGCGCTATCGCTTGGCGGTCCTGGTCGTGACTGTCTTTACCGTGGGGATCGGGGTCTGGTCGTTTCTGCACCAACGAATCGATGCCTACCCAGACATTTCGGCGCAGATGGTGCAAGTGATTACGACCTATCCCGGGCGTGCGCCTGAAGAGGTGGAACGGCAGGTGACGATCCCGATCGAGATCGCCATGCGCAATGTGCCTCGCGTCGAGACCATCCGGTCACGGACGATCTTTGGCCTCTCGGTCGTCCAGATGATATTTGAGGAGGGGACCGAGAGCTATTGGGCACGCCAGCGGGTGCAAGAAAAACTCGCCGGCCTCCAATTACCGGAGGGCGCCACGCCGGACCTTGGTCCCCTCGCGACCGCGTACGGCGAGGTCTTGCGTTATGAGCTGGTCTCAGACGGCACGTATGACCTCATGGAATTGCGGACGCTCAATGATTGGGTGGTGATCCCGCGTCTGTTGCGGGTACCTGGGGTGGCGGAAGTCTCCAACTTCGGCGGGTACGCCAAACAATACGCGGTGCTGCTCAACCCGGCCCAGCTGCAACGCTTCGGACTCTCACTCACTGATGTAGTTGACGCTATCCAAACGAACAATGCTAGTGCGGGCGGGAGTGTGCTCTCGCGTGGCAGTATGTCATTTGTGATTCGCGGCCGCGGTTCCCTCCAGGACACCGCAGAAATCGGCGCGGTCTTCATCAAGTCAATCGGCGGGACGCCCATCTACGTCCGCGACGTGGCCGAGGTCGGACTAGACTCTATGACCCCAGCCGGAATTTTTAGCAAAGACCGCACGGACGAATCCGTCGAAGGCATCGTCCTCCTGCGCAAAGGTGAGAACACCTCGGAAGTACTGGAGAAGGTTAAGGCTGCCGTTGAGGAACTCAATACCGCTGGCCTGCCCGACGGTGTCCGCATAGCTCCTTTCTATGACCGTGCGTTCTTAGTTCACAGCACGTTGCACACCGTCGCGCACAGTGTCCTGCTGGGCATTACGCTGGTGGTCCTCGTGCTGCTACTCTTCCTCGGCCGGCCAGCGATGGCAGCGTTGGTCGCGCTCACCATTCCCTTTTCGCTGCTGTTCGCCCTGACTCTGATGCATTTCGTCAATATCTCCATCGGCCTGTTGTCAGTTGGCGCGATCGATTTTGGAATTATTGTCGATGGCGCGGTGATCATGGCGGACAACATCGCCCGCCGACTGGGCGAAAGGTTCCGCGGCAGTCCGCAGCAAAGCATTGTCAAGACGGTTTTCGCTGCTGCCTTAGAGGTCGAGCGGCCGGTCTTCTTCTCGGTCCTGATGATCATCGGGGCGTTTCTTCCCCTGCTGACGCTCACGCGCATCGAAGGACTATTATTTCGACCGATGGCGCTGACAATGGTGTTTGCCCTCATCGGTGCCCTGCTCTTTGCGCTGGGGGTTGTGCCGGTGCTCGCCACGATCTTCTTTCGGCATGGTTATCAGGAATGGGAAAACCCGCTGCTGCGCTGGTTTCAGCCAGTATACGCTACGATTCTGAGGAACCTGCTGCGCTGGCGTTGGCTTGTTATGGGGGGAGTGGTGGCGCTTTTGGTTAGTGTTATCGTCCTTATCGTCCCACGCCTCGGCACTGAGTTTCTCCCCTACATAGATGAAGGCGTGATCTGGGTCCGCGCTAACTTTCCTGAAGGCACCTCACTGCAGCAGACGGCGCAGTTTGGCCGCCGCCTGCGCGAGGTCGTGCTTGAGTTCCCCGATATACAGTTCGTTGCCGTGCAGTCAGGGCGCAACGATAGTGGAACAGATCCTTTTCCGCCGAGTCGGATCGAGATGATGATCGGCCCGAAACCCCGTGAGGAGTGGACGCAGTTCACAACCAAACAGGACTTGGTGGCCGCGCTGGGCGCACGCTTCCGCGAGGAGTTTCCCACGACACGGTTTAATTTTACCCAGCCTATCATCGACAGTGTTACCGAGGATACGAACGGTACCTCAGCAAACCTGGCGGTTGAGTTCTCCGGACCGGATTCGGACGTCCTCTTACATCTTGGCCGTCAGGCCGTTGCACTGCTGCAGCGCGTGCCCGGAGCTGTCGACGTCAATATCGAGCAGGAAGGGCCACAACCTCAACTGATCATCCAGCCGGACCGGGCACTCTGTGCGCGCTACAACGTGCGGATCGAAGATGTGACGCGTTTAATTAACATCGCTCTGGGGGGCGAGCCGGTGGGGGCCTTGTATGAAGGCGAGCGACGCTTTGATATTGTGGTGAAGTTTGCGCGAGAATCCTTGCGTTCGCCTCAAGCGATCGGGCGGTTGCCAGTGCACAACGCCGAAGGGATTCCCATCCCGCTTTCGCAGGTCGCCAAAATCGAGGTTATTGATGGACAGACCATCATCGCCCGTGGAGAGGGGCGACGCCGGCTGACCGTGCGCTGCGATATTGTCGGCCGAGACCAAGGAGGGTTCGTCGCGGAAGCCCAGCGCCTCTTCGAGAAAGAGATGGCTGTGCCAAACGGGTATTACGTGAGCTGGCTGGGCATGTTTGAAAACCTCGCACGGGTACGCCAGCATTTTCAGGTCCTTGTTCCTGTGACCATCGCTGTCATCTACATTCTGCTGCTGATAACTTTCGGCTCGCAACGGGCCGCTGCGTTCCTGCTCCTAGCGATTCCCTTCGCATTCATCGGTGGTGCGATCGCCCTCCTCGTCCGCGGCATGAACCTGAATGTTTCTGCCGGGGTCGGGTTTGCCGCAGTTTTCGGGGTATCGATCATGAATGGCGTTCTCATGGTACGGACGATTACCGCTCTGCGTTTGCAGGGAGTCTTATTGGAGGAAGCGATTATTCAGGGCGCTGTCCGCTGTCTCCGCCCCGTCTTGATAGCCTCTCTTGTCGCCATCCTCGGGTTGGTCCCGGCATCGCTTGCGACCGGACTGGGCTCGGATGTACAGCGGCCACTGGCAACGGTTATTGTCTGGGGACTGTTTAGTGCAACAATGGTGACTCTTTTTATCGTCCCTGTCTTCTATCGTATCCTTGTTCCCGCCCTTCCGGCTCCCGAAACTGAGGAGGAAGACGAGCTCGCACTTGTCAGATGACAATGGCGATTACACAGCGTCCTTTCATCACTACTTATTCAACGTGGCGGTCTGAATGACACGTATGGGAAAGGCATCCGGCGGGTGGTACGTCGGGCTGTTGATCAGATATCACCACAGCGCGCAGCAGCCCCAGCGCTGCCGGGTCCCTCGCCGCTGCCAGCAACTTCGGCCACAGCCCACCCACCGGCCCCAGTTGACCTGAGGGGTCAATCGTCAGGGTGATAGCTACCTACGCCAAGTCCAGCGCTTGCAGCCGTTTGGCAAACTGGTTTGTCTCCATAACAAAAGCGGAGGTAGCACCCATATTCCTCAAGTCTAGTTCCTTGACAGAGAGACTATTCTCTGCCACGGTAATCTTTGTCCGATATTAAAAGAAAAGTAAGGAGAAGACAATGTCCGCAGTCACAAAGATTACAGCCAAGTACCAAGTCACTCTGCCACGTGAAGTCCGCCAAGCGCTGAAGGCCAAGGTGGGCGATCTTCTGGTGTTTGTAGAACAACCGGACGGCTCATTTCGCGTACAGGCCGTCCCGCCCCGCTTGACCCACGCCCTCCGACTGGCGGGAAGGCAGTTGTCCTCGGCAGATTTTCGCCGGGTGCACAGAGAGTTTGAGCAGGGCTGGGAAGATGAAGGACGGTGAGCATCCCCCCCTGGCTTGCCTGGATGCTAACCTTTTCCTTGCCCTCCTCATCCCTGAGGCAACCAGGGCTGCCAAAGAGGAGATTGCGGGCGCGGAACGGGTGCTTAAGGCACTCGAAGAAGGGCGTTTGCGAGGGGTCTCTACAACGATCCTCTTTGGTGAGATCCGCTATGTCTATCTGAGAGAGGACAAGCCAGGGTTCGAGATTGCTTGTGCCGCCATCGAGGCGGAGGCCAACCTGCGGACATTGGCCATTACCGCACCGCTGGCCATTCATGCGGCCGAGTTAAGGAGGAAGTACTACTCAAAGAAGAATGCCTTTTCCTACAACGATGGTCTCTACCTGGCCACGGGCCTAGCTGAACATGCTGACTTCTTGATTACCACGGATCCCCATCTACTCAGTGTCACTGACCTGAAGGCCATTCCCCCCAGCCAGTATCGGTAGGAGAGGAAGACAATCTCCTGTGGACTAACAATGAAGAGGGGAGAAGAGCGGTGCTTGAGCCCGTTGTGATTATTTTCTTGAAAGGTGTCATGGCTCTCTTTTGCCTGATCTTGAGGATCTCTGCTGCTTCGTGCTCCCTTTCCCTTTTCACCCGTCACTTTTGAGTTTGAGTACATAACCCTCCTTTCCTTCATCGTCCCGCAGGGCTGCTGGTCTGACACACAGAGGCAAAAGGGTGGGAATGTCAGTCCCGCCCAAGTTGAGAGCGATAGAGAGATAGGGGGCAAGAAAGGATTCCCCATAAGGAGGAGCAGACCTATGGCACAGGAGAATGCCGCAAACGGCAACGGCAGGTTGGCAGAAGAAAGAAACGAGGAAGAGCGGTTTCCGGACCCTCAGCCTGATCCCCTGTTGACCGAGCTGATCAGGCTCGTGCAGGAAGGGATAGAAACCAGGAAGAGAACAGAGGAAGAGGAGCGGGAGAACAGGAGAGAAACGTTACCCGCCAGGAAGGAGACGTTGCCAAAAGAGGAAACTCTTCAGCGTCCATCTCCTTCCTCTCTCCGCGTGCGCTATAACCTCGATTGAGGAAGGCTCAATTGGTGGTAGGGGTTTCCA